>WUUC01133922.1_pt1 | contig 15524 bp, 11 predicted proteins | sample 6278441 | NCBI WGS metagenome assembly WUUC01 (sample SAMN13675441, study PRJNA597444) | soil metagenome | isolation source: soil | place: USA: Washington | collected 2017-10
GGCGCGACGCCGAGCCGGGCTCGGCCGCCGGGGCCTCCTCCAGCACCACGTGGGCGTTGGTGCCGCCCATACCCAGGGAATTGACGCCCGCCCGCCGCGGTGCGCCGTCCGCCGGCCAGTCGCGCAGACGCGCGTTGACGTGGAACGGGCTCTCGTCGAGCCGCAGCAGCGGGTTCGGCTCCTCGAAGTGCAGGCTGGGCGGGATCTGCCGGTGCTTCAGGCTCTGCACCGCCTTGAGCAGTCCCGCCACGCCGGCCGCGGCGCCAGTGTGTCCGAGATTGGTCTTGACCGAGCCCACGGCGCAGAAGCCCCGCCGCTGTGTCGAGGCGCGGAAGGCGCGAGTCAGCGCCTCGATCTCGATCGGATCGCCCAGCGCCGTGCCGCTGCCGTGGGCTTCGACGTAGCCGACCGTCTCCGGGTCCACACCGGCGAGCGCCAGCGCCTCGCCGATCGCCTGGATCTGCCCCTCCACGCCGGGCGCCGTGAAGCCGGCCTTTCCCGCTCCATCGTTGTTGATCGCCGACCCCAGGATCACGGCATGGATCGTGTCCCGGTCCGCCAGCGCCTCGGCCAGCCGCTTCAGGAGGACCACACCCGCGCCGCTCCCCGAGACAGTCCCTCGAGCCCGCGCATCGAAGGCGCGGCAGTGGCCGTCCGGAGACGCGATGCCTCCCTCCTGGAACAGATAGCCCGTGCGGTGCGGAAAGTTGACCGTCGAGCCCCCGGCGAGCGCCATTTCACACTCGCCGTCGAGCAGCGCCTGGCTGGCGAGGTGGACTGCCACGAGCGCCGTCGAGCAGGCCGTCTGCACGGCCAGGCTCGGGCCGCGGAGGTTCAGCCGGTACGACGCCTGGCTGGTCAGGAAATCCTTGTCATTGAACAGCTTGATCTGGCTCCATCCGGTCGCGAAATCGATGCTGGGCAGGACATGGACGACAAAATAGGAAGGCGAGGCCGAGCCGCCGTAGACGCCGATCTTCCCGGGATGGGACAGCGGGACGTAGCCGGCATCCTCGCAGGCCTGCCAGCAGCACTCCAGGAACAGGCGCTGCTGGGGGTCCATCAGCTCGGCCTCACGCGGGGTGAGGCCGAAGAACCCGGCGTCGAACAGCTCGATCCCATCGAGTACCCCGGCCGCGCCCACATAGCCGGGGCGGCTGCGCAGTTCCGGCGGCACGCCGGCTGCGACCAGCTCCGCGTCGTCGAAAAAGGTGATCGATTCGCGCCCGTCGCGCAGGTTCCGCCACAGCTCGTCGACGTCGGCGGCCCCGGGGAAGCGCCCAGCCATGCCGATGATCGCGATCGCGTCGGAAGAGATCCCCGCGCCGCTCATCGCGCCGCCTCCGCCGCCACGGAGGCGGACGCCGCCTGCCGCGCCGCGCGGCGTTCCTCGCGGGAGAGACGGCGCGCCTCGGCGGACTGTCCGAGCTCCTCGCGCGACGGTGTCGCGTCCCCTCCCCCGTCCAGGTATCCGGCCAGCGCGCCGACCGTCGAGAACCGGAACAGATCGACGACCTGCACCGGCCGTTCGAGCCGCCGGCCGAGCGCGCTCGCCGCATGGATCATCCGCAGGGAGTGGAGGCCGAGATCAAAAAATGCCTCGTCGCGTCCGACCTGCTCGACCCCCAGGACCTCGGCGAGGGCCTCGGCCACGAGCCGCTCGGTTGGGGTTCGCGGACCGATCACCGGGAGCCGCGCCGGCGCTTCCAGAGCCTCGGGAGGCGGCAGCGCCGACCGGTCCACCTTGCCGCCCCGCGCCCGGGGGAGCTCGGGCAGGACGACGAACGCCTCCGGAATCAGGGCCTCCGGTAGACGCTGGCGGAGCAGGTCCCGCAGCGCCTGCGGCGCGAGATCGCCGCCCGCCGCCAAGCGCCCGCGCTCGGCCGTCTCCGCCCCTCTGCGCGCCCGTGGATGCACGGCGTAGAGGTTGTAGCGGTCCGTCCCGGCGAGCAGCTCGTCCTGCTCCACCTGGACCGCGAAGCCGTGCCGCTCCAGCAGCGCGCGGATCTGCGCGATCCTCTCCCCTCCTCCATCGACCGGATCGCCGTGCGCCTCCAGGACGACCTGATCGATCCGCGACCAGTCGGTGTCGTCGATCCCGCGCAGCACGTCCATCTCCGCCCGCTGGACGTCGATCTTGAGCAGATCGACCCGCCCGATCCCCTCGTCCCGCAGCACGGCGGACAAGCGGCGCAGGGGGGCCTCCACCTCCCGCCCGTCGAAGCGGCCGGCCAGCAGCTCGTCGGCGCCCGCGAGCAGCTCCCCCGCTTCGGCCTCGCCGCGCTGCCGCTGGTTCTTGAGGAACCGCTTCACCACCTCCACCTCGGACGCGGGGCTCGCGTAGCGGCTCTGCCCTGACATCATGGAATAGCGGGGGTAGTAGAGGAACCGCTCGGTTTTTTCCTGATCGGACAAGCCGAAGGGAAAGAGCTTCGCGCCGAGCCCGTACCAGTCGCAGTTGAGCCGCAGGTTGTCAAAGATCGCCGGCACCGGCTCGAAAGCGTAGAGGCGAGGCCGCGCGCACTCCTGATGCGCGAACAGGGTGAACATCCCGATGTTGGCGCCGACGTCGAGGATGCAGGCGTCCGGCGGCAGGGCGATGCCGTGGCGCATGTAGCAGCGCCTGGCGAAGATCTCGTCGTAGAGATAGGCGGTTTCGTTCGGGTTTTCGTGCGCCACCGACAGCCCATTCGGAAGCCGGAACGGCGGCTGCGCCGCACCGCTCGCCGACAGCCGCAGCCGGGGCACGACATACGCCACCAGCCGCGCCTCGCCGGGGCGGTCGGAGCGCAGCGCCACCACCGCCTGCCCGACTTCGGGATGCTCCTGAAGAGCCGCCTCGATCTCGCCGAGCTCAATGCGTACGCCGCGCAGCTTGACCTGATGGTCGATCCGGCCGAGCAGCTCCAGGGCGCCGGCCGGCCCCGTCCTTCGCCACTGCGCCCGATCGCCGGTGCGATACAGGCGAGATCCCGGGACCGGACTCAGCGGGTGGGGGACGAACTTCTCCGCCGTCCACCCGCCCTGCCCCGCATAGCCCAGGGCCAGGCCGACTCCGCCAAGACAGAGCTCACCCGGTACACCGGCCTGCACCGGCCGCAGGTCTTCGTCGAGGACCCACGCCTCGACGTTGGCGAGTGGGGCTCCGACAGAAGGTGCTGCCGTGGCGCCGACCCGCTCGGCGGTCGCGTCGACCGTGCACTCGGTTGGTCCATAGACGTTGTAGACGTCGACCCGCCCCTGCGATGCCAGGGTCTCCCACAGATCAGCGTCGAACGGCTCACCGCCGACGAGGAGCGCGCGCGGAGCCCGCCGCGCCGGATCGAGGAGGCCGGCCGTAAGGAGCGCCCGGAGTTGGGTCGGCGTGCAGTCCAGGACGTCGAGCTCGCAGCGGTGCAGGAACTCCACGAACGCCCGGGGATCCAGTCGGGCCTCCTCAGGCACGAGAACCAGGACCCGCCCCCGCAAGAGCTGGACGACCTGCTTGATCGATCCGTCGAAGAACAGCGGCGCATTCAGGCCGACCCGCAGCGGGGCCCTCTCTGCAAAGTCCGCATAGATCGACCGCTCCAGCGCCGCGGCCAGGTTGGCCATGGACCGATGACGGATCATCGCCCCCTTCGGACGGCCGGTCGAGCCCGAGGTGAAGATCACATAGGCAAGATCTTCGGGAGAGCCTGCGTGATCGAGGTTCTCGCCGGATTCTTCCTCGATAGACGCGGCGTGGGTGTCGAGTTCGAAGAGTGCCGCGCCGCTGGCAACCAGCCGCGGCGACATCCAACTCCGCGTCAGAACGACGGGCGCAGCGCCGCTCCGCTCCAGGTCCTCCAGTATCCGCGCCAAGCGCAGAGTTGGCTGCGACGGGTCCACTGGGACGAAAGCGCCGCCCAGCTTCAGGACGGCGAACAGGGCCGCGATCTGGTCCCCAGAGCGCTCCAGAGCCAGCACGACAAGGCTTCCGACACCGAGGCCGCGACGCATCAGGAACCGCGCCAGGCGGTTGGCTTTCTGGTTGAGCTCGGAGTAGCTTAGCGCCTCCCCTTCCCCGACCACGGCCACGGTATCGCCCAGGAGCTCCGCCTGCGCTTCGAACAGCCGGTGCACGGAGGTCTTTTCGGGGAATCTCTCCGCGGGCCCCAGGCTCCACGCGGAAAGCGTCTGCCGCTCCGGGTCTTCCAGGAGGTCCAGGTCTTCCAGCCGGGCTCCCGGCCCTTCGACCATGCTACGCAACAGCCGTCTAACCCGCCGGAGCAGGACGGCCGCCTTCGAAGAACGCCACAGCGAGGCGTTATACCCCAGCTCGAGATCGAGCCCACCGATCGAGCGTGTTACCGACAGACGCAGTTCAAACGGTTCATGGATCACGCGGTGGGATTCCAGGGAGAAATACAGGTCGCGGACCTGGGGGAGCGGTCGGACCTCGGCGAAATCGAACAGGACCGGAAAACCAGAGCCGTCCGACCAGTCCTCCAAGACGAAATGCTCCTGCCTCGCCTCCCCCTCCTCGATGGCGACCTGATTGGCTCCGGCGAGATCCTCCATCCGAAGGCCCCGGCGGAGCATGCCGCGAACCGGTAGAGAGCGCGCGCAGAGCCCCAGGACCCGTTGCAAGGCCTCGATCCGTCGGCCGTCGGCCAGGCAGCCCACGACGATCTCCGGCTGCCGGAGCAACCGCCAGAGCACTGTCTGCCAGCAGCTCAGGAGGAGAGTCGAGAGCGGCAAGCCCAACTGCCGAGCGCAGGCCTCCACGGCCGCGGTGAGATCGCCGGACAGAGACACACTCTGCGACGCGGGCGCGAAGCCCAGCTTTCCAGGGGGAAGAGGCCGGCCGCGAAGGAGCGCCAGATCAGGCAGGGGACACCGGCCCGCGCGCCAGGCGTGCCGGCGTTCCGCGGTCCTCTCGTCTTCCAGCAACTCGTTCTGCCACTCCGCAAAGTCGGCATACTGAACGCTTGCGGCCTCGCCGCCCCCATCGACTGCGAGAGCGATCTCCTCAGCCAGGCAGCGCAGCGACGGCTCGTCGGCCGTAAGCGCAGGGAGGGTCATTCGCAGCAGATGCTCGCGCGCGGCAGCCCGCACCAAGGTGAAATGCGACACCGGACCTCTCTCGAGATCCGCAACATCGAAAGGTGGCTCGGTAGCCGACAGTCCAATCCGGAACGAAAAAGCGGGGCGTTCGCTGACCCGCTGGAGCGGGAGATCCATCCCGGGCAGGCGGCAGTAGGTCGTGCGTAGGATCTCGTGCCTCTCGACCACCTTCTCCACAGCGCGCCGGAGATCGAGCGGATCGAGCTCTCCCTGAATACCGACGACCGCCCTCGCCAGCCAGGCCGGACCGCCGTCTTGCGCACGCCAGAGGCTCCGCTGTTGGGGGGAGAGCTCGAAACCTTCGAGGATCTCTCTGCTCATGGCATGCTCCTGGTAATCGCTTCGTGGCTGCTCGCGTATCGAGAAACCGTATCGAGCAACGGGAAAACCCATTGAAACACTCTGCGATTGGATTGAAAAGATTTTCCAGGACCGTTCATCAATTCTTTCCCTGTGGCTTCCTCTCCTGAGCAATGGCCATGCCCGTGGCCCGGATCTGCTCCACATTTTTCAAACTGCTGACCTACCTGGCTTTTGACGACATCGGGGCAGGCTCGAGGGGAGAGGGTTAGCCTTTCCTGGGTAGGGGCTTACCCAGTGATGGAAAGTGGGTTCCCAGGTATGATGAGCGCATGCATCGCTCCCAGTCCGGGAAGCTCCGGCGCGCTGCCGTTACCACCGTTCCCTCGGTCCTCGCGACCGGCGTCCGCCCCTTCCGCGTCCAGCGCGACGAGGAGGCCCTCCCCAGCGCCAAGACCGAGGACGATGCGGCGGGGGTGCTCGACTCCTATCTCAACAAGCGGCGGATCGCTCGCACGGTTCCCCCCACGGGCTCCAGGTCGGCCGGAGAAGAGACCCTCCAGCGCTACACCGTCGTCACGCCGAATCACATCGGCATGGAGAAGCACGCCCAGGTCACCACGCAGGACTTAGCGCAGACCGACTACGGGAGCGCCTACCGCGAGACCACCTACACAGCCCGGGAGACCGGACAGAACCCAACGCCGTCCGCACCGACACCGAGGTCACTGCGGGGACGATGACCAGCCAGGCATCGGGAATGCCGGCCTTCCGGGTCTCTGAGAGCGGCAGGCTCGCCGTTCCCGACGCGGACGCGCAGCCCAGGAACTTCTACGCCGAGACGGCCACGGTCAACGAGGCCAACCAGAGCTTCCAGGCGTCGGGAGCCGTCACCCGGCTGATGACCGAAGGCCACGGCGTCGTCGTCCCCTCTGACCCCCAGAACCCGGAGACCTCCGCGACCCGGCGGCTCAAGAAGGTGCATACCGCGGAAGAGGTGCCGACCGGCGTCGATGACGGGGTCGGCCTACAGCTCGCGAGCGTCCTGCCGGCGATGAACTGCGATGCCTTTATCAGTCTGGTGATGGGCGCGGCCGTTGAAGCGACCCGCGTCGCCCTTCTGCAGGAGAGCGGCAGCCCTGAGGAGTCGGAGATTCCCGCCCCGTCCCCGGACGAGCCGGTCGAGCCCATCGCGCGCTACATGACGCACAGCAAGCCCGCGAGCTCGGAGAAGGTGAAGGATCTCCCGAAAGCCGACACCCTGCAACCGGAGGATCTGGTCGAGGGGAAAACCGCCTACGAGAAGATGAGCGACTCCAAACGGCAGACGCGCTCGGCTCGGCTTGGCATCAACGAGTCCGCCAACCCGGAGGTCGGTGAAGGTTTCGTCATCCGCTCCATGGACACCGAAGAGCTGCGCGCGCACCCCGTTCCGGTGCCGAGCGCCGGCCCGCTGAACCCTCGTCAGCGCAAACAGATGCGGAAGGGCTATCTCGCGGCCATCGGCCAGTTCGAGCAGGCGGAGGCCAACCTCCAGGCCGACCGGCGCGCCCTCCCCGCCAGGATCCAGCGCATGATGCGCAGCTGGGGAGAGCATTACGCGGGAGTCGTGGCCAAGGACGGCCCGGACCTCATCACGTTCGAAAACTACAACCGCCGGACCGAGATGCGCTGGGAGCATGAACGGATCTTCAACAACCTTTTCCGCGACTTCGGCCAGTTCCGGCTCCTGGTCGCGGAGAACGTGACCTCGCTGTATCAGGCGCCGGACCAGCAGGCCATCCAGAACCTGGTCGGCCCGCGCGGCTGGCCACCTCGCGCAGGACTACCAGGACGCGCTCGATGAAGCCCAGGCGAGCTTCACGACAGGTCTGCAACAAACCTCGCGGACCAAAAGAGGAGAACTTTTTCTTCCAGATGTATGGGCCGGGCGATCAGTCCTTTCACGGCGCCTATCGGAGGAACACCTCGAATCCGATGACCCTGCGTCTCCGCGAGGTCACCGGACCGATGGCCGCGGAAGCGAGGACCGCGGTCGACGGCCTGGGGGCCTTCGTGAATCGGCTGGATGCCGGGATCACCTCCCAGACTGTCGCCGGCGTCACTCCCATCCTGCGGACCAGAGTGCTGCAGGGGCAGGCCGACCATCGGAGGTTACGCCGCGATCTGAAGAAGGCCACCAACCGCGGACAATATTTGCGAATCAATGCTGAATGCATGCAGGTCAAAAGCCGGCTTCGCGACGATTTCCGCTCCGATCTGATGGATGGTTACGAGACGCTCACCGGAACACACCTCGCGAACTGGCCTGCCGACCTGCAGGGATTGAACACGCTGGTGACCAACTATCTGGCCGCCCATCCAGGGACGGGAATCTTCGGCGGCGTCTACGCGTACGCCACCGGGTGGCGGCAGAAGCTGCTCGATTTCCAGACCCTCCTCGGCTCGTTCGACCCCAGGGTGTACCTGTAGGATAGGCTTCGCCCATGCACCCCACCCGAGCCTCGGTGCGCCGCCCGGCCACCCTTGGGCCGACGACGGCCCTCTCCACTGGCGTCCGTCCCTTCCGCGTCCAGCGCAACGACGACGAAGTCGGCCCCAGCGCCAAGGCCGAGGATGATGCGGCGGGGGTGCTCGATTCCTATCTCAGCAAGCGGCAGATCGCCCGCACGGTCCCTCCGGCGGGCGCCTGGTCGGCCGAGGAGGGGACGATCCAGCGGTACTCGATCGTCGAGCCGGAAGACCTCTTCGCCGAGAAAGACGCGACGGTCACCACCCGGGACATCGCCCAGACGAGGTACGGGAGCGCCTACCAGGAGACCGTCAACACCGTCGGAAAGACCGGGAAGGATCCCGCGACCCGCGGCACGGTGACCACGAACAACAACATGCGCAAGAAAACCACCGGAGACTCCGGCCTGCCGGCGTTCCGCGTCTCGGAGAGTGGCCTGCTTGCCGTACCCGACGGAGGACAGGCCAGGAACCTCTATGCCGGACAGGCGACGGTGGATGAGTCCAACCGCGTGTTCGAGGCGGCCGGCGCTAGCCTGCGGCTCCTGCGCCAAGGACGCGGCATCCGGTTCCCGCAGGACCCGGAGAATCCCGAGACGTCCGGGACCCGCTGGCTCGACAAGATCCAGGCCGCCAAGGCGATCCCGGCGGATGACGAGAACGAGGCCCGCGTCGAAGTCGCCCAGACGTTCCCCTCCACGGAGTGCAACAACTTCGTCAGGCACGTGCTCGGGGCCTCCGCGACGGCTTCGCGCCTCGCCGTGCTGGAAAATTGGGATGGCGACGAGGTGGAGGTGCGGTGGAGGTGCGCGCGGACGAGCGCTACGAACCGATGGCCCAGATTGCATGGCAGATGACACGGCGCAAAGCTCCCAACGCCAACCAGGTCAAGAAATCCCTGGCAAAAGGCGTGTCGGAGGACCATACCCGGCAGGGACAGATCGACTACGAACAGCTCGACGACGAGACGATGACCACCCGCTCCGCCAAACTCGGGATCAACGACTTTGCCGTCCCCGAGGTGGGCGAGGGCTTCGTCATCCGCTCGATGCGGACGCAGGCGGCGCTCGACGCGGCCGACGCGCTCGAAGAGGCCCCCCCGCAAGAAGCGCCCGCCCACACCGCCGAGTCGCGCCGGGAGATGAAAGAGGGCTACCTCGTGGCTCTCGCGGAGCTCGATGAGGCCGAGGCCACTCTCGAAGAGGGACGGAGCAACGTCTCCGCTCGGGTCCAGGAGATGATGCGGACATGGGGCGAGCACTACGCCGGAGTCGTGGCCAAGGACGGCGCCGACGTCGTGACGCTCGAAAACTACAATCGCCGGCAGGAAGTCGAGTGGGAGCACGAGCGGATCTTTAACAACCTTTTCCGGGACTTCGAGGTATTTCGGACCCTGGTGTCGAACGATGTTTCCTCGCTCGAAAAAGCCCCCGACCTCGGGACCATCCAGCGGCTCGTGAAGCAGGCCCTGGCCAGAAAGGGTCTCGAAAAGAAGTACCGGAACGCGCTCCAAGAGGCCCAGGCGAGCTTCCTCCAGGGGTTGGAGCTGAACGCCGGTGCCGGCATCGGGAACTTCTTTTTCCAGATGTATGGACCGGGAGAGCAGTCCTTCCACTCCGCCTACAAGGGGACCGCCTCCAATCCCATGACCCTCCGCATCAAGGAGTCAGAGGACGCCATCCGAGCGCAGGCCGTGCACTGGCTTGGTCAGCTCGATACTCGGGTGACCACACTGAACACCGGGATCACCGCGCATCCGATCCCGGGAGCAAGGGCCAATGCGCTGAACCGGGTGCAGGCCGCGAGAGCCGCACATACGAGGCTGACGCAGGCCCTGCCGCTGGCCAACGGCCGCGGAGCCCTGAAGAACATCGAGCAGGCCGCCATCGTCGAGAAAAACACTGTGGGCATGGACGTCCTGCCCGAGCTCAGCGTGGAGTACGTGAGAATCACCGGCACTCAGCTCGTGCAGCAGCCCGGCAGCTTCGGAGAGTTGCGCCAGCTCGTCGACACCTACATCGGCACGTATTCTTTCTATCAACGCATGGGAACGAGATACAACTCGATCACCGCCCTCCGCGCCCTCCTGATCGCGATCGGAGGTTAGCGAACGGCTGGTCCGCCCGAAATCTGGAGTAGGATCGGGGCAGGCCATGTCGACCAGACGACCCTTCACCCGCCGCCCCGCCGGAGGGACCGTGCAGCTTTCGGCCCTCTCCACCGGCGTCCGTCCGTTCCGCGTCCAGCGCGACGACGAGGAGGCCCCCAGCGCCAAGGCCGAGGACGACTCGGCGGGGATGCTCGACTCCTATCTCAGCAAGCGGCAGATCGCCCGCACGGTTCCTCCCGCGGGTGCCTGGTCGGCCGACGAAGGGACGATCCAGACCAAGCCGGCGGACGGGGCCGTGCAGAGCGCCGTGCAGAGGGAGGCCGCGCAGGCGATGCACCAGGAGGCCGCGGCGGGCGTGCAGGGCTCCGGCTCTCCCCTGCCCCACCTCGCCGAGGTGCAGAGAGCGTTCGGCCGGCACGACGTCTCCGGCCTGCAGACCTTCCGCAGCGGCCAGGCGGCCACCGCCGCCGGCAATCTGGGTACCCCCGCCTACACCGCCGCGGGGCGGATCGCCTTCCGCGACTCCGCTCCGAGCCTGCAGACCGTCGCCCATGAGGCGGCGCACGCCGTGCAGCAGCGGCACGGTCTGGAGTTGGGGAACGGGATCGGCCGGCGCGGCGACGCGCACGAGCACCACGCCGACGCCGTCGCCCGCAAGGTGGTGGCCGGCGAATCGGCCGAAGCCGAGCTCGACCGCGCCGCGACCGGACCGGCCGCCCCCGCGGGCCCGACGCTCCAGGGTCTGACCGGCTTCGAGGTCGAGCTCCACGAACCGGTCTACACCACGCCCGGAGACGCAAGAAAGCCCACGGTCCTGAAGAAAGCAGACAAGGTGACGCCGGCCATCGAGGCGTTTCTGGGAGGCGGCCTCAAATATGGGCAACGCTACGGCTTCGATCCTCTGCTGCGCTACACCCTGACCGCGGATCACGGGGGCTTCGTCACTCTCCACGACAATCTGGTGACCGCGCTCAAAAAAGAGGGGTACATCAACGCTGACTGGAAATACGTCAGCATGTCGAACCTGGAGTACATCACTCCCCCGATCGAGGAGCGGGAGGCGGGCTCCGACACGCGGACCAGAGGCATCATCGACGCGGTCGACAAACACGTGGAAGCCACCGAGGGGGAAGCCAAAAAGGATGGTGCGAACGCCGTCCCCGCGCCGGCCCTCGATCTGAAGACCGGAATCCCGAAGAGCGCCCTGAAGGCCTGGATCGACGAGGGCGACACCGACTCCAGGGATGCTTTAAAGGAACTCGAAGCCTACGAGGGTTTCGTCTACCACCAGGTCACGACCGGTGTCCTGCCATCGGAGATCCCGGACCTGTTCGAACAGGCGGCGTCCGAGATCCAACTCGGCCCCCTGACCGGGGCCCAGAACGCGGTCAGGACCAAACTGCTCCGCGAATCAATCCGGATCGCACAGGAGACCGTCACCGCGAGCGCCGTCCAACTCGCCGGCCTCGGCAGCACGGAGCCGATCCGCGGCTGGCTGACCCTGGTGGCGCAATATCTCCTGGCATCCAAGGTCGAGGCCACGACCGGCATCCCCGGAGGGACGGAGAAGAACTACGTCGCCTATCTGTCCAAGACCGACCTCAGCGATTCGATCCAGGCACTGCCAGCGGATTCGCGCCCCGGCGAGACTGCCGAATGGATCGCTGTCTTCAAGGTTTTGATGAGGAAGGCGAAAGCGGTCAACGTCCTCACCTGGGCGGAAGGTCTGGAGGCGCGCGAAAGCGAGAATCAGGTGGTTGGTGATTGGGATGCGTTTCTCACCGCACTCATCCGTCATACCGCCGTCTCGACCATCAAGTCAGGAAACCCGCTGAAGCTGGACGCTGGGCAGGAGAAACAGAAGCCGGACCTCACAATCCCCGGCCAGCAGGCGATCCCGCTCGAGGACCGCTACGCCACCCGAAAAGGTTTCGACTTCAGGGATCCCAAGAAGATCAAAGCGACTCTCGGGGCGGAGTTCGAGAAAGCCCTGGAGCGGCGCTTTGCCTCGACGGGCAAGAAATCCGGCGACCTGTTCGGTGATTTCATAGAAGAAAAGGGAGCTTATGCGCGGCTCACCCCCGAGCAGTTGCTGGCCGACCTCGTGAGCCGTCTCCAAAAGCGGCTGGGCTCGGCGAGAAGCGCGAAGTTGCTTCCGGAGAAGGATCTCGGAGAGAGGGTCGCGGAGCTGAACACGCATTACAACAAGGCCAAGGCCGGAATCACCTCTGGCGCGGAGAAGAGCGTGGTCGAGGAAGGAAAGACGTCGTTCAAGAAGCTGGAGGAGATCGATCTGGAGCTCTATGGCCTGGTCAACACGAAGCTCCAGGAGATCAACAAGGCACACGTCGAGAAGGTGCCCGAGCTGACCGAGGAAGGCTATGTCTGAGCCACGCGATCTGATCGCCGCCTTCTCCGCCGCCCGCCCCCCTTCGAAGATGCGGCCGGAGGACTTTCGCCGCGCTCTCTCGCTCGCCGACCTCGACCTGCTGCGGTTCGTCGACGTACCGGATTTCGAGCGTCTGGCGTGGGTGGTCGAGGCTTACCCGTCCGTCGAGCGGCTGCACCTTCTGACCACGCGGACGCGGGAAGGGACCGCTTCCCTGGACTGGCTCCCCCTGCTGCGCGCCCACCTGGCGGACCGCGGCTTCTCCCGCGAGGTCCTGGCGTCCGCGGAGCACGCCGTGCTCCTGAGCGACGACGGCCAGGTGATCGGCGCCACCCGGGAAGCCGCCCGCAAAATTTTCGAAACCATTGCGTCCTCCGCGGGTCAGGACGCGGCGCCGGTGCTCGCGGATCTGACCGGAGGCTCCCGCGCCGTGGGGCTGGGGCTGGCCCTCGCCTGCCTCGCCAGTGGACGGGAGATGCTCTACCTGGGCACGCGCTACGATCCCGAGGGCGGCACCCCGCGGGCCCCCTTCGCCTTCACCCTCCCGGGAGACCTCTAACCCGCCTCACCCCCGCCGCCGGTACAGCGCCTCGTGGAACGACTTCCCCTCGCGGGTGCGGACGAGGCGGTGGCTCAGGGCCATGCGGCGCAGCTTCTGGGCCACCGTGCGGGAGTCGGCACGGCGCCCCAGCCGCTCCGCGTAACGCTGGTTGAGCTCGCGGGTGATCTCCTTGGCGCCGAAGACCTCCTTCGGCTTCTTGCGGGCGATGATGCGGTCGACCAGCTTGGCGAACACGTCTCCCTTGCTCCCCGGGAGCTCGTCCGGCTCGGGCTTCGCCACCGGCTGGGGGACCTCCTCTCCGGGCAGCGGAGCCAACACTTCCCCCGCTCCGGTCACCGCCGCGCGGAGTGCCTCGAAGTGCTCCAGAGCCCTCTGCAGCTCGGCCGCATGGAACGCCTGTTGCGCCTCGTGGGTCGCCGCCTGCTCGGCATGGAACGCCTGGCGGTCCCGATGCAACGCCACCTTCTTCTCCAGCTCGGCCAGCAGCCGAGCCACCGAAACGTCTGATTCCATGACCTTTGTCTCCTTGCCGCCGAAGCAGGACCTGTCGCAACCAGGGTGAACGGTGCGACATCATTCCAGGACACTCCTCCTCCGGAAAGGGTACATGCGACATTGTACCTCTTCATTGCAACGTTGCACCGGTACGTTGCGACACTGCACCGGATCATTGCGACATTGCACCAGTTACTTGCGACATTGTACCCCTACATTGCGACATTGCTTCGGTTGCTTGCGACGTTGTGCTGGATCAATGCAACGATGCACTAGTTAATTGCAACGATGCATTGGTACATCGCAACGTTGCACCGGTACATTGCGACATTGCTTCGGTTACGCGCAACGTTGCTCCAGATCGATGCGACGTTGCACCAGTCACCTGCGACATTGTACCTCTACATTGCGACGATCACCCTCTTCAATGTCGCATCGTACAGGAGCAACGTAACGTCGTACCCGTACGCCGCCTCATCCACCCGGTTCATTGCGGCATTGCACCGGATGAAAGAAGCCGGTCACCTTTCCCGCGCTACGGCTACTTGGTCAGGGAGGACGCGGTGATGGAACGGCGTCCTCTCTCCTCAAGGAGAGTGGCGATGAAACGCGGAATCTTCCTCTTCAACCTTGCCCTCGGCCTGCTCCTGGCCGTGCTCCCCTCGCAGGCTCAGGACGTCTCCTCCGCGCAGGGCGCCACGGAGAAGCGTCCGTCCTTCTCGGTCACCCGGATCGGCCACGGCCGGCCGATGATCCTGATCCCGGGGCTCCTCTCCTCCGGCGACGTCTGGTCCGGCACGGTGGCTCATTTCAAGGACCGCTACGAGTGCCATGTGCTCACGCTCGCCGGATTCGCCGGCCAGCCGGCGGTGCCGGCCCCCTTTCTGCGGACCGTGCGCGACGACGTCCTGCGCTACATCCAGGAGAAGAAGCTCGACCACCCCGTGATCGTGGGACACAGCTTCGGCGGCTTCCTCGCGTTCTCGATCGCCGCCACGGCGCCGGACGCGGTCGGCCCGATCGTCGCGGTGGACGGCGTCCCCTTCCTTCCGGCGCTGATGAACCCGACCGCCACCGTGGAATCCAGCGCTCCCGGGGCTGACCAGATCCGCAAGCTTTATGGGGGTTTCACGCGGGAACAGCTCGCGGCGCAGTCCCGGAGGGCGTTCGCGGGCATGATCAAGGATCCCGCACAGGTCGAAACGGCGACCGGCTGGAGCGCCACCTCCGATCCGGCAACGGCCGGCGCGGCGATCCAGGAAATGATGACCACCGACCTGCGGCAGCAGGCCGCCGCGATCAAGACCCCGGTCCTGCTGCTCGCCGCGGCCGACTTCGCGCCGGACGAGGCGACTCGGAAGCAGCTCGCGTCCGCCTACGAGGCCCAGGTGGCCAAGGTGCCGCGGGCCAGGGTGGTCCTCGCCGAGCGCGCCCGGCACTTCATCATGCTCGACGATCCGGCCTTCCTGTTCTCCACCATGGACGCCTTTCTCAAGGAGTCCCGGCCGTGAAATCTTCCTCGGCTATCCTTGGTTCCGAGGACCTGATGCAAAACCTTTCCCCCACCGCCTCCCTCGACCTCCAGGTCCGGGCGGCGGCGCGGGGCGATCAGGAGGCGTTCGCCCACCTGGTCGACGCCACCCGGACGCTGGTCTGCTCGATCGCTCTCGCCATTTTGCGCGACGTCGAGGCGAGCCGCGACGTTGCCCAGGACGTCTTCCTCTCGGCCTGGCGGGATCTGGGCAAGCTGCGGAATCCTTCCAGCTTTCTCCCCTGGCTGCGGCAGATGACCCGCAACCGGGCCCATCACGTCCTCCGCGACCGGGTGCGGGCGCGGAAGGTGCTCTCCGACGCCGAAGCCGACGACCTCATGGCGGCGGCGGTCGATCCCCGCCCAGGGGCGGGCGAGATGCTGCTGGCCGACGAGGAGAAGCGGCTGCTGGCGGCGGCCCTGGAGGGGCTGTCCGATGAGTCGCGGGAGGTGGTCACCCTCTACTATCGGGAAGGGCGCTCGGTGCGGCAGGTGGCGGACCTCCTCGGCCTGCGCGAGGAGGCGGTCAAGCAGCGGC
>WUUC01171006.1_pt1 | contig 15522 bp, 9 predicted proteins | sample 6278441 | NCBI WGS metagenome assembly WUUC01 (sample SAMN13675441, study PRJNA597444) | soil metagenome | isolation source: soil | place: USA: Washington | collected 2017-10
AAGATATCTTCCCACCTATCTCACGGAAGTACTCTCTGATTATTATTACCAGAAGAATCCGAAAAAAAGAAGGGAGATCATTCATGCGGCGAACACTAATGGTGTAAAGAATGAAAGCGTGACCAAATTACTGGGTGGTATGGATCAGGTGGTCAACGTGTATAACAATTTTATCGCTGTTTTCGATAAGCAGTTTATCAGCCCTATCAGCGATAACGGTGATAATTATTATAATTACCGGGTAATAGATACTCAATTCATCAGCAACCAACGTTATTATCACCTTGTTTTTACTCCTAAGCGGAAGGGCAGTAATACATTCGAAGGTGATTGCTGGGTGCACGTAGGCAGCTTCGCCATCCAGAAAATGAATCTCCGGCTGGGGAAGGAGGCGAACGTAAATTTTATAGAAAATCTTAGCCTCATACAAGAGTATCGGCTTATAAATGACTCCACCTGGTTTCTTTCAAAAGATAAGTTCGTGGCCGACGTATCTCCCGTGGGCAAGAACCGTCCCGGGTTCATAGGGCGAAAGACCACCACCTATCGGAATGTGGTGGTCAATGACACTTCGGTTGTTCATGAACTGGATAAAAATAAAATTCTTGAAGAAGTAATCACGGTGCCCGGAGCAAATGAAAAGGATAAAGAGTTTTGGGCGGGCTCCCGCCACGAAGAACTAAGCATGGCCGAGCGTGGCATCATTCGTATGATCGATACGCTTACGAATGCGCCGATATTTAAGAGATTTACCAATACCCTGTACTTTATTGGAACAGGTTATAAGAATATTGGCAACTATGAGATCGGCCCCTGGTATAACTGGGTTACATCAAACGGTTGGGAAGGCTTCCGTGTTCGATTCGATCTTGGTACCAATAAATTCTTTGATAAAAAAGTTTGGTTGCACAGCTACCTGGCCTACGGCTTTGGTGATGAAAAACTAAAGGGCATGGGTGAGATATTTTATCTGCCAAACAAAACATATCCGCGCTCTTATATCAATGCATCGTTTACCAATGATCTCGACTTTGGACAAAACTATTTTGGTGAGGTTACGTCCGACAACATCTTTGCATTAGCGGTAAGAAAAAATGGCATTCCTATCAAGAATATAAAGATTAAGGAGATAAAGTTGGCGTTGTTTAAGGAAGTTACTCCGTGGATGTCGAACCGCATCACCTTCCGTCACACCGCTGCACTGCCACTGCGTAACCTCATTCCGATCGATTCATTTAAGACAGGCATTCCTGGTAAGGCGCTTACCAACTTCGAGGTGGCACTACGCGTTCGTTTTGCTTTTCTCGAAAAGTTTATCGATGGATCTTTCTTCCGGGTGAGCCTTGGAAGCTCCTACCCTATAGGTGAGATAAATATAAGTCGTGGATTCGCCGGTGTTCTGCAAAGCAGCTATAATTACACCAAGTTATCTGCCAGCGTATCCGATAACATCAAGGTTCCTCCTTTCGGCATACTATCCGTTTATGTTTTCGGAGGTAAGACCTTTGGCACATTGCCTTATACATTGCTCGATATTGCACCCGGCAATGAAATGTATTATTATAATAAGTATGCGTTTAATATGATGAACCGATGGGAGTTCATACATGACCGATACGCGGGCGTCAATATTGAACATAATATCGGCAATGGAATCTTCCGTCTCTTTCCTAAACTGCGATTCCGTCAACTATGGACTGCGAAGACTTTATGGGGTGGATTGTCGCCCGCTAACCAAGCGCTTAATTTTAAAGAGGGACACTCTTTTCAAACACTCAACAACAGAACCTACCTCGAGATCGGAACCGGGGTTGACAATATACTCCGGTTGTTTAGAGTTGATTTTGTATGGCGTGTATTACCGGAGACACTTGAAAAAACAAGCACAAAAAAATTCGGCGTATTTGGAAGCTTCAGGCTTGCTTTTTAGAATGATGATTTTACAGCAGCTTAGCTAATAAATAGATTATGGTGCTATCAGACGATAGTAACTTCGATCCCCATTCCCTTTAGCGACTTAACCATATGTCCCGATATTCCACTATCGGTGATCACCTGCTCTACATCTTCGAGCCCGCAGATACGGCCGAACCCTCTTTTGCCAAACTTAGTTGAATCAGCGAGCACTATAGTCTTCTGCGCTGTTGCAATCATCTTCCTGTTCAATTGCGCCTCCATGACATTAGTAGTTGTAAGACCAAATTCAAGGTCGATGCCATCGACACCGAGGAAGAGTTTGCTACAGGAAAAATCTTCTAATATCTTTTCAGCATACATTCCCGTGGCAGACGAAGAACTCTTTCTTAGAATACCGCCCAATACAAATACTTCGATCTCGGGGTGATCATTTAGTTTCATCGCTACATTGAGGGCAGCAGTTATTACAGTAAGATTGCCCTTGGGCTGTATATGTTTTGCAAGCGAGAGAACTGTAGTCCCTGAGGCGATAATGATACAATCGTTGGGTTCAATAAGTTGCGCGGCGACAGCTCCTATACCCGTCTTTTCCTCCGATTGGATCTTTTCCTTCACATTTACCGGCCTGTCTACTGTATAAGGGTTGCTTGCGTTGGCACCGCCATGAGTGCGAAACAGCAAGTTCTTATCCTCCAACAATTTAAGATCTTTCCGGATGGTAACGGACGACACGTCTAATTCCTTGCAGAGGTCGAGGACGTTCACTTTTCCTTCCTTTTTTAAACGCGATAATATATACTGATGTCTTTCAGACAGCGTGCTCATATGTTGTTGATTTCTGATACTCGGATTGAAAATAGACAGAAAGTGCTGAAGTTCAAAAGATAAACCAAAATGCAACTCGACTTTCGATTTGAAACAAAATGAAATAATCATTAAGTTTTCAAATTTCAATGTATTTTCTTTTCCCATTCAAAATTTTACTATACTTTCATTTCCTTATCATTTGCTTTCGATATTAAAAAAATCGAAACCTTGAATCTCTATGACGAAATCATCAGCGATCACACAAACCACAACTGACAGGGCTGCTTATTTGAAAAAGCTTGCTGCGCGCGATACAGCCTGGGATATCCTTGTCATTGGCGGAGGAGCCACTGGTCTTGGTATCGCTCTCGACGCTACCTCTCGTGGTTATAAAACACTATTAATAGAACAGGCAGATTTTGCGAAAGGCACTTCAAGTCGCAGCACCAAACTGGTTCATGGCGGCGTCAGGTACCTCGCGCAGGGCGATGTAAAACTGGTACGTGAAGCAAGTATCGAACGCGGTCTTCTTCATAGAAATGCCCCTCACCTGGTAAAAGATCAAACCTTTATTGTTCCGGTATATACCCTCTGGGATCGCCTCAAATATACTATTGGCCTTAAATTATACGACCGCATCGCCGGCAAACTCCGGCTCGGACCATCTGTCTTCATCTCCCGAAAAAAGACGATGGAAAAGATACCGGGCATTAAAACAAAGGGCCTGCAAGGAGGCGTACTTTATCATGACGGTCAGTTTGACGATTCGAGACTCGCCATCAACCTCGCGCAGAGTATCTGGGAAGGTGGTGGCGATGCCATTAATTATGTAAAAGTAACAGGCCTCTTAAAGGATGAAAAAAAATCTGTCAATGGCGTCACTGTCACGGATATTGAAACAGGAATAACTTATTCGTTTAAGGGAAAGGCAGTAGTGAACGCAACAGGTGTATTCGTAGACGATATCCTGCAAATGGATAAACCCGGTAGCCGTAAGAGTATCTGTGTAAGCCAGGGAGTACATATCGTTCTCAACAAGGACTTCTATCCTGCGTCGGACGCACTAATGATTCCTAAAACAAGCGATGGTCGCGTACTTTTTGCAGTGCCGTGGCACGACAAGGTTGTTGTGGGTACTACTGATACGCCGGTTGATGAAGCTTCGATTGAACCAAAGGCTCTTGAAAAAGAAATTTCATTTATTCTCGAAACAGCTGGAACATACCTTACAAAGAAACCACAACGCTCCGATGTATTGAGTGTGTTTGCCGGCCTTCGTCCCCTGGCCGCTCCAAAAGACGGTGAACTAAAAACAAAAGAGATCTCCCGCAGTCATAAGATAATCGTATCCGACTCTCACCTGTTTACTATCCTTGGTGGTAAATGGACCACTTATCGTAAGATGGGCGAGGATATGGTAGACAGGATAGAAAAAGAAAAACATTGGGCATATAAGGCATCTGGTACCAGCGCACTTCATATTCATGGATACGCGATGAATATGGATTGGAACGACCCATTCTATTTCTATGGCAGTGATGCTCCTTTATTACGCATGCAGATGAATGGAACTGCACATGAGTGGATCAGTGAGGAATTGAAGATCCATAAGACGCAGATATTATGGGCGATTGAACATGAAATGGCGCGCACCGTGGAAGATTTCCTTGCGAGAAGAACGAGAGCGCTATTGCTTAATGCAAGAGAAACACGCCGCATAGCTCCCCAGGTGGCTGCTATTATGGCAAAAGCACTGAACAGGGGTCAACAATGGGAAGACGACCAGGTAAAAACTTTTACCCAATTGACCGAACAGTATATACTTAAGTAATAGAATGTTTATCACTGCAATCAAATGTGTTTTGAATCGATTGTGTGAGACGGCATAAACAAGATGAGCAATGCATTATAGAAAACAAAAATGCATGATCACATTAACTTAATGATACGATAACGAATTGTAAACATTGCTTGTATGAAACTATCATTTCTTTGCCCCCTGGTAAAAAGGAAGGGGATTCGCACTTCGGGGCCTACTCCGCCTCAACATACTCCTTCCATCACCATTGGCTTGCCAGCCCCATTATTTTGTCATTTAATAAACCTCAATAACTTAACGCGTATGAGATCCCTTAGTATTGCCGCAGGTAACCGTTTACTGCTCGTTTGCCTGTTGCTCCTGTCAGCCCTATTTACAACGGCGCAGGAAAAAACCGTCACCGGTGTGGTGACAAATGCGGAAGATAAAACGCCTTTGTCGGGCGCCAGTGTGCAGATCAAGGGCACACAGATCGGCACCACTACCGACAGTAAAGGAGCTTTTTCCATCAAAGCAGAAAACAACCAGACATTGGTTGTGTCGGCAATTGGATTTAATCCAATGGAAAAAAAACCCGGCAATCAAAGCACCCTCGATTTCGAATTGACTAGTTCGAGTACTGAGCTCGAAGGAGTAGTTGTAACGGCACTTGGCATAAGAAGAGATGAAAAGGCGCTGGGTTTTTCTGTTTCTAAAGTGAAAGGTGAAGAGGTGACCGATGCCATGTCTAACAACTGGACAAATGCATTGACCGGTAAGGTCGCGGGTCTTAATATTTTAAAATCCGGCGGCGGACCATCAGGTACTAACAAGATCGTTCTTCGTGGCGAGAACTCGCTGAATGGAACAAGCGAAGCGCTGATAGTTGTAGATGGAGTAGTGATCAGTGGAAGCAGCGGCCAAATGACCGGAACAGGAAGCAGCGCATACCTGCAAGGAGAATCTCCCGTCGATTTCGGTACAAGTCTTAATGATATTAATCCAGAAGACATTGAAAGTGTTTCTGTACTTAAAGGCCCCGGTGCGGCCGCACTATATGGAGCACGCGGTGCAAACGGTGCGATCATCATCACCACTAAGTCAGGCAACAATCGCAGAAAAGGATTAGGCATCACATACAACCTGAATGCCTCTATGGAATCGGTGAACCGCTGGATGGATTATCAGAATGAATTCGGACAGGGTGCAACAGGTCAGGACACCTGGTATTCCTATAACGATTCAGAAGACGGACCCAGCACAAGAAGCACCAGCTCTGCCTGGGGTCCTGCTTTTAATGGCCAATCCTATTATCAATATGACCCAGTAACACGTACAAAGGGCGTGACAAGAACGCCGTGGGTGCCTTATGAGGATAACCGCAGAGACTTCTTCGTCACAGGCAAAAATTTAATCAACTCAGTAACGATCGATGGTGGCAGCGGCAATACTACGGTTCGCCTGTCGCTTACCAATCTTAAAAATGATTGGATAGTGCCCAATACCGGCTATTCGAGAAATACAGTAGCACTTTCGGTAAATCAAAAGATCTCAGACAAGTTTACAATCGCGAGTAAGATAAATTACACCAATAAAAAATCAGACAACCTCCCTTCTACCGGTTATAATAACCAAAGCATCATGTACTTCATAAGGGGTATGGTGCCAAATTCCAATATCGAATGGTTCAAGGACTATTGGACACCCGGTCAGGAAGATATATCACAGACAAGACCCTTCAGTAGTTTGCTTGATAATCCTTACCTGATCTCTCATGAAATGCTGAACGCATCGAATCGTCATGGGGTAATTGGTAATATATCTGCTACATACAATATCACCAAAGACCTGAGTGTAATGGTAAGAACAGCGCTCGACTACGCGTCTGAATACCGCACACAGCAGCGTCCATTCGGCACCAATAAGTTTGCAGAAGGCATGTTCCGCACACAAAACATCTTTACACAGGAGATCAATTCGGATTTCCTCATCCGCTATAACAAAGACATAACCAGCAAGCTCAGTGCAAATTTCTCTGTTGGTGGTAATAGCATGTCTAATCGCTACATCAAAGATGACCTTTTGGCCAACCAACTGAACTTCCCCGGAATCTATAGCCTGGCAAATAATAAAAATACTCTTCTTGCAAGTCCATATCGTTCACAATACAAGGTGAATAGTTTGTACGCGCTTGCGCAGTTTAGTTACGATGACTTCCTGTTCCTCGATATGACCGCCAGGCAGGACTGGAGCAGCACACTCGCTTCGCCAACCTCTGTAGAGAATACCGGGTTCTTTTATCCTTCTGTTAACACCAGCTTGATCGTTTCAGAAATATTGAAAATGCCTGCCGCTATTTCTTTATTAAAACTACGCGGCTCATGGTCAAGAGTTGGTAGTGGAGGTATTGTTCCTTACAGAACCTCTTATACTTACAACTCTTCTCCTTTTCCAGGAAGCGTGACAAATCCTTCCTCTATTGCAAACCCAGACCTGGTGGCGTTGTTAACAACAAGCATCGAGGCGGGTATTGACATGCGATTCTTCAACAACAGAATTGGATTGGATGTAGCCTTATACCAAAATGATACCCGTAATGATATCTTCCTTGTTCCAATTGACCCTTCATCTGGCTACAGTTCTGTTGTTTCCAATGCGGGACTCGTGAAGAATAAAGGAATAGAGGTACAGGTAAATGGTACAATCATCAAATCCAAAAACAGCTTTGGTTGGGATGTATTTGGTACTTATACCTCAAACCTGAATCGTGTAGTGGAACTTATAGATGGCACAGACACTTATGTTATGTCTACCGGACCTGCCAACAGAGGTTCTATCGAAGCAAGACCTGGCGGAAGAATGGGTGACCTTTATGGCATCGGCTATCAAAGAGCCCCGGACGGCCAGATCATTTACAATAACCAGGGCTTGCCATTAAGAACATCATCTATTATAGCGCTTGGAAACGTAAATCCAGATTTTAAAGCCAGTTTCGGCAGCGAATTTAAATACAAGAATTTCCGCCTCAGCTTCCTGTTTGACGGTCAGATGGGTGGCGAAGCATACTCTCTTACCCATGCAGTGCTGATGGAAGAAGGTAAACTAAAGAAAACTATTCCCGGTCGGTATAACGGTATAATTGGCGATGGAGTAAGATGGGATGTGGGATCGAGTAAATATGTACAGAATGATGTAGTAGCCACTAATATTCAGTCTTACTACGATGCTCATTTTAATAGAGACAATGTGGAGGCTAACACCTTCAGCACAGATTTTATTAAGTTCAGGGAGGCCCGCATCGATTATTCCCTGCCAAAAAGCCTTTTAAGCAAATTAAAACTGCAGAAAGCTACGATCGGTTTGTATGGACGCGACCTTTTTGTGATCACAGACTGGCCTTCTTATGATCCTGAATTCGGGACATTGAATGATGGCCAAATCAGTGCGGGTTTTGAGATCGCGCAATTCCCTTCAACACGTAGCCTCGGAGTTTCTTTAACGGTCGGCTTCTGATCTTAATCTTAAAACTGAAACAATGAAAAGACATTTTAAAATAATAACAGGCTTAACAGCGATGCTGTTTTTCACTGCATGTAATAAAAATTTCGACGAAACGAATACCAACCCGAACACGGTTCCTGCCACTCGTCCGGAATCTCTGCTCGACCCTTCTATATATAGCATGGTGCAGGCCAACCAGACAAGGGCGCTTCGTTTGACACACGAAATGATGCAGGTACATGTAACTACCTCCAATTCCGACGAGATACATCGTTATATTATCCGCCCTTCAGAATCAGACTATATGTGGAGGGTCTGGTATCTGCAACTGACCAACTTCAAGGATATGTATGCAACTTCCGAAATCCTTCGTCCGGTACAGACCTATTACAATTCTTATATGGGTATAGCTCGTATCATGCAATCATGGACTTATTCATTGCTTACAGATACATATGGAGATGTACCCTTTACAGAAGCAAACAGGGGAAGGGATGAAAATCTTTTCCAGCCAAAATTCGACAAACAACAACTGATCTATGACAGCTTGTTCAGTTATCTCGAAGAGGCAAACACTCTGTTGGCGCAAGCACAGGCGATCCCAGCAGCTCTCGCTGGAAAGGATCCTGTATATGCGGGCGACATTGCCAAATGGAGAAAATTTGGCAATACCCTATACCTGCGGCTTCTTCTGCGTGCATCCGGAAGGGCTGAAAGTAATGCTGCGCAAAAAATAAAAGAGATAGTTGAAACGCCGGCTACTTATCCAGTATTTAATAACAATGCGGAATCAGCGGTATTAAAATTCACTACCACCATTCCTTATGTATCCGCATTCAATACATACCGCGATTTCGATTTCAATGGTGATAACGGGTTATCTCAATTCTTTATCAATACGCTTAATGAGTGGGAAGATCCACGTCGTACAAGATGGGCCAATACTGTTGGAAGCAACTACGAGGGTGTACCAAGTGGTTATGCTCCTGGTCAGCAGCCTGAAAGGCTCTCCACCTACCAGGCAGCCTTAAAGAATGAACCCCTCACTGGCAATATTATCAGCTATCCCGAACTGCAATTCATTCTCGCTGAAGCTGCGTTGAGAGGTTATACAAACGGAAACCCAAAGACTCTCTACGAGAACGGTGTCAACAATGCCATTACATTCTGGGGCGTAACTGTACCAGCGGGGCATCTCGCAAAACCTGCTATTGCCTGGGTAGATGCAGAATCATTGGAACAAAAACTTGAAAAGATCATTACCCAAAAATATTTCACTTATTTCTTCACAGACTTCCAGTCCTGGTTCGAACACAGGAGGACGGGCTACCCTACTCTTCCTGTTGGGCCTGGCGTACAGAATAACGGCATCATGCCTACAAGGCTTGTTTACCCCACGCTCGTACAATCGCTGAATCGAACAAACTATACGGCTGCTGTAGAACAAATGGGTGGTGACAATATGCTTGTGAAGGTGTGGTGGGATGTCAATTAAGTTATTAATATCTAAATAGCAAAAATGAACACAATGAAAAATATATATACGGGTTTGATGACAGGTGCTATCGCGCTCGTCTTTTCATCCTGCCTGAAAGAATATGAGAACCCCGCTAAAGGAACCGTTTCCAATAAGAGCTTCATACACGTTGTACGGGATGCTTATAAAGGAAGTGAAGTAACGATCAACGGCGACCATCTCAACGGCGGAACTTCCATCCAGGGTGTCGTAATATCTGATCGTGGCAGTCTTAATATAGAACCTGGCACTTTCGTAATGCAACAGACCGTTGTAACAGGCAACCAGGTGGGCGATCTTACCCGTGGTATCATCATCAAAACGAGCGGCGATGCGCCCTATAATATAGGCGATTCACTGGTTATTGACGTCATTGGTGGAAGACTTGATCGCGTTAACGGCCAACTTCTACTCAGTGGCATCGGTACTGATAAGATCACTAAGATTGCAGAGAACAGGCAGCCTTTAATCCGTCCGGTTACTCTCGCTATGATGAATGCGGCTATGCATGACTATGAATCTACCATGGTGTCTGTACACGCTGATGTAGCAGACTACGGCGCAGGGGTAACCTTCGGTGGCGAGAGAACGATCAACGACAATACCGGACCGCAATTTTTCCTACGTACCAGGAATGAAGCCAGCTTTGCTGGTAATGCAGTTCCAGTCAATGCCCAATTTAATGGCATAGCCGGCTATCATAATGCGAGTAACAAGGATACCGCAGGCGCCAAAAAAACGATTGTCATCCGTAATGATGCAGACGTGAAGTTCCAGAGTGGTGCTTTGTACGCAGGTTTTCCAGAAAGCTTCGAATCTCCCGATTTTACCGAGAAAGCGAGTTATAATATGACCGCCATCAACAATGATATTACATTATCAACCGGAAGTTGGAAACTGCAACAGGCTCTTTTAGGTAATACATTTCTACGCGATAAATTTAATCTGCCCGGCAAACAATGCGTACGCTTGCAACAGAACCTCGGCAGCAGCGCCTATGTGCAAATGAATTTTGACGTGCCCGACGGTCTATCCAAAGTAACTGTGTTCTATGGCAAATATTACACGGATCCAACAAGCACATTCCGCCTCGAATACTCGATCAACGGAGGAGCGAACTGGGTGCAGGTAACCCCGAATATCACCGATATGCCGGAACGTGGTTCAAAACAAGCTAGTTTTCCTCTCGATATTGCGGGAAGTGTAAGGATCAGGATTAACAAGCTCGGTCTTGGCTCTTCTTCCTCAACAGTTTCTAATGGAAGACTATGCATAGAGGATATTGCATTATACAAACATCTTTAGATAAACAGTAATTCTTCGGTACTCACAATAAAAATCGTTCACTGTTCATGCAAAGAAGAAGTTTTATACAAACGCTCGGATGGATCTCGGGCGGATTATTGACAACAGGATTTTCATCAATCGATGAACCATCCATCAGGAAAAAGATCAAAGGCCGCGTATCAGCAAATGGTAAAGGCTTAAAAGGTGTTGTGATAAGTGACGGGTATAGCGTGGTGCTTACCAATGCAGGTGGACGCTACGAATTTGAGCCAAATAGCGCGTCCATGGCGATCTTTGTTTCCACACCATCAGGTTATATGTTTAGCCACCGCAACAACCTGTCCAGGCATTACCGCCTGTTAAGTGAGGTCAATAAAACTGCCGACTTCGATCTTGAGCCACTCGACAAGGATGATAACGAGCATCAGTTCATCATCTGGGCCGATCCACAGGTTAAGAACGAAAAGGATGTGGAGAAGATGATGCAACAATCTGTACCAGACGTAAAGAAATTGGTGAGCACAATGGGTTCGGGCACCTTAGTGCATGGCATCACAGTGGGCGATATTGTGTGGGATGAGCATAAACATTTCGTGGATTATAACAAGGCCGTAGATCAGATGGGTATACCCTTCTTCCAGTGCCTGGGTAATCACGACATGGACTATAATAAGGGCGGAGACGAGGCTTCCGATACAACGTTCCAGCAAAATTACGGGCCTACCTATTATTCCTTCAATCGTGGAAGCGTACACTATGTAGTAATGGACAACGTGCGATACCTCGGCAAGGATAGAGAATATGATGGCTTTTTTATGCGCAACCAATTAGATTGGCTGAAGAAGGATCTCTCTTTCGTCAAACCAGATCAACTGATCGTTCTATGTGTACATATACCGGTTCACAATGGTGTGAAAAATAATCAGGAACTTTACGACATACTGGGTGATCGCAAAGTACATATCATGTCAGGACATACTCATTATCACCGCAACGTGATACAGGGTAATATATATGAACACAATCATGGTACTGTATGCGGCGCATGGTGGACGGGCTCTATATGTGGAGATGGTACGCCGTGCGGCTATGGAGTGTACAGGGTTAAAGGAACCGACCTTGAATGGCATTATCAGTCGACCGGCCAACCGGCAGATTACCAATTAAAGATCTTTGTGAATGATCTAGATGCCTCTACCAAACAGGTGCAGGTAAATATATGGAACTATGATCCCAGGTGGACAACGGAATATTGGGCAGACGGAGTAAATAAGGGCTCGCTTGAACAGGCAAGTGCGTTTGATCCGCTCGCCTATTCCACTCTGCTCGGACCCGGTTTACCAAAAACCCGCGGTTTTGCGGAGCCAAGAAAAACAGAACATATGTTTGCAGGCAAAATTCCAGCCAGCACAAAAGAGATTAAGGTAATTGCCACAGATTGTTTTGGAAAAAGATATACGGCAACACATAATGTATAAACAATGAAAAGATACCTGTATTCGTTTCTTCTGGTTTTTTTATCACAATACACAATTGCTCAAACTGCCCAATGGGACAGCACATACCGTCCCAATAACTTTGCACTAAAGACGGAACAGTTTAAAAGTTTTCCGGACTCGCGGCAGGATATCATTTTCCTCGGCAATAGCATCACCGCTGGTACCGATTGGTCGGAACTACTTGGCATGACAACCGTTCGCAACCGGGGCATTTCCGGCGACATTAGCTTCGGCATCCTTGAGCGATTGGATGAAGTAACAGAGGGTAAACCTGCGAAAATTTTTATCCTGATCGGCATTAATGATATCTCAAGAAATATTCCCGATAGTATTATCCTGAATAATTACACAGAGATCATCCGTAGGATTAAGACTGCTTCACCATCCACGCGCATCTATTTCCATACGCTAATGCCCGTCAACAATGAATTCACACAATTTAAAAATCATTACAATAAGGATCAACATATTTTATTTGTTAACGAAGAGCTGAAGAAGATTGCAGCAAAAGAAAAGATAACCTGTATCGATCTGTATCCCCAATTCCTTGATGCTGATAAAAAGCTGGATAAAAAATATACTATCGATGGACTGCATCTCAACATTGCCGGTTATGTTCGTTGGGCCGGAATATTAAAACCCTATTTAAAATAAGAAAATGAAAAGAATTTTTTGTGCAGCCGTTACACTGGCAATAGTATCGCTTTCTTGCAATTCCGGTCGAATGACCACTAAAAATAGTCCAGGTATGCCATTGCCGGCCTTTAATAAAGAAGGCCATCGGGGCACGCGCGGATTAATGCCAGAGAATACAATCCCATCCATGTACAAGGCGATTGACTATGGTGTGAATACGGTAGAGGTCGATGTAGTCTTTTCCAAAGACAAAGAAGTGGTCATCTCACATGACGTATATTTTCATAACGACATCACCACTACACCAGACGGCAGAACGCTCACTAATAAGGATGCGCAGAAAATTCTGTTGTATGAAATGGACTATGACAGCATAAAAAAATATGATGTCGGTATGAAGCCTCATCCTGATTTTAAAGAGCAGGAAAAAAGACCGGCCTATAAACCACTTCTTGGAGAACTCATTGACTCAACTGATGCCTATGCCAGAAGCAAGGGTCAACAAATTCTCTATAATATAGAATTGAAGACGAATGCCGCCTACGACAATATTAAAACGCCGCCAGTAGAAGAATTTGTAGACAGGGTGATGGCGGTAGTAAAGGAAAAAAAACTGGAGAATCGCAGCTACCTCCAGTCGTTTGATTTTCGTCCGTTACAGATACTGCACAAAAAGTATCCCGGCATTGTGACTGCCGTACTAATATCTGGCAGTGAAAAAAGAACGCTATCGAAGCAATTGGAGGATCTCGGTTATATTCCTGAGATGTACAGTCCGCATTATTCGCTGGTTACACCGGAATTGGTGACCGAATGTCATCAAAGAAAAATCAAGCTGATTCCATGGACCGTAAATACTGTGGAGGAAATGAAAAAAATGAAGGATTTGGGAGTTGACGGTATCATCACTGATTATCCAAATTATTTTTCACAGATTCAGTAAGAGTGATATTACGGTGGTTCATGGTAAATCATTGCCACGCCAGTTACACTGCTTATTTGAGACGTATTTGTTATATATTTAAATCATCGATAAACGATTGTTATGCCCGATTATATTTTATCTCTTGACCAGGGAACTACAAGCTCACGCGCTATCATATTTGATAAAAAGGGATCTATTATCTCCACAGCACAGAAGGAATTCACACAGATATTTCCCCAGCCTGGTTGGGTGGAACATGATGCCAATGAGATCTGGAGCACGCAACTCGGAGTTGCGACCGAAGCTGTTTTAAAAGCCGGTTTAACCGTAAACGATATTGCGGCAATAGGCATCACCAATCAACGCGAAACGACTGTTGTTTGGGACAGGGATACACATCTTCCAATTTGCAATGCAATAGTATGGCAGGATAGAAGAACTGCTGCTTATTGCGATACGCTTAAAAAAGATGGTCACGCCGAAAAGATCAAATCCAAGACAGGCCTGGTTACCGATGCTTACTTCTCCGGCACCAAGGTCAAATGGATACTCGATAATGTAGAAGGCGCAAGAGACAAGGCGCAAAAGGGGGAGTTATGTTTTGGTACGATCGACAGCTGGCTGTTATGGAAGCTCACCAATGGTAAAGTACATGCCACCGATGTATCTAATGCTTCGCGAACTCTACTCTATAATATTCATACACTTCAATGGGACACCGAACTGCTCGAATTGTTCGGCATTCCCGAAAATATGTTACCCGAAGTTCGCTCGAGCAGCGAAGTATACGGTCATACTGAGAACATACTCACCGCGGTGAGCATTCCCGTTAGCGGTATTGCCGGCGACCAGCAATCTGCTTTGTTTGGGCAAATGTGCACTCAACCGGGAATGGTCAAGAACACATATGGCACCGGTTGTTTTATGTTGATGAATACCGGTACAAAGCCTGTTGCATCAAAGAACAACCTGCTTACCACCATCGCATGGAAGATAAACGGCGAAGTACAATATGCGCTGGAAGGAAGTGTTTTCATTGGCGGAGCAGTAGTTCAATGGTTAAGAGATGGCCTCAAGATCATTCAGACCTCCGCTGATGTGGAAGCCCTGGCCTCTAAGGTAGAGGACAACGGAGGCGTATATCTTGTACCTGCGTTCACTGGATTGGGCGCACCTTATTGGAATCAGCATGCGAGAGGTACCATCGTAGGTATTACACGCGGCAGTTCAGACGCGCACATAGCAAGAGCTGCAATAGAAAGTATCGCGTTTCAATCCATGGATCTGTTAAAGGCTATGGAAGCGGATTCAGCACTACCTATAAAAGAAGTAAGAGTCGATGGTGGAGCCACCGTCAATAATCAGCTGATGCAATTTCAAAGTGACATACTTGAGACACAGGTCGTCAGACCTAAGATCACCGAGACCACCGCATTGGGCGCCGCCTATTTGGCGGGTCTTGCTGTAGGCTTCTGGAAGAGCATAGACGAGTTGCAGCAATACTGGCAAAAGGATCACGCCTTCTCTCCTACCATGCCGGGCGATAAACGGGAAGATCTGCGCAAGAACTGGAAAAAAGCAGTAAGAGCAGCACAGGCGTGGACGGAAGAATAAACAGAGACCCTGATTTTATTGA
>WUUC01089386.1_pt1 | contig 15519 bp, 8 predicted proteins | sample 6278441 | NCBI WGS metagenome assembly WUUC01 (sample SAMN13675441, study PRJNA597444) | soil metagenome | isolation source: soil | place: USA: Washington | collected 2017-10
CCCTTTTACGGAATTCGACCGAATCCCTGTGGGCGCGACCCGGTTCCCTCCTGAAAACAAGTTGGACCCAAGGTCAGCGATTGTAATAATCTCAACGGCTTAAGTCGAAAGTGCGGGAATATCAGCCCTTTGAAGCTCAATGGTTATTTTGATTGCTTCCCGCACTTATAGGTGAGCTAAGCAGTCGCGATGAACCCGTGACTGTGAGGACGACCTCGGGTTCGGGGAAGCGCTTCGCCGGGGCCGTAGCGGCAGCTCTCCTGCCGAGCCGCAAGTTGTAGCGGCTTGTTGATGTCTGACGACGCGATCAAACTCGGCACCATGTCCCCACGCATCATCCACATCCCCCGGTCCGGCGGCGACTGCAAGGCCCAGGCCAAAGGCATCCGGTACGCCCATGGGCTGCACGAGAGCCAGTTCCGGCAGTCGGTCCTGATCCGCAGCGCCGCCGAGGCGAAGCTGCGGGAAGCCGATCGGCTGGAGTGCGAAGCCTGGAATTCGATCATGTGGGCAAGCGGTCCCGCCATGCTATCGCCCGGTGAGCCGCAGAGGCGGAGCCGACCATCGGCAAGGCGATCAACGGGGGCTACGACCTGCTGGAGGCCAAGTGCAACCGCTGTGATCGGGTCTCGCTGGTCCCGCTGCGATCTCTGAGGCACCCGCCGGAAACGCCAGTGTGGAAGCTTGAGGCGGCGCTGTACTGCGCCCCCTGCAGCGAGGGACGGCACTACAGCCGCCGCCAGCGGGCGCATATCCTGGGGCTGCCCCTTGACCGGCCCGGACCCTCAGCAGCCGAGGATGAGCGTTGCGCCGCCGAAGCCGAAAACCGTAATCGCAGGCTTAGCACGAAGTATGACTTTCCTTGGCTTGACGGTTGCGAAATAACCGTAAGTGGTCTGGGGGGTCGGGGAAACATGCGGAGTTCGATGATACTGGTGGCGCTTGGCGTCACGCTGGCGGGTTGCGCAATTCAGCGTGCTCAGGTGGCCCAAGATGCCCGAGCACAGATGGTTGGGCTTTCTAAGGAACAGGTCCTCGGATGTATGGGGCCACCCGGAAATAAAGCTGCAGAGGGCCAGACCGAGGTTTGGTCCTATGCCTCCGGCAACGGCTTCTCCTCCACATCATCATCTGTCAACGTGAACACTACGGGCGAAGCCACACGCTCGGGCAATCAAATCTATGGTTCGGCTAACTCCACTGGTTTCGGCACGGCCGTATCAACTCGTCGTTTTTGTACGGTCAACGTCGTGATGACCAGCGGGCTGGTCAGCGCGGTCAATTATCAGGGGCCGACGGGGGGATTGTTGACGGCCGGAGAACAATGCGCTTTCGCGGTCGATGCTTGCGTAAAGAAATGATCGCGGCAGATGCGCCGGTAACCGTACAAGCGGAGCCACCTCGTCAAGCGGATGACGGGATCACCGCCAGCGCCCCTTCGTCGACCTGGTGGCCGAGAGAACGGTAGCGGTGGATGCGGCGGAAATCTGAAAACTATCCATTGGTGCTCGCGGGCGGTGGGCTGGCGTTGTGGATACTATTCCACACTATCTGGAATATACTGTTTGAGGATTGGCTCAAACATCAGCTTGAGAACCTCGTCCGCCACACCTTGGCGGAGACGATTGAAAGGTTCGGCTCGGTTGGTTTTCCGGCGCTCGCGGCGATAGCAGTTATTTGGTTTCTATCTTCATACATCAGTGCGCAGGCAAAGGCCGAACTCGCTGACCAATCGTATCCACGATCCGACGACCAAAAGCCGTTCGCCTTCGATACTTCGTGGACCCGCGATGTGACAATGTTGGAGACGCTTTGGCGCGCTTTTTCTGAAGAGTGGGAAGTTCGCCCGCAGTTACCTTTAGAGAGCAGCGGTCCTGAAGTTGAAAAATTATGGGCTGTAGCCGATCAGTTGCGACAACAGGCCTTTGAAGGACGGCTGCCTGTTTGGGCACGACGACGCGGGCAAAACTCGAGGTTATTCGAGCGAGTTTCGAACGCTTTTTGGAGCAACCACGCCATCGCGAGCGGCTATTCTGCATATTCAACAGCGGCTGATGTATGGGTCTACGTCACTCATCAACTTGTTTTGGGTGAGGTGCGGGGGGCGCGGACTCTTGCATGGGAAGATTTCATGACTTGCAAAACCGCAGTAGACGAACTGTGGCCCAAAAGCTCAGGACCTTCCGGCATCTGAGGTAGAACGTTTAATCCTATGTGCCACCTTTATTCGATCACCACCAACCAAGAAGCGATCCGCCGCCTGTTCCGCGTCAACCAGTACGTCGGACAACCTACCGCCAATGACCGGCGTGTTTCCGGACGACCCAGCGCCGGTGAATCGTTACCGCGATCAGAAACCGCGCTTCTACAATCGGAATATCCTTTGGACCGATAATCCTGCCGACGTTATCGACTACGCGAAAAATGTCCTTGGCAGTGAATCCAAAATCGTGAACTGGTTGGATGAAGGTGAGCGCGCATTCTTCTTGAATGAACGTCGCCAGGTCGCGGACGCGGCTTAACAGAGTTGCGCTACTATTTTGGCTGCATGATCGGCGCAGTCTCGAATTCATCGAAGGCGTTAACCGCCGGAGTGCCGGCGTTGACCAAGTACACGAATCCACCGTGGCCTTCTTGGCCTCGACCAGCCCAAACCTAGCGAGCGCCGGCGAGCGTGGCTCGGGCTGGTAAGCGATCTGGTTAGCGCCTTGGTCGCGTCACCCAACGAAGGAAGCTCGAACGTTATCTCGCCGACCTCATCGCCTCCAAGAACCCACGGCCGTTATCGGAATTGTTACAATCAGATGAACTCGAACTGATTTTTTCTCAACTTGTCTCAATGCCGAAACTCTACCACCGTACGAAATTACATGGCCGGCAATTCGTTGCATTGCTTGACTTATGTTTCGACTCGACTCCTTCTTAAAGTCTGATACTCTCGGAAGTAGAACAATCAAGAATTTACTGTTGTGGTCGGATTCGTCCCTTGGTCTCGAGCTTCAAGCTCGCAGTAGAGTGGGAGAGTCGATGAATACTTTTTTTTGATGCCGCCAGAGCCACGTTTTCCTCAATCAAATACGCAGCGGGATCTGAACCATGGCACCGCACGTTCGCCGTGCAGTACGACGATCTTGAACAGGTCGTCATAAGGAACTGATACGTACTGAACGTTGTCGCCGCAACGAGTTTGCGTGGCAGAAATGGAGACGCGGTAGGCGTCGCTTGAGGCTACGGACGACATGATCTTCATGCACTACGCCGACGACTTCATTGTCGGGTTGCAGCATGAGGGTGACGCCCAGCGCTGATCGCGAAGATACAAAAGCAGAACTCCGAGCACTGAGGTTTTCGAGGCTTCCGCAGGTCGCGGTTCGAAGGAGACCAATTGTGGCCACTGCGTTCCCAGAGAACGACATCGAAGTTCTACGCCACTATGTGCCGGACGATCTGCATGGCGCGCTGATTGCGATTCGCGCCGAGCTCGAGCGGGTTTTCATGGTTTCGAACATGCTCTCGGTCGAGATGTTCGAGACGATCGACGGGCCGCTCGATCCGGACCAGGAAGCCAATCAGGCCAGCGCCTTCGCCGTAAACGAGGCGCGCAGGAAATTCCTAGCCGCACTGGACGAAGCCCAGCTCGGCCTGCCGGACAAGCCGCCGGCGATCCAGTCGATCGATACCGCCGTCGATGAAATGCTGCGCCACGAACTTCCCGGCGCCGCCGCCCGTCTCGCCGCCTTCGACACCGATACGCCGCCGATCAATAATCTCGGGCTGGATCGCGCCACGATCGAGCTGGCCCAGACCACCGCACAGATCCCGTTCATCATCACCCGCGTCACCAACATCATCAATACTTCGAGCGGGCCGCACGAGATCCGGGTCCGAAACGACGCCTTCCTGGGGGGGATTGCCGGCGGCGCCGTGCTCAGCGGCGAGCGGATCGAGCAATTGCTCACCGCCCTCAGTTTTCTCACACGTACCTGGGAGCGGGTCTTCCGGCTCGCCATCATGCACGGCGAGGCTTTGTTCGGGCAGCGCCAGTTCGAGCCCGCGATCGAGCAGTTCGCCGCGTTGCTGCCGAAGCGCACCGGCCATCCCGGCTGGCATTTCGACTTTCGCAACCTCACCGCCGAGTTCCGGCCGGCGGAGGTAGTGGCGACGCCGAGCCCTGGCCCGGGTTTCGCGGTCGCCGTCGCCAGGACCCACCTCTCGCGTCGCCTGGACGACATTCTCGGCAACATCCACGACCTGGAGGTGCTCGACGAGAGCGGGGACCAGCAGCCGCCTTTGCCCAGCCAGATGTTCGCCGCGATCCGGATAGCCTTCGCGCGGCTCGGCCAGGCCGACGCGCTGTACCGTCGTCAGGGCCAGAGCATCGACGCGGCCGCGAGCCAGGCGATCAAGGAGACCTATGAGCGCGCGGTCGCCGTCCTCGCCCGGGTCAACATCTCCGCCGGCAACCCGCTCCGCCAGCAGATCGAGAAATATGTCGCGCAGCAGCTGGCCAAGCTGGCCGGCCATCTGAACTTCCTCGGCTATCTGCCGACCTATGTTCCGATCCTGCGGCCGGCAACGCTGCAGACGCTGGCCGAGCGCCGGATCGACGCCGCTGCCGCGGCGGCGTCGCGCTTCGAGATGTTCAAGGCGCGCGCCGACCAGCTGCAGGACCAGCTCCAGGATCTCGATGTCCAGCGCGAGATCAAGGACAAGGAGCTGGCGATCGCGGACCAGCAGCTCGGCAAGGCCCGCGACCAGGTCGGCATTGCCGACCGCCAGGTCGAGCAATTGCAGAACCAGATCGATTCACTGGCGACCGCGACCGCGGTCAGCATTGGCGGCGACCTGTTCCAGGCAGCCGCCTCCGCCGCGCTCGCCGGCTCGACCGGGCCGGCCGGGTCGGTGATCACCGGCACCAGCGTGCCCGGCGTGGTCGGCGCGCTGTCGGGCGTGGCCTCGACCGTCGCCGGCTATTCGGCGCGCAAGGAGGATCTCAGGCTGCAGAAGGAGATGGCCGGCCTGCAGGCAGGCATCGCCCGGCGCGATGTCGAGATCGCCGCGCTTGGCCGGGAGATCACCGAACTGACCGCGGACTCGCTCGCCGACCGCATCCGCAGCATCCAGGCGCGCGAGTTCAATCCCGACCTTTATTATGCCGCCGGCGAGGCCTTCCGCGCGCTCGCCGAGCGCCATCTCGATGCCGCGATCCTGTGGTGCTTCCTGTTCGAGCGATCGGTCGCCTTCCTGCGGCTCGAGCCCGAGCTCCAGACGATCGGGATGGACTATCTGTCCGGTCCCGGCGGGCTGCTGGCCGCGCCCGACCGGCTCCGTGCCGACCTCGAGGACGTCGTCAATTTCAACCTGCCGATCACCAAGTTCCAGTTCCTCACCGAGACCGTCTCGCTGCGCTCGCTCTACCCGCTCGAGTTCAGCCGCTTCCTTCAGACCGGCCGCATGGATTTCGCCATGTCGCTCTACGAGCTGAACAAGCGGCGGCCCGGCGTCTACCGACAGCGGATCAAGCGGGTCGAGGTGCAGCTGCAATTCCCGCCGCCGACTGGCTTCACCGGGCGCATCCACCATCGCGGCTCTTTCCTGCTGCGCGACAAGGACACGACGCCGGCACCGGGCACCGGAACCTTCGTGCCGAGCGAGGCCGACATCGCCGCGGCGCTCGCCGCGATGGGCCCCGGCGCCAGCCAGGGGGTGCCGATCGGCGGCGTCATCCCCTTCCTGCTCGATGTCGACACGCTCGAGCTCAGCGCCGACCAGACGCCGCCCGACCTGGGCGACCCCTCGCCGGAATCGCTCAGCCCGATCGAGGGCTATGGCCCGGCCGGGGACTGGACGCTGGAGGTCGAGAATGTCGATCTGCGCTTCATCACCGACGCGCTGCTCAAGATCACGACGGTCATTCCCGAGTCGGACGAACCGCTGTCCGAGCGCGTCAAGGGACTGCTCGCCGCGTACGAGCAGCAGCTGGCGCAGGACGATGCGCTGGACCTGATTTCGCCGCTGTCGCTGCGCCAGCGCTTTCCTGACGCCTTCGCCGCCCTAGCCGGCGCCGGCGCGCAGTTCAGCCTAGTGCGGAACGACTTCCCCGCCGGGATCGACAACCTGCGCCTGAAGTCGGTGGTGATGCAGGCGCTCGACGCGCAGAAAAAGGGCATCGCCGGCCTGTCTTTCGAGCTGACCCGGCCTGGCACGGCGCTGCGGGTCGAGCGCACCACCCATGCCGACGGCTTCAGCGAGGATCTCGGTGCGGCTATCCCCAACCTGCCTGACGACCAGCGCCTCGACCCGGTCGGCGCCTATGTGCTCCGCCTGGTCACTCCCGGCCCTGTCGCCGTGGCAGAGCTGTTGCTTTTCTTCGTCTACGCCTTTGAGGAGGTCTAGGTGGCCAACAAATCCGGAACGTCGTCGGGCGCCGTGCCGCTGCCGAAAGGCGGTGGCGCCATCCAGGGCATTGGCGAGCAGTTCGCGCCGGACCCGTTCACCGGCGGCGGCAAATTCTCGGTGCCGATCGGCCTGCCGTCGGGGCGCGGCCGCCTGCAGCCTCGGCTAAGCCTCGACTATGCCACCACCAATGGCGCCGGCCCGTTCGGCCTCGGCTGGGCACTGTCGCTGCCGGGCGTGAGCCGCAAGACGAACAAGGGCATCCCGCGCTACCGTGACGAGTCCGCCGACCCGCACGAGCGCGACGTCTTCCTGCTGTCCGGAGCGGAGGATCTGGTTGCGGTCGAGGCGCTGCCGGACGGCGTCACCCGCTACCGGCCGCGCACCGAAGGCCTGTTCGCGCGGATCGACCATGTCCGCGGCACCGGCCGGGACGAGTGGCGCGTCACCAGCCGCGACGGCCTAGTCAGTCGCTATGGCCTGCCCGACCCGGTCACCGCCGATCCGGCGGTACTCGCCGATCCGAGCAGCCCGGACCATATCTTCGCCTGGAAGCTGGTCGAGACGATCGATCCGCACGGCAACCGGATCGAATATCGCTACCGGCGCGACCGCCAGGCGAGCGGTTCACGGCAATGGGACCAGCTCTATCTGGACGAGATCGCTTATGCCGATTTCGAGGAGGGCGGCGAGACCAAATTCCTGGTCACCGTCCGCTTCCTTTACGAGGAGCGTCCCGACCCCTTCTCGGACTGCCGCGCCGGCTTCGAGCTGCGCACGCGCGAGCGCTGCACGCGGATCGAAGTCCGCACCCATGCCGGCCAGGACCGGCTGCAGCGCAGCTACGAATTCGAATATCTCGACGCCCGGGTCGCTGCGGGCGAGTTGCCGGCCAGCGAGCTGCCGCCCAACGGCCTGTCGCTGCTGAGCCGGGTCCGGATTGTCGGCCATGACGGCGACCGGACCGAAGCGCTGCCGCCGCTCGAGTTCGGCTATACGAAATTCACCCCGCAGCAGCAGAATTTCCAGCCGCTCGAGGCCAGTGACGGCGCCATGCCGCCGGTGTCGCTGGCCAACGAGGATTTCGAGATGGTCTCGCTGTTCGGCAACGGGCTGCCCGATGTCGTCCAGCTGAACGGCGTCGCCCGTTTCTGGCGCAACCTCGGCGGCGGCCAGTATGACGCGGCCGCGCCGCTCAGCGAGATCCCGTCCGGGATCCATCTGCGCGACCCCGGCGTCCAGCTTGCCGACATGAATGGCGATGGCCGCGCCGATCTGCTCGTGCTCGAGCGCAACGGCTATTTCCCGCAAAAATTTTTCGGCCGCTGGAGCGCCGACGGCTTCGTCGAATACGAGCATTCGCCGGCGGTCAACTTTGCCGATGCGGAGCTGCGCCTGCTCGACGTCGACGGCGACGGCGTCGTCGACGCGCTGCGCACCGGCGTCGACCTCGAACTGTTCATCAACGATCCCGACCGGGGCTGGGAGCCGCCCGCGCTGATCCAGCGCTCGACGATCGACGACTTTCCCAATCTCAACTTCTCGGACCCGCATGTGAAGCTCGCCGACATGAATGGCGACAATCTCCAGGACCTCGTCTTCGTCCAGCAGGGCCGGATCGACTATTGGCCCTATCTCGGCCACGGCCGCTGGGGCGGACGGGGCACCATGACCGGCAGCCCGACCTTTCAGGATGCCGTGCCGCTGCCGAACGGCGGCTTCGACCCGCGCCGGGTCCTGTTCGGCGACCTGGACGGCGACGGCCTCGATGACCTCGTTTATGTCGAGCCCGGCCGGATGACCTTCTGGATCAACCAGGGCGGCAATGGCTGGAGCGCGCCGATCGTGATCGACGGCACGCCCGATTTCCCCGAGGCAGACGCGGTCCGACTGGCCGATGTCTATGGAACCGGCTTCCAGGGCATCCTCTGGACCGCCGACCAGCTTGGCCTATCGAGCGCCTATCAATTCCTGGAGCTGACCGGGCGGGTCAAGCCCTATGTTATGGAGACGATCGACAATCATCGCGGCGCGCTGACCCGGACAGAATATACCTCCTCGACCGAATTTTACCGGGCCGATTTCGCTGACCCGGCGACCCGGTGGAAGTCGCCGCTGCCGGTCCCGGTCCAGGTGGTCAAGCGAATCGAGTCGATCGACCTCATCTCCGGCTCGAAGCTGACCAGCGAATTCCGTTATCATCATGGCTATTGGGACGGGCTCGAGCGCGAGCTGCGCGGCTTCGGCATGGTCGAGCAACTCGATACGGTCGGCCAGGACGACTACAATGCTGCCGACCTCCATGGCGACGCCGTCGCCTTCAACACGGTCGCCCCAACCTATTTCTCGGCGCCGATGATGACCCGGACCTGGTTCCATCTCGGCGATGCCGGCGAGGATCCCAACCAGCGCGGCGAGATCGACTTTTCCGAGGAATATTGGGCCGGCGATCTATCCTTGCTCGCGCGGCCGGCCGAGACCAGCGCGCTCCTGACGACTCTGCCCGGCCGCGACCGGGCGCTGGCGCTGCGGGCGCTGCGCGGCTCTACCCTGCGCTCCGAGCTCTACGCGCTTGACGGCAGCGACCGGGCCGACCGCCCGTTCACCGTCACCGAATGCCAATATGGCCTTAGGGAGGTCGATCCGCCGGCGGCCGGCAGCGACCGCAAGCGCCTCTTCTTCCCCCATGTCGTCGCCCAGCGCAGCAGCCAGTGGGACCGGGGCGATGAGCCGCTGACCCAATTGTCCTTCCTCGACGACCATGACGATTATGGTCAGTCGCGCCGCCGCGCGTCGCTGGCGGTCCCGCGCGGCCGCGACGGCCGCGTCCCGAACCCGGCCGGCGCGCCCTATCTCGGCTCGGTCGAGACCAGCGGTTTCGCCCAGCGCGACGAGCAGGATCATTATATGGTCGACCGGGTCGCGCGCAGCGCGACCTTCGAGATCGTCAATGACGGCAGCATGACGGTGCTCGACCTCTATCGCGCGATCCAGGCCGGCACGGCCACCCTCAATTTGCTCGGCCAGGCATTCAATTATTTTGACGGCGCCCCATTCGAGGGCCTCCCGATCGGCCAGCTCGGCGCACGCGGCGCGCTGGTGCGCAGCGAGACGCTGGCGATGACCGAGGCGCAGCTGGCAGAGGCCTACCGCGATCCAGCGGCCGAGATCCCGTCCTATCTCCAGCCGGGCGCCGCTGCCGCATGGCCGGCCGATTATCCACAGGGCTTTCGCGACGCGATGCCGGCGCTCGCCGGCTTCCGCTTCGCCGACGGCAGCGACCATCGCGCGCGCGGCTATTTCGTCCAGTCTGCCGCCGTCGCCTTCGATTTTCAGACGGCTGGCCTGCCCGGCCGCGGCCTCGCAATCGCCGCGCGCGACGGCCTCGGAGCCGAGACAAGAACGACCTACGACCAGCCCTTCCACCTGCTGCCGGTCAGCACGATCGATCCGGTCGGGCTCCGGTCCGACGCCATCTATGACCATCGCCTGCTGCAGCCCCGGATGACGATCGACAGCAACGGCAATCGCAAGTCGATCACCTATAGCCCACTCGGACTGATCGCCGAGATCTTCACCATGGGCAAGGACGGAGAGGCGGTCGGCGACACACCGGACGCCCCGGGCCATTTTTTCAACTATGACCTCAACGCCTGGCACGAGCGCGGCCAACCGGTCTCGACGCGGACGAGCATCCGCCGGCATCATGCAACCGACACGGCCATCCCCCTGCCCGACCGCGATGATGTCATCGTGACGGTTGAATATACGGATGGCTTCGACCGGCTGATCCAGACCAGGAACCTGGCCGAGGACGAACTGTTCGGCGAGGCAGAATTTGGCGGCGGCGTGCTTCCGCTGGACCTGGCAATAGCGCCAGGCCCTGTTGCAAGCCGTCGCAGGGGCAGTGGCGAGCCCGTCAATGTCGTCGTCACCGGCTGGCAGCTGTTCGACAATAAGGGCCGTGTCGTCGAGAAATATGAGCCCTTCTTCGCGACCAGCTTCGACTATACCCCCCCGACCGACCAGCAGCGCGGCCAGAAAGCGGTGCTGACCTATGACCCGATGGGGCGGGTCGTCCTGACGAGCTTCCCCGACGGCTCCCGGCAGCGCGTCGTCTATGGCGTTCCGGACGAGCCTGCCAATCCCGACAATTTCGCTCCCAGCCCCTGGGAGACCTGGTCCTACGACGCCAACGACCTCGCCGCGTCCAGCCGACACCCGAGCCTGACCGCGCCGGACGGAAGCCCGCTCTCGCTTGGCGACCGGGCCGACGCGGCGCACCACGGGACCCCGTCGAGTTTCGAGGGCGACGCGCTCGGCCGGGTCATCCTCGCGGTCTCGCGCAACCGGCGGCCGGCCGAGGCGCCGAGCCAGCCGCTGCCGCCGGTCGAGGAAATCAGGACCAGCACGACCTATGACATAAGCGGGCGGGTCACCAGCGCGACCGACGGGCTCGGCCGGACAGCCTTCACTTATGTCTATGACTGCGCCGGCCATGTGCTGCGCGCGGAGAGCATCGACGCGGGCGTCCGCCACATGGTCGTCGACGCGCTCGGCAATGAGGTCGAGGCTCGCAGCGAGACCGGCGCGCTGGCGCTGCGCGGCTTCGACATACTCCACCGGCCGGTGCGGCTCTGGGCGCGCGATCATGCCGATGCGCCGGTCACGCTGCGGCAGCGCATGGCCTATGGCGATGGCGGTGATCCCGACCAGCCGGCCGCCGCGCGCGAGGCGGCGCGCGCCGCCAACCTGCTGGGCCAGTTGGTCCGGCACCATGACGGCGCCGGCCTCGCCTCGCTGGTCGCGATCGACTTCGCCGGCAACGTGCGCGAGCGCGTCCGCCGCGTGATTGCCGATGCGCCCTTGCTCGCCGCGTTCGACAATGGCCCGGTCTCGAACTGGCAGATCAGTCCGTTCGTCGCCGACTGGGATGCCGGCGAGGGCGCGCTCGCAGACCGCGAGAGTGCGCTGCTCGAGGCGACCGAGCATCGCAGCACCGCGACATTCGACGCGCTCGGCCAGGTGCTCGAAATGACCTTCCCGGAGGATGTCGAAGGGCGCCGGCGCAAGATGGAGGCGCATTATAGCCGGGTCGGCGGCCTCGAACGGGTGCTGCTCGACGGCGCCTCGTTCGTCGAGCGGATCGGCTATGACGCCAAGGGGCAGCGCAGCTTCATCGCTTATGGCAATGGCCTGATGACGCGCTATGGCCATGACCCGCAAAGCTTCCGCCTGTGCCGGCTGCGCAGCGAGCATTACACCCTCGCCGCCGACGGCCAGTTCGTTCCGAGCGGGCCGCCGCTGCAGGACTTCGCCTATCAATATGATCTGGTCGGCAATCTGGTCGCGATCTTCGACCGGACGCCAGGCTGCGGCGTCCTCAACAATGCCGAGGCGGCGAGCACGGCAGACCAGGAACTGGCGCAATTGCTGGCGAGCGGGGATGCGTTCAACCGGCGGTTCGACTATGACGCCGCTTACCGCCTCGTCCGCGCGACCGGACGCGAGCGCGACATGCCGCAGGCAAGCGTGCCCTGGGAGGACCAGCCGCGCGGCACCGATCTCACTTTGGCGCGCGCCTATAGCGAGCGCTACGCTTATGACGGAGGCGGCAACCTGCTGCAGCTGGCGCGGCGATCCGGAGCCGATGCCTTCACCCGCCATTTCGTCGTCGACCCCGCTAGCAACCGGCTGCGTCAGCTGACCAGCGGCGCGCAGGACATTGCCTATGCGCATGACGCCAACGGCAATCTCCTGTCGGAAGGGACCTCACGCCATTTCGACTGGGGCTGCGGCGACCAGCTCAAGGCCTTTCGCACCCAGACCCCGGGCGCCGAGCCCAGCGTCCACGCCCAATATCTCTATGATGCCGGCGGCCAGCGGGTGAAGAAGCTGGTCCGCAAGCAGGGCGGCCAGGTCGAGGTCACCCATTATCTCGACGGCCTGTTCGAGCATCACCGCTGGAGCGGCACCGGCGGCACCGGCGAAAACAACATCCTCCATGTGATGGACGATGGCCAGCGCATCGCCCTGGTGCGGGTCGGCACCGCCCACCACCTGGGACCGGCGGTCCAGTATAATCTCGGCGACCATCTCGGCAGCAGCCATGTCGTCGCCGATGCCGCCGGCGCCCTGATCAATCGCGAGGAATATACGCCCTATGGCGAGACCAGCTTCGGCAACTTCGCGCGCAAGCGCTACCGGTTCAACGGCAAGGAACGGGACGAGGAAAGCGGGCTCGCTTATCACGGCGCCCGTTATTATGCGCCGGGCCTCGGGCGCTGGATGAGCTGCGACCCGGCCGGCGCCGGGTCCGGGCTCAACATGTATGCTTATGCGCTCAACAATCCGGTCTGCATGGTCGACCCGGATGGGCGGGATCCGGTCGGCCTCCCCCAGGACGAGGAGGGCAATTATCTGCTGCCCGACGAGACGATCGAGATCGTCGACTCCAAGCCGCAGCCGGATGATCTCGACATCGCCAATCGCAACGGCATCGCCGACACGATGAACCGGGTCGAATATGAGCGGCGGATCGCCTGGGAAGACAAGAGCGATCCCTATCAGCTGCGCAAGTCGGTCGAATATTGGTCGCAGCACCCCGACGAATGGGAGGATGCCTGGGACCAGAGGGTCACCCGCGAATATCTTGACTATCGCGCCAAGGAGGCTGCCGACCTCCAGAAATCCTACCGGCTGATGGACGGCTATGGGAAGATCGGCAACGGCATCGGCTGGGTGACCGTCGGAGTGATCGCGGTCGCGACCGGCGGCGAGCTGCTCGTCGCTGCCAGCGAGAGCGCAGCCGCTTATTCGATAGGCTCAACCGTGACCACCTCGGTCGGCAAGCTGATGGCGGTCGAGTTCGCTTATGGCCTCGCCGCACCGCCGGGCGCGCCCGACCTGTTCCCCGGCCCGGGCCCGGACGACGCCGGGCGCGGCATCAGCACCTTTTTCGCCAAGATGCTCGGCGGCGGCGGCGGAGGCACGAGGCGCAGGCCGTTCGACATTCCGAGCTGGGGCAAGATCGCGGTGGATTGGGTCCATATTTTCGATCGCCACATGCATACCGGCGCCACCGCCATCCGGCAGCTGGAGAAGACCCGGTTCCCGATCAACATGAGTGAGCGGGCGATAAAGAGCGCCATCAAGGAGGCGTGGGGAAACGCACAAAAGGTGGGGTTCGACGATCAGAGCGGCATCAAGCTGATCGGAACGGGCGGCGGGATGCAGATCGAAATGTGGTTCAACACGGCCACCAATACGATCACGACCGCCTATCAGAAATTATGAGCGACATCTGCCTGATCACCGACCCGGCGAGCCTGCGCCGGGATGGCATAGGGTCGGTGAGCGGCCAGATCTGGCTGGTTCTGGATGGCGTCGCGTTCCCCGCGGAGGGCTGGGACGACTTCATCCTGGTCTTCCTCAGGGCCTGGGCCGCGGCGCTGCTGAAACTCAGGAATGGCGACGCCGCACGCGCCGAGATTCATTTCATGGAGGGGCCCTATACCATCGAACTGAGAAATGAGTCCGGCGGGCTGATTGAACTGCGCGCCGGGGAAACGGACCACCCGCCCACCCTGACCGGCAACGCCCCCCTGTCGACACTCGCCGGCATGGTCATGGCGACGGGAACGACAGCCTTGAGTGCCTGCCGCCAGGGCGGACTCTGGTCGGACGATGCCGAGGCGCTGGACAAGGCGCTGACCGGGCTGCGCTCCGCGTCCAACTGACCGAGCCGACCCGCTTCGGGCACCACCGCGAGGTCGAACAGGCAGGCGCGGTCGAAAATTCACACCATTTTCTCGTATCCCAGCGGATTGGCGGCGCCCGCGCGTCTATATCGAGGATGGCAGGCCGCGTTCAGTCCGTAAGCGTGGCCTGAAGGCCGACGGTTGCTCAGGCTTTGGCGGATTTGGCCTTGGCGTGAGGGCTTTGCCGATTGCGCGGCCCGCCGGGCACCGTGCCCTCGCGCCGGTGCACGCCAGCGATCGGTCATGCAGGGGTGCTCTGTGCTATATTATTCGCGTGATTGTCGCCGCCCCGGGCGCTGGCTCGCCAGCGTCAACAGGGAGGGGTACCCACCCCCTAAACCATGGTCAGCAAAGAGAATATCAGCGCACATTCGGTCACTTTGCCGGTCTCATACAGGTGAAGCCGTGCGCTCTCTTGCCGCCATCATGCGTAATGCTGATGCGCCACCCAGATCGCGCTTGGGCCATTGACATCCTGCTCGACCGAGGCTGGGGCAAGCCGCAACAGACGCGCACGTCCGCACGCATTTTCCCTGTACGGGTTATTTCGCTGCAAGCGCGATCAACGTGGGCAGCGTCGACGGAAAGGCCGCGGAACAAGGTTAGCATCATAAAGCCTTCAAAGTGCAATCTGAGGGGCGTCAATACGATCCAAAAGAATTTCTAGTCAGAACAATCGGCTGATTGTGCTGTGACTCACGTTATAAGACCGAGCGATGTCCGTCAGTACTTCCCCAGCTTCTCGACGGGCAATCGCCTCCCTGCGCTGGTGCCCCGTAAGTTTTGGCTTACGGCCTAAGATGACACCCCTCGCCTTCGCTCGCTCGCGTCCCTCGCCGGTCCGTGTTCGGATCAGTTCGCGCTCGAACTCGGCAAGACCACCCAAAACGGTCAGCATCAAACGACCATGCGCCGTCGTAGTATCGGCCCAAGCATCTCTAAGCGATTTGAAGCCTGCCTCTTTCTCTCCAATCGTCCCCAGCAGGTTCAGGAGGTCGCGGGTGGATCGGGCCAGGCGATCGAGCCGCGTGACAACCAAAATGTCGCCTTTCGCAAGAGCAGCCATCAGTCTCGCAAGTTGCTTCCGGTCGGACCGAGCACCGCTGATTTTTTCCTGGAATATCTTCTCGCATTGCGCCGCTTTCAGTTCGGCTAATTGGGCGGACAAGGATTGCCCGTCAGTGCTCACACGCGCGTATCCATAAACCGCCATATCGCCCTCCATTTCGCACATATAATATGCACAGCATAAAGCCGCATTTTATATGGGTCAACAGTTCTGTGCATAAATCATGATTTTTGCACGAACCCGGGTTCTCTGTTGTTTGACGTTCGCGGCGCACAGGTTGCTCAGCAGTTCTCA
>WUUC01194769.1_pt1 | contig 15515 bp, 14 predicted proteins | sample 6278441 | NCBI WGS metagenome assembly WUUC01 (sample SAMN13675441, study PRJNA597444) | soil metagenome | isolation source: soil | place: USA: Washington | collected 2017-10
TTCCCGCCAGTCTTGGCCAAGCCATCTTGGCAGGAATGTGCCTAACGCCTGGAGGCTTTGCGCCACACCGGCGAGGATCCCGAACGTGATTTCATGTTTCTCAAGCCATTGTCCCAGACCGTCAAGCGCCTTGGTCAATCCCTGCAATGACAGCTGCTGAATGCGGTCGGGCCGATAGGTCTCCGCCATTTGTTTCATAACGGCAAAATGGTCCGGCGCCTGCGAGGTCACTTTGCGCCATTCCCACAACATGAGACATCCAGCCCGGATGAGTGCGACCGGCCCGAGCGGCCGCACAGGCGGGGTGGAGGTCAGTGGCTCGCCTCCCATCTGCTCGGTTAAGAATGCCGGATTCCCGTGCAGCTGAACCACCAATGAATAGAACAGGGTAACGTTAAGATACGGACGTCCGTGCAACACCCGAACCGGCGAGAGTCCTTTCGGGATCGTGCAACCGAGTCGCAGATAGGGGGCGATGATATAGGCGTCCATGAATCGTTCAAGGAATGAAAGGCCCAGCGGACTTGGCAATTCCGGCATGGTTTCCTTGAAATTAGCTCGCGTCCATTCACATTCATCGTTCGTCAAGGCCTGTGACGGTCGCACGGCTGTAACGGGGCGGGCTTGCAAGACCCACAGGCGTTCGTCATCCCACACCCACTCGAGGTCGACCGGGTGCCGAAACGCGGCTTCGACCTGTTTTGCCAGCGAGGCAAGTTCAAAAAGTTGTTTATCTGAAAGTGAAGATTGTTGTTCGACCATTGGAATCGGCGCTGTGTGCAATCCGTCAGCGGTTGTGACTAGTTTTTGCCGTTTCGGGGCCAGAATGCGCCGGCGAATGTGTAGCGGTCGGAGAAGGTCTGCCTCCATTTCCATGATATATTGATCCGGCGTGACCTCGCCGCTGACAAGGGGAGCTGCAAGGCCGGGCACGGCATTGATGGCCACTTGAGAAGGTCGACCTGTCACAGGATGGATCGAGTAGGCGACGCCCGCCACCTTCGCCTCAATCATAGGTTGAATGACCACAGCCATCGCGGGACAGGCTAGCTCTCCGCCCGCCCGCAACAAATACGGAAACACCCGTTCGTCCCATAACGACATCCAGCTATCACGGATGGCCGGCAGCACTTCTGAATGAGACAGTCCAAGCGTGGTGCGGTACAGGCCGGCGGCACTCGCCTCCGCCGCATCTTCATTGGTGGCGGAGGACCGCACGGCCCAACGAGTCGAGGAATCGCCCGCCAGATTCGTCAGCCGCAATTCCAAGTCAGCCTGGAATCCTGCCGGCCATGCCTGCGCCATCAGCGCTTCTCTCATTCGCGTCTGAACGTGCGCTCGCTGCTCTTCCGACGAATATCGGAGCTGCCTCCACATCGCCGTCGTATCAATTCCGCCTGCTTTCAGACAAAGGTTGTAGGCAGCCGTCGTGACACAGAGGCCTCGTGGCACTGCAAAGCCGGCACCAATCAGCGCTGCCAGACCAGCCGCCTTGCCGCCGACAAGACGCGGGTCGTGGCTTTCCTCCAGGGAAAGAATCAGTGGACCAGACATCTCAATTGAGATAGTACCTAGAGCGCGAGAAGGAGGTAAAGATCGTTCACATTGGTCCCTGTAGGACCGGTCACAATATGCGCATTCAGCTTTCTGAAGAAAGGATAGGCGTCGTTTTCCCGAAGCGCCCGGAGTACATTCAGTTTGCCACGCTGAGCCCGTACCACAGTTTCGCCATTGACGACTGCTCCGGCTACCGGCTTCGGCCCATCCGTGCCATCGGTGGCAAAGCCGGCAATCCACAGGCTGGGCAGCCCTGCAATTTCGAGTGCCGCAGCCAAGGCGAACTCCTGGGCTCGCCCTCCTTGTCCTTGACCGCGCACCGTCACCGTGGTTTCCCCCCCTGCGATGACGCAGCAGGGACGTCTGACGGGACGTCTCTGCGCCGCAATTTCTCGCCCGATCGCCCCAAAGAGTTTGGCTATTTCACGAGCCTCCCCTGTCACGGTCGTCGAGAGAACCAGCGACTGGAGCCCTTGCTCCTTGGCACATTGAGCCACGGCATCGACCGCCGCCTGATTATCCCCGACCAGTACATTGTGGACACGTCGAAACAGTGAAGCGCCGGGCTTCGGGGTTTCCGCCACAGCCTTGCTGATACCTGCCAGCATTCGCCGTCGCACCGTCTCCGGAAGATCTGTAGAAACGCCATATCGTTCCACAATCGTCCAGGCTTCACGAAAGGTACTGGGATCAGGCGAGGTCGGCCCGGACCCAATCGTTCCCAGATCATTTCCAATGACATCGGATAGAATGACGCTCGCCACTCGTCCAGAAGTGGCGGCGGCAAGCTGCCCGCCCTTCATGCTCGACAGGTGCTTGCGGACAGCATTCATTTCCTGAATGGTGGCGCCCGATCGCAGCAGCAATTTGGTGGTCTGTTGTTTATCCTTGAGGGTAATACCTAGTGCGGGGGCGGGCAGGAGACTCGACGCGCCCCCTGACAGGAGCACGATCAGCAAATCGTCCGGTTTTAGGGTCCCGACCAGCGCCATAACCATGCGACTGGCCCGGAGACCTGCAGCATCCGGAACCGGATGCCCGGCTTCCACAATTTGAATTTTCTTCGTCGGCGCACCGTGACCGTATTTGACCACAACCAGGCCGGTATCGATCCGCGACCCTAATTGGCGCTCCAACGCCTGAGCCATACGAGCCGAGGCCTTACCGGCTCCGACAACGACGATTCGATGGTGTGGTTGAAGCGAATAGTGATGCGAACCGATGGTAAGGCGTCCGCGCCGCAGTCGGACTTGACGACACACCGCCTCATAGGGATCGACTGCCTGCAATCCAGCCTGGAAAAGCCTTGTCAAGAGGGCTCGTGCTCCAGGCTGGGAGACGCCGACTTTGATCATGCGAATTACGGCAGTTTGTCTTGTTTAAAACAGCGATTCGGACAGGTCTGTCGCGGCACCTTAACCTGGTAGGTTCCCTTTGGCAAGTATTCCTTCGTGAACTCGGGATTGAGCATTTTCAATTCAAGAAAATAGGTTCCATACTCTTCGGCAATCGATGTGAGGCGTCGTTGCGACTCCTTGATCGTCACCGTCACCGTCTCCGTTTCAAGCGGCGGATAAAGATCTTTCTTGGTCAACCCAAGATATTTTTCCGGCTGAGAATAAATTTCTTTTGCCGCAATGATCCGAGCCACATACCGCATGGTCTCTCGCGGACCATGCATGCGCCAATAGTCATTCACATTTTGTTCCTTAATCAATTTCCTTACGCGGTCCTCGCCGGCATTGTAGGAGGCCATCGCGAGAAACCAATCCCCCTGCTGCAGGTCTCGAAGGTACCGCAGATATTTGATGGCGGCTTCAGTAGACATTTCCAGGTTCCGCCGCTCATCAAGCCAGCGCTCGTTATGCAATTTGTATCGTCGCCCGGTGGAATTGATGAATTGCCACGGTCCTGACGCTTTGGCTCGTGAATAGGCGGCAGCGATGCACTTACTCTCGACTAACAACATGTATTTCAAATCATCCGGCAACCCGGCATCGGCCAATTGTTTTTCAGCCGGCGCGAAACAACGGCCGGTCCGTTTCGCCAGGATGATGCTTTCACCTTGATCCTCGAGAAATTGGTAGAATTCATATTCGATGCGCTCTCGCACCTGCCAGTTGTCCAACGGAACGGATTGACCCGCAAACGTGAGCTTGTCAGGCAACTTGAACGAGCTCAAGAAAAACCGCTCTCCCTCCCGTTTGATTTCCGGAAGGATGACCAGCCGGTCTTCCAACTCGGACGCAGCCTCAGGTTCACTCACGAGCGGTGTACCGGTTCCGTCAACCTCGGAAAAAGGACTTTGCGCATCATGAGGCATGGCCGATGCGGATACTGCGGCCTTCGTCTCCATTGGGAAGACGACCAGCAACGGTGCGACAGCCATCGCTATCCCAATGCAAACCCCGACTATCCCTATGTCCCGACTATGTTTCTGCATGCCCTTGTCGTCCTTTCATGATGGCCCATGCTATCAACAAGCCTGCTGCAGGACAAGCAACTCGTGGGTTTGATACACTCACAAATCATGATCGCACTCGCGAATCTCAACGCCGACATCATCGGCTGCACGCGCTGCACGCGATTGGTCACCTACCGGGAAGCCGTGGCACAGCAGAAGAAGCGCCAATACCGTGAATGCTCCTACTGGGGAAAGCCGATTCCCGGGTTTGGAGATCCGCGAGCCAGATTGTATATCCTGGGTCTGGCCCCGGCCGCGCACGGCGGGAATCGAACAGGGCGGATATTTACAGGAGATCGGAGTGGAGATTGGTTATACGAGGCACTGCACCGCTTTGGGTTTGCGAATCAAGAAACCTCTACCCATGTGGATGACGGCCTCACCCTCGCCGATTGTTACATCGGTGCGACTGTCCGGTGTGCCCCTCCCGCCAACAAGCCCACGCCGGATGAATTCGCCGCTTGTCAACCATTCATCCTAGGCGAGATCAGAGAACTGCGGCACGTGCAGGTCGTAGTGGTGTTGGGGAAAATTGCATTCGATCACTATCTGAGAGCCATCTCTGAAATGGGATTTGAGCGGCCTCGCCCACTCCCCAAGTTTGCTCACGGGGTGATCCACCCGATGCCCTGGGGAGTGACCTTAATCGGCTCCTACCACCCGAGCCAGCAAAATACCTTCACAGGCAAACTGACCCGAGCGATGTTTCACCGAATCTTTTTCGACGCAAAGCGCAGTCTTTCTTCTTTCCAATCAAATCGCTAATCGGAACCGCCATCACTTTTTGCCCATCGTGTCCCAATCAGCCAGGAACTTTTTCAGGCCTATGTCAGTCAACGGATGTTTCACAAGTTGCTGAAAGACTGAATAGGGCATCGTGCAGATGTGACCACCCGCCAACGCCGCTTCCACGACGTGTTGGGGATGTCGCACGCTGGCCACCAGAACCTGAGTTTTGTAATCATAGTTGTCATAGATTGTGACAATCTGCCGAATTAACTCCATGCCGTCCGAACTGACGTCGTCCAGGCGGCCAATGAAGGGCGAAACGCACCAAGCTCCTGCCTTGGCAGCCAGAAGAGCTTGCGTAGGGGAAAAACACAATGTGACATTGACCCGAATTCCTTCCGATGAAAGCTTTTTTGTTGCGCGAAGCCCTTCCGGAATAAGTGGGACTTTTACCACGATATTTTTGTGGATCTTAGCCAGTTCGCGGCCTTCTTTGATCATTCCTTCGGATTCGACCCCGACGACCTCCGCGCTGATCGGTCCATCGACCATGTTGCAGATTTCCAGGAGCATTTCTTTGAAACTACGGCCTTCTTTGGCAACTAAAGAGGGATTGGTCGTCACACCGTCGATGAGTCCGAGACTTGCTCCTTCTTGAATTTCTTTAACATTCGCTGTGTCCAGATAGAGTTTCATGACATGATCCTTTCGTCGCTAGACTTTCCCGCCAACCCAATGCTTCCTATTCTAGGAGTTACTCAATAACAAGGCAATCAGTCAACCATCGATGTGATTCTTGCCGGAGGGAAGGATGAGCACTAGATTTGCTTTCAACAAATGTGACAAGTTCAAGTCCAACGCTTTACGAGTCGGAAGGAAACTTGGAATGCGCACAGTAGCTTGGCTTCTAGCGGTTGGCCTCCTTGGTGCTTGTAGTCACAACCCTTATTTAGACGCCTCTCTGACTCGTTATCAGGGAAAGGATAAGAGCTGGATTGAAAAAGAATTAGGAACACCAGATGCTCGAAGCTCCAGGTTCTTCGGTGGAGAGAAATGGATTTACAACCGTATCGCGGGAGGAAAGGCAGGCCCCCCCATATTTAATTTTAAAGCTACCGAATGCCAAATGATTCTATTCTTTGACAAAGACGACATTGTCTCGGATTCGAATTATTCCGGCTGTTAACCGGATAGTTGCTTCTGAAATACTTTGGCGCAATCCTGACTGCAAAAAAAGTATGCTTGCCCTCCAATTTCTTGTCGCAGTGCGTTTGCCCGCGGAATAAAGACTCGGCAAACCGGATCTTGCACCATGTGATTTTCATTGAAATGATTCTTGTCTCTGCTAAGCCATCCGCCACTTTGCCTCCTCGCAACGATTGCCCTTTGAAGTAGATACCAGAGTAAACCTAGTAATCCTGCGATTAATAAAAATCTATACATAGCGGATATGCTCCAATGAGACCGCAAAATGTAGCAATATTGGGCCCCGCTAATTTAAAAAAATGGTGCAGCCTGGGGCTCTTCCGAGGAGAATGAACCACGTAAGGGGCAATAACAGGACCAAATGGCCCAGATACTTTTTCCGAAACGGGGCTTTTTCCCCCAGTCATTAGGTGCTTCAGATGGATGGTTTCTCCTACAGACCGATGCTATAAGCCATACATGCATAAATGTGATAAATGCCGCGGAACGATGTTACCTGAGCGGGCGGTTGACCTGAATGCTGGTCTCGCGATCACAGTCCTCGCATGCTTGAACTGTGGACGACGAAAAGCAGCTGATGCAGAACCGAGACCGATCACGTCACGACATTAACCGTAACCCGTTCCTGTAACAGTCAGAATATTGCCAGCTCCGATATGTGATGGCGCGGGAAGTCTGCGTCCGTTGGTTTGTGGTGATCCGAGATGAACGATTGCTGGAATGCCTGATCTGGCAACATCTTCCCTGTTCCTTTCAGACTAAAACTCACAACCCGCTAGCCAGCTTGTAGCAATGCCTCGCTCCTTCCCGTGAATCCCATTGATGCTCTGAATAATCTTACGACTCTGCACGAGTAATCTCAGCGCAGGCTCAAGACATCAAGCATATCGTAAAGTCCTGGAGGTTGTTTTACAATCCAACGAGCGGCACGCAGCGCCCCTCTGGCAAATGTATCACGACTACTAGCCCTGTGAGTTAGTTCAATACGTTCGCCCATCGTCCCAAACATGACTGTATGGTCTCCCACGATATCGCCGGCTCGAATTGTTTGGATCCCGATCTCTCCCTTCTTGCGCTCACCGATGAGTCCCTTCCGGGCGTACACACCGACTTGCCCAAGGTCCCGATTCACGGCACCAGCGAGTACTTCCGCCATCTTAAGCGCTGTACCACTTGGCGCATCCTTCTTAAGCCGATGATGCGCTTCAATCACTTCAATGTCGTAATCCTCACCGAGGGTTTTGGCCATTTCGGCAATGACTTTGTAAATCACGTTGACACCCACGCTCATGTTGGGGGAAAACACGCATGGTATCTGCTTGGAAAACCCTCGCAGCTCACCTAATTCAGCAGAGGAAAACCCTGTCGTCCCCACCACGATTCCGCGCCGATGCTGAGCTACGATACTTAAATGGTCCAGCGTCGCAGACGGCGTTGTGAAATCAACCACGACCTCGCCACGTTCCATCAACTGAGAAAGATTATCCGCGATCAATACGCCGGTTCGCCCACATCCCGCAACCTCCCCAGCATCCTCACCCACCACATGGTGCCCTTTGCTCTCCACGGCCCCAACCAGTGTAAGAAAGGCCGAATCCTTTACTAGCGATATCAGCCGAGAACCCATCCTTCCCGCAGCCCCTGTCACAATAACCTTGATCATTTTGATAGCCTTCAGCAGCAACAGATCGGCTTAGACCAATCCTGCCTCTTTCATCACACGGAAAAGTTTTTCTCTATTATCAGATCCCATGGCGCAAAGGGGTAACCGCATCTCGTTCTCTATCTTGCCCATCATATGTAGTGCTTCCTTTACAGGAATGGGATTGGTCTCATAGAATAGTGCCGCAAAAAGCGGGTACAGCCGATAATGCATCGCACGGGCGTCTTCAAGACGTCCGGCAAGAAATGCATTCACCAATTCGGCCATTTTATCCGGAAACAAATTTGCTGTGACCGTGATGACTCCTTTTCCCCCCACTGCCATCATGGGTAAGGTTAACGCATCATCTCCCGCCAGCACAGTCAGGCGTTCGCCGCAAAGCTGAATGATCTCGGATGCCTGTTGGACCGACCCGCTCCCTTCCTTCACAGCAACGATCGTCCGACATGTGGTGAGACGCGCAATGGTGCTTGCCACCATATTCACGCCCGTTCGTCCCGGAATGTTATAGAGCACAAGAGGTAAGTCTACGGCTTCCGCAACCGCTTTATAGTGAAGAAACAGACCCTCCTGAGTGGGCTTGTTGTAGTAGGGCGTGATCAGCAACGCGCCATCCACACCGGCAGCCTTCGCATGTTTGGTCAGGGCAATCGCTTCCTCTGTACTGTTGGACCCAGTACCAGCCACTACCGGCACACGCCCCCTGACCACCTCGACAGTAAAGGCCACCACGCGATCATGTTCGGCATGCGTCAGCGTGGCGGATTCTCCCGTGGTGCCGCATGGAACAATTCCGTGCGTGCCGCTTCTAATCTGCCATTCGATGAGATCGCCGAACGCCTGCTCGTCCAGTCTTCCGTTCTTGAACGGCGTGACAATGGCCACTAAAGAGCCTGTGAACATAGGACACTCCCTTAGGATATGAGTAACGGTCCTGGCTACGAAAGAAACGACGGTATCTGTTCGCCCCGCACCAAATCTTCATACGATTCACGCATTCGAATGACATGAATCTGTCCTTCGTGTATCAACACCTCAGGCACGCGTGGACGAGAATTATAATTCGAAGACATGACAAACCCATAGGCACCGGCACTCATCACTGCCATCAGGTCACCGGCATTCATTGCCGGCATCTCGCGGTCTTTCGCCAGAAAGTCTCCGGATTCGCACACGGGTCCGACCACATCGACGGTTTTCTTCGGTGCGCTCAGGACATTCTCGTAGAGCGGTCTGATGTCATGATACGCATCGTACAAGCTTGGGCGAATCAGATCGTTCATCGCCGCATCCACGATCAAGAAGCGCTTCGATTCGCCATCTTTGGCATACAGCACTTTGGTGATCAGCACACCGGCATTGCCGACAATCACGCGGCCAGGTTCCATGATGAGAACACACTTCAAATCGCGCACCAGAGGAGAGATGGCCTCCGCCAAGTCCTTCGGCTGCGGTGGCGTTTCATCCGAATAGGTAATGCCCAGGCCTCCCCCGATGTTGAGATAGCGAATAGGAATCCCTTGCTCCGTCAAGGTCTGCACCATCGTCAGCACCTTTTTCAGCGCCGCAACAAAAGGCGCGACATCGGTCAGTTGAGACCCGATGTGCGCGTGCAGGCCGACCACCTCAATATGGCTAAATGAGGCGGCGGCCTTGAACTCGTCCAGTGCGCGATCCGCGGCAATGCCAAATTTGCTCTTCTTCAAACCTGTGGAAATATAGGGATGAGTCTTGGGGTCGATGTCGGGATTGATCCGCAGGGCCACCCGCGCCTTAACGCCCATGGATGCTGCCACGTCGTTAATCGCAGGCACCTCCGCAGGAGACTCAACGTTGAACATCAAAATATCCGCTTTCAACGCGTCGCGAATTTCGTCCGTCTTTTTCCCCACACCGGCAAAGACGATTTTCGAAGCCGGCACTCCCGCCCTCAGGGCACGGAAGAGTTCCCCTCCGGAGACGATATCCACGCCGCTTCCTTCCCTAGCCATGAGACGAAGCACGGCCAGATTGGAATTGGCCTTCATCGCAAAAGCAACGATGTGCGGAATATTTCCGAACGCTCCGTCATAGACGCGAAAGTGCCGAACGAGCGTGTGATGACTATAGACGTAGCACGGAGTTCCAACCTCTTTCACGACGCGTGAGAGCGGCACATCCTCACAATAGAGTTCACCCTGCCGATAGTGGAAATCATTCATCGTCCCGTTCCTCGATCAAGAATTCTATACCTTGCCATCTCCGCAGCGTAAATCGCTGTCCTAAAAAGGTGGCACCTCACCGACCCCGGTGCTGAGTCCTGTCACACCTTTATCGCGTTCCCATCTCCCTGAGCGGGGGTGTCGGTAATGGGTCAGGATCAGGAGGAATCGGAGCCTCTTCAACCGTGATGCCACTGGGAGCGTTGGGCCGCGAAGCGGAACCCCACACACTGGATCCAGGGTACAGGAGCCCTTCTCGCCTCAATTGCCGTTCAATCACGGGCGACACCCCGACATCTTCTGGAGGAATCGGCGATCCCAGTACGCCGCACCCGGCAACCCCAATCATGCACAGCACCAGGCTACCCGAACAGCCCTTGGTCGCTCGCCGTGGTCGGACGAGTGTCATTCCTTCAGCGCCTTCTCAAGCTCCTTGATACGCGCCTCAACCCGTCGTCGCGCCGTGCCACCGATTTGACTCTTACGGCTGATCGCCCCCCGCACAGTGAGACAATCCAACACATCGGGGTCGAAATGTGCGGAAAAGCCACTCAAATCCTCCAACGTCAACTGTTGGAGCGAACGCTGGTGCTCGAGTGAGAATCGCACAATTTTTCCGGTAATGGAATGGGCCTCCCGGAACGGCACCCCCTTCGTCACCAGATAATCCGCAAGTTCCGTCGCCAGCATCCCTCCCCCTTCGGCGGCCTCACTGAGCGCTGTGCGGTTGACGACCAACCGTCGCATTAATTCTGTACAGAGGCTGAGCGACTGCCGCGTCGTGTCTAGGGCATCAAACAAGGCCTCCTTATCCTCTTGCAAATCCCGGTTGTAACTCAGAGGCAATCCCTTGAGGAGCGTCAAAATGCCCATCAAATGACCGTATACCCGCCCGGTCTTGCCGCGGACCAACTCCGGCACATCGGGATTCTTTTTTTGCGGCATCATGCTGCTACCGGTGCAAAAAGCGTCAGGTAAATCGACGTAATGAAACTCCTGCGAGGCCCACAGGATCAATTCTTCGCTCATGCGCGAGAGGTGCATCATGATCAATGACAAGGCACTCAGCACTTCCACCACACCGTCGCGATCCGAAACGGCATCAAGGCTATTTTCTGTCACCGATGGAAACTCCAAGAGTGACGCCGTATATCGCCGGTCGACCGGATAGTTCGATCCCGCCAGTGCGCCCGACCCCAAGGGCATCACATTGAGCCGTTCCCGAGAATCATGGAGACGCCCCCGGTCCCGCTCGAACATTTCAACATAGGCCAGGAAGTGGTGGGCCAGCAACACCGGCTGAGCCCGCTGCAAGTGCGTATAGCCAGGCATGACCACGTCCAGATGTGCCCGGGCCTGCCCTACCAGCACCCGCCGAAACTCCTGGATCTGATCCATGAGCATCGACAGAACGTCCCGTAGAAATAATCGCAGATCAAGCGCCACCTGGTCATTGCGGCTTCGTCCCGTATGGAGCTTTCCACCCAGCGGGCCGATGAGTTCCGTCAGCCGGCGCTCAATTGCCATATGAATGTCTTCATCCTGGGGCGAGAAAGGGAATCGTCCTCCGTCCAACTCGGCCTTCACAGCCTGCAATCCCCGCACAAGTCCCGCCGACTCTCGAGCTGTGAATACTCCTGCCCGCTGGAGTGTGTGGCAATGCGCAATGCTGCCTTGGATGTCATAGGGGTACAGCCGTTGATCGCAGGCCAGCGAGGAGGTGAACTGTTCCACCAGTTGATCGGTTTGTTCGGCAAACCGACCGCCCCAGGCTTTTCCTTTCGGCAGGCTACGATTGGCAGACTGAGGCGAGGGAGCAGACTTGCGCGCACGAGTGGCGCCCGATTTTCTGGCCATTACTTTGTCGATCTCTTCTTCCGCTGAGCACGAATCGCCAATCGGAGCGCATTCAAACGAATAAAGCCTTCCGCATCCTTCTGTCGGTACACATCGTCCTCTTCAAAGGTGGCCATGTCCAACCGATAGAGCGAGCGCGGCGACTTTCTGCCCACCACGGTACAGCTTCCTTTGTAGAGCTTTACCCGAACCGTACCCGTCACATCCCGCTGGGCTTCATCGAGAGCCGTCTGCAGCATTTCCCGCTCGGGCGCATACCAATAGCCATAGTAAATCAACTCGGCATAACGAGGAATGAGACTGTCCCGCAAATGCAAAACCTCCCGATCCATGGTCAGTGACTCCAATCCTCGATGGGCTGCATGGAGAATCGTCCCGCCCGGTGTTTCATAGACCCCTCTGGATTTCATGCCGACGTAACGATTTTCCACCAGATCGACGCGGCCTACGCCATGTTCGCCGCCCAACTTGTTGAGATGGGCCAATACCGTGGCCGGACTCATCTTTTTACCGTCCACCGCGACCGGATCGCCGGCGACGTACTCAATCTCGACTTCTCGCGCCTTGCCGGGCGCCCGCTCCGGCGACACCGACATCACAAAAATTTCTTCAGGCGGCGCCTCCCAGGGATCTTCCAGAATACCGCCCTCGTAACTCGTGTGAAACAGATTCATATCCATGCTGTAGGGCTTCGCCTTGGTGGCCGTGACCGGGATATCGTGTTGTTCGGCATATTCGATCAATTCACGGCGCGAACGCATGGTCCATTCCCGCCAGGGCGCGATAATTTTGATCTGCGGATGCAGTGCCATGTAGGTCAATTCGAACCGAACCTGATCATTCCCTTTGCCGGTCGCTCCGTGGCAGACCGCCTCGGCCCCTTCCTTGGCGGCGATTTCAATTTGCCGGCGAGCGATCAAGGGCCTGGCGATGGAGGTGCCCAACAGGTAGCTGCCTTCGTAAACGGCATTCCCGCGCAGCATGGGAAACACATGGTCCTTCACGAACACTTCCCGCAAATCCTCGACGTAGACCTTGTTCACTCCCAGCGACTGCGCCTTGGCCTTGATCGCCTTTAGATCCTCACCCTGCCCCAGGTCCGCGCAGAATGCGATCACCGTGCAGCCGTATACTTCTTCCAACCATTTCAAAATGACGGAGGTGTCCAATCCTCCCGAATAGGCCAATACCACTTTTTTGTACGATGACCGATTCATGCGACTCCTCAACGACGTGAACTGTTTACGGTTTCCTGCTTCTATTTCTTGTGGCTAAGAGTCTTACCAGAATGGCCTTCTGCATGTGCAATCGATTCTCGGCCTGATCCAACACGACCGACTGGGGCCCATCCAACACCTCTGCACTGATCTCTTCTCCGCGGTGAGCAGGCAGACAATGCATGACCAAGGCATCCGGCCTCGCGCGCTTCAGCAATCGCTCGTTGAGTTGATAGGGCGCCAGAATTTTGAGCCGCCTGGCTTGCTCACGCTCTCGCCCCATGCTGATCCACACGTCGGTGTAGACGACATCCGCATCCTTGACCGCCACAAGCGGATCCGCTCCGATTTCGATAACACCTCCGGTCTTCTGCGCTTCCACACGAGCCAGATCCACAATGTGCTGATCCGGTTGGTACCCTGCCGGGCAGCCCACAGCAATCGTCATTCCCATTTTGGCCGCGGCTTCGATCAGGGAATTCGTCACATTATTGCCATCACCGACATAGGCGATTTTCACCCCCTTTAGCCGTCCCATTTTCTCCTGAATGGTCAACAGGTCGGACAGGGCCTGGCAGGGATGATTCAGATCCGTGAGACCATTGATCACGGGAATGGTCGCTTCGCGCGCCCACTCTTCCACGATGGCGTGATCGAAGGTCCGCACGACAATCGCGTCCAGGTACCGGGACAAGACTCGGGCCGTATCGGCCACGCTCTCTCCTCGGGACAGCTGGATATCTCCCATCGGCAAAACCATCGCCTGCCCGCCCAACTGATTCATCCCCGCCTCAAAGGATACTCTCGTGCGGGTCGAAGGCTTTTGAAAGACCAGCCCCAGCATGCGCCCCGGCAACAGAGGATGCGGCACGCCGCGACGTTGTTTCATCTTGAGTTGGGCAGCCAGACGCAGCAATGCCGTCAGCTCAGTGCTGGGAATGGACAGCAGGTCCAGGAAATCTTTCCCGAGACCAGCCTTGCCTGTTGGCCGACGAGGACGCCGCGACATATGCGCCCCTAAGGGTTAATGGGGTGAGGTGGTTCGCTGACTCAAAATCTGAGCGAGTGTGTTCAGCAAGCGAGCAATCTCGGGTTCCGCAATGATGAGGGGCGGGACAAACCGCAGCACATGATCGCCGGTGCAGTTAATCAACAACCCGCGGGCAAGACAGTCGGCGACCACGGCTTTCCCGTCGACGTCCAATTCGATGGCCTGAAGCAGACCCAGACCGCGTGCCTCCTTCACCAAGCGATGTCGTTCTTTGAGCGCCGCCAATCCTTTGGCTAAACTTTCGCCCGCCCGCCGGCCCCTTTCCAGGACCTTTCCGTCCAGCAGTACCCGCAGCACCGCAAGCCCGGCAGCGCAGGCCAGAGGATTACCGCCGAACGTGGAGGCATGGGTCCCTGGAGAAAACGCCCGTGCCACCGCATCGGTAGCCAGGCAGGCGCCGATCGGCACGCCTCCTCCGAGCCCCTTCGCCAGGGTCATGATATCCGGCTGCATACCGAATTGTTCATAGCAGAACAGTGTGCCGGTTCGGCCCATGCCCGTCTGCACTTCATCGAAGATGAGAAGCACGTCGCGTTCGCGACACAGCTCCCGCAATCCCTGCAGATACCCTCGATCCGCCACGTAGACCCCGCCCTCGGCCTGAATGGGCTCCAACATTACCGCGGCGGTTTTTGGTGTCATGGCCCGTTCGACTTCAGACAGATCATTGAACGTCACATAGGAAAATCCCGGCATCAGCGGGGCGAACCCCTTTTGCACCTTTTCCTGACCTGTGGCGGTCAACGTGGCCATGGTGCGTCCGTGAAAAGAATGCTTCATGGTAATGATTTCGTGCCGATCCGGGCCGTATTTGTCGTAGGAATATTTGCGGGCCAGCTTGATCGCCGCTTCGTTGGCTTCCGCGCCGCTGTTGCAGAAAAAGACCTTTTGCGCGAATGAATGTTCGACCAGCATTTGGGCCAATCGTACCTGGGGCTCGGTATAATAAAGGTTGGACGTGTGGATCAGGTGCTGCACCTGTTTTTGAATCGCCAAGACCAGATCGGGGTGTCCGTGCCCCAGGACATTCACCGCAATGCCGCCCACAAAATCGATGTATTCCCGTCCCTCCAGGTCATACACCTTCGTGCCACGCCCCCGCACGATCGAGATCGGCTGGCGCGTATAGGTATTCATCAAGTACTGTTCGGCGTTGAGTCGCAACTCACCCGTCGGCATGACGCACCCCTCCCCGCATGAGACGGCGAAGCTACCACAGGGGACTGTTGAAAGCAACCGAGCCGCAGCCCATTCGCAGCTCCCAGCGCGGCGAGCGAGCATCCCGGAATACCAGGTTGCAATCGACGTCGTCCCTTGACGGGGACAGACGGCGGATGGGATAAGGTGTCGATATGAAATCTTGCGCTCAATGTCAGCAGCACAATCAGGACGACGCCCGCTTTTGTCATCAATGCGGCGGCGCCTTTGCCGTCGAAGCGCAGGAACCCCAGGCAGAAGTGCTCCCTCCTTCACCGCCTCCGCAGCCACAGACCGACGCAGACCTGTGGAAGGCCTTTATCGGCCCCAATGCCGACCGGTACTTGACGACGTTCAAGAAATTCACGGGTCC
>WUUC01130792.1_pt1 | contig 15497 bp, 12 predicted proteins | sample 6278441 | NCBI WGS metagenome assembly WUUC01 (sample SAMN13675441, study PRJNA597444) | soil metagenome | isolation source: soil | place: USA: Washington | collected 2017-10
AATCCATATTGGCCTCACCATAAACACTAGATGAAATTGAAAATGATGCAAGAATCAAGATGAATAAAGATTTTGCTTTTTTCATAATACTACTACCTCAAAGGTTTTTTCATATTCGAATTATAATAATACTAATCCGTATATGGAAAATAGAAAAGAAAAAAACGGTGCAAAACGAGGAAATATTTATTTAAAATTTTCTGAATTCGGAACGGCTACATTAAGCAAAAAAAAGCGAGCCCCGAAGGACTCGCTTTAAAAGTATTCACTACTTTTGCTTACTGCACGATCGTGCTTTCTTGCTGAACGATCGGTGTAGAGATAGAGTCTGATGTGACTTCTACTAACACACGAGCGTCTCCAGATCTATTAGCTCTGGTGTCAACACGATATTTCAGTGTTTGACGTGGTCCAAAGTTATCGAACGGAGCAAATGTTACAGTGTTACCATTAACTGTTCCAGGTGAGTCGCCAGTTGCGCTTACAGGAACGATTTCAGGTGGGAATCGAACAACAACTCTTACGTTGTCATCTGGTTCAGAACCTTGGTTAACAACTGTGATGCAGTAGCTGGTTGGGTCGCCAACACAGACTGGATCGTCAGTATCGCAGATGCAGACGTTAAGAGCAGGACGTCCTCTCCAACGAGTAACGAAATCATCACAGCAGGTGCAGCCTTGGCAGTTGTTTACGCTAACTCTATTGGTAAAACATCCAGGTGTGCAAGTTGTTAAAGTGATCGTGAAAGATACTTTCTCACCTTGCTTCAACTCTCTAAGTCTCCAAACAGCTTGGTTGCCATTGATCATTGCACCATTTGCAGCAACGATAGAAGTTGCATTTGGAGCGCAGTCTGTTACGACAACGTCTGTAAGAGGCTTATCGCCTGTGTTAGTAACTGTGATTTGGTAATCAGCATTTTTACCGATTTGTACTTCTTTAGGTCCAACTTTTACAACTTCGCAATCGCAGCAGCAAATGCATGTGCACCATTGGCAGGACACTGAATCAGCATTGCAAGAAGAAACAACGGCTGTGTTGCAAACTTCTCCACGTGTGCAGGCAGTTAAGCAGATATTGACTTTTTTGGATTCGCAAGGTGCAAGGCATCCAAGTTTATAAGTCAATGTTCTGAGGCCGCTGCTGTGCTCAAGTCCATCTGGTACGTTGTCTGTAACAACAACATCTTCAGCAGCACAGCTTCCGCGGTTTGTTACAGTAATTGTGTAGTTGATTGGATCGCCAGGGCAAACCTCTTCAGGTCCGCACTTTTGGCAAGTAAGCATCGGTTTCGCGCAAACAAGTGAGCAGAATCTAACAGGTGTTGCAGATGCGCAGAAGCATACACATAGTTCTCCTTCGCATTCACATTCAACCCAAACTCTTGCTGGTCTGCATTCGCCTTTTCTCATGGAACCGAAATCCCATACGAGTTTTCGTCCTTCGACTTTCGCTTGAGGCTCGCTTCGAAGATAGCTTACTCCTTCAGGAAGATGTGTTGTGACTTGAACATCACAAACATCATCGCAGGCTGCTACGTCAAAATCGACAGAATATTGATCGCCGAGCATGCACATTTTAGGATTTCTAGCTTTGACAGTAATACCGTCAACGCAGCATAGCTCGTTACTGCTTGGATAGCAGCACTGTGGAGCAGGCCGGCAAAGCGGCTCGCAGCAAGGATCTGGTTGAACCTGAGCCTCACCGCAGGGAGCTTCGCAGACGGGACCACATGGGTTGCAAGTTCCTCCGCCGGAGCAACCAGTCCATAGCAATACCGAAGTGCTCAAGAAAAGCAACGAGGCTAAGATTCCTAGTTGTTTTTTCATTTAATTTCTCCTTATTAGTTAAAGATCATAGATTGACAAATCATCTGACTTGTTTCTCTTTCAATAGCTGTTTTCATTCAGCAAGGTCGTTCATCTCCTTGAATCTGAATAGGTCGCCCACTCTTTTCAGAGGGAATATAATACTACATAAAAATTTAACCTTGCAGTACTGTATGCCATCAGAAATTTTTTTGCTACAACAAGGTGCTGCATTAGAATCAAGTATCCCTGTTCCGGAAGCAAACAGGCGCGCCGGTATGCTTGCTGAAGAGGGAAACTTAATTTTTGCGTGCAGCACCTTGACCATTGTCTACCTATCGATTATCTGCAATAGGTTGGGCATGGAGCGCATGGCTCTGGGCATGGACGAGGACATGGTTTTGGGCATGGCTGTGGGCATGGCTGTGGGCAAGGATCGCAGCATGGATCGCAGCATGGATCACAGCAGCAGCTTGTTAATACGAACGCTGTTAAAGCGAATGCAACGAGTGAACCTAGTAATTTCATATAGCCTCCTTAGACTTCTTAGAAATTTATTGTTATAGTTCCTTTTATATATTTCCTTTGTCACAAAACATCTTCACTTTTGCAATTATCGGCAGCAGCCAGAATTATAGCCGCAGCCAGAATTTGAGCCGCAACCGGAATTGCATGATGAAGGACAGGGTCTTGGGACAAGGGGTTTTGGTGGACAGGGTTTAGGGCAGCATGGAGGAGGGCATGGACAGGATATATCGCAGCAAGGATCAGGATAGCAACAGCAGCTAGAACATACAAACGCTGTAACCAAGATAGTTGCTAAAGAGATTAATACCGTCTTCACTCTGTCACTCCTACAAATTGCCTATTTATATTTCTTATCTTTTTCTCTTTTCAAACGCTCATGCGCTGGTCAAGAAATAAAGGTTTTAACTTCTGTAAATACGCGTAAATCGAAAATTCTTCCAGTAGAATTTTAATTTTTTGTTAATTTTTTTTACGTTGTTTTTGCAAGTTGCTAAACTTGTGGAAGATAAAGACAAGGACTCATTTTTTTAAATTTGAGCTGAAAATTATTAAGCGCGGAGCTTGCCGGCCCAGCCCAACTTGGATCTCAAAGTCGCGTAGTAATCATGCTGGGGGAGTTTAACTAACAAGAACTGTCTCTGGGAAGGACGGATATAGAAAACCTCTCCTGTTGCAAGTTCGAAGGTAGTCAAGCCATCAGCAACGACTTCTATGGGCTTCAGCTCGCTGATGTATTGGATTTGAACTTCTTTTTTTGGCATCAAAACGAGAGGTCTATTGGAAATGGTATGGGGGCTGATAGGAGTGATAATGAAAGCATTCAGTTCCGGAGTTAAAATAGGCCCCCCGGCTGCAAGAGAATAGGCAGTTGAGCCGCATGGAGTTGAAAGGATCACTCCATCGGCGGTAAATGTATTCAAGTAAATTCCGTCCACATGGATTGCAATATCAACTAGAGAAGCATTGGTTGCCCGATGTGCAGTGATTTCATTTACAGCAAAACAAGACTGATTCCTGATCGAACTGCCGTCCATCATTAGCCTTTCTTGGATTGTATAATTGCGATTTAGGAGTTCTTTCAGTGAGGGGTAGATCTCAGTAATCGGGACATCTGCCATGAATCCCAGGCTTCCAAGGTTGATTCCAACGATTGGAGCAGCGATCTTAGGATGGTTGTGCACCATCCTCAGGATTGTCCCATCACCACCCAATGTTATAGTAAATTCGATTGATTGAGGATCGATTCTGCTTAAAGGAATAGTGCCGATAATTTCAGCTTCCGAATCCTCTGCAACCACTTTTGCGCCATGACTCGTTAGAAATTCTCTAACGCCGACAGCGATGTTTTTAGATTTGCTTTTGATAGTATTCCGATATAGAAAAACAATCATTTTAACCTTACTTTCAATTTCTTGTGCTGATCAGCATCATTAAGCAAAAACACCCGCGAGGTCAAGAGCCTTTTAATTAATGTGAGCGCGCTGCCTCCGAATCAAACCTAAAACGGGGAACGAGACACAATAGATCATACCACTCTGAAGGGTTCGGTTTTAGGATTTCCATCACTATCTGGAATCAATTCACCATTTCGACTCTTGACGAGGATTTGAATTTTCCGCTCAGCTTCTGTTAATCTTTTTCCGCAAAGATTGATGAGTTTATCCGCTTCCTCATAAAGTTTAAGAGACTCATCTAAACTCACTTCACCGGAATTCATCTTATCTAGCAATGCTTCAAGGCGGAGGAATGCTTTTTCAAATGTGATTTCTTCACATTCTTTGTCTTTTGAATTATTGTTAGTCATTTTTGGATATAATCTCATTTACTGTTGTTATTATTTCACCATCAGAAACCATGATCCTCAAGTGCTCTGACTTTTTTACATTTCCTACAGAAGTTATAACGGAGCGATTCTTTTCGGAAAGGAGAATAGAATATCCTCTAGAGAGCAATTTTTTAGGGTCAACGGATTTTAAAGCTGACATTACTCTTTGGAGTCTTTCCGACTGCATCGAAAGCTTCTGCTGCATTAACTGATCAAACTGCTTGGACAATGTTTTTAATTTCACTTTTGAATTTAGGATTTGCGACCTCGGGTTCAAGCTCAATAATATTTTTTTTCTTGCCTCAATCAGCATTTTTTGGTGCTTCAGATATTGATTGATGTTTGAATCCAAGATCTGCCTTGCATCATCGATCTTTTGCATCCATGGACCCAGAAGGACATAAGGATTGCGTAAAACTTGCTGTCTTAGAACAGCATCAAAGCTGCTCTTTTTATGCCGCATCGTTGTAAAAATTATGTAATCCATTCTTGTCCGAAACTGTTTCAATCGATCTAATTGATGTGCTTTTTCTGCGATGACCATTTCAGCTGCTGCAGATGGAGTGGGTGCTCTGACATCAGCAACATACTCGGCAATGCAATGGTCTGTTTCATGTCCAACCGCTGCAATAATCGGGATCTTACTGTAGAAGATGGCGGCGGCCACGATTTCTTCATTGAAAGCCCATAAATCCTCTATACTGCCGCCGCCTCTTCCAACAATCATGACATCGACGAGATTGGTTTCATTAAACTGTTGAATTGCGCGGGCTATCTCTTGCGCAGCACCTTCGCCCTGCACCTTCACGGGATTCAAAATGAGATGAAAGCCGGAAAACCGACGCGTAAGTATGTTCAGAATATCCTGAACCGCGGCACCTGTTGGACTAGTGACGACTCCAATCGTTCTAGGCATTTTTGGAATCGGTTTTTTATGGACTTTGTTAAACCAGCCTCTTTCGTGCAGCTGTTTTTTAAGTTCCTCGAGTTTCAGTAAAAGCTCTCCAAGTCCTGCAAAACGAAGTTCTGTTATGGTGATCTGATACTTACCTGTGGGAGGATATACATTCAAACTGCCATTAACGATTACGTTATCGCCATCTTTGGGGATTTTCTTTAATACAGCTGCGTTTCCGCGGTACATCACTGCCGCAATTTGGGCATTTGAATCTTTGAGTGAAAAATAAAGATGTCCAGAAGTATGCAGCTTGCAATTACTGATTTCACCTTGCAGCCAAATCGAAGGAAAGGTCGATTCAAGACTATGCTTGATAGCATTCGTAAGCTGAGAAACTGACAACACAGGAATTTCTTGATTTGTAATCGTCATGTAAAAACTTTAAATTTACCGCAGAGAATACAGTATTGAAATATTGGATTAAATATAACCTGCTGAAAGAAAAAAAACAATCAACGAACTACAATACTCTCAAAATAACAACCCTTTTAGAAGAATGAAAATGTTAACATCTAGACTCGAAAAGAGGGAACATTCCAAAGATGACCTTTCCAAAGAAAGATAATAATTATTTGAAAAACAAAATTTTGACTCTTCTTCTCACTTTCTTCGCCATCTTCGCGGTTCTTCGGAGTAAATAATGACTGAGTTTAAGATTTTGACTTGATAATGTGTGAAAAAGGGATTATTATATTATCAATAAAATTCCGGAGACCTTATGCCAGGAAAGAAGCGCACTATCATTGCCGGCAACTGGAAAATGCACAAGTCTATCGAAGAAACACGTGAATTCATCCACACCCTGGCACCGCAGATCTCGGATAGTAAAAATCAAGTTTTCCTTGCCATTCCGTATACAGCAATCCAAGAAGCTGCAAAAGCGGCTCAAGGAAAAATAACTATCGGAGCTCAAAATATGCACTGGGCTTCAGAAGGGGCTTTTACCGGAGAAATTTCGGGGAAAATGCTTAAAGATGCGGGTGCGAAATTTGTTATACTTGGACACTCCGAAAGAAGAACTGTTTTTGGTGAAGAAAACCGAGTGATCAATAAAAAAATCCTGCATGCATTGGAAGTAGGATTGCAGCCTCTAGTTTGTGTCGGTGAAACAGAAAAAGAACGAGAAAGGGGATTAACGGAAGAAATCTTGGATGCGCAGTTAACTCAGTGCTTTGAGGGAGTAAAGGAAAAACAGATGAAGCAAATAGTTCTAGCTTATGAACCTGTTTGGGCTATTGGAACAGGGCTCACCGCAACTCCGCAGCAGGCTCAAGAAATGCATCTTTTCTGCCGCGAACTGCTTGCCAATCGATACGCGAAAGATGTCATAGAACATCTACCGATACTTTATGGCGGATCTGTAAATCCTTCCAATATTCGCTCTTTACTAGAACAGCCTGACATTGATGGAGCGCTCGTTGGAGGAGCTTCGCTTTCGGTTGACTCATTCTCCCAAATAGTAAATTATCAGACAATAAATGTGTAATTAAGGAATCAATATGAGTTTCGTTTATTTTACAGCTATCTTTCTTTTTTTAATTTTATGCGTGGTCTTGTGTTTTGTCATTCTTATTCAAGAGAGCAAATCCACAGGTTTAGGAGCTTCCTTTGGAGGCGATTCCAGCGATTCGCTATTCGGGACATCGACTGCCGACGTATTAAAGAAATTCACAGGTTGGCTTGCAGCGGTCTTTTTAGTTACTTGCGTTTTACTTTCTCTGTGGACCTCAGCCATGGGAAGAACAAAAGTTGCGCAAAGTGAATTTCCGATTATTGAAGAGTCTCAAGAGCAATAAAAAAATATGCATTTTAGTGCCTTTTCCCGACTGGAAAGGGCACAGTCGTCTTAACCCAATTTTCCCCGCTTCAAGCATTTCCACAAAAAATTAATTGTTCTCAAATGAATGTCCTATTATAAATATATTTTCACAATTGTCACCCTCCTTCAAACCAAGGATTAAAATAATGATTAGTTCTTCCACCACAATGGCACCAACCAAGTTACAAGGACGCTCTTGGGCTGATATAACAGAAGAGGAGGAAGCAGCGGAGGCTGCTGCAGAAGAGTCTAAGAAAATTGCAGAGTGTAAAGTCGCTACAGAAGCAGCAACCCAATTTAAAGGACATATTAGCGAAAAAGGCGGAGAAGAGCCAGATCATAGAAAGCAATTTGGAGGGCACTCCTGGGTAGCAGTAACAAAAGCGCATGGTGAAGCAGGCTTATCAGCCCCTGCAGAATCTGTAGTAGTAAGAACTCAAGCGGTTATAAATCAAAATTCCGAGCTTTCTCACAAGGAAGCTCATAATATAGGAAAAGAAGAAGCAGCTTTCTCTGCCCCGACTGAATCTGCAGTTGCAAGAATTCAAACGCTAAATCAAAAATATCTGCCCACCCACGAGCAAACTCCTATTCCTTACAGGCTCGAAAATAAACCGCATCTGCCCTATTATTGTAAGTATTGGAGAATAGAAAAAGCCGATTGTCCATTTGGCAAGATATGCCAATCAGTTCATGGGGTGGCAGAGATCATTATACCCCCAAATAAATATCCCATATTATGCAATAATGCCTTAACAAGTGGCTCAAGATCTTGTAAATGGGGTACTAGATGTTTTTATCTTCATCTAGAAGATCTCCAGCCGACTTTTAAGGTCCATAGTAATAAATATATTATGAAGAAAACTTCTTCTTGATTTCTCGGAGTTTAGACTCGATTTTTTGCCGATCTTTTCCGCGGATCCTATCCATGAACAATACACCGTTGACATGATCATTTTCATGGAGGACACAGCGACCTTCTAACCCAGAAAATTCTTCTTCGAACAAGTTACCTTCCAAATCGAGCGCTTGGATTCTAACTCTCGATGGACGTTCGACCTCTAGATATAGTTTAGGGACGGAGAGGCAGCCCTCGGATCGACACTCTTGTTTATCGCTCACCCATAGAATTTTAGGGTTAATAAAGATGCGCAATTTACCGGGAAGCCAACTTCCATCTGGCTGTTCGTGGGGTACTGCCGTGATAAAAATTTTCAAGGCGCGTTTAACCTGCTGAGCTGACAGACCAATCCCATTATGTTCAATGAGAGTTTCGATCATATCTCTGATGAGCTGGCGGATCTCATCATTGATCACTTCCACTTCTTTGCCTTGCTGTCTTAAAATGGGATCGCCGTAATAAGCTAATGGTAATTTCATTTTTTTATGATAAATAAATTAATTATAATGGAATATTATACCACTAAAAGAGATATTTCAAAAGAATTTTTCCCAGCTTTTTACTGATAAACAGACCTATAAAATTCTCTTTTTCATTCTTGTTCAGAAAGTGTATGTTATTCCTTTTAATGCTGCTTAAGATCTGGACTATATGGTTGAAATTCACTCGTGTAAACTTTGCAATCAATCCATTGCGGAAAAAGCTGAATCTTTTTGCTGCCTTGGTTGTCAGACAGTCTTTAATATTCTGTCGACTCGAAATGAGTTAGCAGAGTTTCAAAATCATCCTTTATTCAAGCAAGCTCTTAAAAGCGGTTTGATCTCAAATCCTGCTCTTTTGGAAGAAATTAGATCGCGGCAAATAAATATCTTTGATCCTGACAAAGAAAAGCTGCACCTTGAAATTCAAGACTTGTGGTGTCCATCCTGTGGAGAAATAATTCGACTCCTTTTGTTGCGGGAAAAAGGGGTTTTTAACTGCATTGTTGACTATTCTACTGATCTTGCTTCAATCGAGTTTTCTCCTAAGCAAATTTCGAAAGATCGGCTGCTCGGAATCATTAAAAAAATCGGCTATACACCTTTATTATTCGATCGTGATAAAACAAATGTGATAGGCTCCGACTTGTATTTAAGAATGATTGTTGCTGCCTTTTTTTCAGCGAACATTATGATGTTTTCTTATCCCATTTATGCATCTTACTTTACTTTGGATCCAAATGGATATAGCCGCCTTTTTGCGTGGGTATCACTTTTTTCGTCTTTTCCAGTATTATTTTATAGTGCCTGGCCAATTTTTAAGAGGTTTTTCAAAAGCATAACCTTTGGATTTACCGGAATGGAAACTCTGATTGTCATGGGTGTTTCTTCTTCATTTGGCATGTCAATTTATGAGTTAGCAAAAGGGGGAACCCATGTTTACTTTGATTCCATGGCAGTGATCATCACTTTTGTGCTTCTTGGAAAGATGATTGAATCAAAAGCTAAATTTTCAACCAAGGAAACGCTATTCAGACTTACCAAAGCCATTCCCAAGCGAGGACGGAAATCATTTTCTGATGGGAGAGAAAATTTTGTTCTTACAAAAGAAATTACACGCGGAGATAAGCTTGTTGTCTTATCTGGAGAGAAAATTGTTCTGGATGGAGTAGTTATTGAAGGGGAAGGCAATTGCGATGAATCTCTTATGACAGGCGAGCCGATACCAATCAGAAAAAGACCTGGCGATAAAGTGCTTGCCGGTACGATTTTATCGTTGGGGAGGCTTGTTTACCGGGTAGAATCAATAGAGGATGAAACAGCTCTGCATCATATCATTGAAACCATCGAAAGCGACATCGGAAAAAAATCACACTATTCACGCGCTATAGATCCAATAGTCAAAAAGTTTATTCCCATTGTAATTCTGATTGCCATAAGCACAGGCTTTGTTGTTTGGATGAATGGAAACTCGGCACAATATGGTATCATTCGCGCGGTATCAATCCTCCTCATCTCTTGTCCCTGCGCAATTGGGATAGCGGCCCCAATTGTCGAAGCACAAATTCTCAATAGCATGGCCGAGCTTGGTGCCATTATGCGAAATCGTGGATGCTTGAAGAATTTTGGCAATGAGGATTTTTTTGTTTTTGATAAGACAGGGACTATTACGGAAGGCATCTTTCAGGTGTTAGGAGGTTTGGAAGGGATTTCCAGGGATGATCTCCAAGTGTTGAAAAGTATGGCAAGACAAACCACGCATCCAGTTAGCGCTGCTATAGATCGAAACATCAGCGCTATTCCTGCTACACTAGAACGATGCGAAGAAATACCTGGCAAAGGCATGAAAGCCCAATTTGAAAGCTGCACGTATTTATTAGGATCCAGGGAGTTTTTATTGGGTCACGAAGTCGAGCAGGTGATGCCGCCAAAATCAAATAATCAAATCGTTTCCCAAGTTTATTTCTCAAAAAATAGGAAGCTGCTTTCAACTATTCAGCTTGGAGACCAAGTTCGACAAGAAGCTTTTGAAACCGTGCAAGCTCTTAAGCCTTCCCAAACGATTCTTCTATCAGGCGATGCCGCAGAGACAGTAAGAAATGTTGCTGGAATATGTGGGTTTGACTCATGGAAAGCTGATATCAGTCCGCTAGAAAAACGAGATTTTATCGACAATCTTAGAAAATTGGGAAATACGGTTACAATGATGGGGGACGGTATTAATGACGCGCCCGCTTTAACAGGTGCAAATACAGGAATCTCCGTGTTTAATGCTACTGACCTTTCTATTCAAGTATCAGATATTATGCTAACTACCGATCGTTTGACTGTGATACCAAAAATTCGATCTATATCGAAAAAAGGACAAAAAATTATCAGGCAAAATTTATTCTGGGCTTTTTTCTATAACGTTATCGGGATAGGTTTAGCAGTCGCTGGCTATCTTAACCCTTTGCTATCTTCAGTAGCGATGGTACTTAGCAGTTTGATTGTCATTTTGAATGCACAAAGGGTGAGAGAATAATTCTCCGTTGAATTTAAATTTATTCTTGGTTATCAAAGGGATAGCAAATTAGGCGGAGTATAATGGATTACAAACCTATTGAGAATTATGGGATTATCGGAGATCTCCACACTGTCGCACTCGTTGGAAACGACGGTTCCATCGATTACATGTGCTTTCCCAATTTTGACTCTCCTTCAATTTTCTGCGCTTTGCTGGACTTCAAAAAGGGAGGATTTTTTAAAATCGCTCCGGTTTTTGAGGATGCAAAGCAAAAGCAAATGTACATGCCTGATTCCAATATCTTGCTTACGCGGTTTTTATGTTCCAATGGAATTTGCGAAATATCTGATTACATGGTTATCGATTCCGAACGCGAAGCGCATACTTTAGTCCGTAGAGCAAAGTCGATTCGCGGTGCGATTAAATACAAAATTGAATGCCGTCCGAGATTTGACTATGCGCGCAGAACACACAGCGTATTCAAAAAAGAAGATGAATTTATTTTTACTCCGGAAGGAAAAGGACTTTCATCAATTTTATTAAAAACCGATCTCCCATTGCAAATTGAAAATAACGATGTCGTCGGTGAGTTTGTTCTTGCGGAAGGTGAAAGCGCTTCTTTCATTTTTGAAGAAGCTATCGAGGGAGAACCGGAAACACCGTATGATCGCCAATCAAACGTCATCCGAAGCTTTAAATCCACAATGAATTATTGGCAGCGTTGGGTATCCCGTTCCAATTATAAAGGTCGCTGGCAAGAAATGGTAAACCGTTCGGCGCTAGTCTTAAAACTCCTCACTTCAAAGAGGTATGGTTCAATGGTTGCCTCTCCCACCTTTGGTCTACCCGAAGAGATTGGTGGAGAAAGGAATTGGGATTATCGATACACCTGGATTCGAGACGCTTCCTTTACACTTTATGGCCTGATGAGGCTCGGTTTTACTGAAGAATCCGAAGGATTTATGAGATGGATCGAAGATCGATGCAACGATTTAAATCCAGATGGTTCATTGCAGATTATGTACGGATTAGATGGTAGAAAGGTTCTTACCGAGCAGATTCTTCCTCACTTAGAAGGCTACAAACGATCCTCTCCTGTGCGTATTGGAAATGGAGCTTATAATCAAATGCAGCTCGACATCTACGGTGAATTGATGGATTCTGTTTACCTCTTTAATAAGTTTGGAAAAGGCATTTCCTTCGACTTATGGGAAAACTTGAAAAGACTTATCAATTGGGTCACTCAAAATTGGAAAAGAAAAGATGAAGGAATTTGGGAGGTTAGAGGAGGGCCGCAAGAGTTTTTATATTCTCGTTTAATGTGCTGGGTGGCAGTAGACAGAGGAATCCGACTTGCTCATAAACGCTCCCTGCCAGCTCCCTTAGATCATTGGTATAAAGTAAGAGATGAAATCACGCATGAAATAATCAATAATTTTTGGAATCCAAAGCTTAAATCATTTGTCCAATATAAAGGAGCCCAGACACTAGATGCAGCCAATCTCTTAATGCCCCTCGTAAAATTTTTAAGCCCGACTGATCCTAAATGGCTCTCTACTCTTGATGCTATTGGTAAAAAACTTACTGACGACTCGTTAGTATTCCGTTATAGATTGGGAGAGGGTGGCGCCGCTTCGGATGGATTGAGAGGCGAGGAGGGTACGTTCAATATGTGCTCATTCTGGTATGTGGAGTGTCTTTCAAGGGCTGGTGATGTAAAAAAGGCCCGCTTTTTCTTTGAAAAGATGTTAGGCTATGCAAACCACGTCGGACTTTATGCAGAAGAACTCGGCAAAGACGGACAGCAACTTGGCAATTACCCGCAGGCCTTTACGCATCTTGCTCTGATCAGTGCCGCTTACGATTTGGACAGAAATTTGTCGTCGCATCGCATCAGTTGGTAAGGGTACTCACCACTGTCTCAATACAATTTTATGATCCTTATTTCCCTCAAATGCATTATGGTTCTTTAAAATCTTTAATTAAATAATGGAAAAATTTTAAACTTTATCAAGAAATTCCGCTCCTTTATATTAGTAAGTCATCTCGTCGGATCCGCAAGGAATTTATAGGCATTGTAAGCCGCTTAAAAATGATTATCATGAAATAGGTCAACTATGAGCAGTCTTGCCAGAGGGCATATACCTCTACCAGGTTTAAGCACGCTGTTGTCTGAACTCCAAATGACTGATTCTAAAATGCTAGTTACAGCAGAGTCTAAAAACGCAATCGACCCCCAAGAGTCTAAGATCTCTGTTATAAATGCCATGAAAACTTCTTATGAGAGCATGGATGAATTAAGCAAAGCAGTTGTGTGTCCCATTCTTTCAAAACGGAATGATCTACAAAACAAAATCAACTTTTTTCTTGAGGAGTACTCATATCACATTGCATGGGTTAAGAAATTCTCTTGGAACGAACTTAAAGATGATTTAGGTGACAAGATGATGCTTCCTCTTGAGGGAATTGACGGCTCTTTGGAGGACTTTCGAGGAAAAGCGAATAGTCTTGTTGATCAACTGACAATCGCGATTGGAAAAGAAGTAGGGCTCTCTGAAGCAGAGTGGATTGCTGTAGGGACAAAAGGATACAGTTCTGATGTTGATATTACTTTAAAAATGGTCTACAAACCGCCGCACATTGAAGAAGCGGTGCTGTATAAGACATTGAGAGATTGCATGCATTTCTATGTTTTTGGAGGACTCTCGGGTGATCAGCTCGATACAGAAAGTTATATGCCCCATCCTGCAGAGATCGATTTAGCGCAATATTTATCTCCTACGGCGCAACCTATTTTCCAAACAGGCGAGAAGGCAAGTGTACTTTTGCAACGCTTTCTAAGTTTGCACAATCATCCTGATCAATATACGCTAAGCAAACAAATGGATCTTAATAGTATCTCAAATCCCGAAGAGCGCAAAGCGCTGGAAATGTTGCACGATCAAATAGAGATTATGATGCAGATTTTGGGTTGCAAGATTTGTGAAAAACTTCAAGAAAAGGTCCTTAAGTATAAAGAAGCACGCGAATTGGCCTTTGTCCCTCTACGCATTCAATTAGGCGAGCGCTGTTCTGAAATTCAAGGAAAGATTGAGCAAGAGTTCAAGAAAATGGATGCTTTAACAAAGCAAGGTTATAGTCATGATGAAGGGATGAACGTGAAAACCGAATTAGATAACCTTCATCTGGAACTTCAAAGCATTCTCATGATTATCGCTATTCTGCAGGCTGAGGGAACAATCTCTGTTGCAGAAGGTAAAGCAACAATCTTAGAAGAGGGAGGTCAGGTTCATGCGGGAACTCTCAGAAAGAGAAAAGATTCAATGTCAGAATTCCTGCATGGCAGCTCAAGAGTTTTGGACGAGCTGGCTAAATATCCAAAATTCCGTCGCAAAGCGAGCCTCCCGTTGACCGCCACATTAGGCTCTCCAACGGGTAAATCAGATGAGTATGCAAAAATCATCCTTGGCAAAGATGTCGAGAAAATCCTACAACCATTCTTTCCAGTACCCACAGCGCAAACCTTCGTGATTGCTGCATACGAGGAATCAATGCAACTGCAACACGTGATTGTTGATGGTTTAAATAACCATGAAACCCCAGGTGCAGTAGCTATTAAGGGAGGAAAGTATGCTTTGCGTGTTACACGTAATCTCTATAGGGCGCTCTTAGAGTTAAAAAGTGAACCAATTTCACCCAGAGGCTTGAATAAACTGTGCACTCAGGCTGAAAAATTAGAGAGAATGAGTGCCAGTCTAGAAAAATGTAAACGAAGGGAATCTATCAATACCGATGCAGCAACCATTTTATTAACCGAGGCTATTCTCGCTGGGCTATCCTTCCGTGGAAACGCTGACGAATTGCTGATCAAAACAAAAGTCGAAAATATGTTTAAAAGTTTTGATTTCGGTGGTATCCACTTTGGAAGGGTATTACCTAAGGAAGAGCATTTTCACATTCTTTCCGAGACCCTTGAAAAAGCAAAAGAACTGTTCATTAATGTGGATAATCCAAAGATAGTAGAAATCTTGCAGTCTCATGCGGGTTTTAACCGCTTTCATCCAGATTATCAGCATTTAAACACCATTCATCAGTGCGCTGCGGATATTACACTTAAAGGTTTAAAACTTACTGAAGAGGTTCAAGTAAGACAATTTCTCTCAGATATCTTAGAGCTCAGTTTAGAAGTTAAAAACATGGCATTGGAATATGGTCTTCTAACTCTTTCTACACCGTTGATGACCAGTTTTTTTGACTTTCCAAAAATCATTATCTCGATAAGAAAAGCAAAGGTCAGGATAACATAGCGCTCCGCCATTTGATTCATAGTTCCGTTATGGTTTAAAATAATTATTAATATTGTTAAATATTTTATTAAGATTCTTGATTACTATTAGCCATTATCTTAGAATGATTATTAATCAATATTTAATAAATAGAGGTAATAAATGTCTATAATAGATAATATAAAACAAGTGGCTCAAGATTTTAAAAGTGCAGCTCTTAATCCAGCAGAAATCAAAGATCCAAGCAGGTTAAGCAAAGTGTGCCAAATAGCAAAAGTTGTGGCCGTTGTTGTGGCCGTTATGGCAATTGCAGCTGCAATATTTAGCGGTCCGTTTGGGCTCATTGCCGCGGGTCTTTTTGGAGTAGCCATGTTCGATGCTTTTAAG
>WUUC01114239.1_pt1 | contig 15496 bp, 12 predicted proteins | sample 6278441 | NCBI WGS metagenome assembly WUUC01 (sample SAMN13675441, study PRJNA597444) | soil metagenome | isolation source: soil | place: USA: Washington | collected 2017-10
GCTTGGCGCGCTCCGCACACCGCCCGAGTTCAACAATCGTCAGTTTCTCGATCCCGTTTCTGGCCTGCACCGCTCGTATCGCTTCCCACGCCCGGACGCGACGAGCGTCCGTGACGGTCGCGGTTACGACAATCCGTTCTTCGTCCTCAACAACGCCGGCAATCGGAGCGAGCTCGGTCGATTCATCGGCAACGTGAGCTTCGATTACGTCCCGACGTCGTGGGTGAGCGTGCGCTACACGCTCGGTGCCGATTCGTACAGCGACTCGCGAGTCCAGGCGCTTCCCCTGACGTCCTCGGACAACCCCGTCGGTGCCGTCACCCGGTTCTCGATCACCAACCAGGAGATCGACCACAACCTCACGGCGACGTTCCAGCGAGAGTTCAACGCGAACATCAGCTCGCGACTCGTTGTCGGCCAGAATCTCAACTCACGCCGCAATCGCCAGCTCTGGGTGCAGGGCGAGCAGCTCATCGCGCCCGAGCCGCTGGCGCTGCACAACACCGTCTCCTGGAACCCGGTCGAGGTGAAGTCGCTCCAGCACATCGAGGCCTACTTCGCGCAGGCGGAGGCCGATCTGTACAACCAGGTCTTCGTGACGCTGGGCATTCGCAATGACGGCTTTTCCACGTTCGGTGAATCCAATCGACGGGCGAACTATCCCAAAGCCAGCGTTGCCTGGACGTTCACCAATGCCCTCGGGAACACCGCGCAGCGAGGCATTCTGAGCTTCGGCAAGCTGCGCGCTGCCTACGGCGAGACAGGCCGTGAGCCGCCGGCATACGCAACGATCACCGCCCTCTCGTCGACCGCGCTTCTCGGCAGCGGCTTCAACGACTTCATCAGCGTGTCGCAGAGCGGCCAGGGTGGTCTCGTCACGGCCACCAATCTCGGCAACCAGGACCTGCGACCCGAGCGGAACCGGGAGACGGAGTTCGGCACGGACCTCGGTCTCTTCGACCAGCGCGCGGACGTGAGCTTGACGTACTACGACAAGCGCTCGACCTCCGTCATTCTCCAGGCGCCGGTGCATTCGGCCGAGACGGGAGCGCTCAATCAGTACAAGAATGCGGCGACGATCAGCAACAAGGGCGTCGAAGCGACGGTCAACCTCCGTCCGATCAACAGCGAGAGGCTTGGCTGGAGTATTGGCCTGCAGTACGGGCGAAATCGCGGCGAGGTCGTTGCTCTGGCCGAGGGCGTGACGTTTGTGCCCTACAACAACGAAGGCTTCTCGGGATCAATCGGCACGGCGTCGCTCGGATACCAGCCGGGCGTCATTCGCGGCCTGGACTTCGCCCGCTGCGGCCGCGGTCTGATGATCGACATCGACGGCGACAACACTGTCGAGGACATCGACGCGCTCTGCGGCGCCAACGCCAAGGACGGCGCACTCTTCCTCGCCGCCGACGGCCGACCGGTCTATGATCGGAACCAGCGCGTGATCGCCGATCCGAATCCACGGTGGACGGGCGCGGTCACCTCGTCGCTCCGCTACGGCCGCTGGCAGATCGGCGGGCTGCTCGACATTCGGCGCGGTGGCGAGATCTGGAACGGTACCCGCGGCGCGCTCTATCGCTTCGGAACCCACAAGGACACCGAGGTGCGCTCGCGCACCGGCAAGTTCGGCACCGACTGGTACACCGACGTGTATCCGGACGTCGCCGGTCCAGGCGTCGGTGTTGTTGCTTTCGACAATGCCGGTGAATGGGAGCAGTGGTTCCTCGGGGCCGGCGGAAGCGCCAGCCAGGCGCAGGCGCAGTTCGTTGAGGACGGCAGCTTCGTCAAGCTGCGCGAGATCTCGCTCGGCTACCGCCTCGAGCACCGTGCACTCATGCAGCGCCTCGGCGTAAGCAGCGCCGACATCCGGATCGCCGGGCGCAACCTCAAGACGTGGACCGACTACAAGGGTCTCGATCCGGAAACCAATCTCGGCGGCGCCGAGTGGCTCACGCAGGGCGTCGATTTCTTCAACAGTCCGCTGACGCGCTCGTTCGTTCTGAGCCTGACGCTCAACCGCTGACGCGCGAGGATCATCGAGATGCATCATTTGACCAGAACGACAGTCACCGGCGCGGTCGCGTTGCTCGTCGCCGGATCCACCGGCTGCACCGATTTCCTCACCGGCGGTGAGCTGTCGAATGATCCCAACCGCCCGACGGCGGCCACCAATACTCAGCTGTTCGTCGGCGTGCAGTCCGGCATCTGGGCCGAGACGCAGAGTGATCCAGCTCGCGTCACCGGCCTGTGGGTGCGGCATTTCCGCGGCGGGCTGCAGCAGTACGTCGACATCTACAATTACGGCAACAGCGAGCAGGTGACCAACGGGTTCCACACGTCGCTCTACATCGGCGGCGGCCTCGTGGACGTGCGTCGCCTGCGCGCCGGCGCCGAGGCAGCAAGCGATCGCCTCTACCTCGGTATCGCGAAGGTTCAGGAGGCCCTGCTGATGAGCACCGGGGCTGACCTGTTCGGCGACCTGGTCTACTCCCAGGCGCTTGGCGATGCCGCCCCGGTGCTCGACGAGCAGCTCGCGATCTACGACGCGCTCCAGGCTCTCCTTAGTGAAGCGATCACCGACATGGCGACGACGGGCCCCGCGAACGTCGGCCCAGGCGACGCCGATCTCGCGTACGGCGGCGATCCGGACAGGTGGACCGAGCTCGCGCACACGCTGAAGGCGAGGCTGTACCTCCACACGGCCGAAGTTCGTCCCGCGGCGTATCAATCGGCTCTCACCGAAGCGCGCCTCGGTATCACTGATGCCGACAACGATTTCGTCGCCCGCTTCTCGGGCTCCTTTAACGAGCAGAATTTCTGGTACCAGTTCGACGTCGTGCAGCGACCGGGCTACCTGCTTCCGGACCCGTACTTCGTCTCGCTGCTCGAGTCGCGCGCCGATCCGCGTCTTGCCCAGTACTTCAACGCCGCGCGCACGCGCCTCGCCGCCGAGCGGCTGGAGCCCGACTACGCGCAGCCGATCGTCACCGCCAGCGAAAACCTCCTGATTTGGGCCGAGGCCGCACAACGGACTGGCAACGATGGCGAGGCACGGCAGCAGCTCGACGCGGCGCGCGCGCTCGCCGCTCTCGGTCCGGTGTCGACGTCCCTCTCGGGACAGCCACTCCTGAACGAGATCCTGACCGAGAAGTACATCGCGATGTTCCAGAACATCGAGGCGTGGAACGACTACAAGCGGACCTGCACGCCCAACATTCCGCCCGTCAGCACAACCCTGAAGATTCCCGCTCGCTTCTTTTACGACGACGAAGAGCAGCAGACAAACCCGTCGAACATCCCGTTGCCGAACGCCCAGCCGACGCGCAACGACAACGATCCGCGAAACACCACGTCCGACGGGACGGGGGCGGCGTGCCTGGGGCAGTAGCGTTCCATGCCGACTAGATGCGCGTTCGGCGTGCGCCGGGCGGTGGTGGTCGTCGTGGCGTCGGCCTGTGTGATCACCGGCTGCTTCGCCTACCGCCCGGCGGACCCCGGCCGCGTGCGGAGCGGTGACGCCGTTCGCGTCGAGGTTACCGCGTCGGGGGCACAGGAGATCACGATGCAACTCGGGCCGCGCGTCGAATCACTCGACGCGCGCGTTCTGGCCCCCCGAGACAGCGCGCTCGTGCTCTCGGTCAACCAGATCACCCGGTGGCGCGGCGGGGAAGAATTCTGGACTGGTGACAGCGTCACGGTGCCACTCCGGGCGCTCGGTGCGGTCTCTGTGCGTCGCTTCGACCGCACGCGCACCTGGCTCGCGGTCGGTGGGGCGGCCATCGGGATCGCCCTGATGCGTCACGTCGTGATGGAGTCGGGGATCTTCGGGGATCGGGTCAACCGGCCCCCCGGGAGCCAGTAGAAACCGGTCAATCCGCGAGCTGCGAGCCGCGGCGTCGGAGCGCTGGACCGACTCCGGCCAGCCGGCCGCAGCTCGCGCTTTTTTTCTCGTTCCAAGTGACCGGCCGCATGGACGCCGAGTTGAATACCTGACGCAACTTGTTGTGGCATAAGGAGATACGGCTACACGCCATCCCCGAAACAGGCCCTGTCAGGTGCGTCGTAACAGGGTTCGTCACCGGCAGCGGCCGCTTGGCACCTCCACGCCACGCCGGCGACCGAACCGTTGCAGAGGCGTTCCTCACAAGCAGCCGTGGACTACCACGTCGGAGGATGGGATGAGAGTCTTGCTTCGCCGATCCCTGGCCACTCTCGGTGTCGTGTTGTTGCCCGGGAGTCTCGCCGCACAGCAAGCCGCTACGGTGACCGGACGTGTGATGTCGGAGGGCGTGCCGGTGCCCTCGGCCACGGTATCGATTCCCGAGCTTGGACTCGGGACGTTGGCCAACGAGGCCGGTCGTTACACGATCCCGATCCCTGGCGCGCGGGTGCAGGGGCAGACCGTGACGGTGACTGCACGGCGCGTCGGCTACCGACCGCAGAGCATTCGCGTCACCATCACCGCCGGCGCGGTCACCCAGGACTTCGAGCTCGCTGCCAACCCGCTTCAACTCGGTGAGGTGGTGATCACCGGCGCCGGCACGGCGACCGAAGTCGAGAAGCTCGGAAACGTCCGCAACGCCGTCTCCGCGGAGCTGATCGTCAAGGCAAACGAGCCGAACATCATACAGGCGCTCGCAGGCAAGGCGCCCAACGTCAACGTATCGCAGTCGGCGGGTGATCCCGGTGCCGGCTCGTCTATTCGCATTCGTGGCGTGCGCACGTTGAACGGCTCCGTCGAGCCGCTCTTCATCGTCGACGGCGTGCCGGTCGACAACTCGTCGATCTCGACGACGAACTTCAATCCGGTCGACGCGGGCGGGCCGAATCTCGCCGGCCAGGACAACGGCGGCCAGCTCGAGGGGACGTCGACGCCGAATCGTATGTCGGACATCAATCCGAACGACATCGAGAACGTCGAGATCTTGAAGGGCGCTGCGGCGGCCGCGATCTACGGCTCGCGCGCGGCAAACGGCGTCGTGCTGATCACCACCAAGCGCGGACGGGCGGGGCAGACCAGGTACACGCTGAGCACCTCGTACTCCTTCGACGAGATCTCGAAGGCGTATCCGCTTCAGCGGACGTTCGGGCAGGGGCTTTTCGGCGAAGATCCGCTGCCGTGCGAGGGCTTCAAGGCCGAATGCCTGCGAAGCTGGGGCTCGCGCATTACCGGCGAGTCGTACGACCACGCGCGCGAGGCGTTCCGCACCGGTCACATGAACGACAACGTGCTGAGCGTGTCGGGCGGCAACGAGCGTACGACATTTTTCCTCTCGACCGGATTGAACCGGCACGAGGGCGTCATGGTCGGTCCGAACAACTTCTACAATCGGACTACCGTTCGCCTCAACGCCACCCACCGCCTTCTCGACGCGCTCAACGTCGGTGGGAACTTCTCCTATGCCGACGCACGGGGCCGGTTGACCCAGCGGGGCAACAACACCAACGGGCTGCTGCTCGGTCTCTTCCGCACACCGCCCAACTTCAACAACAAGCCATGGCTGGTGGACGGCTCGCACCGCTCCTACAACCTCCAGACGCCCACGGCGGAGAACTACGCCGAGGATCGGGTCTTCGCGAATCCGTTCTACACACTCCATGAGGAGCTGAACGAAACACAGGTTGGACGCGTCTTCGGGAACATCAATGCCGAGTATCTCGCCAACAGCTGGTTGCGCTTCAACTACACGCTCGGGAGCGACTACGCGACCGACGAGCGACTCGAGGCGTGTCCACAACAGTGCACGAGTGGCGTCAACGGCGGCCGGATCACCGAAGGCAAGGTCGTCACGCACCAGATCGATCACAACCTCACCGCAACCGCTCGTCACACGGTCAACCAGAACCTCGCGGGATCGCTGACGCTTGGCCAGAATCTCAACTACCGCGCTTTCCGCACGTTTTCGGTCGTCGGCCGCACGCTGATTGCGCCGAAGCCGTTCAACATCCTCAACACGCTGACGCGCGATCCACCGAGCGACTATCAGACCGAGGTTCGCGGCGACTCGTACTTCGGCCAGCTGACGGTCGATCTGTTCAACCAACTATTCCTCACCGCCGCGCTCCGCCGCGACGGGTCGTCGACGTTCGACCGCGCGAATCGCTACGCGAACTTCCCAAAGGCCAGCGCAGCCTGGGCGTTCACGAACCTGTACAATCCCGGCAACTTCCTGACCTTCGGGAAGGCGCGCATCTCGTACGGCGAGGCCGGTCAGGAGCCGCAGCCGTACCTGACCATCGGCACGTACGCGCAGAACGCGCTGATCGGTCAGATCTCCCAGGGCACCGGCTTCACGCCGTCGCAGAGCGGGCGCGGTGGCGTGTACTACAGCGTCACCAAGCCGGCCGAAACGTTGCTCCCAGAGCGCACGAAGGAGCTCGAAGGCGGGTTCGACATCGGCTTCTTCAGGGATAAGGTCGACCTCAGCGCGACCTGGTACGATTCGCGGACAGTCGACGTCATTCTCATCACGCCGGTCCCGCCATCGACCGGCTACCAGTTCGAGGCGAAGAATGCGGGCGTCATCGACAACTCGGGCGTCGAGCTGTCGATCAACCTGCGCCCACTCACGCGGCCCAACTACGCCTGGGAGGTCAGCGCCGGCTACGGGCGGAACCGCTCGAAGGTCATCTCTATCGCCGGTGCGCAATTCCTCCAGACGGACAACGCCACCGGCACGCCCCCGTACGCTCAGGTAGGCTATCCCCTCGGCGTGAACCGTGGCAACGGGTGGGTGCGGTGCGGCATCAGCCCGAACAACTCCATTCCGGGTGTCGACCTTGCCGCCATCTGCGCCAACGCACCGCACGGGGCGACGTACATCGATGCGATCAACCCCGCGACCGGCGAGCCGTATTGCTCGGCCGAGCCGGGAATGCCGTGCGCGGATGACGTCGTGCGCGTCATCGCCGATCCCAACCCGAAGTGGACGGGCAACCTCCGCAGCAGCTTCCGTTACAAGAAGGCCACGATCTCTGGCCTGCTCGACATCAAGAAGGGCGGCCAGCTGATCAACGGCACCCGGGGCGCGCTCTACAGCTACGGCACGCACCGAGACACCGAAGGCCGCGCCACCTGCACCGTGCAGACGGACGAGTCGGTGCTGTGCGTCGGCAACGAGCACGCCTTCGGAGATCGCGACTTCTATCCTGGTCCCGTCGTCGGCCCGGGCGTCGGCTTGCGCATTCCGATCGGCGAAAACTGGTATCGCACGAGCGGTCTCGCCGCCTGCCCATTCACGACCTACGACGAGCCATGCGTCGAGGACGCGGGCTATGTGAAGCTGCGCGAGATCAGCCTCACCTACACGTTCGATCAGCCGTGGGTAGCACGCACGCTCGGCATGTCGAGCCTCGACGTCCGTGTCGCGGGGCGCAATCTCAAGACGTGGACGAACTACACTGGGCTCGACCCGGAGATCGGTGGAGTCGGCGGCAACGTCAGCCGCTTCAATGGCTACGACTACTTCAACCTCCCGCTCACGCGGTCGTTCGTCATCTCCTTCGGGCTCAATCGCTAACGGCGGGAGGAACCTCTCGATGACTCGCATGCTTCAACGCAGCGCGATCGCGCTCTCGCTCGCTCTGGCGCTCGCCGGCTGCTCGGACTTTCTCGACACCGACAAGACGACGCAGGACCCGAACCTGCCGACGGGTGCGACTCGCGATCAGCTCTTCATCGGCGTACAGGCCAACGTCTTCGGCCAGCAGGAAGGGCCGCTGGCGATGCTCGTTTGCCGCTGGATGCAGCAGTGCTCCGGCGTCAACGGCCGCTTCGTCGAGCAGGAAGACCAGTACGGCGGCGTGAACGCCGCGAACACCTGGCTCGACCCGCAGTGGCAGGACATCTACTCGGGCGGGGGGCTCATCGCCGTTCGCCAGGTCAGAGCGAGCGCCGCCGACGACGGTGACGCCGTCTACGAGGGGATTACCCAGGTCCTCGAAGCCCTTCTCATCGGCACGACGGCAGACGTCTGGGGCAGTGTTCCCTATAGCGACGCCGACGTCGACAACCCGACTCCGACGTTCGACGACCAGATGGCGATCTACGCAGCGCTTCAGACACTGCTCGACGACGCGATCACCAACATTGGCGGCGCGGGATCCGGACCGATCCTGGCCGACGACCTGTTCTACGGGACGCGCGCCGACGGATCGGCAAACACGGATGCCAACCGCAAGGCGCAGTGGATCGAGGCCGCGCGGACGCTGAAGGCGCGTTACCACATGCACACGGCCGAGCGCCTTGGCGCGGCTGCCTACACCGCTGCGCACGCGGCGGCCCTTCAGGGCATCAGCTCCGACGCCAACACCCTCCGCACGTCGCATTCGGGTGCGACGACCGAGCGCAACATGTGGGTGCAGTTCCAGGTCACGTCCGGATTCGGTCTGGATCTCGTCGCTGGGAAACGGCTCGTCGATCTCATGCTGGCCGACAACGACCCCCGCCTGCCGGAGTATTTCGCGCAGAACAACCTCGGCGGGTTCGGCGGCAACGACGTGACGACCGGCACGACTGACGGCGAAACGATCTCTCCCCTCTTCGGCTCCGGTCGGCATGATGACACCTTCCGCCAGCCGATCGTGACGTGGGAGGAGAATCAGCTCATCCTCGCCGAAGCGAGCTACCAGCTCGCCGGGGGCGGCGCGGCCGGCATTGCCGCGGCGCAGCCGTACCTGAACGCCGTTCGGACCTTCCACGGGAAGGCCGTGGTTCCGGCGACGCTCGAGGCGATCATGACCGAGAAGTACATCTCGATGTTCCAGACGATCGAGGTCTGGAGCGACTGGCGCCGCACGTGCCTTCCGGCGCTGCGGCCGGCCGCGGGACGCGCGGCAGTACCAGGCCGTTTGCCCTACGCGCAGAGCGAGACGCAGACGAACGCGGCCAACGTCCCGTTGGACGACGAGAACTTGTTCACCGTTCGCAATCCCAACGATCCAAACGGATGTCCGTGAGGCTGCGGCAGGCGGGGCGAGGCGGAGTGACTTCTCGCCGCGCCCCGTCGCGCTTCACGTCGCCTCTCGCATCGTCAATGCAGCGCTTCACGCTATCATTCACCCTCGCGCTCCCGTTGCTCGCCGGGTGCTACACCTACCAGCCGGTCGTCGCGGCCGCCCCGCGCTCGCGTGAGCCGCTCCGGCTGACGCTCACCGACTCCGGCGCCGTGACGCTGGCGGCGCAGCTTGGCCCGGCGACCGAAGCGGTAACCGGACGGCTGAGAGCTGATTCCGGCGGCGCGTACATCGTGTCGGTGCTCGCGACGCGGCGTCGCGACGGCCCCGAGATCGACTGGCGCGGCGAGCAGGTTGCGGTACCGCGTGCGTTGATTGCGCACGCCGAGCAGCGGCGCTTCTCTCGTACGCGCACGGTGCTGGCGAGTGTTGGCCTGTTGGTCGTCGCTGTCGCCGCGCGCGAAGCGTTCTGGGGCCCCGGCGGGGTCTTCGGCGGCGCTCCACCCGGGGGTGGTCCCGACCCGCGCTGACGGGATCTTGATCCTAGGTTGCGGCCCCTGTTGCGTCATTGTACGCGGCGAGATACGCCTCGGCTGCCGTCTCCGCGCTCTCCGCGTCCCAGATGCCGCGGATCGCCGCGACACCGTGAACGCCGAGCACCAGCAGGCCGCGTACGTGCCCGGGCGTCACTCCGCCGATCACGACCACCGGCGCACTGCACTTGGCCACGAGGTCACGCAACGCCCGTGGACCTGCGACCTTTTTTCGCTCGTCGGACAGTTGGCCGACGACGAGCCACGTAGCCTGGGCCTCGCAGGCTGCCTGCGCTTCCTGGAGCGAGTGCGCGCTCGCGCCCACCGGCATCGTCGAGGCGACGGTCAACGCATCCACGACGCCGATTGAGCGGCTGGTCAGCTGGACACCGCGAGCCCCCGCGGCGACTGCGACATCGACGCGATCGGTCACGACCAGCCAGGCCCCTGTCTCCTCCTGGTGCCGCACCAGCGCCGTCGCGATCTCGTAGATCCGCGCGCCGCTCGTACGCGGCGCACGGAGCTGAACGGCGCCGCGCGTGCCGAGGACACGCATCACCGCGGCCGCGCGTTGGGCGAAGTCCGCGCGTGCGACGATCTCGTCGGTCGTGACAGCGTGCACCACCGGAACAAGACTGGCCAGCAAGGTCGGCCTCGTCGCCGACTACGGCACGTCGGGGTCATCGGCGCTTGAGAAGCGGGCGCCGACTGCGATGCCTCGGCCGCGTGCCCACTCCTCGGGCGACATGCGCTTCTTGCCCGCCGGCTGCACGGCGACAATCCGTGCCGCGCCGCCACCGCCGCACTTGACCGCCATCGCGCCTCGCTCGATCTCCAGCACCTCGCCCGGCTCGCCCCCTGCCGCCGGCGCTGGACGAGCGCCGAACAGCTTCACGTCGTCGCCACGCAGCCGTGTAAAGGCGCCCGGCTTAGGATCGTATGCACGGACGATCCGCGCGACCGTCACCGCGTCGCGTGACCAGTCCACGCGTGCCGCCTCCCGATCGACCTTCGGCGCATACGTCGCGCGCGATTCGTCCTGCTCCACTTCCGCGACTTCGCCGACAGAGAGCAACGACAGCGCCTCGATCAGCGCCAATGCACCGAGCTCGGAGAGTCGGAGCGACAGTTCGCCGAACGTCTCGTCGTCGACGATTGGCGTCGCGACCTGGTGGATGATCGGACCTGCGTCGAGCGCGGGAACGACGCGCATGACCGTCACCCCAGTCTGCTCATGCCCCTCGCGAATCGCTGCCTGAATTGGCGCTGCGCCGCGCAGGGCGGGGAGCAGCGACGCATGGATGTTCAACGTGCCCATTGACGGCACCGCGATCGCCGGCGTCGGAAGAATGTGTCCATACGCCACGACGATCGAGATGTCCGGCTCGAGCGCCCGAATCGAATCCAGAAATGCCGCTCCACGCGGCTTCGCCGGCTGCAGGACCGGAATGCCCTCGTCTTCGGCGATCAGCTTGACTGGTGGCGCCTGCAGCTTCGACCGCGACCGACCGATGGCCTTGTCCGGCTGAGTGACCACGCCGATGACGTCGAACCCCTCGCCGACGAGCGCGCGGAGTGGCGGCGTCGCGAACTCCGGCGTGCCCCAGAAGAGCACGCGCACGTCAGAGCTCCTCGTCCCGTCGGTGGTGCGAGGCGACTTCCGCCGCTGTCAGCTTGCGGACGTTCCCTGGGTACTTCTCGCGCTCCTTCGCCCACTTCGCGAGCGCCGACCGACGCTTGAACGCCCCGAGGTAGTCGATGAAGAGCTTTCCGTGCAGATGATCGATCTCGTGCTGCAGACAACGCGCGAGCAGCTCCGTCGCGTCGACCTCGAACCGTTCGCCGTCCCGACCAATGGCGCGGACGACGACGCGAGCCGCACGCTCCACGTCGCCGTACACTTCCGGGATCGAGAGGCAGCCTTCCTCTCCCTTCGTCGTGCCCTCGACGGCGACGATTTCCGGGTTGATCATCGCGAACGGAGGCTCGTCGCCGACATCGATCACGGCGATCCGTTCGAGCCGGCCGACCTGCGGTGCCGCGAGCCCGATCCCTTTCGCGGCATACATCGTCTCGAACATGTCGTCGACCAGCCGGCGGATCTCCGCCGTGACCTCCGTGACTGGCTCTGTTTCCTGCCGGAGAATCGGATCTCCGAGCACACGGACGTCGAGCAGGCTCACGCGCGGGTCGACGCCTCCGTGCTCGTGCCCGTCGGCGTGACGACCTTCGCGATTCGCCCGCGCTCCACGATCAGCCGCGATTCACCCGACTTGATCGTGACCCGATCTTCCATCGTCTTGCGTGGCGCCCCTTCCACGACCGCTTCCTTGATGTGCACGATCTCGCCGACGAGGCCACCCGCCGTCACGATCTCGTCGCCACGCTTGATGTTCTGCAGCGCCTGCTCGTGCGACCGTCGCTGCTTTTGCTGTGGACGAATGAGCAGGAAGTAGAAGATCGCGAAGATCGCCACGACCTGGATCAGAAACGGCAACAGTGTGCTGGTGCCGCCCGCCTGCAGCAGGGCGAGAAGGCTGAGGGCCGGCATCGCGGGAATCATGCGCTCGTGATCGGGAGTCCAGTGTGATAACGCGCGAGCCACTCGCGGCTCCACGCGTCGAAATCGCCCGCGACCACGGCGCGACGGGCCTGGCCCATCAGGGCGACGAGGAAATGTACATTGTGCAGGGACAGAAGGCGCAGCCCCAGAATCTCATCCGCCAGGAAGAGATGGCGGATGTACGCGCGCGAGAATCGCGTGCACGCGGCACAGTCGCATCCTTCGTCGAGCGGTCGTGGGTCGAGCCGATGCTCCGCCCGCTTGATGTTCAGGCGACCCGCCTGGGTGAACACGGCACCATTACGGCCCATGCGCGTTGGGGCGACGCAGTCGAAGAGATCGACCCCGCGCCGAACTCCCTCGATCAGATCGTCCGGGAAGCCGACGCCCATGAGGTAGCGCGGCCGGTCGTCGGGCAACGCATCGTCAACGACTTCGAGGATCCGGTACATGTCCGGCTTCGCCTCGCCGACCGAGAGGCCACCGATGCCGTAGCCGGGCCAGTCGCCGGTGGCCCGCACTGCGGACACCGCCTCACGCCGGAGCGCGTCGTGGATTCCGCCCTGGACGACGGGAAAGAGTGCCTGTGGCTGGCCATCGCCGTCTTCCGCACAGAGCCGTGCCAGTTCGGCAGAACAGCGACCGAGCCAGCGCACGCTTCGCTCGCTCGCGTCGCGCGCCGCCGTCTCGTCGCTCTGCCCCGGGATGACGTGATCGAATTGCATGATGACGTCGGCGCCGAGATTGCGCTCGATTCGCATCACCGATTCCGGCGTGAAGCGATGGCGCGAGCCATCGATATGGCTGCGAAAGTCGACACCATCTTCGTCCACCGTACGCAGTGTCTCCAGCGAAAAAACCTGGAAGCCCCCCGAGTCGGTCAGGATCGGTCCATCCCACGCCATGAATCGGTGCAGCCCGCCGAGGTCGCGCACGACGTCGTCGCCTGGGCGCAGGTGAAGGTGGTACGCATTGGCGAGAATCATCTGCGCACCCAGTCGCCGCAGGTCGTCGGGATCGAGCGCCTTCACCGTTGCCGCCGTTCCGACCGCCATGAACGCTGGCGTCTCTACAACCCCATGCGGTGTCGAGAAGCGCGCCGCGCGGGCACGTCCGGCGCGTGCGTCGATGTGAAAGGCGAAGGAGAACCTCACAGGACCACCATCGCGTCGCCGTACGAGTAGAACCGATAGCCCGCCTCGACCGCCTCCCGGTATGCCCGCATCGTCAGCTCGTAGCCCGCGAACGCAGCCACGAGCATGATCAGCGTCGATCGGGGCAGGTGAAAGTTCGTGATCAGCCGATCGACTATTCTGAATCGATAGGATGGCCGAATGAAGATGCGCGTCTCTCCACTGCTGCTCAGGAGGGTGCCGTCGTCCAGTGCCGCGCTCTCGATCGTCCGCACCGACGTCGTGCCCACTGCCCAGACGTTGCCGCCACGTCGCTTCGTCTCGGTCACCAGCCCGGCCGTCGCTGGCGGCACCGAGTACCACTCCTCGTGCATGACGTGCTGCGAGGGGTCGTCCACCTCGACTGGCTTGAACGTGCCCGCTCCCACGTGCAGAACCACGTCCGCCCGCCGCACGCCTCGCTCGGCCAGGCGGCGCAGCAGGTCGTCGGTGAAATGCAGTCCGGCCGTGGGTGCCGCGACTGACCCGCGCTCGCGCGCGTATACCGTCTGGTAGCGCTCCACATCCGCAGCGGCGTCGGGACGCGCGATGTACGGCGGCAGGGGCACGTGTCCGTACCGCTCGATCGCTTCGTCGAGCGGAAGATCGGACCGTAGCCGTACGATACGCGTCCGGCGCTCGGTGACCTGCTCGATCTGGATGTCGAGCTGTGCGCCCACTCGAACCACTCGGCCAGGCTTGAGCTTCCCACCGGGCGACACCATCGCTTCGTACCTCGAGTCGCCGAGCGACTTGAGCAACAGCACTTCGGCTCGCGCCCCCGAGTCGCGCGTCCCGAGCAACCGCGCCCGAAGGACGCGCGTCGTGTTCAGCACCAGCACATCGCCCGCCGGCACCATGCTGGCCAGATCGCGAAACTGCCGGTGCTCGATCGTACCGGTGGTCCGATCGACGACCATCAACCGACTCTCGTCCCGTCGCGCCGCCGGCGCCTGCGCGATCCGGTCGGATGGGAGAACGAAGTCGTAGTCCGAGGTGAGCAGCCCGCCAGCCATCGCCAGGTGAAATAAAGCCCGGCGCGTCGCGCCGGGCAGTAGTGCTCGCGAGCCGAGACCGAGAGCTCTACAGCAATGACCCCTGAGAGTCCGGCGGCATCGATGGAGGCGTGTACCCGAGATGCCGGTAGGCATGCGGCGTCGCCATCCGTCCACGCGCGGTCCGCTGCACGAAGCCGTTCTGCAACAGGAACGGCTCGTACACTTCCTCGATTGTGTTCGCGTCCTCGCCGACCGCGGCCGCGACCGTCCCCAGCCCGACGGGGCCACCGTCGAACTTCTCGATGATCGTCTTCAGGATTCGCGCGTCCATGTCGTCGAGGCCAAACTCGTCGACGTCGAGCATCTGCAGTGCCTTCGCTGCAACCTCGCGAGTGATGAAGCCGCTTCCTTTCACCTGCGCGAAGTCGCGCACACGACGCAGCAACCGATTGGCAACCCGGGGAGTGCCGCGCGACCGGCGCGCGATCTCGTCAGCACCGCCGCCGTCAATCCCAACCTGCATCACCTCCGACGACCGCATGACGATCTGCTCGAGGTCGGCCGCCGGATAATAGTTCAGCCGCTCGATGATCCCGAACCGCGCCCGCATCGGCGGCGTCAGCATCCCGTAGCGTGTCGTCGCACCGATCAGGGTGAAGCGCTCGATCGGCATCGTAATGGTCTGCGCCTTCGGACCCTCGGACAGCCGGATCTCGATCTTGTAGTCCTCCATCGCAGGGTAGAGAAACTCCTCGATGATCGGTCGCAGACGGTGAATCTCGTCGATGAAGAGAATGTCACCGTCGCGCATGTTCGTCAGCGTACCAACGAGATCGCCGGGTTTCTCGAGCGCCGGCCCCGAGGTCGTGCGAATGTTCACCCCAAGCTCGCGCGCGATCAGCTCCCCGAGCGTCGTCTTCCCGAGTCCGGGTGGCCCGTGAAAGAGCGCGTGGTCCATCGGCTCGCGTCGCGCGATTGCCGCGTCGATCCACACGCGCAGGTTCTCCTTCACCTTCTGCTGCCCGATGAACTCGGCCAGCCGCTGTGGGCGAAGGGATAGCTCGACGACCGACTCTTCGGCGAGCACCTCTGGCGTCGTGATCTCGGCTCGTGTCATGGCGCGAAAATTAGCCGAAGAAATGCCGAACCACTAGGGTCGAGCGCCGAGGGTCGATCGTTGAGACCGACCGGCGAGCTCCCGCATGCCGAAACAGCTCTTCCACCGCTCGTTCACCCTCCACCGGCGACCCGCCACCCGCCACCCGCAACTACACC
>WUUC01192678.1_pt1 | contig 15495 bp, 11 predicted proteins | sample 6278441 | NCBI WGS metagenome assembly WUUC01 (sample SAMN13675441, study PRJNA597444) | soil metagenome | isolation source: soil | place: USA: Washington | collected 2017-10
GCGGCATCGAGAAGAGCATGATTCGCCAGCTCTTCGACCGCGCGCGTCCGGGCAGCATCAATCTCGGACTTGGCGAACCGGACCTCCCGACGCCCGAAGTGATTCGCCGCGCCGCCGTGCGCGTCATTCAAGAGGAACAGAACGGGTACACTTCGCACGCCGGACTCCCCGCTTTGCGCGAACTCGTCGCCGCGGACTACCCGCAACTCGCGGCGGCTGCGACGACGACAACAACGCCCGACAACGTTATCATCACCGCCGGATCGCAAGAGGCTCTCTATCTCGCTTTGATGACGCTCGTGGACGAGGGCGACGAAGTACTCCTGCCCGATCCAGGTTTCGTCGCCTACCCGACCATCGTGCGTATGGCCGGGGGGCGTCCCGCTTTTTATCGCCTGCCCGCGCGCGATAATTTTGCGTTCGACGTGGAAGACTTTCGCCGTCGCCTCACGCCGCGCACGAAGGCTGTGGTCCTCATCAGCCCGTCGAATCCGACCGGAAGAACTTTCTCGCACGCAGACCTCGCGAGCGCAGCCGTTGCGCTGCGAGAGAGCGGCGCTTACGTTATCAGCGACGAGATTTACCGGGAGATTTATTTCGGAGAAGCGCGCCCCGCGTCCATCTCCGAGCACGCGTTCGCGGGCCGCAGCATCGTCATCGGCGGCCTCTCGAAATCAATGAGCATGACGGGCTGGCGCATCGGTTGGATGTGCGGCGCGGCGGAAGTCGTCAAGAGCGCGCTCGTCCTGCACGGCTACGTCACGACCTGCGCTTCGACCGTCTCGCAAAAGGCCGCGCTCGCCGCGTGGACTGACGAAGCGGAAGCCGCGCGCGTAGAGACGCGCAGCATCTTTCGCGCGCGCCGCGACGAACTTTTATCGCTCATCGAGCGTGAGTTGAATCTGCCTGCGGTTGCGCCCGACGGCGCGTTCTATTTGATGTTGGACGTGAGCGCGCACGGCAGTTCGATGGAGGTCGCGGAACGCCTGCTCGAACACGGCGTTATCACCGTGCCCGGCTCGGCCTTCGGCAGCGAAGGCGAAGGTTATCTGCGTCTCTCCTTCTGCGCCGACGCGCCACGGCTCGCGGAAGGCATCCGGCGAATGAAAGAAGCTTTAAAATAAGAGTTGATTTTAAAACTACAAGAAAGTAAGAGTTGACCTTAAAACTACTAGCCAGCCGCTTCACACTTCAAAGTTTTCTTTGCGCCTTTGCGCATTTGCGTGATTATATTTCACGCTCGAAGGGCACAGACACAAAGGAAGGCAGAAGATAGCTTGGGAAGGCGCTCTTAAGAGTTGGAATTTCTATGAGTAAAAAATTTCGCGTCGGCATATTGGGTGCGACGGGCACGGTCGGACAGCGTTTCATCGAACTGCTGGAAGGCCACCCGCAGTTTGAAGTGACGGCGCTCGCCGCCTCGGATCGTTCGCAAGGGAAACCTTACGCGGAAGCGTGCGCGTGGCGTCTGCCGTGCGAGATGCCGGCGCGCGTGGCTGCGCTCGCCGTCTCTGCGCCCGTCCCGCCGCTCGATTGCGACCTCATCTTTTCCAGTTTGCCCGGCGAGATGGCGCGCGACACGGAAGAAGCTTTCGCGCGCGCGGGCTACGCCGTCATCAGCAACTCTTCCGCCTTCCGCATGGACCCGGACGTGCCGCTCTTGATCCCAGAGATCAATTCGGACCACCTCGCGCTCATCGAAACGCAACGACGCCGACGAGGCTACGAGCGCGGCTTCATCGTCACCAATCCGAACTGCTCTACGATCATGATCGCGCTCGCGCTCGCGCCGCTTCAAGCGCGTTTCGGCATCGAGTCGTGCGTGGCGACGACGTTGCAAGCTTTGTCGGGCGCGGGCTATCCGGGCGTCGCTTCGCTCGACGTGGTTGATAACGTGCTGCCATACATCGCGAGCGAAGAGGAGAAGATCGAGAGCGAGACGTTGAAGATTTTGGGACGCATGACGGAGGAGCGCATCGAACCCGCCGCGTTGCGCGTGAGCGCGCAGTGTCATCGCGTCAACGTTTCCGACGGACACCTCGCGGCGTTGCGCGTCAAACTCGCGCGCACGGTCGAGTTGGAAGAACTAAAGGACGCGCTCGCTTCGTTCAACGCGCTCCCGCAGGAACTCAAGCTCCACTCCGCGCCCGCGCATCCGGTGATCGTGCGCGACGAAGCGGACCGCCCGCAGCCCCGTCTGGACCGCGACGCGGGAGCGGGCATGAGCGTCACGGTCGGGCGCATCCGGCGCGATGCCGTGCTGGACTATCGTTTCGTCGCGCTCAGCCACAACACAGTGCGCGGCGCGGCCGGCGCAGCCATCCTCAACGCCGAGTTGATGGTCGCAACAGATCGTCTCGCCTAACGGCGGGCGTCCGCGTTCAACTTCATAAAGCCCCACACTTCGCGCACGAATCGTTCCGGCATCTCTTCCTGCGGGAGATGCCCGCAATTCTCGAAGACGACGAACCGCGAGTTCGAGAGCTTCGAGTGCAGACGCTTGCCGTCTTCCAAAGAGATCAAACGATCTTGCGCGCCCCAGATGACGAGCGCGGGCTGGCGAATTTTATCGAGCGAGTTTTCGATCTGCGTGTAGTCGCGCTGATCGCGCACGAGCCGCGCCGCGCGTTGCCCGTCGCGCGTACGCAGCGGGCGATAGTAAGCCTCCACGCGCGCGCCCGTCACTTTCGATTCGTCATAAAAACTTTTACGCAAACCGTCTCGCACCAACGCGTCGGACGTGAGCGCGAGCGCGGTGACTGCGCTGCCGATGTAAGGCCAGCGCACGTAAGCGGGAGCGAGCGCAGCGGCGCTGCGCACTTCCTCGAAGGCGGACGAATCAACGAGTATGAGCGAACTGACGCGCTGCGGGTAGTTGATCGCGGCTGCGAGCGCAACCCCGCCGCCCATCGAACTGCCGCACAAAGTCGCGCGCTCGATCCCGAGCCGGTCCAGCAGGCCGACGACGAGCGCGGCCTGCGTCTCGACGCGATAATCGCCCACGGGCTTGGAGGTGAAGCCGAAGCCTTTCAGGTCGAGCGCGACGACGCGAAACTCCTTCGCCAGTTCGTCAAACACATCCGTCCAGGAATACGCGGAAGAGTTGTTGCCATGAATCAGGACCAGCACATCGCCCGACCCGCGTTCCTGATAATGCACGCGCACGCCTTCAACGTCCGCGAAGCGGCTCGCGCTCGAATGCGGCACGGCGGCGCGAAACTCTTCGAAATCGAGGTCCGCGGGGCGCGCGTACCAGAAGACCGCGAAGGCTATCGCCGCCGCGACGAAGAGGAAGAGCAGGATGCGCAATAGTTTTTTCACGTTGCTGTTGACGGAGCGCGGCAAAGTGTCGCGGTTAAAAAGTGTGGCGGATAAAACTTGTCGCGGATAAAACTTGTCGTGGATAAAACTTGCGCGGCGCTTAAATGTTCGGATCGATCAACGCTTTAACGACGCGTGCGGAGGCGACATCGGCAAGCGCATCGTTTGCACGCGCGAGACCGTAGCGTTCGAGTTTCATCTGCGACCAGGGGCGCGAGCGCGATTCGTCCGCCATGATTTGCGCGCCGCGATAAAAATGCGAGAAGTCCGACCCCCAGCAGCCGCGCACGTCCAGATGCTTTCGGTTGAGATCGAGATGCGGATTGAACGCGACCTCGCCGTGATCCGTGTACTGGCCGACGACGCACACGCGCCCCGCGTCGCGCGTGTAGCGCATGGCCTGCGCGACAGCGATTGGCGCGCCCGTCGCTTCGATAGTCACGTCCGCGCCGCGCCCGCCCGTCTGTTCCAGCACCCAATTGATGCGCGCGGTTTCATCGTGCGTTTCGATGTCGAGCGTTGCGCTTGCGCCCGCGTCGCGCGCTGCCTCAAGCCGCGCGGCTGGCGCGCCGATGCACATCACGCGGAGCGCGCCGCGCATCAGTGCGAAGATGACGGCGGAGAGGCCCACGGGTCCGCTGCCGAGGACCAGTACGGTATCGCCTATCTCTACGCCCGCGCGTTCAACCGCGTGCAGAGCCGTCGGCAGCGCACACCCGCCCGCCATGAATGTTTCTATCTCCGTCGCGCCGAGGCGAATGCAGCGCGTGTGCGGTTTGAGATAAATCTTCTGCGCCCATCCGCCGGAGAGTCCGTCCGCGAGGCCGTATGTGATGCCGTAGACTTTACGCGAGGGGCAGCGCGTGGAAGCTTTGGCGACAAGACAATGCCAGCAGGCGTTGCAGGTTCGATGCACGTCGAGAAACGTCACGCGTTCGCCTTCGACGAAAGGCCGGCCGTCAACGTCCGTAAGCCGACCGCGAATTTTGCCGAGACGCCCGACCGAGACGTGGCCGGGAATGAGCGGGTAAGGCGCGCCCGCGAGTCGCCCCTGTTGCAAGTGCACGTCCGTGCCGCACACCTCGGAGAGTTCAACTTCGAGCAGCGCGGAGTTTTGTTCCAACTCCGGTTCGGCCACCTCGCGCAATTCGACGGGCGCGTGCGGCTCTGGAATCAACGCGACGAGTATCTTACTCATACCATTCAACTCGGATGTTCAGCCTATAAAGATTGACTGTTTATGACATTAAGAATCAAGACACACCGCAGAGACGCAGAGCACGCAAAGGGGAACAGAGGGAATTTTATGCTGAACCGTTAGTGTCCAGAGAGATTTTGCAAATCATCGCGCATAGCTTTGGTGATTGCGTGCATGGCGTTTAACCAAGAGCTACTTTGAATACTTGCCATAGCTGTATACTCTCGATTAGAGCGCAAACGCTGCGCATTTATATGTACGCCATCCTTACCTGTGAGAATTTCATTAACTTTTTCAGATGCGAAAATTTGCGCCGCAAGATATGAGTGAAGAAATTCCAAGTACTTTTCCTCTTCCCAAGGATCATGACCGAAAGTTCCGGCCTTAACCATGAAATCTTTGTATGCATCTGCCTTACGTCCGTATGCCAACTCCATCCTTTTAGCTTTCAAATTTGCACGAGCATTTATTATTTGACTACCCAGGGCACCCAGTAAAGCGAAGAAGCCGGAAGCTATTGCTGCTATGAACAACGAAAGAGGCATATCTATACTTTATATTACTTCTCTGTTGCAGGGATTATAACTGCTCAACTAATCTTCAATCTGAAGATAGCCCTCGCCCATGAAGCGGCACTCGCCGCCGACGCGCACGTCCGTGATCTCTTCGCCTTCGCGCGCGATCTTGATGCGGATGAAACTCGGTCGCCCCATCTCGATTCCCTGCTCGCTCGTGAACTCAGCCGCCGCGCCATCCGCGCCGGACACGACGCCGTGGCGCACGAGATAACAACCGAGCGGGCCGCTCGCGCCGCCCGTCGCGGGGTCTTCCCAAATCCCCAGGCCCGGCGCAAACATGCGGCTGTGCACGGTTGAATCCGCGTACTCAACTTCGCGCGTGAAGACGAAGACCTCCGGCGGGATCAAGTCTTTCAATTTGTTCTCCCACACGTCCAGGCGAAACTTGATGTTCTGCACGGCGCGCAAACTTTTCACAGGCACATAGAAAAACGGCACGCCGCAAGAGACAACTTCGAGCGGGAGATTCGTCTCCGCGATCTCTTCGGGTGCGATTGACAGCATCTCCGCGACCGTACGCACGTCTTCGACGCGCGCTCCGAAAGTCGGCGCAGGTTGTCGCATCTGTATGAACTGTGCCGCGCCGTCTCGCCATTCGATGCGCACGGGAATCGTGCCGACGCCCTCTTCGAGTTTGATCTCCGTCTCCGCGTCGCCCGCCTGTTCCAAAGGACGCTCGATCATATGTTCGCGCGCCAGCACGTAAGTCGTCCCCACGGTCGGATGCCCGGCCATAGGCAACTCCTTCCCGGGCGTGAAGATGCGCACGCGGTAATCGTTCGCCGCATCGGAGGGCGGCAGCACGAAGGTCGTCTCCGATAAATTCAACTCTTTGGCAATCGCCTGCATCGTCTCCGCGCGCAGGCCGCGCCCGTTCGTAAAAACCGCCAGCGGGTTGCCGCCAAATTGCCGGTTCGTGAAGACATCAACAAGTTGATAACGAAGTTTTCTCATACCATCTCTCTCAAACTACGAACACGTTCTGAATCTTCCCTTGCGTCTTTGCGCCTTTGCGCCTCCAGCGTGAATTATCTTCTTTCAGAAAAATAAATCTCACGCCGGAGGCGCAAAGACGCAAAGGAAGACAAAAGGGTTTGAGTTTGTACGAAGCTACTCTTTGACGCTGTCCAACGCCTGCGCGAAATCTTTGATCAGGTCCGCTTCGTCTTCCAGCCCGACAGAGATGCGCACGAACCTTTCGTTGATGCCCATCGCGTCGCGCTGTTCGGCTGAAAGTTGTTGCCCCCACATCGCCGCCGGGTGCACGGCGTGCGTTTCGTAGCCGCCGAGGCTCGCGGCGTTCGTGCACAGTTTGAGCGAAGCGATGAATTTCTCCGCCGCGCGCAGGTCGCCATTGATTTCGAGGCTGAGCATGCCCGTGAAGCCGCTCATCTGCGTGCGCGCCAGTTCGTGCTGCGGGTGCGATTCGAGGCCGGGATAATAGACGCGTTCCACCTTCGGGTGCGCTTCGAGGAAACGCGCGAGCGCGAGCGCGTTCTGATTATGTCGCTCAACTCTCAAGGCCAGCGTGCGCAAACCGCGCAGCAGCAGCCAACTGTCGAAAGGACTGAGCACGGCTCCCGCCACCAGCCCGAACTTCCAGGCGCGTTCGACAAACTCCTGCGAACCGACGATGACGCCCGCCGTGATGTCGCTGTGGCCGCCGAGATATTTCGTCGCGCTGTGCACGCACACGTCAATGCCGAGTTCGAGCGGGCGTTGATTGACGGGCGTGGCAAACGTGTTGTCAATCATCGTCGTGATTTTGCGCGCACGCCCGAGCGCGGCCACGGCGCGCAGGTCTGTGATCCGCATGAGCGGGTTGGTCGGCGTCTCTGCGTAGATGAGTTTCGTGTTCGGGCGCACGGCCTCCGCGAAGTTCGCGGCGTGCGTCTGTTCGACGAACGTGTGCTCGATGCCCCATCGCGGCAGCAACTCTTCGATGAGCGTGTTTGTGCCCGCGTAGAGATTGCGCTGCGCGACGACGTGATCGCCCGCCTGCAAGCCGCAGAGCATCGCAGTGAAGATCGCGCCCATGCCCGAAGCCGCGACGAGCGCCGCCTCGCCGCCTTCGAGCGCGGCGATGGTGGCTTCGGCCTCGCGGTGCGTCGGGTTGCCGTAGCGCGTGTAAAATTCGGCGGGACGCGCGGCGGCGGCCATCTCTGCGAACTGCTCGGAAGAGTCGGCGCGAAAAGTTGATGTCTGCCAGATCGGCGAACTCACCGCACGCGTCGTGTGCTGCTCGCGCGCCGCGTGCACGGCCTTCGTCTGCATGCCTGTCTCGTCGTCCCGCTTGTCCTGTTTCATCGTTTGCTTCCCTTCAAATAGAATTCAACCCGTCTCACACTCGTTGATCACAACCGGCGTCGCCTGCAACTCTTTCTTCTTGCGCGTCACGATCAAAGCGATGCCCGACATGATCGCGAGCGCGCCCGCCGCCGTGCGCCACGTCAAACTTTCGTGCAGGACGAGCCACCCGAGAAAGACGGCGATGGGCGGCGTGACGAGCGAGATGAGCATCGTCTTCGTCACGTCCATGTTGCGCACGAGCCAGTAGAACAACAAAAAGGCTATGGCCGAACCGACGAGCGCGAGATAGAGCAGCGAGGCGACCGCGAGCGGCGTCCAGCGAAACGCAAGCGGATTGCCTTCAAACGTCACGCCGATCAAGAGCAGCGGCACCAGCCCGCAGATCATCTGTCCGGACGCCAGCACAGACGGTTCGATGTGGCGCGCACGCGCTTTCACCAAAACGTTCGAATAAGCCACGCAGAACGCGCCGATCACGATGGCCGCGCTCCCCGCAAGCGCCGAAGTGCCTTTCACGCTCGCTTGATCCGAAAAGATCAACACGACGCCCGCGATCCCCAAAACGATGCCGCAAACTTTCCAGAGCGTGATGCGTTCGTTCGGCAGATAGTAGTGTGCGATGACGAGTCCGAAGGCCGGGATGATCGTTTGCAGGATCGCTGCGAGGCCGGAAGAGGTGCGCTGCTCGCCCCAGAAGAGCAGGCCGTAGTTGACGCTGAAGGCCAACACGCCCGTGAGCGCGATGAGCGCCCAATCGCGCCGCTCCCGAGGCAGAGGCACGCGCCGCACAGCGACCACGCAGAGCAGGATGGCGGCGGCGATGACGAAACGCACGCCCGCAAACGTGAAGGGCGGCAAATCCTGCAAGCCGAGTTTGATGAAGAGCCACGTCGAACCCCAGATCAAACTCAGTATCAGCCAGACAATAACGGGTGTGCTCATCGAATATCCTGCTTGAAGTTAACACCGGGAGACGAAGACATAAAGAAGCGGAAAGCGGAAAATAAGTCTTCACGTCCGTCACGCCTGAGAAGTTAAACGATTCTATTCGCCCGGCTCCGCCGTCCAGTAATCAGGTCTCTCCACGGTCTGCGGGTCGCGCCTTTCCATCCAGCGTTCGACGCGCTGCAACTCTCGGAAGCCCACGCGGCGATAAAGCTCGTGCGCGTCTTTCGTCGCCAACGCCCAGCGGCGAAAACCCTGCAAGTCCGGGTGCGTGATCATCACTTCACTCAACCACTTTCCGAGACCCTGCCCGCGACATTCTTCGACAACGAACACGTCCGCGATCCACGCAAACGTCGCGTAGTCCGTGATCACGCGCGCGAACCCGACCTGCCGCTCGCCCAGATAGACGCCGAACGCCAGCGAATGTTCGATGGAGCGTTCCACCACTTCGCGCGGACGCCCCTGCGCCCAGTAAGACGACTCGCTCAAATATTTGTGTATGAGCGCAACATCCAAACGCGCGCGATCCGTGCTGATCGTATATTCGCCCCGCCGCCATTCCCGAATCATAGCTCTCACGCTCTCCTCGACCGCCAAACAAACGCACGCGCTCAACTTCGCGCGCCGCGCGCATAATTCGACACGTGCGGCGGAGGCTCGATCTCCTGCGGCAGGCGCGGGTCCGCAACCGGCTCGCCCGCAGACACCTTGAGCGGCACGACGCCCGCCCACACAGGCAGAGCGTAATCCTCTTCATCATCCACGGGCGGACCCGTACGCACTTTAGCCGACGCTTCTTCGAGCGGAAGCGCGAGCACGAGCGTCGCACGCATCTCGCCTTCCGTCGGTTGTCGCACTTCATCCCAACGACTCGGCGCAAGGTGTTCGGTTAAAGCCCGCAACGCCGCGAGCTTCTCCGCGTGCTCTTCGACCGCGACGGCGCGACCGAAGACCACCACAGACCTGTAGTTCATCGAATGATGAAAGGCCGAGCGCGCCATCACCATCCCGTCCAACAGCGTCACCGTCACGCACACGTCGAGGCCGCCCTTGAGCGCGCGCAGCATCCGGTTGGCCTGCGAGCCGTGTATGTAGAGCGTGTCTCCGTCGCGCGCGTAGCCGGTCGGGATAACGAACGGTTGCCCCTCCACGACGAAGCCGACATGACAGATTAAACCTTCATCTAAAATTTGATAGACGCCCGCCCGCTCGTAGACGCCGCGCTTCGGCAGACGCTTCACAGCACTTCTAACGGTCGGCGTAAAACTATCAGTCATCTCTCACCTCTCCACGATAATTGAACGATGCACAAATACGATAATCGAACGACGCACAAATCGCCGCGCTCCTGCCCCGTCTGCGAATTGGCCTTTAACTTTTCCGCATTGGCCTTTTACTGATCCAACTGTAAAGCCGCTCATTTCCGTCATCTTATCGCTTGCCGTGGGAGTTATAAATAGCCAATTTACGATTGGTACTTGAGACCAATTGAAGGCGTGGTCTATCCTTGAGTCGTGATGAACTACGCGAAGTTGAAGTTTCAGCGCGGGCGTTCGCCTTCACTCTACAGCCAACTCGTAGAGGCATTGGAGTCCGCCATCGAGCGCGACGACTTGACGGCGGGCGCGCGCCTGCCCTCCGAGCGCGCTCTGGCCGCTCAACTCAAGTTGAGCCGCACCACGGTCGTCAACGCATACCGCGAACTCGAAGCGCGCGGCCTCCTGCGCAGCCACGTCGGGCGCGGGACTTTCGTCTGCGCGCGTCCCGAACCGACCGATGCGCCCTTCGCCTGGCGCGGCAAAGTTTCGGCCTTCGCTCAACTCAACGCCGATCCTGCGTTGCGCAACCTGCATCTGGACACGCTCAACTCCAAGCTCATCTCTTTCGCCGCGGGGATTCCCGCCATCGAATGTTTTCCGCTCGCGGATTACAGGCGGCTGTTGGAGAAGGTCTTGAAAGAGCGAAGCGATGCAGTGCTCGGCATGGGGCCGACCGAAGGACAAGCCCCTCTGCGCAAGGCCATCGCCGCGCGCATGGGTACGCGCCCTGAGCGCGTGCTCATCCTCTCCGGCTCGCAACAGGGACTCGATCTCATCGCGCGCTGCCTGCTCGATGCGGGCGATACGGTGGTGCTTGATCGTCCCGGCTACGTCGGCGCGATCCAGACGTTTCGCGCGGCGGGCGCAAAACTCGTCGGATGGGACACGCTGCGCGGCGACATAGACGAACTCGAAGACCTCTTCCTGCGCTATCGCCCGAAGTTTCTCTACACCAACCCGACCTTTCAAAACCCTACGGGCAAAGTCTTCACGCTGCGCGAGCGGCGCGACCTGCTGCGCCTCGCCGTGCGCTATCGCATCCCCATCATCGAAGACGACCCTTATCGCGAGACTTATCTCGACTCGGCGCCCCCGCCGCCCACGCTCTACGAACTCGACGAGCACAACATCGTCATACATCACAGCACCTTCTCCAAGATGCTCGCGCCGGGCTTGCGTCTCGGCTGGCTCGCCGCCTCCGAATACGTGGTGGACCAACTCGCGCTCATCAAGCAGCGCGAGAATTTGTTCACGGAGGGTTTGGGCCAGTTGGTCGTGGCGGAGTTTTTGCGTAGCGGCTTGTTCGATGCGCATCTCGCGCGTTTGCGTCGAGAGCACGCGCACCGCCGCGATCTCATGGCCGCCGCTTTCGAGCGATACTTACCCGCGCGGCTTTTAACCTACGCGCGCCCGAAAGGCGGGCTGTATTACTGGTGTCGGCTGGGGCAGGGCATGCGCGGATGGCAGTTGCTTCAGCAGGCGATTGCGTCGGGCGTCGTCTTCGCCAACGGTGAGATTTTCTACGCGGACGAAGCCGGGGCGCACGAACTGCGCATCTGCTTCGCGAGTCAACCGGCGGACAAAATCGAGGAAGGCATCAAACGGCTCGCGGCGAGTCTCAAGATGAAAGACAAAATTCACGCGCCGCGCGAAGAGAGTTTGATGCCGATAGTCTAATCGAAGGATGGAAGCGGAAGGCGGAAGGATGAAAGAAAAGCTCAACTCGCTTGAGTGCTTTTCTTTATCCTTCCGCCTTCGATGCAAAGGTGAATGTTTTTCTTTTGCGTCGTCTACTTCATTGAATTTTGATCAACGCTTTGTTGCTGGGCGTGCCGCGCAGATTGATGCTGACCGAGACATCGCCCGCGCCCGCCAACTCGCCCGGCAAGACGACGATCACCTGCGTCACCCGTTCGAAATTGGGAAACTTATCCACGTACTCAACGGTCAGAGGATAAATTCTGTGCTGTGCATCTTCGGCCTGCGCGGTCACAACCGTCAAAGGCTCGCCCGGCGCGAGATTCACGTTGGCCGCAAACAGCATCACGCGCGTGCGCCCGTCTGAGCTGAAGTTCACGGACGAGTTGACCGGGAAAGGCTCTCGCATGCGCGTCACGGAGTCCACCGCGATGGCGCGCGTCGAATTCCATTCGGTGAGAAGTTGCGGCGACGAGACGGGGTTCTGCGTCGGGCGCAGCACGAAAAGTCCCTGCTCGATGCCGCTCACGACGACGACGCCGCTTTTGAAGAACGGGTAATTGCTCCACGTGCCGTTAAAGGCGGGTTGATCGTCAGCCGGGTAGATGTCGAAATAGCCGACCTCTTGCAGATTGGCCGTGCTCGCGAGGCTGATGTCGAGCACGCGCAGGCCGCTCCGGTAGTTGGATTGATAAGCGTAACGACCGAGGATGTAGAGGTTGTGATCAATCGCGGGGGTCGTGCCTTCGTAGACGCCTGTGATGGATGGCGCGTCCAAATCGGAGACGTTGAAGATGTGTGTGCGCGTATTTGTCTTAAGCTTCTGCTCGTCCAGTTCGTCGTCCACTAAAAACAGCGCTTGGTCTTCGGTCAACCAACCCTGGTGCGTGTAGGCGCTGCCGGTATAAGTGGTGCGCGATATTTGGCGCGGAGCGCTCTTATCGGTGACATCCACGATGGTCAGTGTGTCTTCGTTGGAATTGAAGCAAATCTCCCGGTTGCGATAGGCGGCGTCAGGGCCGCGATAGACGACACACTGCGAATCATGCGTGTAGCCGTCGGCGTCGAAGCATCCGGCGAAAGTGGGGAGCGTGGGATTTTGCACGTTGATGACGTGCAGGCCGCGCGCGCACTTGTTGGCGGCGGGGTCAGTGTAAGAGGTCACGCCGTTGGCGTAAGCATAGCCCGTCTCTTCGTTGATAGTGATCGTGTGCGCGCGGCTAAAGCCGTTGTAGTGTGCCGTCTCCGTAAAAGTGACGGGCGGCGCGGCGACATTACGCAGGCGCGTCAGGTCGAAGACCTGCATTCCGTGGTTCGCGGCTTCGCTCACGATGAAGGCGTGGTTGCCGTAGACCTTGATCGCGCGCCACACAGAGTTGACGCTATGCGTCGGCAGATCACCGAGGTAGATCGGGTTCTCCGCGTTGGTGATGTCTACGAATGATGTCCCACTGGAACGACCCATGAGGGCGTATTCTCTGTTCGTGAGCGGGTCGGTCCAGCCCCAGACATCGTTGCCCGTGCCGCCGCCGATACTGGCGAGCGGGAGGAACGATGCGAGGTCCACATTTCGACAGGGGAACGTGCCCGCCATACCGTTCACACACGGCGTCGCGCTCATGGCCGACATCGGCTGCCCGCCCGGTTGGCCGTTGCCGCCCTCGCCTATGTGCTTGTCGCCGTCATGGGCCGCGCCGGACCACGGCGGCGACACGAGCAAGCCGAGCGCGCACGAAAACAGCAGTAAGAAGACTAACGCGGGTAACTTTTTGCTTCTCATTTTTTTACTTCTTTGCTTCTTGCTAAGGACACAGACTTGATTCTTTAACGCCTGCAAAGTGTTTGCCAGAGGTACTAACTAACGTCGCGGCGGTATATTTCTATTGCTCCGGGAGCGGAGGCAGGAAGATGCGTTTTCGATGCAGGCGCGTTTCGTTTCCGAGGTGCGCCTGAAACGCTTTCAGCGTGCTGTGCGAGTTTGCCACACGGTCAAGCCCAAAGTCCACTTTTGACAGGGCCGCGCGCCAGATTTTGAAATTGATGCTCGCGCCCCACAGCGCAGAACGATCAGGATACGAAGTAAAGATGCCTGAAACGGCGGGAGAGATGCGTCGCCAAACTCTGAAATTTAACTATCCGCACGACAACACTGATGCGGTCGGCCTTACGCGTGCGCGTACTGCAAGCGCGCTTCGGCGATTTCGTCCGCGGCCTCGTAGGTGTGTACGCCGTCAATTTCGGCGCGACGGAAAATTTCCAGCAGCGTGTCGTAGATCGCTTCGACTTTTGCGCGCGCATCGGAATGCTTCCAGTCGAGCAGTTCGATGCAGCCGTTGATGACGCCCCCGGCGTTGGCCGCGTAGTCTGGCGCGTAGAGTATGCCGCGCGCGGCGAGCGCGTCGCCGTGGCGCGCTGCGAGCAGTTGGTTATTCGCCGCGCCCGCCACGATTTCAACTTTGAGTTGCGGGATGGTCTCGTCGTTGAGGATGCCGCCGAGCGCGCAGGGCGCAAAGATGTCCGCCTCTACCGCGTAAATCTCTTGCGGCTCGACCCGCTCCGCACGGCATTCGCTCGCCACGCGCTCGACGCGTTCGGCGTCAACGTCCGTCAAGATCAACTTCGCCCCGGCCTCATATAGTTCTTTCGCCAGATAGTGGCCGACGTGGCCGCAGCCTTGTAAAGCTACACGGCGACCGGCGAGTTCGTCCGTCGCCCAACGGTGCATCGCGGCGGCCTGCATGGCGCGGAAGACGCCGCGCGCCGTCGCGGGCGAAGGATCGCCGGAACGATGCGCCAGACCCGCGACGTGCTGCGTCTCCTTCAACACAAACTCCATGTCCGAAGTGCTCGTCCCCACGTCTTCCGCCGTCAAATAAGTCCCGCCGAGCGTTTCCACGAAGCGGCCATGTGAACGGAAGATCGCTTCGCGCTCGCCCGTCCGGTTGTCACCGATGATGATTGATTTGCCGCCGCCGAAAGGAAGCCCGGCCAGCGCGTTCTTGTAGGTCATGCCGCGCGAGAGACGTAGCACGTCCACGAGCGCGTCGTCCTCGCTCGCGTAGTTCCAGAAACGCGCGCCGCCGAGCGCGGGGCCAAGCCGCGTGTCGTGAACGGCGATGATCCCGCGATAACCGCTCGCCTCGTCGCGGCCATAGAGAACGCGCTCGTGGTCCGTACCGCTGTCGTACTCGATGATTTCCATGTTCAAACTACAAAAGGGCGCACAAGCGCGGCGCAGGGCTGTAGACGCACACGCCGGTTAAAAAACGCACACGCCAATTTAAAAACGCACGCGCCTTGACGCGCAAATGATCATCAGGCGCAAGTCTTACGGTTCGCGAGCCATCTTATGGTTCGGCGTACAAAGACCAAATAGCCAATTTGTGATTGGTACTTAGAGAAGCGGCGCAGCGCGCTCACATCAACTCTCACGTCCGAAGCGTATTCCAGACGAAGACGAAGGCGGGTTCGCTTCGATCCACGAGAAAGGACCAGCCGTGCGCGCCGGGCGCGAGCGTGTACTCGTGCGCGACTCCTGCGGCTTTGAGCGTTTCGGAGAGTTTCAGGTTGCCGCGCTCGAACCCGTAGCGATCGCTCTGGCCGATGTCGAAATAGATTTTCAGACGCTTCAACGCGGCGGCGTTTGTGCGCGCGAGATACAGCGGGTTGTTGGCCTGAAAGAACGCGGCGTCGGGCGGCGAGCCGAAGAGTTTCGTGGCGAGATCGTAGCGGTATTTTCCTCCGCGGTCCTCCGGCGACTTCGGCGGTTGCGGCAATTCGTCGAAGAGCGCGGCGCTGTGTGCGGCGACGCCCGCGAAGAGTTCGGGATGCTTGAAGGCGATGAGGAGCGCGCCGTAGCCGCCCATCGAAATGCCTTCGATGAGACGCGAGCGCGGCGCGGCAATCGTGCGATAAGTTTTATCCACGAACGGGAGGAAATCTTTGACGATGGCGTCTTCGTAGCGCGTGCCGTCCTGCGCGTTGATGTAAAAGCTGTTCGCGCCGTAAGGAATGGCGACGATGAACTCGCCAACTTTCGAGGCCGCGCGCAAAGCTTCCAACTTCGTCTCGATGCAATGGCTCTCCCAATCGCGCTCGTCGTTGTTCAAGCCGTGCAGGAAGA
>WUUC01074687.1_pt1 | contig 15494 bp, 11 predicted proteins | sample 6278441 | NCBI WGS metagenome assembly WUUC01 (sample SAMN13675441, study PRJNA597444) | soil metagenome | isolation source: soil | place: USA: Washington | collected 2017-10
ACAGGTCATCGGTCGCTGGTTCTATCTGTACCTGATCCTGGATGTCTACAGTCGCAAGGTGGTGGGCTTCGAGGTACACGATCGCGACAGCTCAGAGCATGCGGTGGACCTGTTGCGGCGAACTGCGCTCAGTGAAGGTCTGCACGCGATGGAGGACAAGCCCGTACTTCACGGCGACAATGGCGCAACGCTCAAGGCGACAACAGTACTGGCGATGCTGCACTGGCTGGGCATCAAGCCCTCTTACTCCCGGCCGCGCGTCAGCAACGACAATGCCTTCGTGGAATCGCTGTTCAAGACGGCGAAGTACCGACCGCAGTTCCCGGTCACTGGCTTCGTCGATCTGGAGGCAGCCAGAGAATGGGCCAGCCGCTTCGTGCACTGGTACAACCATGATCATCGGCACAGCGGCATCCGGTACGTGAGTCCGGCGGATCGTCACGCAGGACGGGATCGAGATATCCTGGCGCAGCGGCATGAGTTGTATCAGCAGGCAAAGGCGGCCCATCCCGCTCGCTGGGCACGGCAGACAAGAAATTGGGAACACATCAGCGTGGTTACGCTCAATCCGGAGCGCGACTCCATCGTGAAGGCTGCAGACAGTAAGACCGGGAATGCTCAAGCCGCAGCATGAAATAGGCGGCAACTAGGTTGACACGCTCCGGACTACACGATCAGTAACGCGCGCGCAAAAGCTCGCAGCGTGCGGACAGGTCCTTGTCATTGGCCTTCTCGGTTGAAGCGATCTGAGTGCAACGCAAATGGACTACTATTGCATTGGCTCAAGTGGAATCGGACTAAGGGGTATCCCGGTGCGGAAGGAAGCGTCCGTGATTGTCCACAGAGTATCCAGTGCGGGGTTGTAAAATCATTGCCTATCGTGTCCGGGCGGGGACGGCTGGAGATTGGCGGTCTCTAAGCAATGTCGCATAATGTTTGATCGATAACGTTCCGTAGTGTCGCTGCGCACAATGACTCACTCAATCGAGCTTGCTGATCCGATGAAAGGAATGACATCTGAAAACTTCGATGGCCCCGTATTCATCGTTGGCATGCCGCGATCAGGGACCAAAGTGCTGCGAGAAGTACTATTGGGCAACGCCCAGCTAAAAATTCCGCGCCTCGAAACTCATTTTTTTCCGGACTTGGCGGCCTATATTGACACGCGAGGGGGGGCGCTGCGAACGCGCCCTGAATTCGAGCGAATGTATCGGTGGGTACAGGGGTTCCAGTATTTCAAGTATTCACGCCGCGGCGGAAAACTGATCACGTCAGCCACTTGGTTTCAATCTTCACCGAATTTGACGGCCGCAGGAATTTTCGAGGGGCTGATCCGCCATGATGCAGATGCGGCACCTGGCTCGAGGAAGATTTGGGGGGACAAATCACCGTCTTACATCACGCATATATCACTACTCGCGAGGCATTTCCCGCGAGCTCGATTCGTGCACATCGTGCGCGACCCCCGTGATCAGGTGCTCTCCATGCGCAATCTTTGGGGAAAGGACATCCTGCGCGCTGCCCAGCGCTGGGCGGACGATGTTCAAGCTGCTCTGGAACAGGGCGAATCGATCGGTCCTCGGTGCCTGCTAGTGCGGTACGAAGATCTGGTTGAGGACCCCTCGCGAATTGTCCAGAACGTCTGCGATTTTTTGAATCTCGAATTCGATGAGTCTATGCTGTCACTTACTCGACCCGCCGAAAAAGTGGGCGTTGCGAGCGGTAAGCGAGCCATATTGAAAGGCAACTCGAACAAATTTATGGCGGCTTTTTCGGCACGCGAATTGGCCGCCATAGAGTCGATCACCGGCGAGATCATGAGCAGGGTGGCTTACGCACCACTGGAGCCGCGATCACCGATGCGTCTCTCAGCGGTCTCGATGGCGGTTCGCCAAGCAAAAGACGTACTGGCGCTGGTAAAAAGCCGAAAAAGCATCGCCGGTTGGGGCTGGATCTCGGCAATTCGATTTTATACAAAGTCACGCTAGAGCAGACTGAGTAAGATTGACGGAAGTGCTGCAGGCATCAGCCTGTAGCACTTCCGCCAAGTACTGGTGAAGCCGCAACCGACTTCCCCAGAAGCACAGAGCTGCTTCTATTTAATTCACTATTCCACGCTCACCAGAGCTGGCGGACTCGGTCTCACAGCTTTTGGGCCCGGAGCCACCGCCTCATAAGACCCATCTGCGCCAGCCATGCGGAACTCGTCATGATACGCCAACCGGGTCTTCACAAGCGGGTCAGGAGCTCTTCTGTTCCAGGCGGACTTGTAGATCCCCATTTTAAAATGCGGCCCCATCTGGTCATTAAAGCTGGTGGGACCCTTGGCATTCACAATCAGTTCGCCGTCTCTCCATATCTTGAGAAATCCATCGGACTTGTATGACCACTTGACGTTCACAACCCAGTCCGTCCACTGATCTGCCACAACCGGCCCACCGTCATAAGTGTTGGTTACCTTGGCGTTCAGGTTGAGCGTAACGGCAGTCGGGTCTGATCGGTTGTAAATCGTCCAGTGATCCGAACCTTGTTTGATCGAAAAGGCGAGAGTCGGATTCTTGCCGGCGATTTCCCCTTGGTCCTTGGTGTTATGAAACTGTGTCAACAGTTCTGGATGAGTTTTGTCCACCGGCCATGGGCTTGCGAGATACACGCTCCAGCCATACCAGTATTCCTCGCCTATCTTGGTCACTTCCGCCGTCCGATCCGCTACCACTTCGGCACGCTCGCGTTTTTCCGGGTCTGGATCGGAAGAATCTAGAAAAGACCTCATGGCGAACTTGCCGCTGCGCGTGATCGATGTCGCCAGTTGTGGCGCCGTGTTTTTATCGCCGGGAGTTCGCCATCCACTCATACTGCCTTTCTCAAAATCTAGATCGTACAACAGCTTCGGAGCCGGCTCGGCTGCCTGGAGCTGATTCAAACAAAGCATGCTGGTCGCACCAGCCGCAACAATCATCCAAGCTCTCGTACTACTCATAATGTTTCACCTATGACACGTTATCTGGAAGTTCCGCCATCTTAGGACCTGCATCCCTTAGATCGGTGACTTTGCGTATTCATCTTTCGATGAACTTGCCCTTTTCAGACGTTGCACTATCGACAGCCACTGTCGGTTTCACCTGGTTATGCGAATCGAATCAATTCAATTCCCACGATTGAGTATCCAGTTCTTCCCACCTCTTGGGTGATGCCAGGAAAATGACTCGCAGTTTCACTCGCCTGACAAATACAATAGCACTCAGCGCGTAAGCAGTATCGGCGAGTGCATACTTATGTTCAAGCAGGCGATTTCTCATCCAGCAGGAGATTTGCCCCTAGGCCCCCTACGGAATCCTGTAGCTCGGCGAAGTCACTATCAAGCGACCGAAGCTCGTCAAAAACCTATGTAAACCGGTCGATATACCTATAGCTCAAAATGAACCCCACTTTCCAGTATCGTCATTCGCAGACAGTCCCTCTCAACCTGCAAACCAGTCGCAGGATAGTGACACCCTTCACAGCCGGCAGATCTTTGACCGAAGAACATTTCACAGTTCCGACGCTTTGCCCTAAGCTCTGTCCGCAGCTGTCCATAATCCATCGCAAGAAATCATCCGTTGCGCTACAGAAGTGAGATAGATGGCCTACGCGCCATCGCCGTCGTACCGGTCATCCTGTTTCATGCAGGGTTCTCCGGATTCAGCGGCGGGTATATCGGGGTAGACGTCTTCTTCGTGATTTCGGGATACCTAATTACGGGGGTGATTCTCGAAGAACAAGCTCAAGGCAAATTTTCGTTCCTGCATTTCTATGAGCGCCGTGCGCGTCGCATTCTGCCTGCATTGACGCTCGTCACTGCAGCATGTGTCCCGGCGGCACTGTTACTGATGTTTCCATATCTGCTGGAGGAGTTTGGTCGCAGCCTGATCGCGGTGTGGCTGTTCGCCTCGAACATTCTGTTCTGGCGAGAGAGCGGCTACTTCAATCCCGCTGCCGAAGAAAAGCCGCTGCTTCATACGTGGAGCTTGGGTGTCGAAGAACAGTACTATCTCTTCTTTCCGGCGTTCATCGTGCTTTTTGCATTCATGGGACGGCGGCGCCTCAGCCAGTTGATCATTGTGTTGGCGATCGGCTCGCTGCTGCTCGCGGAATGGGGGTGGCGCAACTCGCCAAACGCCAATTTCTATCTTTTACCCACTCGCGCTTGGGAATTATTCATTGGAGCACTGCTGGCTTTCTTAATCAGTAAACGATCCAACCATCTGCTCCCAGTGAAGTGGGGTCGTGAGGCGCTTGCAGCAGCTGGCATTCTATTGATCGCATACTCCATCGGCGCCTTCGACAGCGAGACACCCTTCCCTAGTCTCTGGGCTCTCGTACCGACAGCAGGTGCTGCCCTGGTCATCGCCTTTGCAACTATCGACACGCTCGCAGGTCGCCTGCTGAGCTCAAGACCCCTGGTCGTGATTGGGTTGCTGTCGTACTCGCTGTATCTGTGGCATCAACCACTTTTTGCATTTGCCCGAGTGCGCGGTGAGCCCACAGTTGCTATTTACTGGACTCTGATTGCCGGCACAGGCCTGCTGTCGTGGCTAAGCTGGCGATATGTAGAAACACCGATGCGCAATCGCTCTTTTCTCACACAACGAACGGTATTCGGAGCCTCATTCGCTGCCACGCTTATCTTCGTCGCGATAGGGGCGGCGCTGGTTGTCGCAGATGGCTTCCCATCCCGACTCTCATCCGAGCAAAAAAAGCTGCTCTCCTGGCAGTCTTATCCCCGTGGCCAGTTTTACCGCGAAGGCGCCTGTTTTCTTAGAGATAATCGGCCACATACCGATTTCTCTCCGACATGCCTAATCGATTCTGCTTCTAGCGGCAGTGACATAGTCATCTGGGGCGATTCGCACGCTGCCCACTTGTACCCGGGGTTGGCCAGCCACGGAGCCCCAGTCAGCCAGTTTACTACGGGTGGCTGCCCCCCCGTGTTGAACTATGCGATCGGCAATCTGCCCAATTGCAAAAACACGAACGACTACGTCTTCAGCAAGATTGAGGCGCGCGCGAGTGGCACGGTGATACTTGCAGCGAACTGGCGTGCGTACTTTTCAAGAGCCGCCTTTCGTGAGGCTCTTGATGCTGAACTGCGCAGATTCTCTGCAATGAACGTTCGCTTTGTACTGATTGGGCCGGCGCCTCAGTGGCCGCCGACCCTGCCCCAAACCGCGGCGAGACACTCGTCCAACGGACGCTTCCCCGCATACATGCGAGCTGGGGGGCTGCCAGAAGTACGGCAGATCGAGGCTAAGCTGCGCGCGGTTGCGTCCAAGCACAACATTCAGTACGTTTCACTCCTGGATCATCTTTGCAAGCATGAGCAATGCCGTGCAGCCGCTGACGACTCAGGGAACGTTCCTATGTCGTGGGATCGGGCGCATCTGACGAAGCAGGGTTCGGAGATCGTGGCGGACCTTCTATTGGGTGAGATCAGACCAGAATTTATCAGAAAAGAGTCAGTAAACTAAAAAACGTTGCGCAGAGTGCGACGCACGTTGCGCCAGCGTGCAGCCCAATATCGGGGATCCAGACGGGCGATGGATCGATACGCGGGCCATAGCGCAAAAGTTTCGTTTTCCATTTCTTCAGGCTGGTAGCCGAAGTATTGAGCGAGCTGTTGGGCCTCGGCATCCAACGTAAGTCCAAACCAGCGATCACTCTTCCACTTGCTGCGAGATTGTGTATGAACAAACTTGCGCGCAGCATCGGTTGCCTGTACCCCGAGGAATGTAAACAATCGATCAACACCACCCGATGCAGCGTTCAAATCCTCGTATCGAACAACCAGTAGGCGATCCTGAGCAATCTTCTGAAAGCGACTCAGATTGTCATATGCGATACGCCAGTGAAACTGATACTTAGCCATACTATCCCGCCGACGATTCCACATGGAATAAAGGGCATCCATGGGATTCCTGACGAGCCCGACGTAACGAAAGTCCAGATGTGGCAATTGCCTCTCTGCGTCAAGCATTAGCTCAAGAGCCGACCACTCATGCAGGTGGTGTGGAGATTTCTCAACAAACCTCGGACCAAACGCCTCGCTCAATGCCCCCCATCCCTTATAGACCATCTCCATATCGTTCTCCGGAATACGGAACTGAGGCACATTAGCTGCAAGCAATTTGTGTAGATCGCGCCGCGCAGCAGCCGCTGGAATTGGAACTTCACTGTCAGGAATTTTTATCTGTGGTCGCCCGAGCACCGAGGCGGCCTTTGTCCAGAATAGCGTTTCATGCTCCGCGTGCCGGGTTTCATCTACGTAACGCGCACCAGCATGTCGACATAGTAATTCCTGCAGTGCACTAGAGCCCGCGGATTTCGTTGACAAGACAATGACGCAAGTGGTCCGAGGCTTCATTGCATGCTTCCATAAATATGGAGATTACTATTAACCGACATCCATTGAGCCCAAGACCTATTGTCAGCCGTTGTGCAGGCGCGTGCTTTACACATCCAGAGGGATTGAAATCCGTGGCGGTTAACTTTGCCCATCGCTCAAGATTTTGGTAGCTGATAGATCAGGTCGGCTTAGTAATAGCCGAATTTATCGAGGTCGAAACCCCAACGTCGATCGACCTCGCGATTATCCTCCCGATACATTTCGAAGATCCGCCGGCCAGTCCGCGACAGCTCCGATTCTTCACCCTTGCGAGGTTTGCCTGGCCAATACTCGTGTATGTATTCAACCACGCTGTACTGATGCCAGCGTCCGTTACGGCGAACCGGAATTCCCGGAAGCATCCCCTGATTTAGCATGCTGCGAAATGCAAAGTTCATCAACCGCGTGATCTCCATACCCTTGGCGCCCAAACGCGTCGAGTTTTCGGCCCGCAATACTACTTGTGGCTTCTGTATGCCGATGAAATCACACACCCGCTGCAGAAATCGCTCCTGGTCGCGAACGAACTCTTCGAACGTCAGAACAAGCACTCCAGCAGGAAAGCTATCGTGAACCAATTGTAGATAAGGCGAGAAATGAAATCGATCAGTACTCATCAGCGGGGGTCGCCCCGATGAGTCCAATCCATAAAAACGCGCCATTCTCGCAGTTCCGCCTCGCTTCACATACTGCCGGTAAAGTGACAACGCCAGCCCGTCCTGCCGTCGCAAAACCAGAATCGCACGGGCTTCGGGAAACACGGCTTTAAGATTGGCAAGAACCGGCGAGCGGTGATCCAAGCCCCACTCAATGACGCCCGCGTATGGGGGACCCGATAGGGATTCATTCGTCAGCAAGTTGACGCGATCACTCACTATTTTTGATTGAATCTTTTGACGCACCGCCTTGGCGTCGAAGTACAACGGATCCTGACCACGCACGGCGTAAATAAAATCCAACACAGTGGGGTCTTTGGTCAGCAACAGATTCATATTCTGGCAGGCCGGAAAGAACTGGTGTTGGAGCGTGGTTGACGCGGTCTTATGCAAACCGATATGGCAGACGATGTTCATTGCCTATTCCAATTCTCCGGTGACTGCGCAGCCCTACCGAGATGCCCGCCCGCTGATGGCTGGGTAGGACGTGCGCGCAGCAGCTCGATCAATGGCCTCACCTGATCAACGGTATGATTGCGCATGCCGTAGGACCTCGCGGCTACCTTCAGTTCGAGCAGCTTGGCACGATTCTCCAACAATTGATCGATGGCAATACGCAAGCCTTTCGGGTTGTGCGCCATGATTCCAGCACCGCCAACAGAGAGACAATGGTCGGGATCCACGTAGCAACTCACCACCGGCACACTTCGCAACCAAGCCTGAATGAAGGTATTGGCGAAGCCTTCGGCACTGCTAGTGTTGACGAACACATCACTCTGCGCAAGCAAGTCGTTAACCCCCTCGACGGGTAGCTCACCCAGATAACGCAACCGCCGCAGTTGCCTGATTCTCTGATGCAAGGAGGCGTAACGCCGCGGCTCTCCGGGCCGGCCGACCATGACAAACTCGATATCGGTCCGCTCACTAAAAGACTCGGCCAGGTCAACGAAAATTTCCGGATTCTTCGATGGCTTGAAGTTGGCTACCCAGCTGACACGAAGCACCTCGGGATCTATCCGTGTCGGTTCGTCGGCGGGCATGGGATGAAAGTTGCGCACGACGCAGCTGGCATCGAGCGCGAAGTTCGACTTGAGCAAACGTTGCTGGTCGTCTGTCTGCACTACGACTGCATCCGCGCGTCTGAGCCCATAAAGCGACACGACTCGCTCAAGCCGATTGACAATCGCACTCGGTCGCCATCCCCTAATTTGGAGTGCTCGGACATCATCATCATGCGCGGCGTGGAAAATGAGACGCGCATTGTGTCGTCGGCAGAAGGCGGCGCACGCGCCTGTATACGACTTCAGTCCGCGCTGGTACACCACATCAGGCGCGAGGCGTTTCAGGGTTGCGAAGAGCGATGGCAGATCGGGAAGGAACTGCAGTCTGCCAACCTGCTTCCCATTGCCGATGGGCACTATCGTGTAACGCTCTCGTTGCAACCGCGGCGGCGTAAGGTGCGCAAGATAAAAGATCTCGAAGGTAGCATCGCAGGTTAGTTCCTCCAGTATGCATCTGGCCTGATATTGCGCCCCACCCATCTGTGCTTCCCAATGCGAACCCATTACGATACACAGCCGGATCTTGCGATCGTCTTTACTTTGCAAGTCAAGTCCCATCCTTAATCGAAGATTCAACCCGGCAATGATTCACGCTGGCGTCTGAATACCCGCACCGCCCCATACTTCATCGCAGGCTGGGACACAGATTGCTGCGTGCCAGACAACACATCATCCCTCAAGCAAACAGCATCTACCGCTTGATCCCATAGAAGTAGGTGGCCGCCACCAGTCGCGTCCGCGCCCAGAAATCGCACGCACACGCAACCTCTTCGAAATCTTTCATCCAGATCCGCAGACCTGATGGTGTCACTCTCCAAAAATCATGGGGATCAGAGTGATAGGGGTACAAGAAGGGCAATTGCACCCAGATGCGTCCTCCCGGCTTGAGCACCCGATGCAACTCGGCAATGGCCGTCTGGGGATGCGGCACATGCTCTAGTACTGACCAGCAAACGACAGCATTGAATGTTCCGCTTTCAAACTCGAGCGCCTCGATGTCATCGTGTCGATCAATCACGGCGCTGCTGTCATATTTGTCGACACTCACCCAATTTGGGCCGAACTTCCTGCCGACCTCATCTTTGACGGCTATTTGCAGACATGGCCCTGAACAAGCTGCAAGAAACTCTTCGAAGAGTCTATCCCGCTCGCCTGGTTCTGACTTGACCCTATCGGCGGCCCGATGGTAGCGCAGCGAATAGTAGCCAAAGGGCCAGATACGCCGGACTGCAACCTGCAGCTTACTTCTCATTGTGACGGCCACGAAAACCTCCCACGCACGAACAAGTGGATCGACCGATGGCGTTTGCCAACTGATCAATTTCTCGAATCTTCAGGACGGATCGGCTTCAGACTTCGGGAATGGATGATCACCGAAAGCTGCTGCAAGCGCCTGCGAGAAACTGCGCTGTACAGCCAGCAGCTCCGCCGCCGACGCACGGGCGCCCAAGCGCATCCGATCCAGGCCCGCAGCATCCGAAATCAACATCTCTAAGCTCTGTTGCAGCGCTTGCGCGCTACCCGGCGAGAACAATAGGCCATTGCTCTGATCGACGATCGCGTATGGAAATGGCCCAGACCTCGGAGCTACCACAGGAACACCCAATACCAAAGCCTCCAGGACTACCATGCAACGGCCCTCGGGAAACTCCGGACGCGTGGGACAAACCACGGCCGTTGACAGCTTGATCACCTGAGCGAGCTTTGAATGCACCACCCTGCCCAACATCAACACATCGTTAGCGCAACCGAGCTCCTGCACTCGCTGGGTCAGCGCGCCGTGATCTGCGCCATCGCCAGCATAGATGAGCCCTACCTGACGACCTCCCACGCGCAGCCGAGAAAATGCCTCCAACAAATCCATGACGCCTTTGTCGCGCTGCACCCGGCCGATGAATGTAAAAATAAAGGTTCTGCCCACGACAAACTTTGCGACCCGATCGTCGGGCGTATCCGGCGGTGGATCCGCGAAGGTAGCAAGATCGACCTCAAAATCGAAGACCCGAGAACGGCGTACACCGATTTGCAGAATCTGGTCGGCCATAAAGGGGCCATGACACACCACAGCGTGACATGCACGAATGGATGCCCGATCCAGCCTGGACACCAGTGAACCCAGTCCTTTGCGTTCCTGAAGTTCGCCGTGACGTGAATTGACGATCGGGACTCGCAGCATCTTCGCAGTTATCACGCATACCCAAAGTAGCTCGCCCGTGCAGCCGCATACGATGCGATCTGGTTTCCAGCGCAGAATTGTCCATCCAATTCGCAATGCTGACCAAACGCGACCAATCATTCCGAATCCGTGGGCTCGATCGCCCGGGAAACTTCTCGCGGCAATGCGATCGGAGCGATATTGTTCGCCGTGGGTCGCTCGGCAGAGAACCAGGACGTCGTCGCTTACCCGGGCCCGCAGAAAGTCACCAATGAAAGCATCGGGGCCACTGCCATCGAACTGCCGATTGGCCAGCAACCTTCGAACCTGATCGACGGCGTCTCCGTGTTTGACGTAGGAGTATCTCATTTGGTCTGCTCGGTTGTGTGCATTCCGGCGATCTCCCGGTATTTATTTGCCAGCATTTGCCCTAAAAATTTGTAGCTGCGATGCTGGCTCACATACTCGCGGCCGCGTCGGCCCATCTCGCGAGCGCGAACCGGATCGGCAATCACTTTTAAAATCGCGTCTGCAAATGCGCGCTCGTCGTAGGGCACGCAATACCCACCGCCGCTTTGTTCGAGCACCAGTCGTTGTTCGGGATGATCGTTAGCTACCACAGGCTGACTCAACGCCATGTACTCTACAAGCTTCGTGGGCGACGTCGAATTCAGTATGGGAGTCGGATAAAAGGGCGACACGCAAACCGTAGCTGCCATCGTTCTCTGCAAGGCCTCTTTCTGGGGTAAAAAGCCGGTTACCTCCACGCTAGCATCAATACCCAGCCGGCGCGCCTCAGATAGGATAGCTTCCACATCGCCTGGGCGGTCTCCGTCACCTACAAGCAGTAAACGGGCCTGTGGCTGCCGGTCCAGTACGTGGGCCATAACCCGCACCAGGAAATCAATCCGCCGCTCTCCTGCAAGGGTTCCCAAATACGCAACAATGGGCACATCTGACTGGAAGACGGGTGCCTGTTCAGTGATTTCCACAAACGTTGCTAGATCAACCCCCATGGCCACAGGGGTCATCTTCTCCGCTGGTATGCCGTACTCCACTAGGTCGCGTTTCATTTGTTCGCTTTGTACGAAAACGTGGTCCGCTCGCGGCAGAATGTAACGGTACAGAACCACAAACTGCACCCAACCGCGGATCCGATACAGCATTGGATAGCGCGCCTCGCCGATCCGCGCCAGATGGAGCGACGCCTCGGGGTGCGGAAATGAGAGCCAATAGACAAACGCTGCTCCGCCACGTTTTGCCGCCCACAATGCCGGCATGGCCGCCAATACCTTATCCTTGACCTGAACGATGTCATACTTTCGCGCCAGGCTCCTGACCCGCATATCGTTTTGGAATCCAAGCCAGTGCCTGCGAAGTCGTCTAAACCGCGAATCACCAAGATCCGTGCGACCAACACGAACGATTCCCCCGCCCCACTTCGCCTCGTATGGTTCGTCGCATGCGGCTTGGCTTTGCAAAAGCCAGTCTACGCTGAAGCCCCGCGCCGACAGCTCCTTGCCGAACAGCACGGTAACATCCACCCGAAAAGGCGGGTAGCGATCGCTGGAGATCACCAGAATACGCGGTAACCGAGACTGTATCTCTGCCACTAGCGAAACCTCGCAGCCCATACGGCTGCGCTTTGTCTATTGCGCGTAATCACCGACGTCTCCACTTTCAAAATCCGCTGGCAAGGATATCCACATCCTTGCATCCCCGACTGTCGGGTCTCACCATCCGATTGATTTGCCGTTCCCCTAAAATCATCGGCGGATGCTGTCATCAGCCTGCTCTAGGCGGCAGCACTCCCAGAATCCTCAGAATTCGCGCCTCCCTGCCACGACCTAGTACGCTGCCCAGTATGTCGCGGTCACTCTTGGCGAGCGCCGGACTGCGCACATAGAGCAGTGCGGCAAGCGCGCAGATCATGAGGCCTAAAAGGAGATGTATCCAAACCGGTATCTGGAGAACTGCCTTCAAGCCGTAGCAGGCAGCAACAGCTCCTCCCCAGATGAGTAGTCCGGAGCCGGCGACCGCAGGAAGATTCAGCCACCGCGCGTCCCGCCGGACGAACCACCATATGAACAGGTTCTTGAAAAACTGTGCCGATCCGCTGGCAATCATTGCGCCGTATACGCCAGCGACCGGCAACAGCACGAGTAGCGCAGCGACGTTGTAGATGGCGAATATTTTACTTAGGAGGATAGTGAAGGATTTCTCTTGGTACTGCGCCACCAGGGTAGAGGGCACGGCAATCAGATTGATCGTGGCAAAGGACAGCAGTAGGGGCAGCAGGAGGGAGTGCTCAACGTACTTCGGGCCGAACATCGTGCCGATGATTTCCTCATGATAGGCCGCTGAATACGCCAAAAATGGCCATTGAAAGATTAAATTGAGATTGAGCAACAGTGAGAAGTATCGGGGAAGCCGATCAGCAGCGGCAGCGCGTTCGATGGCGAAGAACAGCGGCTGAATAACGTTCTGAAAAAAGCGTCCCGGCAGCAATCGTCCGACCATTTCCCCAATCTTGGTGTAGAACGAGTATATGGCCACCGAAATGGGATCAATGAATGCAGCAATGAAAAAATTATCGGTCTTTGAGTCGAGGATAAAACTGCCCGCATCGTTGAAATTGTTGAACAGGCCGTAGCGCAGCATTCTTTTCTTGTCGTCCTTACTGGGCAGATTGCCGGACGTCTCCCCTTTTGCATGAATACCCTTTCTGTGCCAATGAATGCGCAACGAAGTGTAGGCAACGGCATAGGCCAGCAGGTCGGCGATGATGGCATTAGTCAGGGTAAGCGAATCGAACACGGCGAAACCTGCGTACGCTACTAACTTGACATACGCGAGTAGCGCCAATGAACCCACGCTCAAGCGATGCATCATTCGCGATGCGAGCGAGAGCTGAAGGATTGTCACCTGAAAATGCATGAGAATTAGGCAGCCGAACACTGCAAATTCCGCCCGATATGAACCGAGCTTGAATAGCGGAGCCAGGAAATTCCAAAGAAGGAGCACGAGTACAACCGCCACAATCGTGGTTCCGAATCGGGCCTTTGCAACGAAACCTACCAGCCAATTTGCAGCGATGCCGTTTTCGGCACGCAGGAATTCAGGCTGATATCGACGCAGTGTCTGTTCGAGACCAAATGAAGCGACTGTTCCTATCACAGGAATAAACGCATACAGCAGACTGAAAACTCCGAACTCTTCTTTCGACATGCTGCGCGCGAGCACGACAAAGCCCAGCACGCTGGCGATCTGCGAAAGGGCGCGATAGAGCACCGTGTCGAACAGCGAGCGGCGTGCGCTGTCCCGCGTGTAGAGGCCGGCCATAGATGCTCGCGTTGTATAAGATGATCAGACGGTCGTTGAAAGAAGGGAAAGGCACCGCTCGTAAGCGGGCTGACTCCATTGGTTGATACGCGCTTGTGCGGCAGGCGAAAGCGATTTCGCCTTGGCGACACTGTCGGCGCGAACTGCTTTTGCGTACGTAGGATCGTAGGGTTCCCCGATGAAAGCGAATATCTTAGGAAACCATATCTGGGGCGCGCGCACTAACTGATCATATTCCACTACGAGCAACTGATCTGGTGGAACGAGGTCCCGAATCTGCACGATCTGTCCCGTCTTGCCCGCATATGCAAGGCACGCTTTCTCCAAGCGCGAGGGACCCAACGGCCAAGGAAGCCGAGCACGACTCAGGCGGCGGGAAGACGCCAGTTCAACTCCACAAGCACCATAAAGTTCGTTCAGCGCAAAGCGCTTCCAGTTGTGCACCATCGAGTGCACAACTGAGTAGGGGTTGCGCAGGACCCAAATGAGTCGATAACCCGATGACAGTCCACCGTATTCACGGAACCGCTCGTTCAAGTACGTAGTCTGGAAACAATAGCGGCTTGAATTCGGCAGATCTACTTCGCCACACAAAGTCAATGCAGCGTCAAGCTCGTCATCATGCGTAAGCGCCAGTGGCCGGAAGTTTGCGGAATACGAAATGACCCGGGTCAACATCGTGGTTCCCGAGCGTTGGCAGCCGGCAACCAGGACTGCATTAGGATATGAACCGAGATTCTTAAGCAGCGGCTGTGTGCTCTGACGGGGTCCTCGATGGAAACGTTGCCAAGACCTGTACTTGCGCAGCGCCGGGCGCTGGGCCGGAGCAATATCACTTGGCTTAAGCGCCGATTGTTGTCTGGACCCGCTCTGATCTGGCATGTACTCACGGATGCTCGCGCATCGGCTCATGTGACTGTGAACGGGAATTATGCATCAACGCTGGCTCGCAGGTTCCACCGGCACTCGCAGGCATCGAAATATGAGAACTTCGTCACCGGATGCCGCTGCGATTCGAACGACAACCTGATACTGTTCGGAGCTCGACGGTTATCGTTCCGAATCATTGGGAAGCATCGTGAAAATTGCGATTTTTGGCTTAGGGTACGTGGGCGTTGTTTCGGCAGCCTGTCTGGCTCGCGATAGACATGAGGTCGTCGGTGTCGACCCCAACCCGGTGAAGACCGATCTGGTTAACGCCGGCAGTAGTCCAATCGTGGAACCGGGACTTGGCGAACTCATCAATGCAGCTGTCGCCGACGGGCGACTGCGTGCGAGTTCCGATGTCAGGTCCGCGGTTGAGCATGCCACCGTGATGTTGATCTGCGTGGGCACACCAGGTCACGGAAATGGCAGTCTGGACCTGACCTACGTACGCCGAGTCTGCCAAGAGATCGGCGCAGCGCTGGCAGCCTGCAAGGGGGGCGAATACAAAGTCGTAGTGGCGCGCAGCACCATGCTTCCTGGCTCCATGGAATCAGTGGTCATACCGGCACTGGAAGAAGCCTCAGGTATGAAGGCCGGCCAGGGTTTCGGCGTATGTATTAATCCTGAGTTTCTGCGGGAGGGCACAGCGATCTATGACTACGACAATCCGCCCAAAACAGTAATCGGCGCGAGTGACGAAGGCGCTGCGGCACCGCTGAAGGAAATCTACGGTGCATTGGACGCCCCCATGATTGTCACTGATCTGCAGACTGCCGAGATGGTGAAGTATGCGGACAACTCATGGCATGCGCTGAAAGTGTCGTTCGCCAATGAAATGGGACGTCTGTGTAAAGCGATGGGCGTTGATTCGCGCAAGCTGATGCAGATCTTCTGCCAGGATAAGAAACTCAATATTTCCAACACCTACTTGC
>WUUC01183986.1_pt1 | contig 15485 bp, 10 predicted proteins | sample 6278441 | NCBI WGS metagenome assembly WUUC01 (sample SAMN13675441, study PRJNA597444) | soil metagenome | isolation source: soil | place: USA: Washington | collected 2017-10
TCGCCCTGACGCTGCAGCGCGGTGGCCTCGGCGTCGAAGCGGCGGACCAGCACCAGGTCGCGGTACAGCGAGGCGATCTCGTCATCGGTGATCGAGAGCGGGAAGTCCGGATGCGACACCCGGACCCCCTCAGGAGTCAGGAGCTGGACCAGATCCGGCTCAGGGGGGACATGTCCGTGCAGCGACATCAGGTCTCCTCGCGTCTCGAGCACCGGCCGCGGGATCACCGGGGGTGCCGTCTGGCTGGCTTGGATCTGGCTGAGGCGGCTCTGCCAGACCCAACAATGTGAATTTTCTGGCGAGTCTGGCCCCGGGCGAGCTCAGGGGTGGCGAGCACCCGTGGCGACTGCGTGTGTCTCATAGTCGCATGAACTGCCTGGTGCCCGTGGGCAGCTGCGGCTACCCGGCGGTAATACCGGTACTCGGTGGCGTGGATCACTGGGCACGGGCGAGCGCAGCACGGCCCGCAGAGGCCTTTCAAGGCCGCCGACACTCCACTAGCGTCTGTGCCGAGGTCAACCAGCGATCAACAGGAGGCCAGATGCTCATCTCGGATATCTTGCGGCGCAAGGGTTCGACCGTTGTCACCATCTCCGCCGACGCTGCCGTGTCAGAACTGGTGGCCAGCCTGGCTGAGCACAAGATCGGCGCGCTGGTCGTGGTGCAGGACAGCCAGCCGGTCGGGGTCGTCTCCGAGCGCGACGTGGTGCGCCGGCTGCACCGGATTGGCAGCCAGGTGCTGGAACTGCCGGTCTCTGAGCTGATGACCGCCCCGGTGATCAGCTGCGGCCCGCAGGACAAGGTGGACGACATCGCGGCGGCGATGACCGAGCGGCGGATCCGGCACATGCCGGTGCTGGCCGGGGACGAACTGGCCGGCATCGTCACGATCGGCGACGTGGTGGCGGCCCGGATCGCCGACTTGGAGCAGACCCGCGGCCAGCTCGAGAGCTACATCACCCAGGGCTGAGCGGCACCCCGGGGCTGAGCGGGTGCCCAGGAGCTGAGCGGGCACCCGGCTGAGCTGCGGCCTCAGGCCTCCAGCTCGGCCGGCAGTGGCTGGCTGTGCACGACGGCAAGCCGGGACACCGCCCTGGTCCAGCAGACATAGAGCCGGCGCAGCCCGGCCAGCCGGCTCGGCTCGGCGGCCACGATCTCGGCCGGCTCCAGCAGCACCACCGAGTCGAACTCCAGGCCCTTGGCCGCCGTCGCCGGCACCACCGTGACCCGGCCGGTCGGCTCTTGCTCCACCGCGGCGGCGGTGATGCCGGCTGCGGCCAGCTCGGCTAGCACGCCGGGCGTCCGGGCGTCGGGCACGATCACCGCGATCGACCCCTCGACGGCCAGGCAGCGCCGCAGCGCGGCCAGCAGGTCCGTGCCGTAGCTCAACGCCTGCTCACCGGCCCGGACCGAGGACGCGGGGGGCACGTCGGCTGCGATGTGCGGCAGCAGCCGGTTGGCGACCTCCAGCACCTCACCGGGCACCCGGTAGCCGATCGTCAGCGGCTTGATCTGGGCCGTGGGGTGGCCCAGGTGCGCCAGCGCCAGCGGCCACGAGCCGGCCGCCCACGGAGTCGTGGTCTGGGCCTGGTCGCCCAGCACGGTGAGCGAGCCGAGCGGGCACCGGCGAGCCACCGCCCGGCACTGCATCGGCGACAGGTCCTGCGCCTCGTCGACCACGACATGGACGAAGCCGTCGATGCCGCTGATCAGCCCGGCCAGCTCGTCGAGCAGCACCAGGTCAGCCGGTGAGAACCGGGCGTACTCCGCGGCCCTGGTGGGCTTGGCCTTCTGCTTGACCGGCTTGATCGGCGCAGGCCCGAGCGCCCAGCTGAGCAGGTCGAGCTCCTCGCCGCTCAACTGCCCACCGGCGCAGCGACGGGCGAACTCGGGCTCGGTGTAGAGCCTGACCAGCACGGCGCGCGGATCCAGCGCCGGCCAGACCGAGCCGAGAAACTCGCGCACTGCGACGCTGCGGGCCACCTTCGCGGTCTCGGCGTCCGACGGGGCGCCGCCGGCGTCCTCCCGCTGGCGGCGGACGTCCTGGGCCAGCAGCTGTCGCAACCGCTCGCGGGCGTTGTCCCAGCGCAGCTCACCGGCGGCCATGCTCCGGCGGGCGTCGTCGACATAGCGGCGTAACCGCTCCACCGGGATCCGGTATCTACGGGTGCCCACGATCGGCACCACGTCCTCGACCGGCTTGGCGATGTAACTGAACACCGCCCGCCGCAGCACCTCGGCCATCCGCGCGTCTCCCTTGAGGACCGCCACCGGCACCGGGTCGCTGCCGAGGGCTGGCAGCTCGGCGACCAGCTGATCGACGGTGCTCTGCTGGATGCCGTTCTCGCCCAGGGCCGGCAGCACCTGGGCGATGTAGCGCAGGAACGCGGAGTTCGGCCCGACCACCAGCACCCCGGACCGGCGCAGCCGCTCGGGATAGCTGTAGAGCAGGTAGGCCGCCCGATGGAGCCCGACCGCGGTCTTGCCGGTGCCGGGCGCGCCCTGGATGCACAACGAGGTGTCCAGGTCAGCCCGCACCAGCTCGTCCTGATCGGGCTGGATGGTGGCCACGATGTCGCGCATCGGCCCGACCCTCGGCCGCTCGATCTCATCGCGCAGCAGGTGCGAGGCCAGGCCCAGCTCCTCGCCGGCGTCCAGGTGCTCGTCCTCGAACGAGGTCAGCCGGCCGTCGGCGAAGCCGAACCGCCGCCGCAGCCGGACGCCCTGCCGGTCAGCGGTGCTGGCCCGGTAGAACGGCCGGGCGATCGGCGCCCGCCAGTCGATCACCATCGGGTCACCGGAGGTGTCGCGGATGTGCCGGCGGCCGATGTGGAACACCTCGCCGGCCGGGTGCTGGCCGTCGGGGTCACGGTCAGTGCGGCCGAAGAACGGCGGCGCGGAGCCGTCGGCCGACAGCTGCTGGAGCCGGTCGGCACGCAGCCGGCCCAGGCTCTCACTGGCGAGGGCGTCCACGCCGTAGTCGGCGATGCGATCGGCGGCCTCGCGCATCTGCTCCAGGCAGGCCAGCGACTCGTCCAGGTGCCTTCGTTCGGCACGTAGCAGTGGATCGTCTTGCAGTGGATCGTCTTGCAGCAGATCGTCACTCACGATTGGCCAACGCTAGACCTGTGCGCAACCGGTTTTCCACCGAACGGCTGCCGAACGCCATCCCAGCGCATCGACTGCCACCGAACGCCATCGACCCGGCCCGTGGAGTACGGGCCGGGTCGATGGGTGGCTCAGCCAGGCTGGTTCAGCCTGGGCTCAGGGCCTACTTCTGCTCGCGGCGTCGACGGCTGAACACCATCAGCGCCAACCCCGTCAGAGCGAGTGCTCCGGCCGAGGCCGCCGAGACGCGCTGGTTGGTGGCCAGGCCGGTGTTGGCCAGCCCACCGCCCCCGCCAGTGCTCGTGCCGCCACCAGTGCTCGCACCGGCGATCGGAGTGGTCGTTCCCGTGCTGGTGCCCAGCGGCGGGTTGACCACCGTCTCGGCGCTCAGGTACCGCGCCTTGCCGTCCGAACCGAGGCCAGCCGACATCATCGTCTTGGAGCCGGTGTTGTTGGGCACCGTGAGGGTGATGCTGAAGGTGCCGGCAGCGTTGGCGAAACTGCGGGCGAGCACCGTCAGCTTCGTTGCCTTGCCGCTGCTGCTGTAGTACCAGCCGAGCTCGATCGGCGCCCCCGGCTTGTAGCCGGCGCCGGTGACCGTGATCACCTGGTTGACGTAGACCTTCGACGGAACGCCGCCCAGCTTGCCGGCCGGCTTGGGCTTGGAGGACGGCAGCGCGACCGCGGCCACCTTCGTCACCTTCAGCGTGAAGTTCTGGGTCGCGTTGGGTGAGATGCCGTTGCTGGCAGTGATGACCAGCGGGTAGTTGGCGCTGGCGGCCACCGACGGAGTGCCGGCGAGGGTCGCGGTGCCGTTGCCGTTGTCGGTGAACGTCATTCCGGCCGGCAGCGTGCCGGTCTTGGTGATCGTGGTGGCCGTCGGGTACCCGGCGGTCGTGGTGACCGTGAAGCTCTGTCCGGCCAGGTCGGAGGTGAACGTCACGGTGTTGGCGCTGGTGATGACCGGCGGCTTGGTGACGGTCAGCGTGAAGCTCTGGGTCGCGTTGGCCGTGGCCCCGTTGCTAGCGGTGATGGTGAACGTGAAGACCCCGGCCACGGTCGCGGTGCCGGCCAGGGTGGCCGTGCCGTCGCCGTTGTCGGTGAACGTCACGCCGGCCGGCAGCGCCGTCCCGGTTCGGGTGATGGTGGTGGCCGTCGGGAACCCGGCCGTGGTGGTCACCGTGAAGGAGCCCGCCGTGCCCATCCGGAACGTCGTGTTGTCCGCGCTGGTGATCACCGGCGAGGAGTTCGCCGGCTGCACCGTGAGGGTGAACGCCTGCTGGGTCGAGCCGGCGGAGTTGCCTGCCGTGATCGTCAGCGGGTAGCTGCCGGTGGTGCCGGCCGCTGCCGTGCCACTCAGGCTGGCGGTGCCGTCACCGTTGTCGGTGAAGCTGATCCCGGACGGCAACGCCCCGGTCTGGGACAGCGACGTGGCCGTCGGGTAGCCGGCCGCGGTGGTCACCGTGAAGGTCTTCGCCGTGCCGATCGCGAAGGTGGTGGCGTTGCCGCTGGTGATCACCGGCAGCTTGGTGACGGTCAGCGTGAAGCTCTGCGTCGCGTCGGTGCTGGCCCCGTTGCCGGCCGTGATGGTGATCGGGAAGGATCCGGCCGCCGTCGGGGTGCCCGCGATCGTGGCGGTCCCGTCGCCGTTGTCGGTGAAGCTCACGCCGGCCGGCAGGGCGCCGGTCTTGGTGATCGTGGTGGCCGTCGGGTAACCGGCGGTGGTGGTCACCGTGAAGGTGCCCGCCGTGCCGAACTCGAACGTGGCGTGATCATCGCTGGTGATCACCGGCGAGGCGTTGGCCGGCACCACCGTCAGGGTGAAGGACTGCTGGTCGACGCCGGCCGCGTTGGTCGCGCTGATGGTCAGCGGGTAGCTGCCGTCGGCGCCGGCCGCCGGCGTGCCGGCCAGAGTGGCCGTGCCGTCGCCGTTGTCGGTGAAGCTCACCCCGACCGGCAACGTCCCGGTCTTGGTGATCGTGGTCGCGGTCGGGTGACCGGCCGCCGTGGTCACCGTGAAGCTGCCCGCCGAGCCGATCGTGAACGTGGTGTGGTCAGCGCTGGTGATGTTGGCCAGCTCGTTAACGGTCAGGGTGAAGGCCTGGGTGCTGAACCCGGTGGCGTTGGTGGCCTTGAGCGTCAGGTTGTAGACGCCGCCGGTGCCGGCCGCCGGGGTGCCGGCCAGGGTCGCGGTGCCGTCGCCGTTGTCGGTGAAGCTCACCCCGGACGGCAGGGTGCCGGTGCTGGTCACCGTGTCGGCCGCCGGGCTGGTGGTCACCGTGAAGCTGCCTGCCGTGCCCACCTCGAACGTCACGTGGTCGGCGCTGGTGATGCCCGGCGCCTGGTTGACCGTCAGCGTGAACGCCTGGGTGCCATCCGGGGCCACGCCGTTGCTGGCGGTGATGGTGATCGCGAAGGTGCCGGCCGCGGTCGGCGTGCCGGCGATGGTCGCGGTGCCGTCGCCGTTGTCGGTGAAGCTCACGCCGGCCGGCAATGACCCGGTCTTGGTGATCACAGTGCTCGCCGGAACCCCGGGAGCGGTGGTGACGGTGAAGGAGCCCGCCACCCCCAGGCTGAAGCTGTCGTGGTCGGCGCTGGTGATGACCGGCGGCTGGTTGACCGTCAGCGTGAAGTTCTGGGTGCTGTCGGGGGTGACGCCGTCGCTGGCGGTGATGGTGATCGGGTACGTGCCGCCGGTGTTGGCGGCCGGCGTGCCCGCGATGGTGGCGCCGGTGCCCGACGGGGTGAAGCTCACCCCGGACGGCAGGGTGCCGGTGTAGGACACCGTGGTGCCCGCCGCGCCCGAGGTGGTGACCGAGAACGACCCGGCCGTCCCCACCACGAAGGTGGCGTGATCGGCGCTGGTGATCACCGGCGACTCCACCACCGTCAGCGTGAAGCTCTGGGTGCCGTTCGGGCTGGCGCCGTTGCTGGCCGTGATCGTGATCGGGTAACTGCCGGCCGTGCCTGCGGCCGGGGTCCCGGCCAGGGTCGCGGTGCCGTTGCCGTTGTCGGTGAACGTCACGCCGCTGGGCAGCGTGCCGGTCTTGCTCAGCGTGGTCGCCACCGGGAAGCCGGCCGACGTGGTCACCAGGAAGTTGCCCGCCGTGCCGGCCTGGAAGCTGGCGGAGTCGGCGCTGGTGATGGTCGGCGATTCGGTCACCGTCAGGGTGAACGCCTGGCTGTCCGACGGGGCGGTGCCGTTGTCGGCGTTGATGGTGAAGTTGTAGCTGCCACCGCTACCGGCCGGCGGGGTGCCGGCCAGGGTGCCGGTGCCGTCGCCGTTGTCGGTGAAGCTCAGCCAGGCCGGCAGGGTGCCAGTGGTGGTCAGCGTCGGGTTCGGGAACCCGCTGGTGGTGACGGTGAAGGAGCCGGCCGTCCCCACCGCGAACGAGGTGCTGTTGGCGCTGCTGATGGTCGGCGCGCTGGACACCGTCAGGGTCGCCGCGGTGCTGGTGGCGCTGCTGACTGAGTTGGTGAACACGGCCCGGTACTGGTTGCCGTTGTCACCGGCCGCCGCCGTGAAGGTGTAGGTGGGGCTGGTCGCGCCGGCGATGTTGGTGAAGCTGCCGCCGCCGACCGAGCGCTGCCACTGCACCGTCGGGGCCGGGAAGCCCGACGCCGCTGCGGTGAAGCTCACCGAGGCCCCCGGGTTGACCGACTGGTTGGACGGGTTGGTGGTGATCGCCGGCGCCTGGTTGACGTTGACGGTCAGCGTCTGGGTGCCGTTCGGGTTCACCCCGTTGGACGCGGTGAGGTTGAGCGAGTACGCCCCGCCGGTGCCGGCCGCCGGCGTGCCGGACAGGGTCGCGGTGCCGTTGCCGTTGTCGACGAAGCTCAGGCCGGTCGGCAGGGTTCCGGTCCGGCCGATGCTCGGCGTCGGGTACCCGGTGGTGGTCACCGTGAACGAGCCGGCCGTGCCCACCGTGAAGGTGGTGCTGGTGGCGCTGGTGAAGGCCGGCGCCTGGCTGACGGTGACGGTCAAGGTCTGGGTGGCGTTCGGGTTGACCCCGTTGGAGGCCGTCAGGCTGAGCGGGAAGGACCCGCCGGCGGTCGGCGTGCCGGACAGGGTCGCGGTGCCGTTGCCGTTGTCGACGAAGGTCATGCCTGCCGGCAGCGTGCCGGTCCGGCCGATCGCCGGCGCCGGGTAGCCGGTGGTGGTCACCGTGAACGAGCCGGCCGTGCCCACCGTGAAGGCGGCAGTGTTGGCGCTGGTGATCGCCGGCGTCCGGTTGACGGTGACGGTCGCGGTGGCGCTGCCGTTGTCGAGGGTGGCGATCACGTGGCCGGGGCCGCTGGTGGCCTGGGAGTTGTAGGTGGTGCTGGCCGAGCCGGAGCTGAGGTTAGTGGATGCGGCCGCGACCGTGGCGCCGCTGGGCAGCGGGTCGCTCCAGCCCACCGGCAGGCCGGCGAAGGCATCCAGCGAGGAGGCGGCGACCGCCGAGCCGAGGGAGTTCGTGGTGAGGGCGGCGGTGATGGTCGAAGTCGCGTTCGGGCCCACCACGGTGGACGGGCTCGCGGTGGCGCTCAGCACCAGCCGCGGCGAGACGGTCGCGGTGCCGGCCACGGTGTCACAGCCGGCGGTGCCTGGACCGGCGTTGCAACCCCACCAGTTGTTGGCGGCGTTCACGGAACCGGCGCTCACGGACAACGCCTGGCCGCTGGCGCCGACATTGCCGGTGAACCGGTTGTGCTGCAGGGTGGCCGTCGCGCCGGAGACCATGATAGCGCCGCCGGCCGGGCTTACCCCGCCGGTCACCGAGTTGCCGGTGAAGGTCGACTCGGTCACGTTCAGGACGCCGGACGGAGCCCAGATCGCCCCGCCCACCGGGGTGCCGGTGGCGGTGGCGGTCACGGTGTTGTTGAGGAACCGGGAGTTACTGACGTTGAAGTTCGCCGGCGAGGCCCGCTGAATCTCAACCGAGAGCGCACCGCCGACCCTGACACTCGACGTGCTGACGTTGTTGCCGCTGAACGTCGTGCCGCTGATCGTGAGCCCCTCACCGCTCGCCGTCCCCTCAGCGCGGTACCACAGCCCGGAGCCTTGGGCGCCGTTCGAGGAGTTGTTGCTGATGGTCGAGTTCGTGACCGTCAGGTTGCCGCCGGCGAAAGCCACACCGCCGCCGGTGTTGCTGCCGCCGCTCGCGCGGTTGTTGCTGATCGTCGAGTTGCTGATGGTGAGGGTGTCGCCAGTAGGCATGGCCGTGGCGCCGCCGATGATGCCGGCGCCGCCGAAAATGCTGTCGGCGCCGTCGGTGATGGTGACACCGGAGATGCTGGTGATGACACCGCCGACCAGGTTCGGGTCGAGGTTGAACACCCGGCTCAGGCCGTCCGCGTCGATGATCGTGCTGGCCGCACCGGCGCCGTTGAGGGTGATGTTGCTACCCGACACCTTGCCCATCTGAAGCTCGCCGTTGGCCAAGTGGTACGTGCCCGCCGCCACGGTGATCGTGGAGGAGGTGGCTCCGGCGTTGTTAGCCGCGCAGACCGCCTCGCGCAGGCTTCCGCTCGACGTGGTCAGGGCCGTGTTGCCGCAGGCCCCGAAGTTGGTGGCCACGTCCGCTGTGGAGGTGACGGTCAGGTTGGCCGCGGAGGCGGCAGGCATGAACACCGCCTGACCGGCCGCCGCCAGCGCGAGCGCCAAACCGGCGCGCGCGAGCAGTCCAGGAAGCGATGACGAGCGGATATGCGGCATGGAGGTGTCCTTCGAGAGCCCCGTAGCGGGTGTTACCCCGCTGTAAATATATGAATTGAGGTAGCCGATCACGCTCGGTAACTGATGCCTTGGCAAATGTCAACGGGCGAGCAAACTGTATCTAGCCAGAACGGAATAAGAAACCCGCTTAGCCACAGAACTTTAACGCCAGAGCTTACCATTTGCTGTCAAAACCCGACATAAAAATCCCCGACTTCGAGTGATCTTTGTGTTATAAAGCTGCTTGCACTGCTTACGGATTTGATGGCCATCACCAGAGTTGGCCGTAATTCACAGCGAATCCGGGCTGAGGAGGCGCTGGATGTCCGACAGGGGCGCCAGAAGTGAGCTTCGTGAACGAACAGGCGGCTTAGTGACCGATCCCACCTTTTCGCTGCGGCCGGTCGGCAGCTCGGATGAGGCCTTGCTACTGCGAATCTTCACCGAGTCCCATTGCGACGGCTTCGCACAGCTGGGGCTTGACCCTGGCGCCCTTGCCAGCCTGATCCGAATGCAGTTCCAGGCCAGGCAGGCCCAGTACCGGGTGTATCCCGGCGGTGCCGAGTACCTGGTCTGGCGCGATGAGGTGGTGGTCGGCAACTGCTGGCTCAGCGACACTGCCGAGCAGCTTCGAGTGCTGGACATCGCCGTGCTGGCCGAGCACCGGCGCCGGGGCGTGGCCCGGGCGGTGCTGGGCCAGGTCTGCGCTCGAGCCGCAGCCGCCGGCAAGCCGGTCAGGCTCTCGGTTTGGCATCAGAACACCGCCGCCCTCGAGCTGTACCGGGTCTTCGGATTCATACCCGGTCCGACAGCCAACGAAAGCGAGCCCGGCCAACTCGGCAACGGCTACCTCGAGCTGCAGTACTGCCCCGAGGTCGCCAAGCGACAAGCCGGCGCGCGATGAGCGAGCGGTCGTTGGGCTTCGAGGACTTTCAGTCCAGGGTGGGTCAGTCCTTCACGATGCGCTACGCCACCGACGATTCCGCCGGCGCTGCCGGGGCCTGTGAGGCCGTGCTGACCGAGTGCGCCCGCAGCCCGGTCAGCGGCGCGCCACGATCGTTCAACCTGCTGTTCCGGGCCGGCCCGGACGCGCCCCGCGAGCAGGGCACCTACCTGCTGAGCAGGGATGACTTCGAACCAGCCCCGATCTTCCTGGTCCCCGTGCGTGCGACACCGGACGGCGTGGAATTCCACGCGGTCTTCAACCAACTGACGGAGGAATGAGAAATGCGCCATGGCTGATCCCTATATCGGCGAGATCCGAATGTTCGGGGGCAACTTCGCCCCCGTGAGCTGGCTGCTGTGCCAGGGCCAGTCCCTGCCCATCTCCCAGTTCGACGCGCTGTTCAACCTGATCGGCACCACCTACGGCGGGGACGGCCAGACGAACTTCGCGCTGCCCAACCTGCAGTCCCGAATGCCGATGCACGTGGGCAGCAGCTTCGTACTGGGCCAGACGGGCGGTGTCGAGTCGGTCACCCTCAACAGCAACCAGTTGCCGGCCCACACGCACGCTCCGGTGGCCAACACGGGCGCGACCACGACGTCACCGAACGGCCAGTTCTGGGCAAGTTACGCCAACACCATGTACAGCACCCAGACACCGCCGCCGGACCCGATGGCTGCGAATGCGCTCACGCCCGCCGGCGGGAACCAGCCGCACAACAACATGTCTCCGTACCAGGTGATCAATTTCATCATCGCGTACGAGGGCATCTACCCGCCCCCGAACTGACCTCAAGACGGAGTGGACTTCCATGAGTGACCCTTATATCGCTGAGATCAAGATCGTCTCCTTCACCTACCCGCCCAAGGGCTGGGCATTCTGCAACGGCCAGTTGCTGCCGATCAACCAGAACCAGGCTCTGTTCTCGATCCTGGGCACCATGTACGGCGGCAACGGCCAGACGAACTTCGCCCTGCCCAACCTGCAAGGCCGGGTACCGATCCATCAGGGCATCAACCAGGGCAGCTACAACGTGGGCCAGGCCGGCGGTGAGTACGCGCACACCCTGACCATCAACGAGTTGCCGACCCACGTGCACCCGCCGGGCGGCCAGACGACGGCGTCCGCTCCGGGCATCAGCCCCCGCGGCGGTATCTGGGCGACCGCTCCGTCGGATGCCTTCGCGTCCACTCCCAACACGCCGATGAATCCCCTGGCGGTATCGAAAGTCGGTGGCAGCCAGCCGCACGAGAACACGCCGCCATACCTGGTACTGAACTTTGTCATTGCCCTCGTGGGCATCTTCCCCAGCCGAAACTAGCGACGGAGCCACATCGTGACTGATCCTTTCCTCGCCGAAATCAGGATCTTCGGCGGCAACTTCGCACCCAGGGGCTGGGCGCTGTGCAACGGCCAGCTGATGTCGATCTCGCAGAACACCGCGCTGTTCGCCCTGCTGGGCACGACCTACGGCGGTGACGGCCGGGTCACCTTCGGCCTACCCAACCTGCAGGGTGCTACTCCGATGCAGCAAGGCCAGGGGGCGGGCCTGTCGCCGCGCTACCTCGGCGAGATCGGCGGCACTCCGGCCGTCACCCTGGTCAACGCCGAGATGGCGATGCACACCCACACCGCCCTATCCTTCGACGGTGCCGGCGACGACACCAAGCCGACCAACAACACCTGGGCACAGGCCCGCACCAGCCGCTCAGGTGACGCGCTCTACTCGACCGGACAGGCCCCCAACCTGCTGATGAACGGACAGGCAGTGCTGCCGACCGGCGGCAACCAGCCGCACAACAACATGCCGCCCTACCTGACGGTCACGTTCATCATCGCGCTGGAGGGCATCTTCCCGCAGCGGCCGTGACGCCCGCACAACACAACGCCCGAGGAGTCCTGAAGACTCCTCGGGCGTTCGCGTGTCTGTCGTTGTGGGAGAGGCTCAGCCGAGCCGGAGCTTGAGCGAGGCCAGCTCGTCGCGCAGCGAGGACGGCACCTTGTCACCGATCTTGTCGAACCACTCCTCGATGGCCGGGATCTCTGAGCGCCACTGCTTGGCGTCGACGGCCAGCGCCTGGCCCAGCTGCTCCTGGCTCAGGTCCAGGCCCTCGACGTCCAGGGCGTCCGGAGTCGGAACCCGGCCGATCGGGGTGTCGACGGCGGCGGCCCGGCCCTCGATCCGCTCGACCGCCCACTTCAGCACCCGGATGTTCTCGCCGAACCCCGGCCACAGGAAGCCGCCGTCGGAGTCCCGGCGGAACCAGTTGACGTAGAAGATCTTGGGCAGCTTGACGGCGTCGGCGTGCTTGCCGACCTCGATCCAGTGCGCGAAGTAGTCACCGGCGTGGTATCCGATGAAGGGCAGCATCGCCATCGGGTCCCGGCGGACCACGCCGACCTTGCCGGCCGCGGCAGCGGTGGTCTCAGACGAGAGGGTGGCGCCCATGAACACGCCGTGCTGCCAGTCGCGGGCCTCGGTCACCAGCGGGATGGTGTCCCGGCGCCGGCCGCCGAAGAAGATCGCGTCCAGCGGAACCCCGCGCGGGTCGTCCCACTCGGCGGCCTTGGTGTCGCACTGCTCGATCGGCGTGCAGTAGCGGGAGTTGGGGTGCGAGGCTGCCTCGGTCGAGCCCGGCTCCCAGTCCCGGCCCTTCCAGTCGGTCAGGTGCGCCGGCGGTTCGCCCATGCCCTCCCACCAGATGTCGCCGTCATCGGTGAGCGCGACGTTGGTGAACAGCGAGTTGCCCTTGGCGATCGTGCGCATCGCGTTGGGGTTGGTGTGCCAGTCGGTGCCCGGAGCCACCCCGAAGAAGCCGTTCTCGGGGTTGACTGCGTACATCCGGCCGTCCTCGCCGAACCGGATCCAGGCGATGTCGTCGCCGATGGTCTCGACCTTCCACCCGGGCAGCGTCGGGTCGAGCATCGCCAGGTTGGTCTTGCCGCACGCGGACGGGAACGCCGCGGCCACGAAGTAGGACTTCTGCTGCGGGCTGGTCAGCTTCAGGATCAGCATGTGCTCGGCCAGCCAGCCCTCGTTGCGGGCCTGGGCCGAGGAGATCCGCAGCGAGTGGCACTTCTTGCCGAGCAGGGCGTTGCCGCCGTAGCCCGAGCCGTAGGACCAGATCAGCCGCTCCTCCGGAAAGTGCACGATGTACTTGGTGTCGTTGGAGGGCCATGGGGAGTCGGCCTCGCCGGGCGCCAGGGGCGCGCCGAGTGAGTGCAGGCCGGCGACGTAGGGCTGGTTGACGCCGTCTTTGACCAACAGCTCCAAGGCCTTGGTGCCCATGCGGGTCATGATGTGCATCGAGACGACCACGTAGGCCGAGTCGGTGAGCTCGACGCCGAGCATCGGCTTGTCGGCGGTCAGCGGGCCCATGCAGTACGGGATGACGTACATCGTGCGACCGCGCATCGAGCCGCGGAACCGCTCGGTCAGCAGCGCCTTCATGTCGCCCGGATCCATCCAGTTATTGGTGGGACCGCAGTCGGCGGGGTCTTGCGAGCAGATGAAGGTCCGGTCCTCGACCCGAGCCACGTCAGAGGGGTCCGAGGCGCAGTAGAACGAGTTGGGCTTCTTGGCGTCGTCGAGCCGGGTCAGGGTTCCGGCCGCGACGAGCTGCTCGGTGAGCCGGTTCCACTCCTCGGCAGATCCGTCGCACCACACGACCTCGTCCGGCTCGGTCAGCTCGGCGGTGTCGCGCACCCAGCGCAGCAAGCCGGGGTGGTCGGTGGGGGCGGTGTCCAGGCGGACGACGGTGCTCGTCATGATCAGAACTCCTTGTCAGTCGACGGTGACTGGCCGGTGCCGCGGACGGGCGACGGATTCGCGCCACAGTCCAGACAGGCAATGATCGGAGGGTAGTAGGCGGGAGCGCTTACAAGCCCGTCAGAAGCCTGCGTCCCCGATCACAAGCGGCGGGACCGGCGGCAAGCCGGTCCAAAAAAGCGACAATCCTGGCGTTTCACCGTAATGACTCGGGCCGAGAATGACCCAGGTCACACTGGCGACTATGAGGCCTGGCTCACAGTCGAGAGGTTGAAGTCAGGCACCCGGACCGCGGGCATGGCGACCCGGGTGAAGTAATCGCTCCACTCGCGAGGCAGCGTCAACTCGGTGCGGCCCACTTCGGTGATCCGGCTCAGCAGGTCGACCGGAGACTCGTTGAACCTGAAGTTGTTGACCATGCCCCGCACCGCGCCGTCCTCGATCAGGTACACCCCGTCGCGAGTCAGACCGGTCACCAACAAGGTCTGCGGGTCGACCGTGCGGATGTACCACAGGCAGGTCAGCAACAGGCCGCGCTTGGTGCCGGCGATCAGCTCGTCCAGCGACTTGGCGCTGTCGCCGTCGGGGCCCTGCATGATCAGGTTGTCCACGAAGGGCATATAGGGCTGGCCGGTGCGCTCGGCCCAGTTGCGGGTGCGCTGCAGGTTCGCCAGCACCCCGTCGTCGATCCAGCGGGTGGCCGCCACCGGCGCCCCGTTGTCGAAGACCGACTGCTCGCCGCCCTCGGTGACCAGCTGGAACGGCAGCGCCTGCAGGCCGGGCTCGGCCGGGTCTGAGCGCAGCGTGATGCCCAGCGGCGCCAGCGACTGCCCGATCCGGGTCTTGCCGTCGCTGGCCGCGAAGACGCTGCGCCCCTCTTCGGCGTCGCGGGCGGTGGCGGTCCAGTACAGGTAGATCATCAGGTCGGCCACCGCCGAGGGCGGCAGCAACGTCTCATACCTGCCTGCGGGCAGGTCGATCCGGTTGGCCGACCAGTCCAGCCGTTTGGCCAGGTCCGCGCTCATCGCGTCGACGTCGATGTCGCTCCAGTCCCGGGTCTGTGCGCCCGCCCAGGCCGTCCGGGTCAGGTCCCGGGACTTGGCGTTGAGCTCCAGCCGTCCGGTCGGCTGGTCATAGCGACGGCGCAAGCCGGTGGACGAGGCCAGGAAGGCCGAGGACATCAGGTGCTCGGCGAAGCCGTAGAGCAACCGGTCGGCCTGCTCGGCAGCGGCGAAGGCCCGGCCCAGGGCCGGGGCGAAGTCGCTGAACACCTCGATGCCGGTGACCGCGGCCGGGGCGTCCCAGTCGTCGGAGTGCGGGTAGGGCTCGATCAGCGGCGCCACGTCGTCGGCGGGCGAAGCCGCGCGGGCGGCCGCCTCGCTGTCGGCCACCAGGGCAGCCAACTCGTCGGCGCCGGCGATGGCTCGCGACACGACCCCGGACGTGGTGCCCTGCTCGCCGTCCACGATCGAGATGACGGTGAGCTTGCGCGAATGCATTTGGCCATTGGTGGTAAGGCTGTTTCCTGCCCAGCGCAGGTTCGCGCCGGTCAGCTCCTCACCGATCACCAGGCAGCCGGCCGCGGTGGACAGCGCCAACGCCTGCTCGATCAGCTGCTGAATGGTCATCGCCCCGGCTTCGGTGGTGCTGGTCATCATCGGCCGCCCTCGGTCACGGTGTTGAGAACGTTGACGTCGCTGAACAGCGCCGACGGGCAACCGTGCGACACCGCGGCCACCTGGCCGGGCTGGCCCTTGCCGCAGTTGAAGGCGCCGCCGAGCACGTAGGTCTCCGGTCCGCCGGTGGCCGCCATCGAGCCCCAGAAGTCAGTGGTGCTCGCCTGGTAGGCGACATCGCGCAGCTGGCCGGCCAGCTTGCCGTTGGAGATCTTGAAGAACCGCTGGCCGGTGAACTGGAAGTTGTAGCGCTGCATGTCGATCGACCAGGACTTGTCGCCCACCACG
>WUUC01078344.1_pt1 | contig 15480 bp, 10 predicted proteins | sample 6278441 | NCBI WGS metagenome assembly WUUC01 (sample SAMN13675441, study PRJNA597444) | soil metagenome | isolation source: soil | place: USA: Washington | collected 2017-10
ATGAAGGCGGACACAAAAAATACTTTCCTTGCACGCATAGATGTCTATCATAGAGGCAATAGGATTGATCTAGCCAAAATTGATAAAAAATGGCTCTTGCCTGTCATACATGAATATGATAATTTACTTAAGAATCTAAATAAGACCAAAGAGCGGGAATCTAAAAAAGAGACCCTTAAGCACAGACAGATCGTTAACATAGTTAAGCAGACGATAAGCATACGTAGAACAGTTCAGAGTATTTTTCGGAATGCGCATGTATTAAATATAGATACAGAAGATGGGTTTACACAGATCACTTTTATCAGAACTAGGATAGAGCTTGATGCAGATATTCTAACAATAATACGACCAGACCTTTTTAAAAATAGTGCAGTAGAGAATCTTTTTATTTTACATAGCTTAAACGTAAGCCTTGCTAATACTTTAATTAAACGTCGCCTCTACAATCTTTTCTCCTCAATCAAGAATCTAATAAATATAGCGAGGATAGTTTCCACAGCAATCTGGTTATCAATAAGCTTGTTCAGTTTCGCAGTCGAATATATTGAACAAATCAGAAGCGATATTGCGAATAATGGTAATATTACTAATGAATCGTTAATACCGCTTATTTTACTTATCTTAGATCTTATAGGTGGACCTTATGTTTTGGTAAGATTTTTGCCTAAACTGATTGGCCGCATTATTCTATATAAGATACGAAAAGAGCTGTTTGGCCGCATTATTCTACGTAAGATATGAAAAGACTTACATTTATAGTAGTAGCAGAATATTCTTTACAACCAATTTTGTTTCTACAATTGTATATACTTTTTTTGTATACATTGGCTCTGAAAATTCTCTTTAGGTAAACGCCAAATATTCTATTTAGAATCGCGGATAAGATTATTGGCTACTTAATAGTCACAAAATATTGTCATATTTGTGGTTATGATAACAATTTTTGTATTTGTTATTGTTACAAATTGATATTAGAGAGTTAGCATTTCTAAAGGAGCTCAGGTATATATATATATATATTAAATACAATATAAAGATCCGAAAATCAGACTGAGAATTATCGATATCTCTACATTCGTGTTAGCCTAATCAGTTTCCAATAGATATACATTAAATATTGTTCTATCTGTATTGATTTTCAGGAATAGAATTAAAAACATTTAACTAATTTTTTACATGTTGTATTTCGCATCTTTTCGTCTTCATAAAAAAATCATCATCATTAAGTATTCAGTTCTATCCTTGATCTGATAAGAATGAATATTTCCATAATATTCTTAAGATCTATTCTATAAAAGTTATGACTTAACCTAAGCCACTTACACTCTTGATATGTTCGAACGTCCAATAAATTTTGCCGCAAAATCAATCCTTGATAACATTTTCGATTGCAATAAGTGACATAGAAACAATTATGGAAAGTGTCGAAGATAACTAGTGGATATTTTATGAGATTTGATACAGCATAAGAAATATTTTACTCAATAACATATGACGAACTGATAGAGGGAAAGAAAAGAAAAGAAAAGAAAAAAAAGATAAATTTTTCGACGCCGAAAAGTTGTAAATTCAAAGAGGATAGAACGTATATGATGAGGTATTCGAAGAGAGAAGCTAAAGCAAACAGGCTTAACTATCATCTTACTTGCTAATGTCGGAGAATGAATAGAATAAACTGTCATCGACACAAAAATATGTGCGCACTATGATGTAGTGTGATATAAACTCTTTGCAGATTTGATGGATCAGAGAAAAATATAGGTAGAAAAAGAGCAGCTCTCTTTGTATTGATGCTAATGAGGTATTATTTTCTGATTCTTATTATTATTAAGTTTTATTCTTCTTCTTTACTATTTTTGATGTTCTGTTTCCTTTCTTAAAATTACCCTGCCCAATAACTGACCTATATTTTGTTCCGAAATGTGGAACCATATTATGGGTATATAGGTTGCTTCTGTAACGAAGTGGAAAGCCACGCCACACAAGGTTGTTATCGTACATCTTGTTTAGTGCTGATATTGCAAGGTCAGTTGTTTTTGAAATATTCGATGACTCCGCAAGGGCTATTATCGCAGCTGAAATTACGTGAGCTGCATATACGGTTTGGCCATCTGGACCTGGTTCTAATGACGGTTCTTTATCATCAAGAAAATCATTAGCCATTCGCAAAGTTAAAGTTTCGTCTGAATTAGCCCATGTATTGATTTCTGAAAGATGATGTTTTTCTAATGTGTCTAAAGGTGTAAATGCTATCGTTTTTGCTACAATCTTGATTACTTCTCTCATTCCATCATATGGTATTATTACATTTGTGTATATTCCAGAAGGCGATTCAGTAATGAGCTTGAATTCATTCCTGTTTGTGATATATTTCTCTGCAATTAGCTCTAATGCATCACCCCATGCATTTGCAATATTGACATCTAGATCTGGTATATCACGAATAACATCAGCAGCAAGTAAAACTCTCAGAGCATCAATAGGATGTACATCATCATACCAACCTTCGCTAAGTAATTTGCCTCCTCTAATTGGTATTAATAAACATGCTATACCTATTCCAGCAGCTGGTCCAAGGTTCAGAAGACCACAAACATCAGAAGCTGTTTCGTCTATTGTCATTTTCCAATACCCTGCAGCAAATTCTGCAAGTGGTGTCTTCCTACCATTCAAACTGACTTCTTGTCCTCTAAGTGATGATTCATTTTTGTTTTTGATTATTTCACGCTCTACTACATATCCAATTTCACTTAATAGTCCTGCATCAGCATGTAATATATCATGACCACCAGTTTCATGTCCTATAGCAGACCATAATACTATATTTTCTGAATAAGAAGGTGGCATACTTACAACTGACATATTCACTCCTAACTTCACTACAAATTCAGGATCTGCTGGAATTGTATAAGGTCCTGCTTCAGGACCACCCCATAAAACAAGGGGTGATACGACCTGATAGTCCGGTGGTTTTACTTGTTTTCGTTCTTCCATTGACAAGAAGCCATCGTAGAGGTCGGCTATACTCTCTTCAAATGCATGAGTAGCTGGTCTTTTATATCCAGTTTTACGTTGATTTATAGAATCGAACCATTCTCGCCATGGGACATCTTCGCCTGTTTGCTCTATCGCAGATATTATCTGCTCATAATAGTTGGTGTATAGATTCTTTAAAGGATCAACAAAAACAGGATGATAAATGGAAGGTAAAATAGTATATCCATCATATACATGACCTAAGGCTTTCTCTTTTGTATCAAAGTACTCTTCTTTGGGACTATCTTCCTTACTGGATGTCATAGCACGAGTTTTGTTTAACAATGAAGAAAGATCTTTTAGCCCTGTTAAAGTGCTATCAGATAATAGGCTAGTAGTTTCTGACATATGTTTGAGAACAAAAATAACTTAATAAAGATTTATCAGACCTGTTTGAAATTTATTTATATAATAGCTAATTCTTATTGTATATACTTACTGCATACGTTCTATTGTTGCTATTTTAGTAGAACACAAAACTTTAATTCGCCATAATCAATACGTATGGAATTAGATCATAACAAGTTCTGCTTTGTTTCTGTGTCTCAACATTGGATAGAACGACAGATATATAATCCAAAGTGTGGTAAAGAGATCACCCCAATAGTTAAATTTAAGTATGGTTTATCTAAAGAATTTTTTGAAAACAAAGAGATTGACTTGATATCAATTTAGGACTGATTTCAAATAAGATAATTCAAAAAACAGGAATGAATTTAACTATATTCACAGGGAAGACAATCTCACGTCCAATTCCAGTTAAAGCACCAGAATGTGGTAAAGAAAAAACATCACTTTATCGACTTAATTCTATTGGCATATAGACCATATACTAAAGAATTCTTTGGTAAGCCTATACGTAGAGAGCCTTATGATATCTGTGTCCCAGAGAATAAGTGGAGTACTGGACCTACCTGTAGAAAATGTAATACCAGAATGTAATCATAAATGTGAATGTAAACTAGCTAAATTTTTGTTAAGCAAATGTAATAATAAAATTTCAAAACACAATTGGATGTATAATAATCTTCATAATGGATATTCTAATGGAGACTCATGAAAGATATTGAGTATATTCTCGTGTAATTTGTTTTATATCTAATTGCATATTCAACTACTACTGCATTGCAAGTAAATCTAGTTTATTCATATACAAGCCCAGCAACTCCTATAACGATCATGGTTAATATAAGAGTTGCAAACCCTGGTAGATTGAACAATAAGGCTAGTTTATATCCCCATGGTGAAGAGTTAGATGGGGAGCTGGTAGCACCGCTCTGTTGTCTAAAACTCTGTATTTCTTCTTTAGTAGCATTTCCAAACAATGAGAGAAATGTTGTAGATATTGCAAATTGTGAAACTACACTGGCGGTCAATCCTGCTATTAGAGATTTTACATGTTGAGGTCCAATATATATTCCCCAAACGGAAAGATCAGATATAGCAGTGTCTTTCGAAGTTATTAATGAAAGAAGAAAAAGCACTCCTACAATCACCCCTCCGTTGAACTGCAGTAATCCTATTGGTTGAATATCCATTGGAGTCCATTTATTAAATTTATTCTCAATTGGATCCCATCTAAGAAATACAGGGATTGCAATAACTATTGAAGCAGTAATAAATAAGGACACCATAAATGGTGTTCTCACTGGCTCTAAAATACTATAGTTAAAAAAAAGTAAAATAAAGGGTATGCAAGGAGTATGGCTATTCCTAAATAAAATATACCCTATTTGTCATTATATAAGTATCGGCGTTCTTTCTGATAAAGTTTTAATACTTTGCAAGATTTTAAGAGAAACGAAATCGCTTAGTTTTTTTACGTAATACTTCGTCTGCAAATACCTTGACACAATTTATTATGTAACTTTCAAAAAACTCGGTTTATTGTTGTAGTATCATCTGTGTAGACAATGTTATAATATTTGACTGCATGAATTCTTGATAAATATATTGGAGTTATATATTGCCCAATTTATTATAAAAACAGTATCTATGCTGTTGAGTGAGTGGTATTGCAGAAGTAAGTGTTGCTATGTTATCAAATCACTTAGCAATATCGCCTTTGCTATTATAAGTTTCTGGCTCTTCTATTCTATATATTTATATATATATATACTCTGATTCGATAGGCCTAAGAATGCCAATGAGGAATATGAAGGTAATGATAATGTTGTATTAGATGAAGCCGCTGAAGGATCTATAGCATTATTTGTCAATACATCTACAAGGTTTTCGAAACTCTTCTCTGATAAATCTAATATGCTATCTTTATTGAATTCAATGTATTGCGTAATGTTATTGTTATTATCTTTGTATTGTTCACTATCATTCGTGCTGGATATATTCTGAATTAATTTAACCATTTGTGTATCAGTTTTTAATGTCTGGATTATCGCTGCAAAAGATACTGATATTAGATCTTTATTTTCTGATAAATCGGCTCTGACATTTGCTTTGACAATTTGCTTGAGTTTTGAATATCCTTCTTCATTCAATATATTCGTGATAGACTTTTCTAACCTTTCCTTTTGAGCAGCAAGTTCTTGTACTTTTTCTACTGTTCTCTTGCGCTCTTGCTCATAAGAGAATGCGCTTTTATCTAATATTGATATTTTACGTTCCGAGGCCGATATATCATTTGCAGTCTTTGTATTGTGCGTTGCATCTTCTCCGCCTGATCTTTTACTTGTCTATAGATACTTTCCATATAAGGAAGTTTATGAATAGTGATCTCTACAACATTAACTACTTGCTCAACGCTCATGCATTTTTCCTTTATTAGTCATTTGTATAATTTCAAAAATGAGTCTAGGATGTCATGTGTCTCTTTGTATATGGAATTGAGTACATGAAGTTTATTCAGCTTCCAATACTCTCTATACATTTCGGTTACTTCTTCTTCTTTTCTTAAGTTTAGTATGATGGCGACTTGTACAGGACGCTTATCTTTAGAAAGTAATTTGTAAGCATTGGAAGATATCTCTTCTTGCTGTTGTTGTTGATGTTTATTTTGTAGTCGTCTGGATTCTTCTTCTTCTTCTTCCTTTATGTAGCATGTATATGTCAAGGGTTGAGATTCTTTCTATTTCTGCGATTTCAGCACAAGTCTTGTGCTGGTTAAAATATAGATCTATTACGCGCTTTTTTCTGTCTTCTTCTGTTATCTGCAAATATATTTCATATATTATAAATGATCATGATTTAAAAAGGAGACATGTTTTCTAATACCGCTTGCTTTCATATATGATACTAAACTATTACTTATTACCCTCAACTTTCTTCTTTGTAGTAACACTTTGAAATGTACTAAAGTGTTTGAGTATATTTGAGATTTTACAATTATAAAGAATCAAATCAATAGTATCTGTACTCGGAATTATAATATATGCAGATATATCATGAATCTTCATATAATGACATCTAAGATATATAGAAGGTCTAATTGGTAGATTAAGATTCTTGAATAAATGAATATGGTTAATCAAAGGTGTTACCTACAGAGGATCCAAAAATAAATGGTGAAACCAATTCCGCAGATGGCATACGCGAATATAGCTGGCCGCCTGAAGTTTTAAATGAATCTAATTAAATATCTATGGATTTTAGTAACTAATTACAAGATGAACCTAAAGATCCATCCTACGTTAAGCCTGATAGAGTAAGATTATATGTAGAAATGCCGCCTACAAGGATTTTGTCTTTAATAGTTCCTTTGGCAGCAGCGTGGATAGGATGGGTATCAAATCAGAAAAATAGAGATGCATATATTTTTCACAAAAAATAGCCAATCTTTCGAATATGGAAGAAATGTTTCTCTAAGATGAGAAACACTATAGCTTATCTTACTACGATATTCATTAACTTCCTTTTGCTTCTATGACATTTGCGCTATAATATTATGAGCATATCAATGTTCAAAATTAGATTTCTTGCAATAATTTAAGAGAGAAGTAAGACAAATATCCCGGGACCACCGTATTGTAGGGATGTTTATTTTGAGCGTGAATTTATCCATTTTTAGCCGGTGATATATATGACTTTTGGAATTTAATATCCCCGGTTATATCACCGGTAGAATTGAACTCAATTTATAATATTCCGGGATACCGGCGATTTTTTACGTGTCTTTTTTATCATCTTTGGTGATACTATTAATATTATAATTATAATCTCATGATGGCTATTAGAACTACAGATATCATTAGGTTTATGAATCCTGCTATCATAAGCCTCATTGCAAATTTCTCACGATTAATTACTTCTAATACCGCAGAAATTGCAAAAGGAAATACTATATTTGCTGAAACAATAGTTATGTGAGTTTGTTCAGATATTTCAAATCCTTCTGAAATGGTAAGGAAAAACAAGACACCCACAATTACCGAAGCATCGATTGCAATAACTTCAGTTTTTGAAAGGAGTTCTTGTTTTCCAGTATCAACCTCTTTCCTAAATCTATTTATTATTGAGGGTATTGAAGCTATTAGTATTACAGAGGTAACTCCTACAACACTAATAAGAAGACCCAGTCCTTGCAAAATGACTGCTAAATCTAAAAAGGTTCCACTCTGTACTCCATATCTGGTAACATTGAATTCAATAGGAGAAATGGAAGCCAAGCTTGCATCCATAATAGCTGTTATAAAAGATAATGGTATAATTCCTCCTCCGGCGGGTGAAGCTAATGCATTTACAGGAGCATTTAGAGGATTTTGAAAAACACTAAGCACTGATTGAATAACACTGCTCCAAATAGACCACTCAGTTGAAACAAATCCTGACCAAAAAGTTGAAACTAATGGAGAGAAACTATTTTTTGGATGCTGCGTGCATATTATAAATGTGCCATTATTGACACTTATATAATCATTATCCGAAATATTCCTTTCATTAGTATAATCATTATCCGAAATATTCTTTTCACTACAGTATATATCTACTTCTTTTGAAGCAGTTACAGGAAATTTGTATCCCAATATTTCATAATTTGTAATACCATCATTGATGTCAAATCTTACTCCGAAGATGACTTTGTTTGTGCTTCCATTTATTTTAGTGACCGTGTCAGAAACTGCATTGGTAACATATATTGTGTTTGTATTTGGATTAACTGACACAACAGATGGACGAGAATCTGCAGCAATTTCTTTTTGATGTGTCGAATTTATAGCATAAACGGTATTCCAATTTTGATCAGGAACATATACAATGTTTGTAAGAGGATTAACGGCTACAGTGTTGAAAGATGATCCTGTTGTTAACTTCTCTATCTTGTTTGTTAACAAATCTATTTTAGCAAGATCTGTTTCTCCAACAATGTATGCAATGTTTGTAAGCGGGTTAACAGCTATATCGAATGGTCTAATAGTAGTAGCAGAAATGTTGGATAATATTCTGTTATCCCTTCCATCGATTACCGTAATGTTATCTGTTGAAGGGTTAGCCACATAAACCCTGTTTCTTAGCAAATCGACAGCTACTCCTATACCTGGTTGCTTAAATGGATCAAAATCTTTGCTTATTCCAGTTGGTATGCTAACTTTCTCTTCATTGATGATGCCATCTATCACAGATATGTTTTTTGATTGACCGTCAGCTACATAGATCATATCTGTGGTTGGATTAACGGCTATAGCTAGAGGTGAACGTGCATCTATGGGTATAGTAGTCATTAAAGAATTGTTTCTGCTATTTATGACTGATATAGAACCAGCATGTGTTACGTATATTATATTTTTAAATGGATTAACAGCTATAGAGATAGGCACATTACTTAGCGGTATATTAGCTAGTATTCGATCGTCGGACCCATTTACTACTGAGACAGTACTAGAAAGACTATTTGCCACATAAATCATATTCGTATTAGGATTAACCGCAATTCCAAGTGGACCGTCTCCTACTTTGAAACCTGTATATGTGGTAGATTTACCAGTATTATTAAATTCGATAGAATTTACCATCTCATCTACTATCGGCTTGAAATTGTAAAATTCATCCAACTCACCATTATATATAATATAATAAATATTCTTATTTTTATCATTAAGAATGTAATTAGTCATAGTCATCATAGTCATAGAGCCTTCGGTAGTGGTGTACTCTATTTGATATGCAGGATTATTGCGATGATTGATCGGATTTGAATCAATTACCTTAAAATCGTTGTTTTCTGATGCAACAAATCCGATATCTGATTCGACGAAGTCATATAATTTTAAATTCTCAGTAGGTGCTACTGATATTATGACAGACACCGGCGGACGCTCTATAAAGGGGCTATTTTCATAGTCTTTCTTTGATGTGAACTCAACTAAACCTTTGCCATAATCTGTGGCATACCAGTCCATTGGATATCGGATGCTGAAGCCAAAAGTGGGAGATTTATAAGGTATAAAACCGGATCTTTCAGGATTATTAACATCAACTTTTGCAACAGGATATCCATCAATTATTTTGGTTGAATTTATAATTTTTTCAACCGTTGTTATGTATTGACCGTATTCATCAGAATCTGCCCTGTATATAAACTCGTACGCTCTATTCTTTAATGTTGTATTCAATCGCATTATTTGTTTATCATTTTCAGAATCGGGTTCCCTGAATCTTTTATCTGCTTGCAATGGTTTACCTTGAGTAGTGGTTAGGTTGATCGTAGTATTGTAAACTTCTGTATTTATATTATAACTCGTCTCACTGTAGTAGGAATTTTCTTTTTCATAAACATTTATCGCCAATTCAGGACCATCACATATGTCGTCTGGATAAGCATAACCAAAACAGAAATTCATGCTTTTGTTAGTCGTCTGGGATATCTGCAAGTCTGAAGGATATTTTAATATTAATCCTAATTCATCACCTATATGTAATAGTGGCGTAAAGAACTCAATTGATTTGATCATATCATTTATGACTGGTATATGGTTTGAATACTCTTCTTGTCCTGAAGAATATGAGATAGAATATAGTCTATTATTTTGTATTGCTATGATATGTGTTTCAATAATTATTCCGAAATCTGGATCTCCATATGAATAGGTAACATTATGTATTGACTTTATATTTTCAAGCTGCGCTGGGCCTGACTCAATTAGCTCAAAATTAGGGTAGTCGAAAGGTCTATTGTCGCCTAAAGTTTCATAATATTCTACAGTGTAATTAGAATCTTGCTGAGCAGTGAATAGATCTTGAAGAGGCTCTGAGACGTGAATCTTAAGGTATTCTAAGAACATGCTAGAATTACTTTTTTTTGCAAAAGGAAAAAATGTAACGTTATAGCCACTTGCAAATGTTGCAGGAAAAAACGATTCTTTTTCTTCTGTAATATTCCAGCTAGGGAGATATTTCATTCTCATTCCAATATCAAAATTTTCATACTCCTGTACATGAAGTATGTTGAAAGAATCAATCATGTATTGTATAGTTGGTAAATAGGTATCAAATTTAGATGCCTGTGCTAAATACGTAAATAAATAGATGTTATCATTCTGTTGAGTTGCAATTTTCATTGCTTTAACCAGACCATACCTGTTATCTGTGTAAGTGTATATCAGCCCCAGTGCAGAGTTATTTGCAAGAGCAGTTGTATATGGATGTTCGATAATACTTAAATTTTGAAGCGTGTCTTTTACAGAGACGACCTCATCTAAAGTCATATATGAAATAGGATAAATAAATAATCTTACATAATCACGAGCACGGTCTTCAATATTTTCTAGCGGAGACCTAAAAGTGATACTGCCAGCATATTCATTTTCCTCTTTTTCCCAATGTAATGGATACTGTATCTCTATTCCCAAATCAATATCTTCATATGATAAGAATTGTGCATTAGTTGGATTTGTATAATCGGAAGCACTGATATATTTAACACCAGGTTTTGAACCTACCGTTATATCAATCACTTTTTGTTGACTGTCTCTTAATATAGTTAACCTTAGGCTATCCCCCACTGTCTTATTATATCCCACTAGGGATTCTAAATCATCACTATTTGTGATAGTTTTGTTATCTGCTTTTAGTATTATGTCTCCACCTAATTTTATTATTTCTTCATAAATAGGAGCCAGTTTATTACCTCCACGTAAACCTGCATTTTCAGCAGGGCTACGTGGAGCAACATCAGTGACAAGAACTCCACTAGGTTCTTTTATTCCCAATACATTTGCAATTCCTTTTGTGATATTAACACTTTCAATTCCAATCCAGGGTATAGTCTGATTTTCATCGTTCTTAACTAATTTAGAATTCTGATCCTGATTGTCAGGTAGACCATTTGTTATTTCGGGAATATAAATGAGAAATGACAAGTATCCAATAATTGAAGCTAACAGGATAACTTCAACTCTTAGTTTTCTTTTTTCAGCATTGTTCATTATAATGTCTAGAATATGGAAACAAAAGAATTATACTATATTAATCTATTCTGATGGTGTTGAGTTAAAAGTAGCAATTGCTAAAGCTGGATTGGATTAAATAATCTGTAAATGTTTGAATGTGATATAACTATACCTTTTCTTATTAGATATATGCGCGTTGTACCTGTATTTTCTTGGTTTAAGCCTTAGAAGTTCATCTATAGCAGAGCCCTTTTTAGAAGGGAGGAGTTATGTTACTGTAATATGGCATTGGATAAAGAAGTTTGATCCAAAACATGTAGCATCAGCACCACTTGAATGTGGATAAGAATACTCATATTTCCTCTTTTGTTTCGAAGACAGAATAACGTTGATTATAGATAGAGACTTCAAAACTGAACTGATCCATTAACCAATCTTTATGGTAGTAGGTCAAAACATAAATAATAAAATTATCAAAATGCTTCTCTAAACACATCTACTATAAATTAGCAATTAGATTGTTCATAAATTAGATAACCTCCGAATTGTTTGGTATATTGTAATACTAAGTTCCCTGGAGGACTGTCAAGGAAATATGATAAAGTTAGTATGAATAGGTATATCTTGTTAATTGATCTGTTTGCTCAACTTATAATCATTAATACTAATCGTCTTTTACTGGTATTATATTGTAATACATCATTACACTTACATTTGCTTATCTTAAAAGCCGCATATAAAAGATAAATAATATAAACTGATTATTTACAACGTAACAACAACCATAATAATAATGATGATGACAGATATCAGCGTGGTTTAAAAAAGATCAAAAGGATATGCGAAGATTATTGGGATGAAAAAGTGATTGCTAATATCTTTCCAGAATTTTGGACATATATGGGTAGATTTTCTGTTAAGGTAATATTTGTAAACGAAACTATCAGATTGAAAAATTACGTATGATTATCAATATATGATTATCAATACATACATTGTTTACTTTCTGAATGACATCAGAACCTATTAGATAGGAAAATAAAATTAGATACAAACATTTTAGAATTATTCCTTACTCTTCGTTGTAGAACCTTTTGTAAGAGATTCTATTTTCTTAGTATAGAGGGATTTAATATTCTCTTCAATATCAAAACCATATTTAGACGAGATATAGTGCAATATGGCAACAGCTTCAGTTATCTTTGTCTGTGCTACACCAATACTATTTTTTTCAATTGCAAATGCAATCTCACCGATTTCTCTAACCAAGTGAATAAAGGCTGTAGATGTATTATCTCCAAACCTTTTATTATAATATTCTATAGCAAGAGAAGAAGAGCTCATTGGTAAGTAAAGTCAAATAGACGTACATTAAAGTTTCTAATTAGCTATGTAAAATAGATTAAGGTTTCACATGGGAATTACTAAATAAACATTATATAAGTTTCTTATCTGACTAATATAAGTAAAAAAAGTTTATTATTATCCAATACCAGAAATATTAGAGATGTATGCCAATACGCTTTTGAAGAAAACACGTTCAAACTTAGTATGGTTAGTTTTACCACTTTCGGTTATTGGGCTATCACTAGAGCTTCTTCCTGAAATTGAAGCAAAGATGATAGTTGTATCCATACTCATTTTAATGATTGTATTATGTATGCTAGAATTAAGAGAAGGGTGGAGTATTAAACAGAGATGGTTCAAGACATTCTGGGTTATATCAATAATACTTGTAGGTATATCGCTTACTGCAGAGATCTTACCAGAAGTACATGCGAAAATTATAGTCATACCTGCGTTATCTCTAACACTGATCAATTGTCTCGTTGAAATAAGTATTGGGAAGAGGAATAGGAGGTTTTAAAACTGACGCGAACGAGAAAAAACAAATCCAGTGGAAAGTTACGCAAAAGCCCTGGTAAGGGAGAAAAGAAAAATGATGGCGGCCCGCGGCAGTGGCTAATTCCGGTTCTAGAATCAGCTTATTCGAAGATGATACCCCGGGAACGAGTATCTAAAGAAGAAAGCAATGCTGATATGGTCGCAGAACGGTTGAGAACAAAGAAAAGGCGAAAAGAATCTCGAGTCAAACCAGCTCCTTTATCAAGCCGTTTGCAGCCTGGACATGGTGATGAGGTGCTTGGCGATGTTCCCCGCGACTACTGGCAGCAGCGACTCAGGGAGTATCAAGAGCGTAAGGCTGCTGCAGCACAGCAACGTATGGAGTCTAGTGGTAAGGGGACTAGCCGTTCTTTAGCAGAAATGGCGGCCGTCCCAGGCGTCAACAACTGGATCCCGCTAGGACCCGCAGTGGCAGCTCGTGGTCAAGCTGTTGGCAGACCTCCAATCGGAGGACGTGTATCCAGAATAGCCATCGCCATGGATGGTAGTCGCGTTTATGCAGCAACTGCAAATGGTGGAATATTCCGTTCAGATGATGGGGGCCGCTCTTGGCGTTCAACTATGGATGGTTTTGATATGGATCCAAACAACTTTGCGAGTACAAGTTTGGCATGCGGCGCAATAGCTATTGCACCTACGAATTCTGACCGGGTTTATGTCGGTACTGGCGAGGGAGACACAGACTCGCTTTTCACTTTGAGACTTACAAATGCGCTACCTTCTTACCGGGGAATCGGGCCTATTCTCTCTACCGATGGTGGAGTAAGCTGGATTCCTGAGCCTTCGTCTCCGTCACTTGCAGGCTTTGCATTTTATGATCTAGCAGTAGACCCTAATAATTCTGATAATGTCATAGGCGCCACAACGAACGGTTTATACCAACGAACAATAGGTGCTTCAGGTGCTTTATGGCAACAAAGACGTGCAGGTAATCATTGTACTGTTGTCGTCACACAATCAGCTTCGACTACAACATTTTATGCGGCATCATGGGGCGGCCCAGTCTATAGTTCTTCTGATGGATCCACATGGTCAGTTATAGGAACGAGTTTTCCTTTATCAAATGTTGGACGTGTAGCACTTGGTATTCAGCCAGACAATCCAAATGTATTGTATGCTCTGGTGGCAAACTCTTCTGGTGGATTACTTGGGGTATATCGACTTGATGGTGGAAGCGGACCTTGGCGCAACATATCTGCTGCGCCGAACATTGTACCTGGTACGCAAGGAGACTATGATCTTTGTGTCGCAGTTGATCCAAATAATGTCAATTGTATCTACCTTGGTGGAGACTACAGCAATATTGACCCCTATCCAGCCAACATACAACGCTGCATCATATCTTCAAGTGGCTCCAGTTACTCTATGACTGCCACATCTATTGGAACTAATGCACATGCTGATGTACATGCATTGGCATTTGCGCCGGGAGATTCTAATAGCCTATGGGCTGGAACAGATGGTGGCTGTTTTCTCAATGTGAATCCTACTGGTTCTGGTTCATTCGAAGCACGTAATACAGGATTGTCCTGCCTAAATACCAATTATATGGGCATGAGTCAATCGGAGCCGGCCATTGCATACTGTGGTCTTCAGGATAACGGCACTTCACGCTACCTTGGAGAGGAACTTTGGCGCCACGTCCTATTCGGAGACGGTGGATACTGTGTGGTTCATCCCTCTGATCCTTTTCGTGTACTTGTATATGCTAATGGGCGCGTTTATCGAACCACCACAGGTGGACACGACTACCCGAATTGGAGTCAAGCTATTGCGCCTCCATGGTCAATAATGGCAGAGCCTTTGGTCGGAGCTCCTGGAAGTGAGCGTGTGGCTTTTGGTGCAGGCTCTAGAATTTACATTTCAGACAACTTTGGCAACACTTGGCCTTCTATTTCAGCTCCTACCATTAATTTGCCTGCTGGAAATAGCGGTACTAATTTCGGTATTTATTCGATGATTTTTGCAAGTGACACACGTCTCTTCATAGGAACGACTGATGGTCGGGTGTTTAGAGCGGATCTTGCAGGCGGCGTATGGTCTTTGACTCGTATTGACAACGCAGTAGCCGGTGCTCTTGGATTTGTGGGTCTGATATCAGACATTGCTATAGATTGGTCGGACTCAAGTCGCCATTCTATTTATATTTGCTTTGGTGGAAACGGTGATTTCCGTCATGTTTGGCGGTTTGATG
>WUUC01052139.1_pt1 | contig 15476 bp, 12 predicted proteins | sample 6278441 | NCBI WGS metagenome assembly WUUC01 (sample SAMN13675441, study PRJNA597444) | soil metagenome | isolation source: soil | place: USA: Washington | collected 2017-10
GCCGCGAGTATCCGCTGTCGAAGAACTCGACCACGACCACACCCCGGCCTGAGATGACATTTTCCGCGACATCACGCTGCCAATATTCGGACGACGCCCGATCCTGATAATCCTCCGTTGACGTACGACCGTAGAACGCAAAACGCAACCCGACGCCACGTTTCTCGGATCGCGCACGACCGCGTCGCGGCTGGCTCCGTCCCACCCAACCCTCAAACGTGCTCTCGTCCCCAACTCCCACATCTCACTCCGACAGTCGTCACCAAGTGCGTTCCGAGCTGAGACGCCGAGCAGGCAAACCTGTGACGCAAGTACCTACGTAATCACTCCTGGCAGTCGCGTGCACCCGACCGACGAGATGTCCACCGCCGCCAACGAGCGTTCGCCGACCTGGTCATCGCCGACGGTGGGCTGAGCCGGCAGCAGGCGCGCACCCTGGAAGATAAGGCCGGCATGCGGGTCGTGGCACGCACGCATCCATCCTCGCCGAGCAAGCCTGCAACAGCGAGGGCCGACTGCGGGTCGAGTTCGCCCAGATCGCCCACCAACTACCCGCCTACGCCCGCCAGGACACCGGCTGTCCGGGGGTCAGCGCTGGTACTCGACCGCGTGTGTCCACATGATCCACGCCGACCGCATCAACGACCGAAGTCACAGCTGAGATTCCTTATGGCGCTTGGTCGTCCACCCTGTCGTCGGCCGGATGGGACCACGTTCGGTAACTGCGGCCGCCTGACGGCGGCGACCGCACCGACCCGTGCCCCTTCTGTCGCCCGCGACCGGCCGCCACCCTTGGACGACCCAGCTCCGTGCTATGAGCCCAACGGACTTCTGGACCGGACGGAGTGTGCGGACTCGATTACATCAGGGTCACCTGTCACGGCCCTGTCACCGCGACTAGAACCTCCCACTAGTCTGAGAAGCCTCCGTCGCCTCTACTCGAACGTCCGCAGGCGGTCAGCCAGGCCCGGCAGCACCTCTTCGTACAGCGTCTCCTGCTCCCGCCCCTCACCAGTGACTGCGATCCGCTCCGCGAGCGCGCGCAGCGCCGACGGCCCCTCTGTTGCGAACTTGGCGCCGATTGCCCGTCCTCGCGCCAGCTGACTCGGTTTCTGCCGGCGGTACGGACCAGCGGCCCATAGGTCGACGTCCATCCCGACCGGAGGGATTACACGCTCCAAGCGGGCCGATAGGTTGGCGATGATGCCAATGCCGTCGGCGTCCAGGTCGCACCATGCCACCAGTGGTACGCCGTCGAACCTTGTCAGCAGCGCCTCGAGGCCTCGGCTCGCATATCCGCGTCCCCACACGCACAGCCACCGGTCCACGATCTCTGGTTTCTCACAGACCTTCTGGAAAGTGTCCTTGTTCTCCACCACAAGAACGCCCCGCACGCCTGAGGTATCGAACGAGCCGATCAGCCGCAGCCCAGCTGATGGCAACCCCAGCCACGGCTCGCTGGCACGGGCGTCGGCAACCACGCGACCGATCTTCCACTGCAACGGACCGCGCATCAGAATCTCCACGTCGACATCGTCGACGGCCAAGTCGAAAGCGGTACCAACAAGGTTAGCAAACGCGGTTTCCCGCTCGGGGGTCCACTCCTTCGTGCCGAGGAAGGAAAAGCCAGCCAACGCTTTCGCGGTGTGCCGTTTTCCCCTGGCGTTATCGGGAATCCACACACAGGCTGCGCGGATTGCCGCCTCGTACACCGACCAGGCCACGGTGTTGGCGAGCGAGCCGGCAGGCACCCGCAACGGCGATCCTGCGGGCACGGCCGCCAGCAACTCATACTCGCCAGAGAGTTCCGGCACCGAGTGCATGCAGTCCAGGAGTCGGCCCGGACCTCGTCGGGATCCCGCTGGCCGGTGAGTTCGGCGACATGGTCGGGCGCGACCGCGGACCAAGCCTCTGTGAGCCGGAACGTCTTCGGGGAGTAGTCAAATCCGTCCACGGCGCACCGCACCACGCCGACGCCCGCCCGGACCAACTCCAGGGCGGTCTCCCACGCCGCCTCCCCGAAGCGGGAGGCCATACCGGCCCACAGCCGGGCGGATTCCGTGCGCAGGATCCACACGAGATCACGAGGCTCCAGGCACGCGGGTGGCGCGAGGAACTCCTGCTGTTGTCGCGCGAGGATGTCGACACGGGTGACCTTCACCCGGCCCTTGCGGTCCCGGGGAACTCGGTCGATGACGATGTCCCATCTCTCGGCCAGCTCGCTGTCCTCGACTGGGGGCTTGGGTACGGTGAACGCAGCCAGGTCGGTTGGCAGGTCGGGCGGAGACCCCTGGTATCGCGCGGCTGCGCCGGACTGTTCAGCACCCTCAAGAACGAGGCGTTACGGCTCACCCTGAGGTGAGCGGGCAGTCGGGCCACGCCTCACGGACTAGCGCGGACGGGTAGCCGGCGAGGTCGGTGGTCAGGTCGTCGAGCATGCCGGAGCGCGTCACCTCATCGGCGTCGGCGACCAAGCGATGCGCCTCTGCCAGTAGGCGGACGGCCTCCCGTCCACCGGTCAGCGTCGCCTTGTGTCGCAGGGCCATCCACAGGCCGAGCCGGAACAGGTCCGGGTCGGCCTCGTAGGCCTGCCGGTACAGGTCGATGGCCTCGGTGACCGTGGTGACGGCCTCCCGTGTCCGGCTCGCGTCGACCAGGAGGGCGGCTCGGTTCGCCAGCGTGTGCGCCAGGCCGCCGGCCAGTCCGTCGTTGTCGGTGATTTGTGCTCGATATATTCGTTCCGCCTCGCCGTTGGTGCGCAAGGCGCGCTCGGTCCCGCCGCGACGGTCGCCGAGGGCGCGTTGTGTCACGGCCATGTCCATGTACACGTGAGCGATGCTGACCAGCGTGTGCGGGTCGGCCTCACGTGCGGCGATCCGCCTGTACCGGCCGAGCGCTTCGCCGTACGCGTGCAGTGCCTTTCGATGACGTCCCGAGCCCGCTTGGGCGAGCGCGAGCAGGTGAGCGCCCTCGGCGGGGAGGCGTTCGAAGACCTTCGGTTGCCCGTCGGCGAGCACACGGGCGGCCTGGAGCGACGACGCGGCGGCCGTGACTGCCTCGACGGTCCGCCCCAGCGTGAGCAGGCTGGTGGTGAAGTGCTGCGTGGCCTGGGCAAACTGCGGCCGTGAGCGGTCGGGGGCGGTGAGGCGCAGCTGCTCGGCGATCGCCACGGCCTCGGAGATGGCCTCATGGGCCCGGTGGAGGTCCCCCGCCTCCTCGTGGTCGAGGTAGAGCCGGATGAGGGCGTCGACGACGTCGGGCAGGTGCTGGTCGGGCCTGGGGTCGGCGAGCTTGCGAAAGATGTCCAGCGCCTCGGTGTCGTCCTCCAGGGCTTCCGTCAGTCTGCCGAGCTTGCGCAAGTGGAGGGCGTGGTTACCGAGCGTTCGTGCCAGCTCTGACAGGTAGGCCTCGGGTCTGCGGTCGGCCAGCCTGCGGAAGATGCCCACGGCGACGGCCAGTTCGTGTTCGGCCTCCTCGTGCCTGCGGTAGCGGCCCAGCACGATTGCGCGGTTGTTGTGCACGTTGGCCAACGCGGGCTCGAAGCGTTCGCCGTAGGTGGCGACCAGCCGTTCGGCTGTGTCGAGGGCCTCGCGGGCCAGAGCGAGCCCTTCGTCGACGCGGTCGAGGTCGTGCAGGAAGCCGCTGAGGTTGCTCAGCAGGCCGGTGAACACGTCGGCGAACTCGTCGGGGAACTCGTCCGCCAGCAGTCGGTAGATCGTCGCGGCGCGTTCCAGCGCGGCGCAGCCCTCCTCGGTCCGGCCGGACTGGTCGAGCGCGTAGCCCTGTTGTTCGAGCGCGCCGGCGAGGCCGGGCAGGAAGCCGTAGTCGTCGGCGACCAGGTCCGTGCAGGTGGTGACGGTCGCGCTGACGACGTCGAGGGCCTCGCCGGTGGCACCGTTGGCGAGCAGGTGCTTGGTCAGCTCGATCGAAGCCGCGACGTACTCGTGGCCGCGATCGTGGTCTACGCCGACCAACTCCTGGAGCACCGCCACGCCCTCGCGGGACCTGTCGAGGGCCTCGGCGTAGTGGCCCAGCCCGTACAGGGCGTTGGCGAGGTCGCTCAGCACGTCGGCGAGGCCCGCCTTCAAGGCCTGCTCAGGATCGGCGGGTAGCTCCCGGTACGCGGCCTCGGCGCGGACGAGCACGGGCAACGCGGTCTCGTACTCACCGACGTTGATCAACCGGTGGCCGTGCTCGCCGAGGAGCGCCGCCATCTCTGCCGGGTCGTGCTCTCCGTCCGCGCGCAGGTCGAGAGCGCGGCGGGTGGTGGCCGCGGCGAACTCGGCCAGCGCAGTGCTCGTCGGCGACACGGTGGTCACCAGGTCGTCGACCAGCGCGGTGTCAGAGACCTCGCGCACCACGGTGGACAACGCGCCGGTGAGCGCGGCGGGGTCGTCGAGGGTCGGCGCGACCTGCATGCCGAGGCGGAGCAGCCGTCCTGGCTCGGCGCGGACGAGGCTCGTGACCACCTCACCGAGGTGGGTGTGCCGCGGCGCTGCCCGGCCGAGCACGGTCAGCGCCTGGACCGTCTGTGCCGAGCCGGCCACCGCGACCAGCTCGGCGGCGAGGTCGGGCCTGCGTTTCAGCGTGTTCGCGGCGTGGTCCTCGCCGAGGCGGTCCGGTCGCATGCCGTTGAGCAGGCCGCTGCCCTGGTAGAGGTCGGCCGACCAGCGCGCGAACCGGTCGACGACGTCCGCCGGCTGTCCGGCGAAGGTCGGCAGCGCCGCGAGCAGCCGCAGCGCCGACTTCTGGTCCGCTGCGCCGAACAGTGTGCCCGTGGCCACGACCTGGTCGAGCCTGTGGTGGTGGGCGTCGACCAGGTGGTAGGCGGGGGTGGTCCGCTGCCAGTAGCGCCGCTCGTGACGCAGCACCCGGAGCACGGGGTCCGTCCACCCTGGTCCGCGTACGTCCGGCTCGACCTGGTCGAGGACGCCTGCGAGGGCGGCGGCGTGGATGTCCAGGGCGGTCTCGTAGCGCGGGGTTTCGAGGTCTTCCGGCGCGGCGACGGTCGAGGCGGGCACGTCGAACCGGTGCGCGAACGCCTGGACCGCCCGCGCGAACTCCACCGCGCGGTCCTCGGTCACGACCAGCGGTGACAGCGCCGCCTCGGGCATGCCTGCGAGCAGGGCGGCAACCAGCTCGTCATCGGTGTCCAACAGGTCGTCCTGCCACTCACCCGCAGACCGGCTGAGGAGCAGTACCCGGCCCCGCGTCAACGCGCTCGTCGCGGTGAGGGCGGCGACGACCTGGCTAGTGCGGCCTTCCGCGTAGTCGATGACCAGCAGCGTGCGCGGCTCGAGCGCGCTGTCGGCCTCGAGCAGGTCAGCGGCCGCGTCGTCGGCGAGGAACTCGGCCAGCCAGCCTCGCGCGCGCAGTACCTCGCACAACTTCATCGCGAGCCGCGACTTGCCCTGCCCGCCCGCCGCGGTGACCAGCAGTGGGGACACCGGCTCGTCGCCTTCGGCCCACGCGAGCAGCCGGGCGAGGTCGTCCTGCCGGTGCTCGAACGGCACGATCGCGTAGTCGGCGCGGAGCAGCGCGCTCGGCAGGTACATCGTCCCCAACTGGCGCTGCTTCTCGAACAGACCCGCCCGAGCCGGGTGGGATGACCGTGCCGCTGCGAGCCGCACCGGCTCGGGTGGCTTGGGCGCCGGTGGTTGTCGAGTGGCCTGGTACGCGACCACCCGATCGTGGTAGGTCGTCCAGTTGGTCAGGTCCTGCGCTTCGCCACCGCAGATGTCGATGATCCGGAGCGCTTGCTCGAGAAGCCTCGGCGTGGCCTTCCACCCCGTGCCGTTCTGGAGCACGGCCGAGAGTGACTGTGGGCTGATGCCCACCCGCGCGGCGAGGTCTTTGTTGGGGAGGTGACCGAGCTCGTCGGGCCACCGGCGCAGCGCGGTCACGTAGGTCGCGCCGGGCTCACCCGGCCGGACCGCCGCGCGCGGCGCGCCGGGTCCGGGGCGCCGGGCGCCGGCTGTCCCCTCGGGTTCGGTGGGCTGCGGAATTGTTCGCTCCGTTCCGAAGAATGCTGGTCAGCGTGGTGGGAATGTTCAGGATGTGACGTAGAAAGGATCTTGAAGTTTTGCTGGACCCGTACACGTCGTCACGACCCGACGGAGGTCCACGGTGTTCCAGCACGAGGCTCGGCATCATGCGGAAAGCGCAGATCCCGGAATTCTACCCATCACCGTTCACCGGGAACCCGATGGACGGCTCGTCATGACCGGTGCGTTGCTCCGGTTCGTCGAGGCACCGCGTGAGCCGGTGATCTGCCCGGATGCCGTGCGCTCGTGACGAGGGGAATCGGACGGCCTCGCATCAAGATCTCCCGCAGGCCGTGCCGGATCGGTGCTGACAGGGTGCGGTTCGGCGCGGTCCCGGGCCTGGCCTTCGACGTGGCGGATCCGGATGGGGCACTGTGGGCGCTGGTGGTGCTGCTCGACGGCTCCCGCACGTTCGAGCAGCTGATCCTGGACCTGCCCCCGGCGTTCCTCGTCGAAGACGTGTTGCTCGCGCTCGGCGACCTCTACGGCACGGGGCACCTGGAGGACGCCGCCGAGCCGGAGCCCGCCGAGCTGACCGAGGCGGAGCGCGAGCGGTACAGCCGCGGGCGCGAGCTGTACCGGTGGCGGGACCGGGAACCGCGCACCAGCAGTTGGGCCGCGCAACTCGCGCTCAAGCGGGCGAGAGTCCTGGTGGTGGGACTCGGCGGGGTCGGTGGCTTCGTGGCCCTCGCGCTCGCCCTGTCGGGTGTCGGTCGGCTGCACTGCCTGGACCGCGACGTGGTGTCGCGGTCCGACTTCAACCGGCACGTGCTGTTCACCGAGCAGGACCTGTATGAGCCGAAGGCCCACGCGGCGGTGCGCCACCTGCGGGCGCGCAACTCGACCGTCCACATCACCGGTGCGCGGCGCGATGTCGACGGCCCGGAGACCCTGGCCGCCATCGTGGCGGGCTTCGACGTGGTGGTGCTCGCCGCGGACAGCCCACCGGAAATCGTGTCCTGGACCAACCGTGTCTGCCACGACGCGGAGACGCGGTGGGTCTGGTGCGGCTACGACGGACCGCTGATGACCGTCGGTGTGTACCAACCACGCACCGGACCGTGCTACGACTGCGCCCGAACGGCGAAAGAAGAATTCCTGGCAGGCGAACCGCCCCGGACCGAATGGCCACCCGCCGCCGGGATCGACCCACCGCACGCGGCCAGCATCGTCACCGTCGCCATGGCCGGCTCCCTGGCCGCGGACGCGGTGATCGGCCTGCTCGCCGGCGTGCCCGCAGTCCAGGTGAACCGCCTGCACCAGCTCAACCTCGACCGCCGCGAGTTCACGCTGGCCGGCCCGGATACACCGCACCCGGACTGCCCGACCTGTGGTCCCAGCAGCTGATCACATCGTGAACCAGTCCATGCAGGCGCCCTATCGTGCCGAGGAAGGATTTCCTCGGGACAGGGAGGCCCGCCATGTCGAATTCCGGCTCCACCGGTTCGCCGAGCGTGTTCATTTCCTACGCCCACGAGTCGGCCCGGCACCGGGACCACGTCATCGAGTTCGCTTCGTTCCTCCACGAGCAGGGTGTCGTCGCGGTGCTCGACGCCTGGCTCGGCAGTGCCCGCCAGGACTGGTACGCGTGGGCGCTGCGGGAAATGACCGCGGCCGACTACGTCATCGTGGTCGCGTCGGAGCGATATCGCTGGATAGCGGAGGGCCACGGCAGTAACCAGCACAAAGGCGTGCGATCCGAAGCCGCCGTGTTGCGTGAGCTGATCTACGCCGACCGCGAACGCTGGCTCCCCAGGATCCTGCCCGTCCTCCTGCCCGGCCACGACAACAGTGAGATCCCCCTGTTCCTGCAGCCCTACAGCGCGAGCTTCTTCGCCGTCACCGGGTTCACCGCGGCGGGAGCCCAGCAGCTGCTCCGCGTCCTCCACCGGAAACCGGCCCACCTGGCACCACCGGTGGCCGGGGGACCACCCGAACTGCCCGTCCTGCCGAACGCACCCGCCGCGAGCAGCACACCGGTTCCCGTGCCGAGGCAGTTGCCCATGGCGGTGCGGGACTTCGTGGGCCGGACCGGACCGCTGACCGCGCTGGACGCGGCGACCGACGCGAGCGCGGCGCGGGTGGTGGTCGTCGACGGGGCCGCCGGAGCCGGCAAGACGACACTGGCCGTGCACTGGGGGCACACCCGCCAGGACAGCTTCCCGGACGGCACCCTCTTCGTGAACCTCCGCGGGTACGGCCCGAACACGCCGCTGGAACCGGCCTGCGTGCTGGTCTCCTTCCTCCACGCACTCGGCGTCACCGAGGAGCGAATGCCGGCCGAGCCCGAGGCCCTGGCGGGTCTGTACCGATCGCTCGTCGCCGGTCGGCGGATGCTGATGGTGCTGGACAACGCCGCGAGCGCCGACCAGGTCCGGCCCCTGCTCCCCGGAGCACCCGGCTGCGTGACGGTCGTGACCAGCCGCGCGGCACTGACGAGTTTGGTCGTCGCCGAGGCCGCGCACCGGGTCGCGCTCGACCTGCTCACACCGCGGGAGGCAGTGGCACTGGTGGCGGAGATCGTCGGCGCTGACCGGGTCGCGGCCGAACCGGACGCGACCGGGGAACTCGTCCGCCTGTGCTCGGGGGTACCGCTGGCGGTACGAGTGGCGGCCAGCCGGGTCGCCATGCGCCGCCACACCACGCTGTCCGACCTCGCCGACGACCTCGCGCGCCCGGCGGCGCGCCTCGACGTGCTGAGCGGTGCGGACGACAGTACCGCGGTACGTGTCGTGCTGGACTGGTCCTACGAACGGTTGTCCAGCGACCAGGCGCTCTGCTACCGGCGTCTCGGGTTGCATCCCGTGCCGGAGTTCGGCCTCCGGGGCGCCGCCGCGCTCACCGGGCTCGACCTTGATCACGCGCACCGGAGGCTGGAGGAGCTCGCCGAGGTGCACCTGCTCGAACCGGTCGGCCGCACGCGGTACCGGTTCCACGACCTGCTGCACGTCCACGCGGCCGAACGCGCCGCGTCCGACGACACCGCGGCCGACCGCCATCGGGCGCTGACCGCCATGGTCACCTGGTACGCCCAGGCCGCGGCAGGCGCAGACCGGCTGGTGTTCCCGGGCCAACCCGCGTTGCCAGCCCCGCCCGGTGCCCCGGTCGCGCCGGCGAGCCGCGACGAGGCATGGTCATGGCTCGTCGCGGAGTGCGACGCCCTGCTCGCGGCGCTGCAGTACGCCGACGACCACGACCTGACGGCCGCGACCATCGCTCTCGCCGCCGCGATGCGGTTCCTGGCCCTGCGGCCCAGCGTGACGTGGGGCAGCCGGCTGGCCGCCGAGACCCGTGGCCTGCGCACGGCGCGCGCGACCGGGGACCTGCCGGCCGAAGTGGCGCTGTGCGGGAGCAGGGCCGACACGTTCCAGATGCTGGCGGACTGGTCAGCGTCGGACGCGGACCTCGCCCGACTCGCCGAACTGGCCGAGGAGCTCGACGATCCCGCGCTGCGGGCCGAGGCGTTGTGCGGCATGGGCCGTAACCGCAAGCTCCAGCACCGCGACGCCGAGGCCCGGCGCTACTACCAGCGAGCCCTGCCGCTGGTGCGGGGCACCGGTGCCGTGCGTGTCGAGGCCGTGGTGCGGTGCAACCTCGGTCAGCTCAGCGCCAGGCTCGGTCGGCACCGAGACGCCATCGAACACGCCCGGCGCGAACTGGCCCTGCGGCGGACGTGCGGCGACACTGTGGGGGAGGCGTACGCCCTGCACAACATGGCGGTCGCCCACCAGAGGATGGGAGATCACCACGCCGCCATCGAGATCGGTGCACGCGCCGAGGCGCTGTACCGCGCCACCGCCGCCAGCGAGAGGTTCCTCGCGGACGTACTGGAGACGACGGCGGTCTCGCTCGAACACACCGGTGACCAAGCGAGCGCCCGCCGGTACCTGCACGAGGCAGCGACGATCCTCGGCGCCTACAACGATCCGCACGCCGAGAACCTGTCGGCCCGGGCAGCCGGCGCGCAGCTCGCCCCGGTCGTGGGGGACGTGCCTCCCGCCGCGTCGGTCGCCGTCCGGTGACAGTGGCCCGACGATGGGAGACTGGGGCGTGGCCGACCAGCAACCCGCCGGCGCTGGCAGACCCGCCAACGAGGCGGGGGGACCCGAGCCCGGCCGCTCCTACTTCACAGCCCTGGGCGCCTGGCCCACGTTCGCGGGCATGTCCCGCACGACGTTGGCCGACCGCCTCGGCTGCAGCGCGTCGACCCTCTCGGCACTGCTGAACAACAAGGGGCCGCATGCCGACACTCGCACGGCCCTCGATTGGGCGATGAGGATCATCGATGCCTGTGGTGGGGCCAAGCGCGATCTGGCCTACTGGGTGACATTTCACAGCCAGCTGTTCGAGTACACGGCCGGCGCCCGCGCGCAACTACCAACACCTCCTCAGCCCGGCGCGCCTCCCGCGCTGCGAAGGTGGCCCGAGCTCGCGGGCATGACCCACGGAGCGTTGGCCGAAGGTCTCGGGCTTAGCCCGTCGTATGTCGATGAGTTGCCACCACCCCCCGAGCCAGGCGAAAAGCGTTTCGATCCCTCCGAGCCGCCGGCCGATGAGGTCAAGCTGCGCCGGTTGTCCGAACGCGTCGATGCTGAACTCATCCGGGACCTTTACAAGGCACTGACAGAACTTCATCATATGAAATGGCGACCACAAGCATCGACTGATGACAGTGGTTCGACAGCCTGGCTAGAATGGCTCGACGACCGCGAGAGCACATCAAACGCATCGAGATTCTTATCGACCAATTCCCTACCGATAAAGAAGCCAATATTCTGATTAACTACCGACTTTGCGAGACGATTAAATTTCTAGAGCTTTGCGGCAACAAGACTGTTCGAAAGCAGTTTAGCGTAAACGAATTGACCGCCCGACGAGACCTGATCAGTGACGCACTACTAATGCTGAATCTTCATCAGCGAGGCGAGTCGATCGGGGGCGACACTCGGGTTGCTCAAGAGTGGAGAATAATCGATAAAATATTCACTGAAAGACTTCCGTCTATGTCGCCGACGAATCCCACCCTAAGGACGATTGCTGCTGCTTACCACAAAGACCCCGCAGTCATGAAAAAGGTCCTACGACTCGAATGGGCGAACGGCAACAGAGGAGAACGCGGGCCGGCCTCCGTATCCGTCAAGCCGTCAGGTGACAACGGCCAACGGCTCAGCCTACATGATCGCGCAGCGTCAGCCCCGTCCGGCTCCGGCTCGTCGGTGTCCACCAGCTGACCGGTGAGAGGCAGTCCGTCGATCGCCTGAGACGTAATTCGGTGGCCGGCGGGGAACCGAGCGCGCAACGCCGTGGCCATCTTGACCACAGTCCGCAAGCCGTCGAGTAGGTTCCGAGTCCGCACGTCGTAGGTCAGCTGTGGACCATGCCGTCAATACGCACAACGTCCGTGCCAATTTGCACGGGCTTTCGCGAACCTTGATCCGCGGCCGCGGTATGTGCAGATGCCGTACCGGCGGACACGCCACGCTCGCCGTCGTCGTGTCGCATCGTGGCCACAGTGGTGCTCTGAGGCGCCGAGGGAGCCGCCGCATGGCCGTACTCACGAACGCGCCGCGTTCGGGCCGACCACCCGTGCTGCGTGCCGACTCCACCCGTGAGGACATGCTCTTCGTATTCCGGTCAACCGCCATGCTGGTCCGCCACACCCTCACAACCCGCCTCGACCCACGGCAGCTCCGCGTACGGTGCGGATCGTCACGGCCTCACGCAAGCACTGGCGGGCGCGGAGGGTTCGCCGGTGTGGTCCAGGAAGGTCGCCATCGCGACAACGCCCTGCTCCCGCAGGAAAGCAGCGAACCCGAACACAGCGGCCCGGCGCTGAGACGACTCGTGGGAGTAGGAGATGAACACGCTCGGGTCTTCGACGCTGCTGGCAGACGGCATAGCAAGCCTTCCTCCCGCAAGGGAATCGTTCATCCGAACGACAAGGCTCGCTCATGGACTCATTCCGGACGTGATCAATTCACGGAGCCGCAGGTTGGACAACGCGGGTGCGCTGTTTCCGGCTCCACCTCAAAGCACTCCAGATCAACGAGGTTAACTGCTAGACCCGGTTGGCCGGCAAGTCCGGCACGCCGGTGAGCAGGCTCACGACTGTCACCATCACCGGCTCCTTCGTCGCCCACGCCACGATCAGACGTTGGCGGCGTGCGGCGGGACGATCCCGACCGCAGGGGGAAGCTCACCTGATCCTTGAACACGTGCTGCTGACGCGAGGAAGTGTTGTCTGAGCCTCAACCTACTGCCTCATCGGCGCGCCTCCGACCATCAGCTCTCCTCGCTCCTTACGGTCGTGGTTGGCACGGCGTCGTCGATGTACTCGAGTTCGACGCGCTGTTCACCACCGACAAGCCGGTAATCTTCGCCTACCACGGCTACCCCTGGCTCATCCACCGCCTGACCTACCGCCGCACCAACCACCACAACATCCACGTTTGCGGCTACAAAGAAGAAGGCACCACCACCACACCCTTCGACATGCTCGTCCTCAACGACCTCGACCGCTTCCAACTGGTCATGGACGTCCTCGACCGGGTGCCGGACCTCGGGGCGGGCACCGCGATGCTGCGCCAGCGGATGCAGGACCTCCGGGTGCGGCAGCATGACTGGACCCGCACGCACGGCGAGGACCTGCCGGAGGTCCACGACTGGGCGTGGCCGTACTGACAGGCGCAGAAGCCGGTCGTGAACACCGGCTCGTTCAGCCTCAAGCTCACGCTGCTCGACGACACCGACACCGTCGTCGAGGTGTCGTCGTGGGCATCCCCGTGTCGACGCGGGCAGGCACCGCATGGTCTGAGGAACACCCAAGGCGCGTGGAACACCGACCACATCGCGACCCGCGGCTTTCGTCGTGGTGGTCACGCTGCCCGCTTCCCGGTCTGCGTGCCCGTGACCGGCTCGCCGGAGCGGCACGACCACGGCGAGCAGCCGTCCGGGTCGCCGTCCTCGTCAACATTCGGCGCCGATACAGGCTCGGCTGGGACCAGTCGCAGGTGACGGCGTGTCCGTGCAGGTGTGTCCAGGTCGACGCGGTCGAGCGGGGTGCAGGACCGGTGCAGGAAGCACTGGCCGCGCAACTCCTGGCCCTGCGTGCTGGCGTGGGGGTTAGCCGTGGCGGATGGAGGCGGTCGAACTCGACCGCCTCCGCCCACCCCTCGGGGTCGTGGTCGCGGATCCACCGCCATCCCGTGTTGCCGTGGAACGGACACCCCACGCAGGCAGACTTCACCGTCGCCCCGAACCCCGCTCCGCGAGGTACTCCATGCACCGGGTGCGGTCGAATCCGAGCCCGATCAGCGGGAACACGTTGCGCAGGAACCGCACGCCCGAGTCTCTGGCGCGTCCGATCTTGTCGGTGCTGATACCGATGGCCTGCTCGGCGTACACCCCGGGCGGCACTCGGCGCGGATGCGGGTAGCCCAGCAGTTCCCGCGCTGCCTTCTTCAATGGGATGATCTTGTACTCGCTGGTGCTTAAGCGTGTGCAGCGGCATCGACACGAACCGGTAACGCGTGTCGGCGACTCGAACAGATTGCGTCTGTCCGCAAGTCATCATTGGCGCGCGGCTCCCTGCGGCCAGACCACTGTGACCGGTACTCCGCGTTCGCGTGCGGCGCGGACCACGTCGCCGGTGCCACCTGTCCCGTCGGGCTCGGCGCCGTCCCAGACCGCGACCATCTGGTCGACGTGTGCCAGGACGTGTTCGCTGGCGGCGAGATAGGCAGCGCGGTTGGACTCGGGTGCGGGCATGGTGTGGACGACATCCGCCTTGGTGATCAGCTCGTCGAACTCCGCGGCGTTGTCGGGCTTCACTTTCCGCTCCCGGTAACCGGCGGCAGGCAGCACTACCTCCACCGAACCTCCTACATCGAGCACGGCCCTCGCGAAGATCTGGTCAGCTCCTCCGGCCAGGCAGGTCACACCGACCAGATCGTCGGCCGGATGGATCGACAGGGTGGCGCGGAGCTCGTCGGCAAGTTGCCGGTGGTTGCTCAGCTACTGGTGTCCGCAGGGAGCAGTGCGTCCAGCAGGTCGTGGAGGGTGATCAGCCCGGTCAACTCCTCGCCGGTCTCGACCAGTGCCAGGTGGTTGCGGGTGTCGCGCATGGTGCTCAATGCGGCGTAGATCGGCGTCTCCGCCCGCAGCGTCAGTACCGGTCGCATGAGGTCGGCGGCGGTCACGGTCTCTGGGTGGGACAGTGCGTCGCGCACGTGCACCACGCCCAGCGGCCGGTCCTGGTCGCGCACGACCAGCCGGAGGTGGCCGCTGTCGCGGGCCACCTGCTTGATCCAGTCCCCGGTTGCGCTGGGTGACACCTCGGCGAGCTCGGTCAGTGGGCGCACGATCGCGCGCAGGGGCCGGGTATGGACCTCCAGCGCGGTCGCCAAGCGGTCGTGCCGCTGCGGGTCCAGCGCGCCTGCCCGCACGGAGTAGTCCAACAGTTGGCGCAGGTCGTCGGGGCCGCGGCCCTGGGAGACCTCGTCGACCGGTTGGACCCCGACCCGGCGCAGGAGCCGGTTGGCCAGCCCGTTCAACGACACCAGCGCGGGACGGGTCAGCCACATGAAAGCGCGCATGGGGATCGCCAGCGCGGTGGCCGACTTCTCCGGGTGGGCGATCGCCCACGACTTCGGCGCCATCTCGCCGACGACCAGGTGCACGAAGGTCACCACGATCAGCGACAGCACGAACGCGACGACGTCCGCGGTGGCCTCGGGCAGGCCCCACCCGATCATCAGCGGGGTCATGAGGTGGTGCACGGCCGGTTTGGTGATCGCACCCAACGCGAGTGTGCACAGCGTGATCCCCAGCTGTGACCCCGCCAGCAGCATCGACAGGTCGCGGGCGCTGCGCAACGCGGCCCGTGCGGCCACGCTGGTCTCGGCCGCGTCCTCCAGTCGGTGGCGGCGCGCGGCGACCAAGGCGAACTCGATCGCGACGAAGAACGCGCTCAACGCCACGATCCCGACCGAGATGACCAGCGCCCATCCGATGCTCATCCCACTCACGCGGTCACCTCCCGGGTCTCGCGCAAGGTCAGGGACACGCTGTCGGGAACGTGGCGGTCCACCGTGCGCACGGCGACGTCGATCCGCCGACCTGGTTCGTCCTCTTCCGCGCCCGGTTGCCGAGGCAGGTCGACGGTCACCGTGTCGCCCGGCTCCGGCAGGCGCTGCAGCTGGGTGATGACGAGGCCGGCGATGGTTTCGTAGTCCCCGTCGGGGAGGTCGTGTCCGAGCAGTCGCTCGACCTCGTCGATGTGCGTGGCGCCCGGCAGGGTCCAGCCGGTGCCGTCGGCGGTCGGCTGGTCCTCGCCCTCGATGTCGTGCTCGTCGGTGATCTCGCCGATCAGTTCCTCGGCGACGTCCTCCAGCGTGATCACCCCGGCGAGGCCCCCGTACTCGTCCACCACGC
>WUUC01199515.1_pt1 | contig 15474 bp, 13 predicted proteins | sample 6278441 | NCBI WGS metagenome assembly WUUC01 (sample SAMN13675441, study PRJNA597444) | soil metagenome | isolation source: soil | place: USA: Washington | collected 2017-10
ATGATGATGACGATGACGATGATGACGACGACAGGGACGACTAGGTAACCCGTTCGCCCGCGTTTGGAGGTAGCATATGCCCTTCGCTTCCTCTATCCATGAGCGGGAGAACTTCCATGAGTGCTTCGCGTATCCTGCGCCGGTCGCTTCTGACATTGTCGCTGGCGCTCGTCGCCGTCCCCGGCTTCTCGCAGACGCAGCAGGCGACGAAACCCTTCGAACCCACCGTCGGCCAGCAAGGCAAGGACGTCGTGTGGGTGCCCACGGCGCAACCTCTCGTCGACAAGATGCTGGACATGGCAAAGGTCACGCCGCAGGACTTCGTGATGGACCTCGGCTCGGGCGACGGCCGGACGGTGATTACCGCCGCCAAGCGCGGGGCGCGCGCGCTGGGCATCGAGTACAACCCGGATATGGTGGAATTGTCACAGGCCAACGCGAAGAAGGAAGGCGTGGCCGAGAAGGCGACGTTCATGAAAGCCGACCTCTTCGAGACCGACCTGTCGAAGGCGACCGTGATCACGATGTTCCTGCTGCCGGACATCAACCTGAAGCTGCGTCCGAAGATTCTGGATCTCAAGCCGGGCACGCGCGTCGTCTCGAACACCTTCACGATGCAGGAGTGGGTGCCGGATGAGACGGCGACCGTGAGCGACGGCTGCACCAGCTGGTGTCAGGCGCTCTTCTGGATCGTGCCGGCGAAGGTGGGCGGCACGTGGCGGTTGTCGCAGGGGGAGTTGTCGCTGCAGCAGGAGTTCCAGCAGCTCACCGGCACGCTCGTGACCAATGGCCGCTCGACGCAAATCAGCGGCGGAAAAATGCGCGGCGATCAGATTACGTTCACCGCCGGCGACGAGACGTATACGGGACGCGTGAACGGGACGACGATCGAAGGGTCGATTGCGTCGACCCGGGGCAACCGCGCCTGGAGCGCGACGCGCGCGAGCGCGACGCCGTAGCGAGGTAGCGCGACGCTTTAGCGTTGCGTTGTAGCGCGATGCTTCAGCGCTGCGAGCTCGCGCCAACCGATCCTTTTAGCACCATGCGAAAATTCGTGGCCGTCGTGCTGCTGCTGACGACCGCCGGGCTGGCGGTCGTCGCCGCCCAGAAGCGGATTTTCACGAACCCGAAGCCCGACGCGCATCTGAAGAAGCTCTTTCCGGGCGCCACCGCGTTCTCGCCTCTTGCCGGAGATCCGCTGCACTACAAGGCGTACGCGGCGGACCCGCGCAGCAACCCGCAGGCGCCGGCGGTGGGCGTCGCCTTCTGGACCACCGACCTCGTCCCGCGTGAGCACGGATATCACGGGCCGATACACATTCTCGTCGGCATGGATATGACCGGCACGCTGACCGGCATCGTCGTCGATTACGACTCGGAGCCGTACGGCTACTTCTCGGTTCAGCCGCCCGAGTTCGCCGCTCAGTTCAAGGGCAAGACGCCGCGCGATCAGTTTCGGGTCGGCGCCGATGTCGACGCCGTGTCGCGCGCGACCATTACCATCAGCAGCGCCACGCGCGCGATCCGCGACAGCGCCCGCGCGGTAGCGGGACAGCTGCTGCGTCAGACTCAGTAGGTCCGCCTGAACGCGGACCCCTCGTTGCGGCCAGTCCGCCTAAAGGCGGACACGACGTACGCTCGTAGCGTCCGCCTTCAGCCGGACCGACACCATGCTCCTGATCCTGAACGACCTGGCCCCGCTGCACTGGGCGATTGCCGGCTTCGCCATCGCCGTCATTACGCTGCTGCTCCTCTTCGTCGCCAACAGGCGGCTCGGCCTGTCGACCGGGTTCGAAGACGTGTGCAGCCTCGTCCTCTCACAGCCGTACTTCCAGCGGTCCGCCGTGCGCCGCGGCCGCGAGTGGCGGCTGCCGCTGCTCGCCGGGCTCGTGGCCGGTGGTTTTCTTTCGGCGCTCCTCGGCGGCGGCTGGGAGCCGACGTGGGCGCTCGGCATGTTCGATCGCGCTGTTGCGTGGGGCGCCGCGGGCAAGCTCGCGTGGATGTTCGTCGGCGGCCTGTTCATCGGATTCGGCACGCGGCTCGCCGGCGGCTGCACGAGCGGCCACGGCATCTTCGGGCTCTCGAACTTCGAAGTCCCGAGCCTCATCACGACCGCCGCGTTCATGGGCGGCGGCATTCTCACGACACACCTCGTTTACCGGCTGCTGTTCGATTGACGGACGAACCGTGGTCTTCTTCTATTTCGTCCTCGGCACTCTGTTCGGATTCGTCCTGAGCCGCTCGGGCGCGGCCGACTACGACTTCGTGCAGGGCATGTTCCTCTTCGAGCGGTTTCAGTTGTACGGCATCATCGGCACGGCCGTGGCTCTGACAGCGCCGGGCCTGTGGCTGATTCGCCGGTACGGACGCACCGCGCTCGGACGGCCGATTGAGATCGAGCTCAAGCCGCTGCACCGCGGAAACGCGATCGGCGGCGTGCTCTTCGGCATTGGATGGTCGCTCACGGGCATGTGCCCCGGCCCCATTCTGGTGAACGTCGGGGAAGGAAAGATCTACGCGCTGGCCGCGCTGGCCGGAAGCCTGGTCGGCGCCGGAACATTCGGCGTGGTCTACGGCCGCGTGCAGGCCGTTTTTGGTCTTCCTTCCCTCATGGGAAATTCCGTGAAGACCGCCCCGTCTGGAACGCGCTCAAGCATCGCCCGATAAGTTATGCGTTGGATCCATACCGCGTTCTCTTCGAAACGGCTAACGCCATCGTCGCCTGCTTCGATGCCCAGCGTCGGGTAACGGACTGGAATCGCGAAGCCGAACGTGTGTTCGGATGCTTACGCCGGGAGGTGCTCGGCCAGACATGCGACGAGCTCTTCGGGAACGAGCGGACTCCGCACGAACTGACACGGCTCGTGGCGCAGGTGCTCTCGGGCATCCCCATCCAGCCCTACGAAACGCGGCGCCGTGCGCGCGACGGCAGCGCGCGGACACTCCTCTGCAGCGTGTCGCGGTTCGGTTCCGGAGCCGCGCCGCCGCAGATCGTCGTCATTGCACAGGACATCACCGATCGCGCCCGCCTCGAGGCAGCGCACAGGACGAACGAGGACGCGCTCAACCAGGCTCAGGCCCTCGCGCAGGTCGGTTCCTGGGCGTGGTCTCTCGACGACGACGTCGTGACCTGGTCCCGGGAGCTCTTTCGAATCGCCGGCCGCGATCCCCGGCTGGGGGCACCCCCGTTTACCCAGCAGGAGCCGCTGTACAGCAAAGCCAGCTGGCCGCGCCTTCGCGAGGAAGCGGCTCGAATGGTTGCGACGGGAGAGCCGTACCAGCTCGAAGTCGAGATGGTGAGACCCGACGGGCAGAACCGCTGGGTCATCCTGCGCGGCGTCGGCGTCCGCGACGCCTCGGGACGCATCGCGGCGCTGCACGGTACGGCGCAGGACGTCACCGAGCGGCGTCACGATCAGGAGGCGCTCCAGGCCGCGCACGAGCGCCTCGAGCAGTCCGAGCGCCGCTACCGTCAGCTCGTGGAAAAACTGAACGACGTTGTCTTTTCGCTCGACCTGGAGGGCGTCATCCAGTACGTGAGCCCCGCGGTCGAGAAGTACGGGTACACGCCTTCAGAGCTGGTCGGTACGAACTTCAACTGGCTCGTTCATCCCGACGATTTGACGGTGCTGCGCGACGCGGTCGAGCGTGCCGACGCACGAGCGCTCGAGTCCTGGGAGTTCACCACGTTCGACAAGCAGGGTTCGGCGCGGCGGGTCCGCGTATCGGCTGCGCCGCTGGTCGAAGATGGCCGCCGCGTGGGCACGACCGGCATCCTGATCGACGTCACCCAGCAGCGGAAGACGGAGGAGCAGCTCCGCGTCGCGCAGCGCCTCGAGGCAGTGGGGCGTCTCGCCGGCGGCGTCGCCCACGACTTCAACAACCTGCTGGTCGCGATCAACGGGTACGCCGAGTTCGCTCTCGACAGGGTGCCCGAGGGGCATCCGATTCGCCCCGATCTCGAGGAGATACTGAAGGCCGGCCACCGCGCCGCGGCGCTCACGCGGCAGCTGCTCGCGTTCAGCCGCCGTCAGGTGCTGAAGCCCCAGGTGATCGGCCTCAACGACGTGCTGCGTGGCATGGAGCCGCTGCTCCGGAGGCTGATCAGCGAGGATATCGAGCTCCGGACGCGTCTGACCGCCGATCTCGGCTCAGTGCTCGCCGATCGCAGCCAGGTCGAGCAGGTGGTCATGAATCTCGTGGTCAACGCCCGCGACGCGATGCCGAAAGGCGGCGTGCTCACGCTCGAGACGGCAAACGGCGAGCTTGCGCACAACGGCCGCACGCCGGTAGAGGCCGTGCTCCTGAAAGTGACCGATACGGGCAGCGGCATGGACGAGGCCACGAAGGCGAAGATCTTCGAGCCGTTCTTCTCGACCAAGCCTCAGGGCGAAGGCACCGGCCTGGGCCTGCCGATGGTCTACGGCATAGTGCAGCAGAGCGGCGGCGCGATTGCCGTCGATACGGCGCCAAGGGCCGGAACGTGCTTCACTATTTCGTTTCCGCGAGACCGTGCTGAAGCTGTCACGCCGCAACCAGCGCCTGCCGCGCGGCCGCAGCGGGGAACGGAAACAATTCTCGTCGTTGAGACGAAGATGCCGTCCGCACACTGGCGGAGCGATTTTTGACGGCAGCCGGGTACCGCGTCCTCACCGCCGCGAACGGCGGCGAAGCGGTTCTCGTGTGCGAGCGCCATCAGAGCGCGATCCACCTGCTGCTCACCGACGTCGTCATGCCCCAGATCAGCGGCCGCGAGCTGGCAAAACGGCTGACCGCCGTGCGTCCCGGGCTTCGCGTCGCGTTCATGTCCGGGTACAGCGGCACGGAGATCGCCCACCACGGAGTGCTCGGACCCGATACGCACCTGATCGAAAAGCCGTTCGCCGCGGCGGACCTGGCGCGACACGTGCGGACCGTGCTCGACGGCGCCGTGAGCGCTCCGCAGGAGCCGGTCGGCGGATAGCCCTGCGCGGCACGCGGCGCTCATGGTTCGAACAAGCTCACGAGGAGCGCCGGATCTTGATCACCGAGCGTCGCGCAGCAGCTCCTTAAGAGCTTTGCACCCCGTCTACTGCGTGACGCGCACGACCTCTTCCAGCGTCGTCTGCCCCTCGCGCACCCGCTGCAGGCACTCCTCGCGCAGCGACATCATCCCGTTGTCGAGAGCGACCCTGCGCAGCGCGTGCTCCGACGCGCGCTGGAGCAGCAGCTCGCGAACCTGATCGGTCGCCCGCAACATTTCGAAGATGCCGATCCGGCCATGGAACCCGGTGGCGCGGCACTCTTCGCACCCGGCGCCGCGACGCAGTGAAGGGGGCACCTCGTTTCCGAAAAGGTGGCGGACGCCCGGCGGCACGGGAAGTTCGGTCGGACAGCGCGGGCAGATGCGGCGGACCAGCCGCTGCGCGACCACGGCCTGCAGCGCTGAAGCGACGAAATACGGCTCGATACCCATGTCGAGCAGGCGCGTGATCGTGGAGATGGCGCTGTTGGTGTGCAGCGTGGACAGAACGAGATGTCCCGTGAGCGACGCCTCGACGGCCGTCGTCAGCGTTTCGACGTCGCGGATCTCGCCGACCATGATGATGTCGGGATCCTGGCGCAGGACCGCACGAAGCCCTCGAGCGAAGGTGAATCCCGCCTTCTCGTTGATTTGTCCCTGGTTGATGCCTGGCAGCTCGTATTCGACCGGGTTCTCGATCGTCGTGATGTTCTTTCCCGTTTCGATCAGCTCGCGAAGCGACGCATAGAGCGTCGACGTCTTTCCGCTGCCGGTCGGGCCGGTAATGAGGATGAGCCCTTCGGGCCGCCGAATGACTTCGCGAAATTCCTCGATGAGCGGCGACCGCATCCCGAGCGTCCCCAGCTCCAGCTTCAGCGAAGTCTGATCGAGCATGCGCATCACGACTTTCTCGCCGTGAATGGTGGGAAAGGTCGAGACCCGGAAGTCGAGGTGTCGAGAGCCGATTGTCACGCCTACGCGGCCGTCCTGCGGCAGCCGATGTTCGGCGATGTCCATGCCGCCGAGCACTTTCAGGCGCGCGCAGATTGCGGGCGCGATGTCGTTCGAGACGAAACCGACGTCGTGAAACGCGCCGTCGACGCGAAATCGCACGCGCAGGTTCTCGGCCGTGCGCTCCAGATGGATGTCGCTCGCGGCGGCAGAGGCCGCGCGCGCGATGATGCGGTCGACGGTCCGCACCGCCGTCTGCTCGGTCGCTTCGTCGTACGTCTCCTCGGACACTTCATGGTCCGTCTTTCTCCGGCCTCGTCCGCCTCGGCGATCCCCGGCGCGCCGATCCGCGGGAGTGTCGATCGTCACCGACAGCGGCTGGTCGTCTCCGATCTGGAGCATCCGCTGTGAGTAGAAGCGATCGATCGCCGCGGCGATCTCGTCCTCCAGCGCCACGAACGTCTGGATCTGGCAGCCGGACGCGAAGCGGATGTCGTCGAGCGCCGCAAGGTCGTTTGGAGAGGCGATCGCAATCTGCAGCGTGACCCCGGTCTTCTGGAGCGGAACCACGCCATGCTTCCGTGCGATGCGCTCGGGCAGCGCCTGGACGGCGTCGGGATTCACGGTGTAGCCGTTCAGCCGCGTAGCGGGCACTCCGAGTTGGACGCTCAACGCGCCGAGCACCGCGTCATGGTTGGTGAACCCCAACTCGAGGAGCACCAGGCCAAGCCTGCGCCGGGTCGTGCGCTGCTGTTCGATTGCCATGTCGAGCTGTTCCGGCGTGATGAACCGGCGCTCGATCAGCACCTGGCCCAACGCGTTGGCCGCGCGGGTGGCTGTCGTCGGGCGCGTCGTCTGCTGCGGCGGTCTCACCGGCCGCGGCGAAGGGCTGATGCTTTGTGTCATGACCTGTCTTGAGAAGATTCGACGTAACGGCGGAGTGGCTCGAGGAGCGCGAGTCACGAAGCGTGCCGCACCGAATCGCGGCCAATAAATCATTGACGACAGGAGCGTTTCCAGACGGCGCGCGCTCCATGCGCGGACGGACCGCTGTTCTGATCCTGCACAGCCCGACCCCTCGGCTCCGTCGATAAGTCTGGAGTTATCAGCGCGTTAGAGGCATCGCCACGGGAGGCGCACGGTGTGCTGCCTCGACACACAGCCAAGTCACTGGACCATAGAGAGTTACGCACTAGCGGAGCGGATGTGGCCCGAGGCGGCACACTCTGACGGATCTCCGGAGGGTTGGTTGCGCTTGAAAACATCCGTTTATATATGAAGTTAGCTCGACCGTTTTCTCCTGGCCTCGCCTTTGCGCTCTAATGTCGCAGGGAGAACCATAGAGTCATATGATCGCGATGATTTTGAAGCCAGCCGTGGCCTCCGCCCTCCAACGACGTTTCGTCGCGAACGGGCGAATAGCCATCTTCTCTGACACCGATTCGATCGCGGCCCTGCAGACGATTCTCCAGCGACGTCCGGATGTCATCGCGATGGATCCGACGTTTGCCGCCACGAGCCGAGGCGCCACGCTCATCGCGGGGGTCCGGTCGAATGCGAACACGGCGGAGGCGGATTTGCGCGTTCTGATGATCGAAGAGCGGGACGAGTTTGCCCGGTTGCTTCAGGAGCCGACGCGATCGCCCGAAGAGGCGCTCACCTCGGTGTCGCGCCCGCTCGACTGGTGCGGAACGCGGCGCGCACCGCGATATCCGATCGCCACCGATGCGCCCGCGGCGGTAAATGGAGAAACAAGCCAGCTGGTGAATTTGTCGGCGACCGGCGTGCAGCTGATTTCGCCGGGCCGTCTGCGCCCCAATCAGACTTTTCGACTGACGCTGCAGGACGAGGACGGCGAAGCGCGCCTGAACGCGATCGTGATGTGGTGCGCCCTGCAGGGTTCTGCGGCAGGTCCCCGGTATCGTGCGGGCGCGCAGTTTGTCGAAGCGGACCATCCGATCGTCGGCATGTATTGCGACCGGTACGGACGGACGCCCGACCGTCTTTTTGCGGTTCCCGAAGGCGCGGTGTGTTATGCGCCGTAGCCGCGCGGGGCAGGTTGGACGAGCGAGGCGTTCGAAGCTGGTGGCCGCCCTCGTCGGGGCCGTGCTCATCGGCTCCGGCGCGGTCGGCTATGGCCAGGACAAGAGCAAGCTGCCGAAAGGGCAGCCGTTTCAAATCCTGCAGCAGCAGATCGACGATCTAAAGGGCAGGATCGGCCGCATCGCCGACCTGCAGGCGCAGGTGGACGCGCTCGCGCTCCTCGTGGAGCAGAATACGGCGTCGATCGGCCAGCTGCGCGAGTACGACAAGCAGCAGGAGAAATTGATCGGGGCGCTCCAGGGCGAGCTCAGTCACCTGCGGGCGCGCGTCGCGGCAGCCGAAACGGATGTGGAGGCCCTGCACGCGATCAGCCGCCTTCACGCGGACCTCGTGGCGGAACTGATGGCGCGGCTCGGGCAGATCGACGCGCGTCTCGCCGCCGACGGCCATGACATCCAGCTCCTGTTCGATCGCGACCAGGCGAAGCAGACGCTGATCGTGGTGCTGCAGGAGCATGCCGTGTTCCTGAGCGCGCGCATCGGCGTGCTCGAGGCGGGGTCAACCGAGAACGCATCCGAGATCGCGCTGCTGCAGAATCAGCTCAACACCGTCAAGGCGGAGCTGCAGGCCCAGTTGGATCAGAAACAGGGCCGCATCACCGAAATCTGCCCCGCCGGGTCCGCGATCCGACAGGTCAACGCGGACGGAACCGTAGCCTGCGAACAGGACGACACCTCGCTTGCCATCGGTCAGCTGCAGTACGTGACGTTCTCGTCGGCGTTCGCGGTAGCGCCCAATACCGCCGGCGGCGGTACGAAATCGTGTCCCACGGGGTACGTGATGACGGGCGGCGGCTTCTCGGGACTGCTCCCGAACGTTCCAGTGATCCGAAGCGAGCCCGTGAACAACAGCTGGCAGGTGACCGTCGCCAACGGCCTGGCGCCGGCTTTCGTCACCGTCAGCGTGAGGTGTGTGGCGCTCGCGCCATAGCGGGACAGCGGCAAGGGCGCGCCCCCCGGGGCGAGGAGCGCCGGAGCGGGACCTGCGTTCTTCCGGGTGGCCTCCTCAGGCCGCAGCGTTGCCGGCGGTTCGCTGCCGCGGTCTCTTACGAGACCGCGGTGAGCTGCGGCCGTTCCCGCTGATCGCCCGGCTTCTTCCCTGTATCGACCTTTCCGCGCAGCACGGCCCCATCCACCATTCCGATCCGGGGCGACACGATATCGCCAATCACCGATCCGGTTTCGCGGATGTCGACCTTCTCCTTCGCGGTAATCGTGCCGTTGATGCTGCCGAGGACCGTCACCGTCCTGGCGGAGATGTCCGCCCGAATGTCGGCGTCGGGTCCGACCGTCAGAGCGTGATCGCGCACGTCGATCGTCCCTTCCACACGGCCGTCAATCATCATGTCTTCCGAGCTGATCAGATCGCCTTTGAAGATCACGGACTTGCCGACCCAGGCGACGACTCGCCGCTCTTCCTGGGGGCGGTCCTGGGGACGGGTGCCGGCTGCGGCGCCGGCAGTCTGACGATCGCGGTCGTTTTCGGGCAAGGCGTCTCGATTCCACATGTTGGGACTCCGAATGGGGGCCGTATACGGATCGATTATCGGCTGGGAGGACCCGATCTTTATAATTTTGTGACAACTCAACCAGCGCGGGCGGCGAGCGGTCCCGGGATGCTGTCCGAGGATCCTATGCCAGAGGCAGGCAGCGGTACGGCGTGTCCGCGTTTCGGCGGACCTGAAAAAATCGCGGCTGTGGTGTCCGCCTTCAGGCGGACCCAGGCGTCACGTGCGGGTTGGCGGTTCAGGTGTTCGATCGACCGCGAGCCGGCGCATTCACGCGCCGCTTGGTGCGGAACGCCGCCGACGTCCACGCGTCGGGCACGACCCACCCTTCCGGTGTATTCGCGCGCCACGTGTGCTCACAGTTGCGGCAGAGTGCGTACAGAAACGCCCGTGTCGCAAATGCAACGGTCACGTCCGTCGACGAGCACGAAGGGCACGGCTCGAGCGCGCCCGGGGTACGACCCGTCGATTGCGTTTGATTGCGTGGCATGGCGCTGCGACAGAGCAACACTTGTGACAGGTTGAAGGCAGCGAAAGGGCGCGCCGTTTCGATGCTGCCGGTCGCCGATGTCTAGTTTCCCGACGTGGGGCTTACACGGTTCATCTTCAAATGGTACAAGTCACCGCCGACGCGCGTCCGCGCGGCGCGTTTTTGGTCATCGGGCCAACTCGTTCATCTGACGTCAGACGTCCTTGACGATCGCACGTGCGCTCCGCGCTGGCGCCGGATCGCCGCATGCGCCCTGCCGCGGAGCGCCAAGCAACAGACGATTCATCGGAGTGATGTCGGACGGGATCGTCTGAGTCCAGATGCGGTAGCCGCGCTGCTTGAGACCGAGGGCGCGCACGACGTCGATCGCGATCGCCGCATCCACCCAACCCGCGAGCTCGCCGCTGTCGCACGCAGCCAGATCGTGGCAGCACGGGAGCAGCGCGATGCGTGCGCCTGCCGCCGCGGCGCGATCGAGGATGCGATCGGTGAGCGCGCCGCACGCGTGGCTCGAAGTGACGATGTCGCCGCTGTCGATCTGCACGTCCTCGATCGCCTGTTGGAGGAACTGCACACGGCCGGACAACCGCGGCCACACGCGGACGAGCGCCTCGTGCACGCGTGCGCTCGACCGCGCGAGCGCCGTGTCGACGACGAGCGCACGCGGGGACGAATCGTCCAGCAGGAGCATCACGTGGGCGAGCAGGCCGTGACCGGCCGCGAGGTCCACGACGCGCCCGCCGCGAAACAGCCGTCGCGCGCGGCGTCCCACTTCCCACGCTTCGTACAGCTCTTTGCGCGGCAGGCATCCGGCGTGGCACACGGCGCGGGCGAGGCGGTCGAACAGCGTGCTTCCCGGAAAGCGGTCCACGTCTCGGTCCGTCAGGCGTCCGCGCGAAGAGGGCGAGAACCGCTTCAAAACCGGAAGGAGTACTGAAATTTGCCGGACAGCTTGCTGTCCTGCATGCGGAATCTGAGATTGCCTGTTTCTTCCTGAATCCATCCCTGATTGAACGCGAAGAAGAGATCGTTGCCCGGCTGGAGTGTCCACCGGACGCGGCTCTGCCACCCGAGGTTTCTCGACCGGTTGTCGTACTGAACGAGATTGGACACCGACAACGAAGGGGACGCCGCGTAGCTGACGCTCGAGGTGATGATCCGCGCGATGAACTCGCCTTCGGGCAGGCGCGCGAACGTCTGGTTCGTGTTCAGCGCGATCGTAAACCACGGCGGCAGCTTGTAGGTGATTCCCGTGGTCACCTGTTCGGCCTTTCCCGACCAGTAGTTGCCCCACGCCAGCGTGAGGCTGCCCGACAGCCGGCGCTTGGTCGCCGACGAGATCACATTTGTGCGAAAGCGCGTGAAGCGGTACTCGCCGGACGACAGCACCACGCCCGGCGAAATCTCGAACGGCTCGAACAGCTGCTCGTAGGTCGGGTTGACGTCGAGCATGCCGTGGATGTTGTCGCCGGACTTCAGGTGCCAGTCGAGCACCGAGATGTAGACATCCCAGCTTTCGACGCGGTCGTTGTCGAGGCGCGTGAACCGGGTGAAGTACACGTCGTGGAACATCTGCTGGATGTTCAGCAGGCTTCTCGGCCTCGGGTTGAAGCCGCCGGCAACGCGGAGCATCTGCACGTTGTCGCGCTGCACGAAGCCGAGGGCGGGCCTGAAGTTCTGCTGAATCTCACGGAGCGCGATCTGCGCGTTGAACAGATCGTTCGGATAGTGCGCCGAGAAGCCGTACGACCAGTCCTTTTCGGGAGCCGCGGCGTTCACGCTCCGGACCCCGTACGCGTTCACGACGAAGTTTCGCGATCCGCCCAGGAAGCGGGACGTGGCGAGGCGCACGTCCGCGCCGTAAGTCTGGCCCGACTGCCCGAGCGCCGGGTGGCCGTCGGTGAAGATGGCGCCGATGTACGACTGCTGAAAGAGGTTCCGCTTCACGCGGCCGATGAAGAAGTTCTTTGCGTCCACGATGGGCAGGTCGCCGGTCCGGACGTTCAGCACGCCGATATCGGTGCGGCCGGCCGTGCCGGTGAGCTTGACGCCCGCATCGAGCGGCACCTCCTGCCCCCCGAGCAGCCCGATTTGCCGGCTGAAGAACGGGAACACGTCGGCGCCCGCCGGCGGAATGCCCCCGGCGGGTTCGGGGCCGGTGCTCGCGAAGCTGAAGACGCCCGCGCCCTCGAGGAAAAAGGCTCGCTTTTCCGGAAAGAGCAGTGAGAACCGCGACAGGTTGATCTGGCGCGCGTCGACTTCGGTCTCGCCGAAATCGGTGTTGAACGTCGCCGTCAGCTTGAGGCTCGGCGTGATGTTGTAAAACAGGTCGAGGCCCGGCTTCCCGCCGAAGGTGTCTTCGCCGCTCGCGCCTGTATGCAACCAGCGGCGCGCGACGAACGGACGCACGTCGAGGCCGATGCCCTGCGTCAGCCCTTGAAGGTTCGTGATCTGCCCTGCTTCCGACACCTGGAGAAACTGCGTTTCGAGGCGCGCGCCGGACCACCGGCTGTCTTCCAGTTTCCGGTAGATGTTGCGCGCGATGTTGAAGCCCCAGGCGGTCTGTCCGGCGGGGAAGCTGAGGCTCTTGAACGGGATGGCGAACTCCGCCACCCACCCCTCGTCGGTTCGTCGCGTCCGCACGTGCCAGATCGCATCCCATTCGGTGTTCAGCTGCCCGTTCGCGAAGGCGAGCCCGTCGACGAGGGCGCCCGACGGGTTCGTCGCGAAGTAGAAGGCGCTGCGCTGGTCGCGAAACGTGTCCAGCAGGATTTCGATCCGGTCGTCGGAGCCCAGATTCGCGTCGCGCTGCATCTGCGTCCCGATCACGCGGTGCGGTTCGGAATCGAAGTTCGTCACGCCCACGTAGAGCGCGTCGCGATCGTGCAGCAGCGTCACCTCGGTTCGTTCCGTCGGCGCCTCGCCCGGCTGCGGCTGGCGCTGCACCAGGTCCCCGATCTTCGACGCGGAGCGCCACGCGGGCTCGTCCAGCGCGCCGTCGATCGTGATGGGAGCAGTCGTGGCCGTCACGGCCGCCGACCGGATCCCGGTCCGCTCGGAACCCGGCTGCTGCGCGGACGCGTCCGCCGCCGACACCCACGCTATGACGAGGAACGCAAAAGCAATCGTGGGGTCCGCCTTTAGGCGGACGTTGTGATGACGCGACCTCAACGGGACAACCAGTAGGTAAGCTTCACCGCAAACATCCGGTTCCTCGTACGCAGCGCCGCGGGCCCGGCCAGGCCCGTCTCCCAGCCCTGGTTGTACACGACGTACAGATCGCTGCCGGGGCGGTAAATCGACCAGAGCAGCAGGTTGAGGTTCGCGAGCTTGCGGTCGTCGTTGTACTGGACGAACGCCTTGACGAACAGCGTCGGCGACAGCGAATAGCTGACACGAGTGTTGAGGACGTTGGTCACGTACCTCGGCGCGCCGGGAAGGCTGATCTCGTTCCTGGTGTAGTTGTTTTCGACGAGCAGCGTCTCCTTCGGCAGGAAGTTCACGTTCGCGCGGTACGTCCGCTTGTCGCCGCTGTAGTAGGACCCAAGATCGACACCTCCGCCGCCGTAAACCCGGCGGCTGTCGTCGCTGCTCACCGCGGCCGTGAAGGTGTCCCAGCTGTAGCCGCTCATCGGCAGCACGGTGGGGCCAATCCGGAAGGGCTCCGGCAGCAGATCGTAGTCGGAAACCAGTCCGAGCCGCAGCGACGACCGATCGTTCCTGGTGACGCCGAACGACAGCTCGTTGGTTCGCGTCTGCGGCCGGCCGCGATGATCTTCGAAGTAGTCGGTCGTGCCGGCAAACGACAGTTGCCGCACGCCCGGCCATCGCGGGCGCGGCGTCCATCCGGCGCCGAGCGTCGAATGGCGGACGTCGCGTCGCGGAATGAACCCCATCTCGGCGTTGAAGTTTTCCTGGATGTCGCTGTAGTTCGCCTGCGCGTAGTACCGATCGGTGGTCCAGTCCACGTTCAGCACGCCGGCCATGTCGCGACCCCTCGACTCGGGAGAAAAGGTCTTCGCGAGCAGCGAGACGACCTTGAGGCTGTTGGTGAGGCTGAACACGCCGTCGAATCCGAGCGCCCGGTTGTACGGATTAGCGCCGACCTCGCCCTCGCGGTTCAGCACGATCGCTCCGATCGACGACGACCGGAGCACGTTGCGTTTCAGCCGGCCGACCGTGAAGTTCGCGCGCGGAATGTGGACCGGGCGTCCGCCGGCGAGGTAATCGGTCTCGTCGGTGGTGATGTTCATCAGGCCGACGGTATACGGGCCGACGTTTCCGACGAGTCGTCCGCCGCCGAGCAGAGGCACCTCACGGCCGTCCGCGCTCAAGCCGATCGTGCGGCTGTAGAAGAGCGACAGCAGGCCCGGGCTGGCGGACCGCTGACCGGTGCCGCCTTCGTCGTTGGTGCGGCCGAAGCCGAACACGCCGGCGCCTTCGGTAAAGAACTGCCGCTTTTCGGGGAAGAACAATCCGAACCGCGTGAGGTTCACGACCTCCTGGTCGGCCTCTACCTGCGCGAAGTCCGTCCTGTACGTGAGATCGGCATTGAGCGTCGAGGTCAGGCCGAGCCGCAGGTCCATGCCGTAGCCGCGTTTCCAGTCGGTGGGCGACCGCGCGTCGAAATCGCGCGACACCTGCGGCGACACGAACGGAATCAGCTCGAGCCGCTTTCGCGGCGCGATTCCGTGAAGGCCGGTCAGCAGACCCGCGCCGGAGATCCGGTAGATCCCCGGGCCGCTCCACTCGCGAGGGTACGGGACGAAGTGCGTCTCCTCGCGCTTGTGTACGATGACGCGTCCGACGTTGAAGCCCCACACCTGCTCGCCTTGTCCGGCCTCGAACCGAATCTGGCTCAGTGGAATGGCAAACTCCGAATACCAGCCCTTGTCGTCACGCGTGACCTTCACGTCCCAGACGGCGTTCCACTCCCAGTTCATCAACCCGTTTTCGGTGGCGTAGCCGTCCTTCTGAGCGCCGAGCGGATTGGTGCTGAAGTAGAACGCGTTGCGGTGATCGTGGAAGGTATCGAGCACGATCCGGACGGCGTCGCCTTTACGCAGACCCGAATCGCGCAGCATCTCGCTTGCCACGATGCCGCCCGCATCAGGTTCGTACGCCCAGATGGCGAAATAGAGGCGGCGATCGTCGTACAGGACGCGGAACTCGGTGCGTTCGGTCGAGCGGGCGCCCACCTCGGGCTCGCGCTGAATGAAGTCGCCAAATCCCGGCGCGAGCTGCCACACCTGGTCGTTCAACGCGCCGTCGATTGCCGGCGCGGCGCCGTCCGGCAGCCGGACCGCGCGCGCGGTGAAGGCATGCGGATCGAGCGTGCGCATGTCGATTACCTCTGGCGCGTCCGGCTCCTCCGGTCCGCGGGATCCGCTCGTCTGAGCCGCCCCCGCCGTGCCCCCGAAG
>WUUC01157485.1_pt1 | contig 15467 bp, 5 predicted proteins | sample 6278441 | NCBI WGS metagenome assembly WUUC01 (sample SAMN13675441, study PRJNA597444) | soil metagenome | isolation source: soil | place: USA: Washington | collected 2017-10
TATTCAAAGGCATTGCAGGCAATCTTTTAAGTGCTCTTGCAGATAAGATAGCACCGATGGACGTCAACGTTCGCGACAAGGTGACCTTCCCCGACGAGAACCCTATCCTGATCGTTGCACATGGGCAGGTGACCTTGAAGAACGACAACGAAGACATCGGCACGCTCAAGAAAGGCGACATTGTGGGCGACCTGTTCCAGGAAGGACCTCCGATCAGGATCACAGGACTGTCAGCAACGGAACGATCGGTAGTGTTCAAGATCACACTACATGACTTCTATTTCGTTATGGCCAATCACCATGAATTGGCTCAAGGTCTCATTAAGAATATTACAGGTAAGAGTATAATACAGACAGAATAGAGTAGGACTGAAAACCAGCGAGTATCGAAAACTAATCTACCACACCAATGGCATTCGAAGTCGATGTATTGATCACCTTTGCACAAAAGGATAATGAGACAGCATCCAAAGCAGATAATGGCTGGGTAACGCATTTCAGGAAATTCCTGGAGCTGATGTTATTGCAAGTATTGGGAACCAAGCCCAACATCCTGATGAAGGATGAATTCGATACAGTGACCGCGTCTACCATGGACAATGTGGCCGTGCTGGTGGCCATCCTCTCCAAAGATTTTGTTCAGTCGGGCAGATGCCTCGATACCGTTGAAGCATTCAACAAGATTGCCTCCTCTTCCAAATCCAACAGGGTATTCAAGGTGATGAAATCACCCTTGATGCTGCAGGAACAACCACCAAAGCTCCGTGACCTGCTCGGTTACGACATGTTCCAGATCGACACGGAGACCGGCTTGATGAAAGAATACTCCGACTTCTTTAGCCAGGAAGCTGAGAAGCAATACTGGATGAAGATGGTCGATCTCGCATACGACATTCACGAGTCGCTCCTGTTCCTGAAGGAGGGCACGAAGTCTGAAGTTAAGAACCTCTTCCGTCGCAAGACGATCTACCTGGCTGAAACAGGCCACGACATTTCCGTTCAGCGTAACATCATTAAGCGCGAGCTGCAACGCCATGGTTATATGGTGTTGCCCCGTCAGACACTTCCGAACAATGGCGTAGAGCTGGAGCGTATCGTGAAGAAAGACCTCGAAGAGTGCTCGCTGTCGATCCACCTGGTCGGTAGCGCTTACGGTGAGATCCCCGAAGGTGCGGACCGCTCCGTGGTGGACATCCAAAACCGGATTGCCGCCGAGCTCAGTGTGGTGAAGCGTCAGAATAAAGAAGATTTCTCGAGGCTCATCTGGATCTCTCCCAATCTTAAGAATGCAAGTGACCGTCAGCGGTCTTTTGTAGATAACATCCGGCGCGATATCGAAGCTCAGGAAGGCGCCGAGATCCTGCAAAACCCTCTCGAAGACTTTAAAAACATCATGCGGGAAGAGCTTTTGGAAGCTCAGGACAAGGAATACGAAGACTATCACGGCAAAGCGATCTACCTTGTACACGACCGCATCGACGAGTCGGAGGTAGCTCCATTCAGGGAGGCCATCGAGAAATCGGGTTTCAAAGTTCTCACCCCGGCGTTCGAAGGCGACTTACTTGAAGTGCGTAAACAGCATATAGAGAATCTGAGGAACTTCGATGGCGCAATCATATTCAAGGGAAAGGTGAACGACCAATGGGTGAGAATGAAAGTCCTTGACCTGTTGAAGGCTCCGGGATTCGGAAGAAAGAAGCCGATCAAAGGAAAGGCTATTCTCTCTGCCTCCACTCCTACCTCCACGATGGAGAGCTTCAGGAGCCAGAACGTAACATTAATATCGGGCGAACAGCCCAAGACGATAGAGTCGTTGAAAGTGTTCTTACAGGAGTTTTAACCGGGATTACCCACAAGGTTATGAGCCAGCAGAATGAAAATGCAATAGTGTCTACAGTTGATGTACACAACCCGTTTCCCGGGTTGCGTCCGTTCAAGATAGAGGAAAGTCATTTGTTCTTCGGCCGCGAGGGCCAAAGCGATGAAGTGCTCCTGAAACTATCGAAGAGCAGATTTGTAGGCGTCATCGGTCCATCAGGAAGTGGTAAGTCGTCGTTCATCTATTGCGGCGTGCTTCCCATTTTGTATGGAGGTTTTCTTACCGATGCAAGCCCCAACTGGGAAGTGATCGTTACCCGTCCCGGTGCCGGTCCGGTCGACAACCTCTCCGAGTCGCTGCTTCGCAGTAATCGTGAATACCTGGAAGCCGATGCTGAGGACAAGAAGATCAAGCGTACCATCGTGTCTACTTTGCTCCGTTCGAGCTCGCTTGGTTTGGTGGAAGCTATCCAGCAATCGCGACGCTCTGCGGATGTCAATTACCTGATCCTGGTCGACCAGTTTGAAGAATTATTCCGGTTCAAGGACAGCACCGATCCCAACTCGGTCGATGAAACGCTGGCCTTTGTAAACTTATTGATGGAAGCTGTCAATTACGAAGACGCTCCCATTTACGTAGCCATCACCATGCGTTCGGACTTTATCGGTGATTGTGCACAGTTTCCCGACCTCACAAGAAAGATCAACGACAGCCACTACCTGATCCCGCAGATGACGCGCGATCAGAAACGCCGCGCTATCGAAGGGCCCGTTGCTGTGGGCGGCGCCAAGATCGCTACCAGGCTTGTGCAACAGCTGCTCAACGACCTTGGTGACAATCCCGACCAGCTGCCGATCCTTCAGCATTCGCTCATGCGTACATGGAGCTACTGGTCGAGGTACAAAGATTATGAAGACGAAGCGGTAGATCTAAAGCATTACGAGGCGATCGGTACCATGTCGGAGGCGTTGTCGCAGCACGCGAATGAAGCTTTCGATGAGTTGGATGACGATCAGAAACGTATTTGTGAAGCATTGTTCAAAGCCATCACTGAAAAACGTGGTGAGAACTTCGGTATCCGCCGTCCTACGAGATTGAATGAGATTGCGGCCATTGCGGATGTATCTGAAGAAGATGTGACCGCGGTGCTCGAGAAATTCCGCGAGCCCGGAAGATCATTGCTGACGCCGGCTTACGGCACTCCCCTGCAGTCGCGTTCGATGATCGATATCTCGCACGAAAGTCTGATGCGTATCTGGACGCGATTGAAGAACTGGGTTGACGATGAAGCGGAAGCCGTACAAATGTATCTGCGTTTAGCAGAAGCAGCAGCTCAGTACCAGGTAGGCAAGGCAGGCCTTTGGAGGCCACCGGATCTTCAGCTTGCGCTGAACTGGCAGACCAAGCACAAACCGACCTTGGTTTGGGGTCAGCGTTACCACCCCGCATTCGAACGCACGCTTATATTCCTCGAATACTCAAAGAAGGAGTTCGAGACCGAGCAGCGTATCAAGGAACTTGAAGCAAAACGCAAGCTTCGCAATGCACGTATCACGGCGATCGTACTGGGAACAGCGACCATCATCTCGCTGATGTTCCTGGTGTATGCGCTTGTGCAACGGACGCAGGCGATAAAAGCGCAGCAAGCTGCCGTTGAAGCCCAGGTTAAGGCCGAGGAGAACGAAAAGAAAGCGTTGATCGCCCAGGCTGAAGCCACCAAACAGGCTGAGATCGCCAAGCAACAGGCTGAGATCGCACGTCAGCAAACAGCAATTGCAGAAGAAAACGAGAAGTTAGCGGACGCTGCCCGCGCTGATGCCGTGAAGAGCGCCGACGAGGCGAAACGCCAGGAAGGCATTGCGTTACGAAATGCTGAGACGGCGCGAAGGGCACAGTCACTCGCTGAAACCAACGAGAAGAGAGCGAAAGACGAAGAGGCAAAGGCACAGGCAGAAAGATATCGCGCGATAGCGAAGGCGATGGCCATCAAGTCGAAGGAGTTGGGTAACAATCCCGAACAGGAAGCGCTGATAGCACAGCAAGCCCATAACTTCAACAACAAGTATGCTGGTTACGTGTATGACAACGATATCTACAATGGACTATTCAGGGCGCTTGCCAATAACAACGACCCGATGACAGTCAGTCTGGAAGGTCACCTGAAGGGTGCTGCACGTGCGCTGGAGACAAGAGTAAACAGCAATCACATCTACTCGGGTGGTAGCGATGGACGCATCATCCGCTGGACGCAGGACGGAAGCAGGAAGTGGGCCGCAGAAACAATTGTAGGCGGGCGTACCGACTTCCTTGTGTTCACACTGGATATCAGCCCGGATGAAGCCTGGCTGGCAGCAGGCGGGTCCTATCCTATGAACCGCAATGCGAACTACGTAGAGCTCTATGACCTGAAGAACATCAACGCGACTCCCAAAAGGATCGCGGGCTTCATGTCGGACATTGGCGATATCCACTTCACCAACGACAACAAGGGCTTCTATGCACGCGACAACTCCGGTCATAGCATCCGCTATTCCGACCTGAATACAGCGAAGGAAGTGATTGCGTCGAAGGAGAAGATCAACTACCTCGATATGAGCCCCGATGGCAAGAAGCTGGTGGGCGCCGGCAACGATGGCAATCTGTACATGTGGGATATCCAAAATAACTATGCCCAAACCGTTTACAAGATCGACAACGCCGGAAGAGGCTTGACTGCCGCTGCATTTACCCCCGATGGAAATCAACTCGTGGTAGGTAATACATACGGACTGTTGAGAATTGTATCTAACGGTGTTGTGATACGCGAGCTTTCGGGACACACGTCTGCAATCGAGCACATCAAGTTCAATTTCAAAGGAAACTTTATGGCCACCGCCAGCAAAGATTTCTCGATCAGGCTCTGGAACTACAATGAGTTCACGCAGCCCCCGATGGTACTGAGCGACCACGACTGGGTGTGGAGTGTTGCCTTTACGCCGAACGACGACCAGCTGATGGCCGGTATTAACAGTGTGAAAGAAGAGATTGGCAAAACCAATCAAACCATTCACGCATGGCCGACCAATATCAACAGCATGTCGGACAAGCTTTGCACGTATACAAAAAGAAATATGTCTCAGGAAGAATGGGCGTTGTATGTAGGGAAGGATCTTCCGTATCTGAAGACTTGCGAGAACTTACCCGAAAACAACAAGTAACCCAATGAGAAAACTTGCTGTAGTTGCAGCTCTAATCTTGCTCCTCGCTGTGCCCCGGTTGTCTGAGGCCCAGCAAAAAACCACCACCTGTGCACAGACCTTGCGTCTGGCCAGGTCCATTTATGAGAACGGGCGATTGCATGAATTGCCCGACCTTATGAGGGACTGTCTCAGTAAAACGGAATGGAGCACACAGGAACGTGTAGACGCTTATAAGCTTCTGACCCTCTCCTACATCTATCTCGAAGAGCCTGAAAAGGCCGATGAGATGATGTTGAACATTTTGAGGACCGATCCTGAATTCAAACCGAACGATAACATCGATCCGGCAGAATTTGTGGCCCTGTGGCGCACGTTCCGTACCGAGCCCGTTTATCGTCTCGGTGTTAAAGCCGGTGGAAATGCGACTCAGCCGAATGTCCACTCTTATTCGCCTCTCAATGAAGGTACCGAGAACTACGATTATGGTTTCGGGTTCCAGGCAGGATTGTCGGGTGAGATCGCGATCTTCAATGACAGACTGTACTTAAATCCTGAGCTGTACTACAATATCAAGTCATTTAAAGTAAACAACAGTTTCTTCGAAGGTGACCAGACCACGACCGGGACGATCAAGATGAACTGGATCAGTCTTCCGGTGTCTGTTCAATATCCTCTGCGGGTTGGCCGTAATAAGCTCGATCCGCAATGGACCCCGTACGTGTCGGGTGGTATTTCGGTGGATTACCTCCTTGGTGTCACTACCGATCTTACAACCAAGATCAATGATCAGTCTGATGTTGCAACATCAACAACCGGCAGAGACGGAAAGACGCAGTATGCGTCATTCAATTTTGCACCCATCATTTCGGCCGGCGTGAAAGGAAAAGTAAAGAAAGCGGAGATCGTTGCAGAGATCCGTTACAACTTCGGTGTAGCGACGATTTTCGACAAGCAGAAACTGTACGAAAGCCAGTCGGAAGTCTTTGGTAATAAGTTCGTCCACGGGCCTTTTTCCCTGAACACCCTTTCGGTGTCTTTGGGATACCTGATGAACAAATACAGTCCCAGGAAAAAATCTACCCACTAACGAATGGCGCGCTCTCTACTGTTTTTAATGTTCCTCACGCTGTTTGCCTGTAATAATCTCGAAGACGCGACGATACCCGAGAGACAAACATTCATCCGTTTCTTCGGAAGCGCCCGGAGCTATGTTTCTGTGGCCGTGGAGCCAGACCTCGACGGTGGATTTATCATGGTTGGCAACGCCTCCCCTCTGGAGTCGGATCTGGCCACACCCGATCAGCAGGTACCTGCGATCGTAATTGTTAAGACCAACGCCCAGGGCACAAAACTTTGGGAAAAAATCATTCCCCATGCGAATGTTCACTCGATAAAACCATTGGCCGACGGTTACCTGCTAACTGGTGAGGGTATTGAATTAAATCCAAGCTCCACCGAAAGCTCCGAATTTGTGAACACTCAATTTCTCCTGCTAAAGCTCAGTGCAACGGGCGAACCACAGCTGTCGTTCTCAAAAGACAGCAGTGTGACAGTAACGCGCGGCCTGGACCAGGTGGACCTCAAGGTGGACTTTAAGGCAAACGCCAGCGTGTTGTTGCCCGGGGGCACCGAAATAGCGACCATTGGATCCTATAAGGTCCCCGGAAGTCAGGAAAGAACGGTCACCATGGGCTTCAGCGTCTCAGATTTCAGCCAGCCCCTCTGGAGGAAGAACCTCGACCTTTCCAACTTCGATTATATCAATCCAAACTTCCTGGGATTCACATCGGGCAACCTCGTATGGGCCAGCACCGCAACGCCTCAGGATGTCAACCAGTCGAAATACGTTAGTGTGATCGCAGTTCCCCCGAACTATGCATCCCCCTCCAACAACAGTCTGTTTGGAAAGACCGATGATACCGGCGGACATGATGTAAAAGACATAGAAGCTTCGGCAACGGGTTTCGGTATTGTGGGAACATATACCAGCAAAGCCGGCAATAGAAACGTATTCTTTGTTAAGGTCGATCCCGCCGGCAACGTCATGGAGTCGACGGTACGGTATTTCGACGGCGTCGATCTTTCGATTGAAAAAACACAGGGAGGCAATAGCCAGGACGAAGGCACTGCGATAACATTTACCAAAGACGGCGGCTTCGTGCTTGCCTGTGCAATGGGCGAGAATCCAACCATTGGTAATGGCGGCACCGACATCGTACTGATCAAGGTAGATGCCTTCGGCAATTATATATGGCATAAACTGATGGGTGGAAGCGGCGATGAAGTTGCTTCTTCGATCCGCGAGCTTTCCGATGGGACATTAGTGATCTCCGGAACATCCACCATTAGTAACGTGTCGTCCATGTTCATCATCCGTTCCGATGGCAGCGGTAATTTGAAGGACTGATTTGAGTTTATAGTAAAAGTCGATTTAGATATATACACCTCTAGGGATTATGAAGAACGCTATAGTCAAGCTGGGCTTTTGTCTTCTAATTTTATTTTTCTGTGCTGGTCATGTGGCGTTTGCCGCAGCGCCGACAGTAACTGTTACCCAAGCCAGTGCAGACCCAACTAATTCCAGTACGATCGTATTCAATGTGGTGTTCTCTGAATCGGTCACCGGTTTCGGAAATATCTCGGGCGACGTATTGTTGAGCGGCGCAGGGGCATCAGGAGCAGCGGGCGCGGTTACCGGAAGCGGATCAAACTATACCATTACGGTTACCGGGCATACAGTAAACGGTCCCATAACTGTTTCTATCCCTGCCGGGGCAGCACAAAACGGCACAGCGGAAAACAACGTTGCCAGCGCAGGCGGAGATCCCACGGTCACCTATGATGGTACCAAACCCAACGTCACCATCAACAAGAAGGGAACGCAAACCGACCCCACTAGCACAGGCCCCATTCGATTTACCGTTGTCTTCAACGAGCCCATCAACGCAACGACGTTCACTGCGGCCGATATCAATCTTTCAAGCAGCACAACAGGCGCCGGCACACTCACTGTTGCAGGCATAACCGTAGTAACTCCGGATACAGACTTTGAGGTTGAGGTGACAGTGTCGGGATCGGCGGTCGCCGGCGATGTGATCGCATCCATACCGGCCGGAAGCGTCGATGACCTTGTCAGTAACTCAAATAATGTCAGCACCAGCACCGATAACTCTGTACAATATATTACAGCACCGGTGATGGGACCTCCCACTGTAACTGGTCTCATGGAAAACGAGGCAGCCATGGGAGGGTCAATAACTTCGACCGGCGGAGCTGCTATCACCGGCCGTGGTGTGTATTACGATACGAACCCGAATGTCACTACCGCTGATACCCAGGACCCGAATGCAAGCGGATTAACCCCTTTCAGTGAAACAATCACTGGCCTGACCGACGAGACTCACTACTATTTCAAAGCGTACGCCACCAACTCGGTAGGGACGACACTTTCGTCTGAAGGTGAGTTTTGGACATTATCGGCTGCCCCCGCCAGCGCACCGACGCCGACGTTGAGTGCAACCAGCACCACCGCGATTCACATTACCTTTCCGGCTGCCAGCACTATAGCCAATACAGAGGGCTACGTGATCCTTCGCAAGGTAGGAAGTGAGCCACCCGTAACCGACCTCCCGGACGGTATTCATCCCGACGATCTAGACGACAGCTCGCTGCCTGCAAACAGCACGCTCGTTGCGATCATAACAGACCAGAGCCAAACATTCATCGACGACACCGGCCTGAATCCCTGCACAGATTATTACTACGTAGCCGTACTTTACAATTGGGACCTTACTAATCCCGGGACAACAAACTACCGTTATGGCGGTGTCACTTTCAACGAGGCACGGGCAGGCACCTGGTGCAATGCTTCGGACATCCAGATCAACGGCCCTTCGGCTACGCTAAACTTCGCCTCGAAGACGGGAGCCACCATTACGACTGCCGCTGACGGTTTGGAGGTATTTCCCCTTCGTCTGCGCGACGGTGGCGCCACAAACGACGTAGATGACCGGAAGACCGAGATTGCTTCGATAACCATTTCGATCGATCACCCTGAGCTGTTGCAAGCCGTGGCGTATATCGACGGTGCGTATGTGCAATCGCAGGCTGCTGCTGCTTCGATGGTGTTCAATATTCCGAGCAATACCACGCTGGCCGACGACGACAACGATAATGACTTTTCATTCTATGCGACGTTCGTACAAACTCCTGTCGTCGACCAGACGCCGATCGTATTTACTGTAACTGCAGCGACTGTGAGAACAGGTGTGAACCAGGCCGGGTCGGGTTTTGCGACAGCAAACGCCGGAGGCGCAACCACCGGTCCGACCAATAACCGGGTGGATGTTATCGCGAGCAAGCTGGTGTTCTCCAACATCACAGATCCGATCAACCCGAACGGCGACTTTACACTGACAATCACCGCAAGGGACGTCTTCGACAACGTCGATACCAACGGCGGTGGTTCCGTTACACTTTCGATGACAGTGGGCACCGGAACATTTACGTCTACCGACGTTCCAGGAGGCCTGACCCGCACATTAGCAAGCGGCACTACAACGTGGACGCTACTTCGGTTTACAACAGCGTCTGCTGCTGGAAGTCCCAAGACCGTCAAAGCCGATCACAGCGGAGCGATACCGGACGCTTTCCAGAATTTAGACGTGGAAAGTCTCGGGGCGATCATCACAGGACCCACGACGACACTTTGTTTTAATAACAGCTCAACGAGTCCCACTTCGTTTGCCACTCTCGGACAAATCAAAATAAAGGAAAGTGATGGCTCGGATTTTTCGACAGGCAGCAACCAGACTTTCTCCCTGCTCCTGCCCGACGGATTCATATTCGACATAGCAGCGACGCCAACAGTCGGAGCTGTGGGAACTGACATCAACACACCCGCATTTGTCGGTTACACAGGAAATAATGTAGTGCGTGTTAAATATAACATCAGCGGCGCAGGCGGAGTAGTTGTCGACGAGCTTACGATCGATAACCTGAAGGTCAAATATACCGGTACCACTGTGGTGACGTCACAACCGATAACACGGGTGGGCGGATCGGCTGTGCAGGAAGGTAATGCCGACACCGATGCTAAACCACACGGCCTTTTGTCCTCAGGAGGTAATCCTAATATTGTCCTCGACTTTGAGAACGTCAACGCCCCTCCAACACAAACATCGTTCAGCAAATTAAGCGGTACGCCTATCGAGCTCAGAGGTCTTAAAACCAATGCCCCGTCTGCGATACTGACGGGACCTACGGCGGTATTTTCCGGCAACGGAGTATCGCTCGATGGCGGCGTGTATAAATTCACCCCCTCGTCCGTAAGTAACGGAAACCATGACATAACATTTACATATGCCGATCCGGTTGCTCCGGGATGTTTTAGCACTGTAACCAAGACATACACGGTATTCTCCTCGATCATCAACGGTCTGCAGACCAGCTATTGTATCAATGACGCCCCGACAAATCTTACTACACCTGTTGGCTCTGCTCCGTTCGTTTTGCAGCCATGTCCGGGCCTCCCTGCTCCTGCCTATAACAACTTCAATTACGTTTATAAATACTATGATTACACCTTCGGTTATCAAAATCTACCTGGATTTGTGCTTGGAGGAAACACACCTTTTAATCCCAGCCATCCTGCGTTTGCCGATGAGGTCCTGGATGGATACATTGAAGTAAGCGTATGGTATAATAACGTATGTAACGGAAGTCAAACCTTTGTTGCGTACACATTCGTCAGGATCTACCCGAAGCCTACTATTTCGTTTAGCCCCACGTTCGACTATGGTGTGTGCGCTTCCGACGCAGCGTATAATATGTCGGGATTTCCGTATACGCCCGCAAATAACTTTGATGAATTCTGGAGCTCACAGTCAGGAGCACCCGGTACACCCGCACCAGGCATAACAGGCGATCGTGCCACTGGATTCAAGTTCGAGCCTCAACTCGCTAATGCAACGGCTTCGGATAAAGTCGTTCAGATCAACTACACACATAAGGACGTGTCGACGGGATGTGTCAACGAAATTGCTCTTGACGTCAATGTCTGGGCGAAACCTGCCCAAGTGCCGGCATCGAGCATTTTTATAAGGGACACGGTTACTCCCGATATCTCGGGAGAATTCTGTTACGGCGAGGGACTCACTCCGTTCACAACAACCGCGGTTCCCAGCGTGATCCATAAGTGGAATCTTACTTCACTGGCACGTCCTCCTGTCGAAGGCGATGAATTTGCCCTTAGCCCGAATGACTTCCCCAATACCGGCGGTGTACCCAATATCGGCGCGGTAGTCAACTACCAGGTTACTCAGATCGTCCATAGGCAATTCGGGCCGCACCCGATCTTCCCGTTCATCACGGTACAGACATTCCCCGGATGTGAAAGTAATGTCAGGAACCTGACCGTAGAGATCATGGAACCTACTACTGTTGAAGCCGGCGACGATGCGGTCATCTGCGAAGGCAACGACCTTAACTTATCACTCCTCTCAGCGGAGATCAATTCTCCTACTGCCGGCCTCGATGGCACCTGGATCAGTACCACAGGGGGAGCTGACGGCTACTTCTACAAGGACACACAGGCAAACCCTCAAGCTAGCTTCCTTCTGGCAACACATTACCATCCGTCGCAGGTCGAAATCGATGCGAGGCTGGCAATACTGCGACTGACCACCAACGAACCAAACGGTCCGTGTGGGCCTGTGACTGACCTTGTATTTATTACGATCAATCCCGGTGTTACCGTTAGTTTCCCCGTTTCCCCGGTGGAGGTTTGTTCTACCACGTCAATATCTGTGGAAGGAAAAGTTTCTAACGCCGCACTTGATTTTGCGTGGACGGTGGTATCCGGTGGTGGTGCAATTAGCGCCGGCACCGAAAACAATTTAACGACCACGTATTTGCCGACAACTGGATTACAGGACTTTGGCGGGACCGTCAAGCTCAAGCTTGCAACGGAGGATCCGGATGGTCCCGGACCATGCGTTGTCGTCGAACAAGTCGTGGACGTGATCATTAGCCAGAAACCGAAGATTGACGCCGGGCCCGACTACGATATCTGTGCTGACCAGCCGATCCTGCTCAACGGCAGTATAGATGATCCGATCAGCTCTGCGAGCAATGGAACGTGGACGCACGATGGAGCCGGCAGCATAAACAACACGACTGCCCTCCTCACTCAATACGATCCCGATAATGTGGAGGATCCAGGCGCAGTCGCGGACCCGAACTCAAAGAAGATCACTTTTACACTGACCTCTAACGTCCCCGGCGGCGGAAATGTCTGCCCTGCTGAAACAGACGTGGTAACTATAACCATTCACGCTCGTCCGGAACTGCCGCAGCCAGGTTCGGCCACGCCTCCCACTTATTGCGTTGGTCAGAATGTCGACCTCCTCCGTGCAACCGGTACAAGCCTTACCTGGTACGACAACACTCTTTCACAGATCAGTACAGGCCCAAGCTTGTCGACCGGCGTCGTGGCCGATGCCGAAAAGAAGGTGACGTTCCACGTAAGTCAGACCTTCGACAAGCTCGCTCCTTTCCCTGGCTGCGAGAGCGCAAAAACACCGATCACCATTACGGTGAATCCCTTGCCTGTGCCTGCATTTGATTTTGCAGAACAATGCCTCGGCGATTACATGAAATTCAAAGATCGTTCGACCATTGCCCAACCATCTGTGGGAACGCGATCGATCGTAAGCTGGCAATGGAATTTTGACGATGGTCTCGGATTCACCGACGCCGGTGCAGGACCGATCCCTCCCGGAACGCAAGATGACAGGACCCTTGGCGCGTATGACAGCCTTCGTCACATCTTCAGGAATACCGGTTTGTACAATGTCAGGTTAGCTGTCGTTACTTCCGACGGCTGCACCGCCGTCCTCACGCACGCACCGATAAAAGTGGGCGAAATTCCCGAGGCCAGGTTCGCATCCAGACTTGTGTGCGACCAGGATAATACGCAGTTCATGTTTACCGGCGCCGATCCGGGAGCGGGCACCACCTTCAGCTATGCCTGGGACTTCGGCGATCCGTCGAGCGGTTCCGACAACGCCTCTGTGGCGAAGAATCCGGCTCACCAATTCACAGGAGTGAACACGTATGATGTGACATTAACCGTTACAACGGATCTCGATTGTGAGAATAGCATCACAAGCAAAACATCCATCCTCCCATACATCAACGCGTTCCCTTACATAGAGACCTTTGAGTCGACCAACCACGGATGGGTATCGCAGGGATTCCCTGAAACCAGCTGGAATCTCTCTACAGGCACGAACCATATCGCACCTAACCCCGCTTCCGCGGCAGGCTCTACTTTCTGGGTAACCAATACCGACGTCAATGGTCAAATGACCTATAACAACAGTGAGCGCTCGGTGCTGTACGGACCTTGTGTCGACATGACTACTCTTGACCGGCCGGTGCTTGCCATGGACTATTGGAGCGACACCGAGCCCCGCGGCGATGGCGCGTATGTCGAGGTAATGGATGAATCACTTGCCAACCCGCAGTGGATAAGACTCGGCGCCAGTGGCAGCGGTCTGAACTGGTATAACGAAAATTCTATCGGTGGTCTCGCCAAGACAGGTAACGTCGGCCAGGACATCGGGCAGTTTGGCTGGTCGGGCGTATCCGACACCTGGAAGACGGGCCGATTTAATCTTGACCAGTTTGCGGATAGAACAAGACTCCGGTTCAGGATCGTGTTCGGATCAAACGGAAGTCAGCCCCTCGAACTTTTTGACGGGTTCGCTTTGGATTATTTCAAACTCGAGACTAGGAACAGGCTTGTGCTGATAGAGAATTTCACTGCCAGGAGCACTTCCACAGCTGTTACGGGCAATAGCTCGGCGTTCAATAAATTCCCTTCCGTAGGCGCGACCAGTGAGGTGGTGAAGATCGAATACCACACCGGTCTTCCTGCAGTTGCCGGCGACCCTGTCGACCCCATCTTCAGTCAGAACCCGATGGATCCCAACGCAAGGGCATCGTTCTATGGACTGAGTGCGGTACCACGAGCTTATATAGACGGGTATACGAACGCAGGGACTGGATTGCTGGGCGACCAGAACGGCAACATCAACTCCTGGGCCTCCAATGAATACAACACGGAATCACTCGTCACCTCCCCGCTGGATATCGTGATCAACACACCCACGATCACCAACGGTGTGATCAATATCACCGGTACGGTAACCACCAAGGAGTTTGACCTGAAGGCCAACCAGTATTCGTTGTATGTAGCGGTTGTCGAGCAGACGGTAGGAAATGACTCTTACGTTCTCCGCAAGATGCTCCCTTCGGCTTCGGGCAGGAAAGTACCGGCTACGGCAACGGGCCAAACTTTCACGTTCGACGAATCGTGGAGCATCGATAAGTCGAACCTCACGGACAACCCCACGCTTGTTGCCGTAGCATTCGTTCAATCCGATATTATTACCGACGCTGCGAAGGGGACGAAACAGGTCTTGCAAGCTGCTTACAACGATAACCTCCCCGTGATCAACTTTACCACAGGCGTGGAGCTGCCCCTGCTGGAACAGACTGCTCTGTACCCTAACCCGGCCGATCGGATCCTGAACATCGAGCTACCCACGGCGACAGCCTCCGGGGTGGACGTGAAGGTGATCGACCAGCTCGGGCGCCCGGTCATCCTGTCGGCCATTGGCGCAGGTGAGAGATCCACCACCATCGATACCGGCGGCCTGGCGGCAGCCGTTTACATCGTACAGCTCAAGGAAAACGGGATTTACACCAACCGCCGGTTGGTGATCACCCACAGACACTAAACGACGCGGCCGGGGGTCAAAAAGCCCCCGGTCAGGTCAAAAAAGGCGGTCAAGTAATCGATTTTTATTATATTTGGATTGCATTGATTTGACTGATGACGAGATCGTTCCGATTTATTATTGTTGCCGCGTTTGCTCTGACGGATGCCACAGTCGCTCTCTCCCAAAGCTTTTACGCTATCAGAAGGGAAAGGTCTGTGATTGGATATGTTGGCGTTGGAAGCGCTAACTACTTTGGCGAATTAACGAACCCCAAAAGCCTCGGTACTGTCAAGTACGGCCTCAACGTCGGGCTGGAACATTTCTTTACAAACAGGATTAGCGGACGGGCCGAAGTCAACTGGTTCCAGATATCGGGAGATGACGCAAATGCAAATGACTCCCGCATTGTAAGAAGGCTCTCTTTTGTTTCTAATAATGTTGAAGGCAATGTTGTTGCTACGGTAAACCTGCTACCGAACGGCAGAAGATTCTATCAAAGACAAGCGATCAACTTCTATGCATTCGGAGGAATTGGGTTTGTATACATCAATCCGAAAACAGAATACAATGGTGACCTGGTGGCATTGCAGCCATTACAAACCGAAGGGATCAAATACAGCAAACTGCAGCCGGTTATTCCGTTTGGTGGCGGCATAAAGGTCAAGGCCGGTCCTTTCTTCA
>WUUC01018295.1_pt1 | contig 15466 bp, 9 predicted proteins | sample 6278441 | NCBI WGS metagenome assembly WUUC01 (sample SAMN13675441, study PRJNA597444) | soil metagenome | isolation source: soil | place: USA: Washington | collected 2017-10
AAGCGTTACCGGCCAGTCAGCAGATTCAGCCGACGCTGGTATGAGGGTGCCGGCTGAAGAAGGCTGCCTAATCAGCGTATCGCACGAGGGCACCCCGATCCAGCACCGCAAAGCCAATCCAGTCAGGCACTTACGGGGTGGTTTCCGCTCCGCTCCGTAGCGAGAACGACAGCTCCCTCACTACTGATGAGCTTTCGCCACCGCGGAACCTGGCCTCGACCCGCAACACGTACACGCCTGCCGCGAGATCGCGGAGCGGAATATCGACGCGATGCGCCCAGGATTTTCGCGACGGGTCCACGCTGAAGGCCTCAACCGTTTCGACGGATCGAAACGCGACGCGACCTGCCTCGCCGGACACGGTGGTGAGTAGCTCGATCGGCTCACGGCCTCCCGTGCGGTTGTCGTACGCTTCGGCGAACAGTGTCAACACGTCATCGTTGTCGAACGCGCGCGTGGCGGTTGGCGGAACTGAAAGCCGGTCCTTCAGCAGCGGGTCAGGCTTCGTGGTCATCGGCTGCGCGGCGCTGCGTGAGCCGAGGACCAGGTGGCTCAACGCTAGTGGCGCCGCCTCGTAATCGGGCACGACGACGTCGTGGATCACCGAGCCTCCCTTGTCGGTTCCCTGCTCACGGGCAGCAACGCGAACCTGGTAGCGGCCCGGTGCGAGATCGAGCCGCGAGAGGGTTCGGAAGCCGTGACGTTGCACGTGCGCGAGCGTCTCGGGTTTCACCTTGAGCTCAATCGCGCGTTGACCGCCGCCGGTAACCTTGGCATCCGCCGCGATGGCCATGGCGGACACGTCGACCCGCCCACGATGCAACCCGTCGGACTCCTTCCACGCGAGGTCGGGAGCAATCTCCAGCGTTACCAGGGCGGACGCTTTTCCGTTGGCGCCCTTGAACGTCGCGACGGAACTGGTCAACGTGAGGCCGGAGACCGGAACGGGGCTTTCGAGCAGCGGCCGCAGGTCCGGCGAGCCATCTTCAGTCGCCTGTGCTTTGCGGATGGGCTCGTCGCGCGGAGCGACGTACCCGCGCCGCGCCAGCACGCGGGCCCCGGGACGCTTCACACGCACGTCGAGTTTTCGGAACCGCCCGTCGCGCCGGGCATTCGACGGTTGGAAGCCGAGCAGGTAGTAGTGGGTGTTCTCCCGAACGATGCGGTCGAACGCCGTCGAGAAGTCGTTCGCGTTCACCACGGCGAAGCCGCCCGTTTGGTCCGCTAGCGTGCGCAGGCTGTCCTGGGACAACTGCACTTCGCGCTGCATGGAGGAGGTGCCAAGGTTCAGGCTGGTGTCCTCCGGCAGGCTCGCCACTTCCATCTCCTCGTCGCCGAGCGTGAGACCGCGAGGATCGATGCCGTAGATGGTGACGTTGCCGCGCATGGCCGCTGTTATGGCATCGCGGGTGCTCGACACGATCGCGGAAGCCTCACGGTTCGCGAAGACGTCGTGGATGTCGTAGTCGATGCCTTCGCTGACGAACAGGAGCGACTTCCGTCGCACCGGCACGGATCCAAGCCAGCGCGCCACGTTGGTAAGCGTGTCCAGCGCGACACGCGCGTTGTATCCGCGCTCGTGCTCGAGCGGATCATCGATGCGCTCGGTCCTGCCATCGCTATCTCGCTCGACATCACGGTTCATGTAGTACTGATCGATCCGCTCGAGCGTGGTCGAGCGCAGCTTGCGACCGTGGAACCGATCGAGTGCGGCCAAGAGCGCTTGCCGACTGGTCGTCAGCTCCTGGCTCGCGTCCATGCGCCCGCTGGTGACCACAAGTGCCACGCGGTCGTTGAGAGCCATGTGTTCGTCGAGGAAACGCCGCACGACTCGCTTCACACGATCCGCGTGCCGCGGGTGCGTGTGGAGGTCATCGAGGACGAGCACATACAACCGGCCGGCAAATGGACGCTGGTTGCTCTGCACGTCGGGCTCGATGGTCGCGCTGCGCGCCGGTGGCGCAGTCGGCACGTCAATCGCGGCGAACGTTCGGATGTCCTGGCGGACGCCATCCTCGATGATTTCGAAGTCGGCTCGCGTCAGGCCGCGCACTGGAACACCGTGCGCGTCGACCACGCGAACGTCAACTTCGACCGCCTCGACACCCGCCCGGAACGGTTGCTGGTCGCGTGCGGGCGGCTGGGCAGAGGTGGTGCCGCACCAGAGAAGCAGACACGCGGCGGTCGCGAATCCAGTTCTCATCGAAACCTCCTCCAACAGACGCTGCACGCCCTCAGGCGTGCAGCTGCTTCGTGTCGCTCGTCGCGGCGCTGTCGATTTGAATCGTGCGGGGTTTCACAGCGTCCTTGAGCGGCAGCGTGAGCTCCAGCAGCCCATGACGGTGCGACGCGGAAACTTTGTCGAGGTCAACGAACTGAGGCACCGTGATGGTCTGCTCGAATCGCGCGTAGGCGTGATCGGCGCGCTCTGGTTGCTCGACACGAATGGTGAGCGTGTGACCGGCGGCTTCGAGCGCGACGTGTTTCGGATCGACGCCGGGAAGCGGGACGGACACTTTCCACGCATCCGCGGTGCTGCGGACCTGGAACTCCGGTGAGCGCGAGGTGGCGGGTTGAGCGGCCAAATCGCTCCACATCTGGTTGAAGAGGCGATCGATTTGGCGATGGAAGTTGAACATGTCGAACATCGATATCCTCCTTTCAGCTACTACGTGATCTGATTTTTACAACGTCAGATTTTATGAGTCAAGACCGCGCAAAGGGTGATTAATGGCAGAGGTTTGTGGCGGCACCCTGCGCGCTGGCTCCGGAAATCCCGGCCAGTCCTTTTTGTGACCCTGACTTCAGCTTTCATGGCGTTCGTCGGACCCGACGAGTGCTCGGGGCAGCGAAGGTGAGGCACGTGGCTGCGCGCCGCGTGAGGCGTGCGCCCGACGTCGATGTGATCGAGGCACGTCATGTTGGCGGTGCCGGGGGTGGGGATCGAACCCACACGCCCCTTGCGGGGCCCGGGATTTTAAGTCCCGTGCGTCTGCCAGTTTCGCCACCCCGGCGCTGGTGCAGTATCGCACGCGACGTGCGCGCGTGTGGGAACGCGAAGCGCTAATGGCGCCGCGCAGCCGCGCACAACTCGATTGCATCTCGAACGACTCACCACGCCTCCTCCACCATCGCGTCGTTGTCAGCACGCACGACGCACACGCGCGCGATGCGACTCCGCGCGTACTCACTGCGCGCGGTTCGCATGCGCGCGTGTCGCTCTCACTGGGTGCGAGCTGCGGGATGAATGGCGGCGCGCGGAGAGTTTCTGCGCGCGTGGTGCCGGGTGAGCGTCGCCGGCGCGATCTGCGCGCTGTCCACGCCCATTCAAAGTGAGCACGAAATCTGCAAACCCGCGCACGCGGCGGATGCTGCTGATGTTTGTCGCTGGCGCGATTGCTTTTTTGAGCCGACTAAACCGAACCTCACGCCAGTCGACACTTTGTGTTGGGGTCGCACGTTCTCAATGACGCGGAATTTTTTCGCCCCGGCTCTATTTTTCCACCCTCGCGGAACCCTTAATCGGCATGTCGAACGAAGTGTCGCTTTGTGCGCCGCAAGGACGCATACACCTCGTTCAAGGGTCTGGCTCCCCCCAGGACTAGCCCCGCGAGACACCTAACAACCCCTTGAGTAGGAGAACACACATGCAGCTCGCGAAGTGGATAGCCCGTGCGACAGGAGTCACGGCGCTCGTGTTAGGTGGCGCCGTCGCCGCATATGGCCAGACGGTCACCTTCGCGGAAATCCGCGATGCGGTGCCTGGACGTTTTTACGACGCCACGGCCACGGCGCCCGACAGCGACAACGGCAACATGCTACGCATCGGGCTGAACAGCGGCCTTGATTTCAGAACGTTCAAATACACGGATTTCAGAGCCTCGTCGGCCTCGTTCAGCCACGCGAATGCGATGGACACGATCAGCTTCCGCGTCCGCGCGCCGTACGGGTATTACATTTCGAAGATCACCTACACACAGCGCGGAACAGGCAGCGTAGTGCGCACGGGAAGGGCCGCGGGGATGACGAACTGGGTCGTCAACGACATCGCCGGGGACGTTGGCGCATTCGCCACCAGCCCGGGCCTGTCCGAATCGATCGATCTGACGGGCCGCAACCTCACGGACGTACCCGTCTCGATCAGTAACAGCTTGTTTGCGTTCTCCACGCCACTGCTGGGGTCCGCAACCGTCGCAGTGACGGGGGCCGAAGTCATCGTCGAGCTGCAGCCGCTCGCGACAGAAACGGGTGGCCAGTAACGCGCGGGATCGATCGCTTCAGCGGACTCTGTGCAACGGATGTCCTCTGGAGAACAGACGCGCGCGGCGTTCGTGCCTACAGTCCGCAAAACCCGTCAGGCCGCCACCGCTCGGCCGGCGGGTTCAGGGACGCCGGTCGGGGGGGAGCTGGCCGGCGTCCCGTCATCAATGCCGCTTGTTGTAATCGGCACGCCGGCGATCACGACTCGCGCGTTGCGCCGATCGTCGCTCGCTCCCTTCACGCCGATCGTGGTCGTAGCCTTCGAGTGCCCATCCCTGCAAACGTAGCCGTTCCTCGAGCGAGGTCTGGAACTGAAAGCGTTCCTCGTCACTGTCGAACGTGTAGGACCATCGCTTCGCGCCCGGGCCGCTGACCAGCAACTTCCATTCATCACCCAGGATGACGCGGATGGTTTCGATGCCGCGGACGAAGAGCCAGGAAGCCGGAGACACGTCCGCGATCTCATCCGGCGCCACGGGTTCAACGCAAGCTCGTCCTTGGGGTTCGTGTGCAACAGCCAGCCGCAGCGCAATTACCGCTCGGCCCGGGGCGTGATACGTGTGGGCCAGGAGGCGCCGCATTTCTGGCAGCGCCAGTGCGGCATCATCTTGCCCTCGCTGAGCAGGTTGTCGATGCGAACGCCGCGCGAATCGTGACATGACGGGCAGCGCGGCGGAAGACGCGGGATGGTTTTTCGGCGTGCAGAATCCACGGCAGAGTTCATTCAGTGCAAACGTGGATCCCGATTAGTGGCCGCCGCGTTCTTTCGCCGATGCTCGGGCACGCTGCGCGGATGCGTCCTGCGCGACCTCCGACCAGTGCTTGCCGCACGCATCACACCGATACCCAATCAACTCTCCACGTACTCCTTCGACAGCGATCGCCTTCACCTGGTCGCACAGGCAGAATGGACACGAAGGACTGGGAGTGGACACGGCAACCCTCCACAATGGGTCGAGATGCGTTGGGGAGTGCGACAGGCTACCACACACCCGATCGTGCGGAAACGCACAGCCGTGCGGACGGCGCGCGCCGTACACCGGGCGCGGATGCTCGCACCATCTTGCGGTTTCACATGTCTTCCCCGGCATCGAACTAGCTCAGGTACGGCACCATGATCTGGTTCTTCGAAAAAGGCGACGACCGACTTCAATACGAGATCCGTCGCGCCTTCGACACCGATGACATCGAGGTGGTGATCACGCGTCCAGAGGGCATCGACCAACAGCGCGTCGAATCAGCCGCCGATCTATTGCGCCGCTCCCAGGCCGAATGGGCCGAGCTCATCGCCTCCGGCTGGAACCCCATTCAATTCCGATAAACGCCCACCGAAATCGCCAGTCGAGGCACATCCGTTGCAGCCCGCGTGCGACATGCAGCTGCGGGTGGCTCGACTATGTCACGACTGCGAAGAGATACACGGCGACCAGCAGTGTCCCGTGTGCGCCTCTGAAACCTTCACATTCATTACCCGCTGGGTGCCGGCGCCAGAGCGGCGCGCGAAGCCGCGTGCGCCTCAGCCATCGCCCGATCTCGATGTGTATCGGCGGTTGACACAACCTGAAACAAACGATCGCGGAGCCGGGTGGTTCCTGAAGCGGGCCGCGGTCGGACTCACCGCGGTCGGAATGGCCGGGTGGCTTCTGCGCCGCTCGACACGGAGCGACGAACGTACGGGCGCTGCAACACCGGAACCGTGACGTCCCGTTCAGAGCCGGCGCGGCGAGAAGCGGAATGTATGTGAGCTGCGCGTCAGGCGATGCGGGTAGCCCCGGCGTGAGAGTCCGTGAGAGGCGCCTTCACAGTCTTCGATCGGGGTCGGGGTAGCGCCATGAACGCACCGGACGCGGTGCGGGTAACGAATCCTTCGGCTACGAGCGCGTCGAGCGCTTCGCTTACTGCGCCTTCATCTGTGTGCCAGAGCCGGCAGGCCTGCGCCATCGTCAGCTTCAACCCGGGCATCTCGGCAAATTCCCCGCGAATGCGAGTGGTGAGCGCGAACTGGTGGGCCATGGGGCATCTCCTGAAAGAAAACAGATGGGTGCCGCGGTCGAGGCCACATGCTAGCAGCATCGGCCCGTCCGTTCAACGCCGTTGCCATCAAATACGCCGAATCTGTGCGCAACAAAGTGCCGCAGCGCCGCCGGACCTCCGCGCGGTGCATGAGCGTTAGAGTCCGAGGGTGACGCCTCGTGTCTCCAGCGTCGTCGCGGTCGCGCGACGGAGCGCCGCCGTTGCGGTGCTCAGATCGGCGTGCGCCTCGATCTCACGCGCCTGGGCGCCGACGAAATCCGTTTGTCGCTGCAGCACGAGGAACACGGTCGAGAGTCCCGACTCGAACCGTCGCAGCTCGCTTTCATACTGCTGCTGCGCCGACGTCCGCGCCACGCCAGCGGCCGCAACACGCGCTTCGGCAGATCGCACCGCCTGCAGCGAGTTCCGAACGTCCGCTTCGATCTGCTGCTCGAGAGCCGCGCGCTGCCGTCGGATCTGTTCGCGCTCGGTTTTGGCGATGGCCAGGTTTGCTTCGGCCGTATGATTTCCGATCGGCAACCCGATTCGAAGATCGACGCGCGCCGTCGGGTACGCACGGGCCACCAACCCGTCGAGCGACTGACCGTACCCGCCGAGGAAACTGCCGTTGATGCTGCCGGCGAGCGGCGCACCCGTGAGCGGGTTCGTGGTGAGCGCAGGCGTTCCCGCCAGTCCGGCAATACCGTAGCTTCCGACAAGATCGATTTGCGGGCGCGTCTGGTCGCGGTAGTACTGCTCCTGGATGCGGGTGATGTCTTCGCTGACCGCGGTCTGTGTCAGCTCGGGCCGATTGGCCAGCGCGCGCGCCACCAGCTGTTCGAGCGGAACGGTCACTTTCTCCTCCGCGATTGGCGTTGCGGGTCGGATCTCGCGCGCCCACAGCGGTGATGCGCGGTCCGGCAGGATCAGCACCTTCAACGCATTCTCCGCACGCGTGACAGCTTCCTGCGCCGCGTACACGCTCTGCTCGATCGTTGCGACCTGTGTTTCGGCCTCAACGATGTCGATTGGCGCGAGCACACCTTGCCCCGCGCGGCGGCGATTGCTTTCGACCTGCTGACGGGCCTGTTCGAGCGCCTGGCGCTGCACATCGAAGTTCCGCACGGCAAACCCGAGCGTCCAGTAGGCCTGCTCCACTCCGGTGATCGCGTCCGTTGCGCGCTGTCGCAACTGCGCGTCCGACAGCTGCTCGGAACGGCTGGCGACGGCAATCTGGCGGCGCGCGGCGCTCGTCGTCAGACCGCGCCCGAGCGGCTGCACGAAATTCACCGAGAACCACGTCGGAAACTGCGGGTTCAGCGTGGTGAACTGATTGTCGGTCGAGAACCGCGAGGAGGAGAAGCCCACCTCGTACGAGCCGCCGCCCCACGGCGACAGTCCGCGCACCCCGGCGCGGCCGGTCCAGTTCTCACTCGTGAGACTGCCATTGGCGCTGCCGCCGAACAACGATGCCTGCGGCGTGACCGAGTGCTCGAAGTAGGTTTCCGAGAACGCGGACGGATCGAACACGCCGCGGGCAGCGGCGGTGGTGTAATCGGCAACGTCGGCGTCCAGCCTGGCGATGGCAATGTCGGCGTTGTGCTCGAGGGCCAGTTTCACGGCGTCGTCAACCGTCAGCAATATCGCCTCATCCGAGTCGATGCCCACCCGGGCGGGCACCGCCGCGCGCGGCAGTTCCCGCATTGCCGGCTGACCGGCACGCTCGGCCGCGGCAGCGGGTGGCGGTGCTTGCGCGTGTGCGCCGTCACCGCGCGCTATGGTCAGCGCGATGAGGGCGGCGCCGGTTCCACGGGCTACCGTCTTTCGCGACGGTACCAAGCCGCGCAGCCGCTCCCCGATGCGAGCCCAGATCGTCAGCTCGCCGAGATCCTCGAACAACGAGTAGAACACCGGCACCGCGAGCAGCGTGAGAACGAGGCACAGTGCCTGGCCGCCGGCCACGAGCACGCCGATCGAGCGGTTCGTGGCAGCACCTGGGCCGCTGCCGAAGACGAGCGGCACCATGCCCGCGACCAGGGCAATGGTCGTCATCAGGATCGGACGCAAGCGATTGCGGTTCGCCTGCATGATCGCCGCGTCGCGGGAGAGTCCCTGCTGGCGCAGTTCGTTCGTGTGATCGATTTGCAGAATGGCGTTCTTCTTCACGATTCCAAACAAGAGCAGCATGCCGAGCATTGAGAAGATGTTCAGCTTCTGACCCGCCAGAAGCGTGGCGAGCAGTCCGAACGGTACGGCCAGCGGCAGCGTGAGCAGGATCGTCACTGGGTGGATGAACGATTCGAACTGTGCCGCCAGCACCATGTACATGAACAGGAACGACAGCAGCACCGCGACGCCGAAGGCTCGGCTCGCCTTCTGCAGTTCCTTTGATTGCCCGACGAGGCTGATGCCGTATCCCGGCTCCATTCCCAGTTCCGTTGTCGCGCGGGACAGAGTGTTGAGGACCTCGGTTTGCGATCCGCCCGGCGCGACGTTCGCGAGGAGCATCACCTGCCGCTCGCGGTTCAGTCGTTCGATCGATGCAGGCCCGGTCCCGTTTTCGATTCGCACGACGCTCGCGAGCGGCACGGTTGTGTCGGTTGCGGTCAGCACCGTCATCCGGCGGAGGCTTTCCGAGTCGCGGCGAAATGCGCCTTGCGCGCGCAGGACCACGTCGTACTGGTCGCGGCCGGCGTTGAACGTCGTGACCTCCTGGCCGGCCATCATGAAGTTCAGCGTCTCGGAAATCGCTGCGACGCTGACGCCGAGATCGGCGGCGCGCTGACGATCGATGTCGACGCGCAGCTCGGGCTTGCCCGGCAGGAATGTGCGATCCGCATCCACTGCGTTAGGGTCGGCCTTCAGCCGCTCGAGCAGCTTCGCGGAATAGGCGTCGAGCTTTTCGAGATCCGGGCCCGAGAGGGCGTACTGCACGTTCGCGTTACGCATGCCCCCGCCGCCGATGGCCGCGACCGGCTGCACGGAGGTGGTCAGGTCCTTCGGGTACTTGGCCACAATCGTTCGCGCCCGAGCGATGAGCGCCTGCTGGCTCAACGGGCGGTCGCCCACCGGTGTCAGGCGGATAAACACGGTTCCGTTGTTGACGACCTGCTGCGCACCAAACCCAGCCACTGTCAAGGTTGCGCTCACCCCAGGCAGCTGCTCACGGACGTCGCGCGCAATCCGCTCCATCACCGACTGCGTGGCGGCGAGGCTCGTACCTTCCGGGGCCCGCAACGTAATTTCGAACTGCGACTCGTCTTCTTCCGGCAGGAAGTTGACGCCAGTCATCTTGAAGAGCGGCACGATCGCCACGATCGTCACGACGGACACGGCGACGATGATGCCGCGGTGATTCATCGACCACCGCAGCATGCCGGCATAGGCGGCGTCCACCGGTCGATACCAGCGCGAGTCCTTCGACGAGTGCCCGGCGTCGGGATGTCCCGGCGTGCGTGTCGCCTGCGGCTTGATCCAGCGCGCCGCCAGCATCGGCGTGAGCGTAAACGACACGATCAAGCTGATCGCGATCGCGGCGGCCGATGTCAGGCCGAAGGACGACATGAAGCGGCCGACGATGCCGCTCATGAACCCGACCGGAACGAACACGGCCAGCAGCGACAACGTAGTGGCCATGACCGCCAGGCCGATCTCGCGCGTCCCTTCGATCGCCGCCTCAAAGGGGTGCATGCCTTTCTCCTCGACGAATCGGTAGATGTTCTCGAGCACGACGATCGCATCGTCAATGACGACGCCGACCATCAGCGTGAGTGCGAGCATCGTCATCTGGTTGAGCGTGTACCCGAGCACCGACATCAGCGCGAACGCGCCGATGATGGACGTGGGAATAGCAACCGCGGCGATGAAGGTAGAGCGTATGTTCCAGAGGAATACGAACACCACCAGCGCGGCGAAAATAGCGCCCAGGATGAGATGTTCCTGGATGGCGGCCAGCGAACGGTCGATGAACTCGGACTGATCGCGCACCAGCGTGACCTGGAAGTCCGACGGGAGCAGACCCTTGACCTCCTCCATCCGCTCCTTGATGCCGACCGCCACGGCGGCGGTGTTGGTGCCCGACTGCTTGCGGATCGCGAGCATCACCGCGGGGCGGCCGTTCAGCATTGCCGCGCTCCGCGGCTCGACGCCGGCGTCCTCGACGGTGCCGATGTCGCGCACGCGAATTGGATACCCGTCGTGCGTCTTGATCACGATATTCGCGAACTGCTGCGGGTCCTCGACGCGGCCCAGGGTCCGAATCGTCACCTCGCGCGCACCCTCCTCGACACGCCCGCCGGGCAGCTCGAGGTTCTGCGTGCGCAGCGCCTGGGCGACCTGGCTCACCGTGAGGTCGTAGGCCCGGAGACGGTCGGGATCGACCGACACGTGGATCTCGCGACGGCGGCCGCCGAAGATGATCGCTTCGCCAACGCCGTCGAGCGACTCCAGACGTTCCTTCAGCACGTTCTCGGTGATCGTGGTGACGTCCACCACGTCGCGTGGCGCGCTCACCGCGAACATCACGATCGGCGCGGCGTCGGGGTCGAGTTTCTGGATGATCGGCGCTTCGGCCGTTTCCGGCAGGTCGCGCAGCACGAGATTGACCTTGTCGCGCACTTCCTGCGAGGCGACGTCCACGTCCTTCGCCAGATCGAACGAGATGTTCACCTGCGATTGCCCTTCGATCGACGACGAACGCAACTCGTCGATCCCGGAGATCGTGTTCACCGCGCCCTCGATGATGTCGGTAATCTCGGTCTCAATCTGCTCCGGCGCGGCGCCGGGATTGACTGTGATCACACTGACGACGGGGATGTCGACGCGTGGGAAGCGATCCACGCCGAGGCTGAAGAACGACGCGGCGCCGACCACGGTGATCGCCATGATCAACATCGTGGCGAACACCGGCCGTCGGACGCAGATTTCAGCGAGCTTCTGCATGGGTCCTCACCGTGGCGCCGTCGAAGATCTGTTCAAACCCGGTGGTGGCGACCTGATCGCCCGGATCGATGCCGGAGAGAATCCGGATGGCTCCTCCCTGTTCGGGACCGGGCTGGACGATCCGGAGCCGTGCGACGTTGTCCTTCACGGTGAACACGCGGAAGGAGTTGGTGTTCGGGTCGGCCAGCACCGCGGCTTTGGGCACGAAGACGGCACGAGTCGTTTCACCGAGCGCGACACGCGCGGTGGCGAACATGCCCGCGCGCACGAGCCCCCGCGCATTTGGCAGGGAAGCCTCGACAATCGTTGCCCGGGTGGAGGGATCGAGCGCCGGATTGATAGAGGTGACGCGGCCGCGAAGCGTCTGGATGGCGAGCGCCTCGACGGTCACGTCAACCTGCTGACCGACACGGAGGCGGGTGGCTTCGAGCTCCGGCACCTGGAGCCGCAGGCGGATCGGATCGAGCTTCATCACGGTCGCGATCTTCGAGGACGTCGTCACGTATTCGCCGACCGCGATTGGACGGTCGGTAATGAACCCAGTGAACGGCGCGCGGATGACCGTATCGGCTACGGCCTTTTCCGCCAGCGCCACGCGCGAACGCGCATCCGCAACTGTCGCTTCCGCCGTTGCGACGCCTTGGCGCGTGGTTTCGCTCTCCGAGGTGTTCTGCTCGGCGACGGTCCGTGAGACGTCGCCCGTTTTCACGAGCGCCTCGTAGCGGGCGGCGTTGGCGCGCGCGAGGTTGTATCGCTCACGAGCTTGCGCGAGCGTGGCTTCCACCTGCTGTTGCCCGGCGCGGGCCTGGTCGAGCCGCAACTGGGCGTCCGCGGTATTCAGCCGCGCGATGACGGCGCCTCGCTCCACGCGATCGCCGACGTCAACCGGGGTCGCGGCAACTTGCCCCGAGGTTTCAGGGGCGACGTCGGATACTTCGTCGGCCGCGAAGCTTCCGGTGGCTTCGATCGTGACCGCAAGGTCGCGAGCGTCAACGGCAGCGACGCTGATCTCGACCGGTCGCGCCGGTGTTCCGGCGGTTTCCGCAGCGGCTGCCTGGGCCTTGGAGGCCGATTCGCCGCAGGCGATCGTGACGGGTGCGGCGAGCGCGCACGTGATCGCAAGGCACTTCAACGACAAGCTATTCACGAAATAACTCCGAGTTACCGGACGGAAGACCGCGCACCACTTCGTGGCGCCACGGAAGAGGGCACAGTCCGGAGGCCCCCCAAAATGAAAGAGGTATAGACGTCGATCGCGTCGTCGCCAAACGCGACGTTGCGATCGGGAAGGAGGGTCTCGACGAGATTGTGGTGAACGGGCACGCCGAGGACGGCGCGCACGAGCGCGTGCGGGTCGCCCGCACGAAAGCGACCGTCGCGCTGCCGCTCGGAGACGTACTCCAGGAGGAACAGGTGGACGGGCGCGAAATGGCGTTCGCGATACTGCTGGGCGAACGAGTGATTGTCGAGCGCCGAGTGGAGCATGAGCCGCGTGAACACCGGATCGCGCCGGTTGTGTTCGATGAGGTGCGTCACGACGATCCGGATAACGGCCTCGTCGTCGCCAGTCGCGGCAGCGGCCTGCAGCTCTTCCACCCATGCGTCGGTGCACGCCTGGTTCGACTTGCGCTCGAGAATGGCGGCGTAGAGGTCATCCTTGTGCGGGAAGAAGCGGAAGATGATGGCTTCGTTCACCCCTGCGGCAAGGGCGATCTCACGCGTCGTCGTGCCGTTGAAACCGTTCTGGGCGAACAGGCGCATGGCCGTATCGATTAGCTGGATGCGGCGTTCGTCGGCGTTGAAACGTTTTGCTGCGTTGGGCGTCATGTAAGTAAGCACTTACTATACACATCGCGAACACCCGCAGGCAAGCACTCCGTTACGGCAGAGCGGCGCAAGACAAACGCTGACAACAAAACACGACAAAACGCACAGAAAACGGGGGTTTGACCCTATACTTCCCGCAGGATTCGGCGCGCGCCACGAAGACGCGGCCGGAATTGCTCTGTCTCGGGGTCAGGGAGTATGAACAGACTCATCCTGGTGGTTGCCGGCTCTGCACTGCTCAGCATTGGCATCACCGCTCAGGGCAATCCGTCACAATCCGCGCCGGCACCCACCCCGATCGCATCGCACGGGACCGACCTCAGCACTACCGAAGCTCAGACTGCCCTCGTCAAGCAGTACTGCTCCTCCTGTCATAGCGACAGGATGAAAGCAGGCGGGTTGTCGCTCGCCTCGTTCGACGCGGCCCACGTGGTGCGCGACGCGCCGGTGGCGGAGAAAATGATCCGCAAGCTCCGCGCGGGCATGATGCCGCCCGCAGGCGTGAAGCGACCGGATGGAGCAACGATCGCCGCGCTGGCGCATGCCTTCGAATCGCGGATCGACGCGGCAGCGGCGGCGGATCCGAACCCGGGCTCTCGTCCCTCGCAGCGACTGAATCGCGCGGAGTACGCGCGTGCCGTGCGCGACCTCCTCGCGATCGATGTTGACGTGACCGCGTTCCTTCCGGCCGACACGATCAGCCACGGGTTCGACAACGTTGCCGACGTCCAGACGTTCTCGCCCACGCTGCTCGAAGGGTATCTGCGAGCCGCCAGCCAGGTGAGCCGCCTCGCCATTGGCGACCGCAAGGCGTCGCCGACGTCCGTCACCTACAAGCTCGGTCGGACAGTGTCGCAGATGCAGCACGTTGAAGGCGCGCCGTTCGGCACGCGCGGTGGCATCTCGGTAATGCACACGTTTCCCGCCGACGGCGAGTACGTGTTCAAGATGATGCTGCACAACGAGCCCCTCGGCGGGCTCTACGGCCAGGCGACGATGGCGGTGCTCGACAAGAACGAGCAGGTGGACGTTTCGATCAACGGCGAACGCGTGGCCTTGCTCGACGTCAACCGGCGCATCCAGGAAGGCGATGGTAACGGGCTCACGCTCGTGACGCCGCCGATTTACGTCAAGGCCGGTCCGCAGCGCGTCTCGGCGGCGTTCATCAACCTGTTCGAAGCGCCGATCGACGACCTGTTGGTCCCGACCGAGAACACGCTCGCCGACGTCAGCATCAGCTACGGCATCACCGTGCTGCCACACCTGCGCGACTTCACCGTCACCGGGCCGCACAAGGTTACCGGCGTGTCAGACACGCCCAGCCGTCGCAAGGTGTTCGCATGCCGCCCCACGGTCGGTGCCGAGGAAGCCGGCTGTGCGAAAGAGATCGTGACGCGGCTTGCCACCCGGGCGTATCGCGGCGCGCTCACGGCGGAGGAAACGGCCGACCTACTGCGCTTCTACGATCAGGGCCGCAAGACCGGTGATTTCGAGAACGGCATACGCCTGGCGCTACAAGCGATTCTCGCGAGTCCGCGCTTCCTCGTGCGGTTCGAGGAGACTCCGAAGGTGATGCCCGCCGGGGCGTCGTACCGCGTCACGGATATCGACCTTGCGTCGCGCCTCTCGTTTTTCCTCTGGGGCACCGTACCGGACGCGGAGCTGGTGAAGGCGGCGATGAGCGGCACGCTGCAGAGTCCGGCCGCGCTCGAGAAGCAGGTCAGGCGGATGCTGCTCGACCCGCGCTCTGAAGCCTTGTCCACCCGGTTCGCATCCCAGTGGCTGCGGCTGCAGGATCTCGACAAGATCATCCCCGACTACCTGCTGTACCCGGATTACGACGAGGGTCTCGGCCGGTCCATGAAGCGGGAAACGCAGCTGTTTTTCGACAGCATCGTTCGGGAGGATCGGAGTGTTCTCGACCTGCTGACTGCCGACTACACGTTCGTGAACGAACGCGTGGCGCGGCATTACGGCATTCCGAACATCACCGGCGCCGCGTTCCGGCGGGTGCAGCTGCCCGACGAGAGCCGCCGGGGCTTGCTCGGACACGGCAGCATCCTCACCTTAACGTCGAACGGAGATCGGACGTCGCCCGTGATGCGCGGCAAGTGGATCATGGAAGTGCTGCTCGCCTCTCCGCCCCCACCGCCGCCGCCCAATGTTCCGGAGCTGGATGAAGTGAAGGCCGTCGGCGGGGCGAAGTTCCTTTCCGTGCGCGAGCGGATGGAGGAGCATCGCAAGAACCCGGCGTGCAACTCATGCCACCGCGTCATTGATCCGCTCGGCCTTGCGCTCGAGAACTTCGACGTGACCGGCGCGTGGCGTATCAAGGACAACGAGGTTCCCGTTGACGCGAACGGCGATCTGTACGACGGTACTCGCATGGCGGGACCCGCAGGCCTGAGGGCGGCGCTCCTGAAAC
>WUUC01034306.1_pt1 | contig 15461 bp, 10 predicted proteins | sample 6278441 | NCBI WGS metagenome assembly WUUC01 (sample SAMN13675441, study PRJNA597444) | soil metagenome | isolation source: soil | place: USA: Washington | collected 2017-10
TGATGAGCATCATGGCCGTGAAAGGTGTGGAGGTCGGCGCCGGGTTCGAAGCCGTCACACAACGAGGCAGCCAGCATCGCGATGCGCTGACGCCAGCGGGATTCAAAACCAATCAAGCGGGCGGCGTGTTGGGTGGCATTTCGTCCGGTCAGGCAATTCACGTGAGTATCGCGCTCAAGCCCACTTCGAGCATCACCATTCCGGGCGAGACGATCGACGTCCATGGCAGCGCTACCGATGTCGTCACCACCGGTCGTCATGATCCCTGCGTTGGACTCCGCGCAACGCCCATTGCCGAAGCGATGTTGTTGCTGGTGCTGATGGATCATTATCTGCGGCACCGTGCGCAGAACAGCGATGTCGTGTCCGGCACGCCCACGATCACAAAGCGTGGCTGATTGCCGTACTTCCATCTTTTGCCCAACTCAGTCTTGGATGGGCTCGGTCGATAGCGGATGAGTTGGTTTTAACGAAACGGCGAGTCCTGGCAATGTTTCTTTCATTCGAGGCAAGCGATGGGTAAGCAGTGGAATGTCGCGGTCGTTGGCGCGACCGGATTAGTAGGCAGCACGATGTTGTCGATCCTGGAACAGCGCAACTTCCCTGTGGGCGAGCTCTTTCCGCTCGCGAGCAGCCGCTCCGCCGGAAAGACAGTGCGATTCAAAGGACGCGATTTGCCGGTGCAGGACTTGGCTACCTTTGATTTCTCGAAGGCGCAGGTAGGACTGTTTTCGGCCGGCGGCAGCGTTTCGGCGGAGTTCGCGCCCAAAGCAGGGGCAGCCGGGTGCGTCGTCGTCGATAACACTTCGCACTTTCGCTATCAGGACGATATTCCGCTGGTCGTGTCCGAGGTCAACCCGCTGGCCATCAAGGGCTTTCGGAAGCACAACATCATCGCCAACCCGAATTGCTCGACCATGCAGTTATTGACGGCCATCAAGCCCATTTACGACGCGGTTGGGATCGACCGCATCAATGTCGCCACCTACCAATCGGTATCCGGCGGCGGGCAAAAGGCCATGAACGAACTGACGGAGCAGACCCGGATCTTGGCAGCCGGTGGCGTGGTTACGCCCAAAGTCATTGCCAAGCAAATCGCCTTCAATTGCGTGCCGCAAATCGACGTGTTTCTCGACAACGGCTACACGAAAGAAGAGATGAAATTGCACTGGGAAACGCAAAAAATCATGGAAGATTCCGCAATTCGTGTGAACGCCACCGCAGTTCGCGTTCCGGTGTACGTGGGACACTCTGAAGCCGTGCATCTTGAGACTCGACGCAAGATTACGGTCGAACAAGTCAGGGAATTACTGAGTAAAGCCCCGGGTGTCATCCTGATGGACGAACGCCGTCCAGGTGGGTATCCCACTGCAGTAACGGAGGCGGCGGGCCAGGATCCTGTGTATGTAGGCCGTATCCGGGACGATTTGAGCCACGAGTTGGGTCTGAATCTGTGGATCGTTGGAGATAACGTGCGTAAAGGCGCGGCGCTAAACAGTGTTCAGATCGCTGAAATCTTGGTGAAAGATTATTTGTGAGCTATAGTTCCGGGCGTTAAGTCAAGAAGTATGTGAGCATCGCATGGACTAAATGCGACCTCTTTAACTAGATTTATATCTTGTCGGCCAAAGACTTAGACAAGTGACTTAAGAAGACTTAGACAATTGTCTGAAATTTGACCGAGTAAAGGTTTCAGGGAGACCTGATGACGAGACATTTCGCGCGCCTTCTTGCACTGGGCGTTTCACTCTTCCCCGCCTCGCTATACGCGTTAGGGCTGGGAGAACTGCATTTGAATTCTGCGTTGAGCCAGCCGTTCGACGCGGAAATCGAGTTATTGAGCCCCACCTCGGAAGAGTTGGCCAATCTCAAGGTCAGCCTTGCGAGCCAGGAAAGCTTTGCGCGCAGCGGGCTCGATCGAGCTCAATACCTTTCAAGCTTTATTTTCCGAGTAGTGCCTGCAGGCGCCGGCCGTGCAACGGTTCGAATTACGTCGAATCGAGCAGTCACGGAGCCCGTCGTCACCTTTCTCGTCGAAGCGGTGTGGGGCAATGGCCGCATTCAACGCGAATACACAGTCTTTTTGGATCCGCCGGTCTTCGTCCCGGTGCAGCCCGCCCAGCGCGAAGAACCGGCGCGCGCGACTCCGCCTCCCACTGAGCAAGGTCGCAATGAAGGCGTAATCGAACGCACACCGCTGCCGACGACACCCCCTCCTACCGAAGCTGTCTCGCCGCCGCCGGTCTCCACGACGCCAGCCGAACCCGCGCAGGAAGTCGCGCCAGCAGTGCCACTGCCTGAGCCTGCCCAACCTACCGCTGAGACACCAAGCGAACCCGTCAGCGTGCCGACTCCGGCCAGCGTGATGGATTCGTATGAAGTGCAGCGCAACGATTCGTTGTGGAAGATTGCAAGTCGTCTGCGGTCCGGCACGCCCCAGCAAATCAATCAAACCATGATTGCCCTCTACCGGGCGAACCCCGCCGCGTTTGCCGGCAACATTAACCGGCTGCGTTCTGGCGCCGTGCTGCGTGTGCCGACAGCGGACGAAATGGACGCGCTCGATCTGCGCGAAGCCACCGCCGAAGTGAGCCGGCAATACAGCGAATGGCGTCCTGAAGCGCCAACATTTACAGAAACCACCGACGACCGGGGCCGCCTGCAACTGGTCACTCCGCAAGAACCTGCCAGCTCGGTTGAGAGTGCTCGCGCCGCAGAAGCGGCCAAGCAAGCGGAAGCCGCGAGAGCAGAGCAGGCGCGGGCGCAGGAAGCTGCAACCGCCGCCGCCACCAAGGCCGCCTCCGACGCCGAAGCCAAGCGGCTGCTCGATTTGAAGAATGCCGAGCTAGCGCGCATGCAGCGCGAACGCGAGGAACGTGCAGCCGCAGAGGCCGAAGCCAAGCGAGCGGCCGAACAGCAAGCAGCGCAACAGGCTGCCGCTCAACAAACGCCTGCCCAGACACAGCCGCCAACAGCGGAAGCGCCTGCAGCGGAACCCGTTCCGGAACAGCCCGCTGCTGAAGTTCAGCCTCCTGTCGCGCAGCCTGAGCCCGCCGCGGAAGAACCTTCGTTCCTCGATAGTCTCAATTGGACGTACGTGGCGCTCGGTGCCGGTCTGATCCTGTTGATTGGTGGGTGGGTCGTTTACTCCCGACGCCGCCAGCCGCAAACCAACTCACTGCATTTCCCGATGCCGGACGCTGGTGTGCAGACGATGACGCCGGCCGACTTCGACGCCGAAATGAGTTCCGAGCCGACCAAGACGCGCTCGCGTTCACAACCGGCAGCGTCGTTCGACTTCGATGAACCTCAGCCCGATTTGCCTGAGGCAGAGGGTACGAAGCCTTTGCACTCCGGCGAGCCTCCTGAGGATTATCTCGACGATGCGCCGCCGCCCGTGACCTCGACCCGTGCTGGCCGATCTGCCGACGAGACGATGAGCAGCGAGACTGCGGTTCACGTCGACCAGCAGGACGCGGTTGCCGAAGCCGATTTCCACATGGCCTATGGTCTCTACGACCAAGCGGCCGATCTGGTAAAGATCGCACTCAGCCGCGAGCCGAAGCGTCGCGACCTGCGACTGAAATTGCTCGAGATCTACTTCGTGTGGGGAAATAAGGAGCTGTTTCTCGAAACCGCTCGCGAGTTGAACACCACTCGCAACCAGGCGCCGCAAGGCGAATGGGACAAGATCCTCATCATGGGCAAACAGATTGCCCCGGATGATCCGTTGTTCCGCGGCGGCGCCGTGGCTTCGGCCGGTGACATGCTGGACGTCAATCTCGAAGGCGGCGAAAACCGCGTCGATTTCGATCTGTTCTCAACGCCTGAAGCCGGCGAATCCGAAGCGGGCGCAAGCCTCGACTTCGAGATTGGTAACACCGGTGCTCGAGCCAAGCCCAACAGCCATTTGGATTTCCTGCTCGAGGATTCGGGCAATGCGCAGGTTGCGGACGACAGCACGCGCGAAATGGATACCAATGCTCGCACGCAGGAAACGCCGACGATCGAATCGCCGGTCCTGGATCGCGCTGCCGAGACCTCTCGCGAACCCATTATCGACATGAACTTCGGCGACAAGGTTGGCGATCAGACAGCCGAATTGTCGATTGACGATCTGGGTTTGGACGTGGGCTCGCTGGAGTCGACAGGTTCGCTCGAGCGCACCACTGCGCTGAAAGATGCCCGGGCCGATCTGCTGCCTGGCCACAAGCTCGATGACATTGCTGATGACGAAATGACGCGGATTGCCCCGTCCGGCTTTGTGCCGCCCAAGGCAAAATCTGCGGCCAGCCTCGAACCCACGATGGAAATGCCGCAGTTGCCGCGTGAAGCCAGCCAACGGCTCAACAAATCGACGAATGGCTCCGCCAACCGTCATGACGCCGACCAGGATCAGGACGAGTCAGGCGAGGACATCAGCGTCAGCACGATTTATCTCGAACAGATGGATCCGGGTTCAGGCGAAGTGATCGACACGCTGGGACCTCGTACGGACGAGACCGCGCACATGCTTGGCCCTGAAGATCTGGATATCGATCTCGAGCAATTGAGCGATGAAGCGGTCGGCCGTTCACGAGCCTCGAAGGACGATCCAACGGCGGAAATGCCGGTGCATCGCCCGGACCTGGCCGCTACTGCCGAACAGCCACGCCCGAAGATGGATCGTTCCGACGTCCTGGTTGCCACCTCCGAAATGCAGGAGATGGAGCCAGTCACGATGAGCGAAGTGGGCACCAAGCTCGATCTGGCGCGCGCCTATATGGACATGGGCGATCCAGACGGCGCGCGCAGCATCCTGGAAGAGGTGCTGGGCGAGGGCAACTCCGGTCAACGTGCCGAGGCGCAGCGGCTGCTCGACTCGATTCGCTGATCATTCAGATCTCGAAACAACGCCGCGCAAGGTCTGCTTGCGCGGCGTTTGGTTTTTAATGCACATGCCGCGCATTGCCCTTGGATTGGAATACGACGGAACCGCCTACCGAGGTTGGCAGACGCAGCTTTCAGCGCGCAGCGTGCAAAGCGAAGTCGAGCAAGCGCTTGCTTTTGTGGCCGATCACGCAGTTGAGACCGTGCCAGCAGGACGGACCGATGCCGGCGTGCATGCAGCGATGCAAGTCATCCATTTCGATACGCCCGCGGTTCGCTCCGAGCGCGGCTGGGTGCTGGGCATCAACACTCGGCTGCCAAATGACATTAGCGCCTTGTGGGCGCGTCCAGTTCCTGAGGATTTTCACGCGCGTTACGGAGCTTTGTCGCGCACTTATCGATACTGCATTCAGAATCGCGGCTCTCGCGCAGCGTTGCAGCGGCTGCGTGCAAGCTGGATTCGCGATCCGCTGAATGCGGAGACGATGCACATCGCCGCCCAAGCGCTGATCGGCGAACATGACTTTTCAGCGTTTCGGGCCGCCGCGTGCCAGTCGCGCACCCCGATGCGACGACTCGACAAGATCGCGGTCTCGCGCCAAGGCGAGTTCATCCTGATCGATGTGTCGGCCAATGCGTTCCTGCATCACATGGTCCGCAACATCGCAGGCGCCTTGATCGCAGTGGGAGCCGGCGATCGACCGACCACCTGGGTGCAGGATGTGCTGCTGGCTCGCGACCGGCGGCTCGGAGGAATTACCGCACCGCCCCAAGGACTTGCGCTGGTAGGTGTTCGCTATCCCACCGCGTACGGTTTGCCGAGCGAGCCGGGGCCGGACACTTTCACGGCCGCCTTGCCCGAATAAGTCAGACCGCGTATAGATGCGCACCGGGCAGGTGAAGACCTGCCGGCCGATGGAGAGACTATGACTTGGTTTGAGAAGATTATGCCCTCGCGCATCAAGACCGAACGCCGCACGCGCTCGGTCCCCGAGGGGCTCTGGATGAAGTGCGCGGCGTGTGACGCCGTGCTTTATCGAGCGGAGCTGGAACGAAATCTGCAGGTGTGTCCCAAGTGTGGCCACCATATGCGGATCGGCGCGCGCGATCGGCTGGAGCACTTCCTCGACACCGACTCCGGTCAGGAGCTGGCTGCCAATATCGAACCCGAAGATCCCCTCAAGTTTCGGGATACCAAAAAGTATCGCGATCGACTCACGTTGGCGCAGAAAACCACGGAAGAGCGCGACGCGCTCATCGTCATGGCCGGCAAACTACTCGGTATCGATGTCGTTGCCTGCGCGTTCGAATTCGAGTTCATGGGAGGGTCGATGGGCTCTGTTGTTGGCGAGCGCTTTGCGCGCGCCACCGATCATTGCCTTCGCCACCGCACGCCATTGATCTGCTTTTCCGCCAGCGGCGGCGCCCGCATGCAAGAAGCATTGCTGTCGCTGCTGCAAATGGCCAAGACAAGCGCGGCACTGGCCCGCCTGGCCGAGGCGCGACTGCCATATGTATCGGTTTTGACGGATCCCACAACTGGCGGTGTTTCGGCCAGCTTGGCGATGCTGGGCGATATCAACATCGGCGAACCGAAGGCCCTGATCGGGTTCGCGGGCCAGCGGGTGATTCAACAGACCGTTCGCGAGACGTTACCCGAAGGCTTCCAGCGCAGCGAATTCCTGCTGGACCATGGCGCCATCGATCTCATTCTGGACCGACGCGACATGCGTGAGCGAATTTCGCAAATGCTTAGTCTGTTCATGAAGCTACCGGCGCCGGCGGTCGATCCGCCAGCCTGAGCGTCAGCGCGAGCGTCCTGGCTCGCGCACGCCCGAAGCCTGTACTCACATGTCACAGCGCACGCTGTCCGACTGGCTTTCCTGGCAGGAAACGCTGCATCCAAGCACCATTGAGCTGGGACTCGCGCGTCTGGAGCAGGTACTTAGACGGCTGAATTGGCAGCAACCTGCAATTCCCGTCATCGTCGTGGGCGGAACCAATGGCAAGGGCTCTTGCGTTGCCATGCTCGACAGCATTCTGACTGTCGGCGGTTACCGCGTCGGAACATTCACGTCACCCCATCTGGTTCGATATAACGAGCGCATTCGCGTGGCCGGATTCGAGGCAGCGGATGCAGCGCTCATTGCCGCATTTGAGCGCATCGATGCGGCGCGTGGCGCCACGTCGCTGACGTTCTTCGAATTCAACACACTTGCTGCATTGCTGGTCTTCGAAGACGCCAAGCTCGACGTCATGGTCTTGGAGGTGGGGCTGGGTGGGCGACTCGACGCCGTGAACGTGGTCGACGCCGACGTAGCCGTCATAAGCTCCGTTGCGCTGGATCACTGCGAGTGGCTCGGCAACGATGTCGAATCCATCGGGCGCGAGAAAGCCGGCATTTTCCGCCCTGGCCGCGTCGCGGTATTCGGCTCGCGCGCAATGCCTCAAAGCGTCGTTGCAGAGGCGAACCGAATGGGCGCGATGCTGCAGCGTCTAGGCGTAGACTTCGATTTCGAAGATCTGGGAGGCGATTGGCATTGGCGCAAGGGTAAGCATCAGATCTCTAACTTACCCGTCCCCGCTTTGTTCGGGGTCGTGCAGTTCGAAAATGCCTCCGCGGTGATCGCCGCCTTGGTTGCGCTTCACAAGCGACTGCCATTAACGCCGGAAACGATGCGGATGGGATTGCAACGCGTTTCGCTTGCAGGCCGGTTTCAAATAATCCCGCGCGGTTCGAATGAGTGGATTCTGGATGTCGCACATAACCCCGCGGCCGCCTCGACGCTCGCGCATAACCTCGCCGCTCGGCCCTGCACGGGTCGGACGGTTGCGGTTTGCGGAATGTTTGCCGACAAGGATGTGGCAGGTGTTGTCGCGAACATCGGTCCGCGCGTGGACGAATGGGTTGTGGCAGGCGTGGGCGGCGCAAGGGCAATGGCGCCATCTCGCTTAGCCGAGCTCATCACGACGAGTGGAGGTCGAGTGGTGGAGGTGAGCGAAAATGTTGCCGCCGCATGCGACGTCGCGCAAGTCATGCTTCGACCGCAAGATCGCGTCGTGGTGTTCGGCTCCTTTCACACGGTGGGTCCCGCACTGGAATGGCTGCTGATTCACTGAGCATGTCCCGTGGACTCGAAACGATTGCAACCCGCTCTTACCACGCATCCATGCGATTAAGCCGGTGGCCTTTGCCGATGAGCAACGCTGCCTCCACCGCTGGTATTGACGGCTTGCCATCGAATTCGCTCGCACCCGGTATACTTTAGCTGTGGACAGACATCTTAAAGAACGCTTGGTCGGTGCAGCAGTGCTGGTGGCGGCCGCAATCATTTTGATTCCGGAAATATTGTCCGTTCCCTCGAACACCGCAGAGACCGCACCTGATCGCGTCAGCGAAGCGGTGCCCGCCGGTGCAGATGGTGGCGCACTGAAAACCTACACCATCGATCTTGGCGGCGTGAATTCCGCGCCTGGCGCGGAAAGAAGTGTGGAGATGACGCCTGCGCCGCCGGCGGAGTTGCCAACGGTTGAACTTCCGGCTGCGCCAGTAAAAAGCGAGTCGGAATCAGGGCCGAATTCTGCCGAACAACTCGCATCCGCGACGCCGACAACAGCGCCGGAAAAATCCGAGCAAACGGTCAACAAAGCGCCCGTTGTAGAGGAGAAACCCTCGAAACCTGTACCTAGCGCAGCGCAATCGGCGGACCCGGTTGAAGTGCTTACTGTGCCAAGGCCCGGCAAGAGGGCAGCGCAATGGGCCGTGCAAGTGGCGAGTCTGGACACGCGAGAGAAGTCGCAGAAGATCGTCGATGAACTCAAAAGCAAGGGATTGTCGGCGTTCGTCGCAGCGTCGCAAGTCAACGGCCGGACGATGTACAGAGCGCGAGTGGGCCCGGTGGATGACCGTGCCGAAGCCGAGACGCTGCTGCGCAAAGTCAAGTCGCTGCATCCCAAAGCGACCATCATGTCGCACCCATAAGGCGCGCGCCGAAAAGCGACCTTCCTTAAGTACGCATTATGCGTTGCCCCGGCCATTTCCGTCGCGGTGCTCAGTCGAGCTTCTGCTAAACTACCGGCTGTTCGGAACCCTCCGATTGACCCTTGCAAACGTTGCCCACCGCTTGAGCGCCACTCCTTCATGACGCCCATCGACTACGCCATCGTCGGAATTCTGACGATCTCGCTGGTATTCGGGATGGTGCGCGGTTTCATGCGCGAGGCGCTGGCCTTGCTCGCTTGGCTAGGCGGTTTGTGGCTTGCGTGGCGATATTCCGACTACGTCAAGCCGCTCCTCGGTGGTTTGCTTGTCGACGAACCGCAGCGCACCTGGGTTGCGCGAGCGCTGATCGTAGCGCTGGTATTGGTCTGCACGTGGATCATTGCTGAGCTGCTGTCCTATTTCCTGCATCAGTCCGGCTTCACTGTCACAGTCGATCGCGCGCTGGGCTCGGTTTTTGGACTCCTTCGCGGCGTTGTTTTGGTTTCTTTGCTCACGATGCTTGCTTTGATCGTGCACCTCGATGAAATGCGCTGGTGGAAGCGGTCGCTTTTGCTCCCCTATGCAACCGATGTGTCGCACTGGGTTGGAGCATTTGCCGAGACGGCATTGGATTCCAGCGCAACGCCCCCACGTCCTAAATGATCATCTTTGCTTAAGCTCCGAGGCACTCATCCCTTATGTGCGGCATCGTTGGTATCGTCGGTCAGACTCCAGTCAATCAGCAGCTTTACGATGCAATGAGCGGTCTGCAGCATCGCGGACAGGATGCCGCGGGCATCATGACTTGCTTCGAAGGCGAAGTGCTGATGCGCAAAAAAACCGGATTGGTGCGCGACGTGTTTCAGCAGCGCCATATGCTGGCACTGAAAGGCAATATCGGCATAGGGCATGTTCGCTATCCGACGGCCGGATGCGATAGCTCCTTCGAGGCGCAGCCATTCTTCGTTAACTCTCCCTACGGCATTGGACTGGCCCACAACGGCAACTTGACGAATGCGGCCGAGTTGGCCGAAGTGCTGATTCGGGAAGATCGTCGTCACCTCAATACGACTTCCGATTCCGAGGTGTTGCTCAACGTACTGGCCAGCGAGCTGTCGCGCGTCAGTCGCGCCCGCGCTTCTGCTACGGAAATCTTCCAAGCGCTCGACTGCGTCTATCGTCGCTGCCGCGGTGGCTTTGCTGTGGTGGCGCTGATTGTCGGGCATGGGTTGTTGGGGTTCCGCGATCCACACGGAATTCGGCCGCTGGTCCTGGGTAAGCGCGAAGGCGCCAATGGGCCGGAGTACATGCTTGCCTCCGAAAGTGTGGCGCTCGATTTGCTCGGTTACCAACTCGTGCGCGACGTTGCGGCGGGAGAGGCGGTCTTCATCGACGAACGCGGCCGGCTCTTTGCTCATCAATGCGTGCCTGCGGCGAAACACACGCCTTGTGTCTTCGAGTACGTTTACTTCGCGCGCCCGGATTCGATCATCGACAAGATCTCGGTGCACAAGGCTCGATTGCGCATGGGCGATTTGCTGGCCGAGAAATTGCGTCGCGTCTATCCCAATCATGACATCGACGTGGTGATTCCGATTCCCGACACGAGCCGCACGGCTGCAGTGCAGATGGCCCAGCTGCTTGGCATCAAGTACCGCGAAGGCTTCGTGAAGAACCGATACATCGGCCGCACTTTCATCATGCCGGGCCAGGAACAGCGTGCGAAATCCGTTCGTTCCAAGCTCAATGCGATCGACCTCGAGTTTCGAGGTAAGAACGTATTGCTGGTGGACGACTCCATCGTTCGTGGCACGACGTCAGCGCAGATTATCGAACTTGCGCGCGAAGCCGGCGCCCGGAAAGTGTACTTCGCATCGGCGGCACCGCCGGTTCGATATCCGAATGTCTACGGAATCGACATGCCGGCGGCATCCGAGCTGGTTGCGAGCGGACAGACCGAAGAGCAAGTGGCCAAGTTGATCGGAGCCGATTGGTTGCTGTATCAGGACATCGAAGATTTGACTCGCGCCTGCCTGCATCACGATTCTCACATCGATAGCTTCGATACTTCCTGCTTCTCAGGTGAGTACGTCACGGGCGATATCACGGCGGAATACTTGGATCGGTTGCGGATCGAGCGCTCCGATGCCGCGAAAGAACGCCGTCGGCATCCACGCAAGGGTGTCTTGCAAGCGGTTCGTGCGGTTTAGGCGCACAACAAGAGACACCGCGCCGCGGCGCGCGGGGCGATAGAGAATTACATTGTGCATATCGTCGCGCCGCGCATTCTGATCGTCACAGATCAGTTCAAGTACAGTCGGCTGCTCGAACAACATCTCACCACTGTTTGGGCGGATGTAGAAATCAAAGTTCATGAGCCGAGTCACTCCGGCTCGTTCCATCCGGGATTTGCCGCTGCCGGCTTCGATTGCGTGCTGCTCGATCATGAGCTCGCAGACAATCGGGGTTTGGAGTGGGCTGAAGACCTTTGCAATCGAGTTGGTTTTCCTCCGGTGCTGTATTTTGCCGCAGATGCCTTATTAGGCCAAAGGGCGGTTCAGGTGGGAGCCGCCGACTGGTTCATGCGCGAGCGGATTCATCACCGTCGCATCGCGAGCGTGCTGATCGACCAGGTTTCCCGTCGCCGCCAACTCATGGCGTTATTTCGTGCACGGCCCGAAGCGGAAAAGCTCTACCGGTTTGGCCCCATCACGATTCGCGGCCAGCGTTACGTCGAGGACTTGGCTGTCGGCGGCAGTTCGATGGTCTACCTGGCGGAGAGTGAAAAGGCCGGCGAGTTGCTCGTGCTGAAAGTGCTTGGCGACAACGAGTCTGAAACCGGACAGACATTCGAACGATTTCTGCAGGAGTATGAGTTGTTGCTGCGTATCCGGCATCCCAATGTCGTGCGCATTCACGAGATGGGCATTGCGGATGATCACGCCTACATCGCGATGGAGTATTTCCCGGCCGGCGATTTGCGCGCTCGGATGCGTGATCCCATTTCACCCGCTCAAGTCATCGAATACATCGAACAGGTTGCACGGGCGTTGGCCGAAGTGCACGTCGTTGGGGTACTGCACCGCGACTTGAAACCCGGCAACATCATGCTGCGAGCAGACGGCTCCATTGCGCTGATCGACTTCGGGCTCGCCAAGCATGTCGTGCGATCGGCGGACATCACAGCCGCCGGCGAAATCTTTGGAACTCCGTACTACATCAGCCCAGAGCAAGGGCACGGCGACGAAGTCGACGCGCGTAGCGATCTGTACAGTCTCGGTGTCATCGCTTTTGAAATGATGGTGGGCAAGCGGCCCTACACCGCTGGATCGCCGATGGGAATTATCTACATGCATCGCAATGCGCCGTTGCCGCCATTGCCATCCGAATTAAAACGCTACGAGCCGTTGGTGCACAAACTCTTGGCAAAAGAACCGGACGATCGATATCAGTCGGCAACGGAGTTGCTGGCGGCACTGCCGGAGTTTCGATGAGCGTCGAGACACTATTGGCTCCGACACCCGAACGGTGGTTCGAAGTTGCAACTGAGCGCTGGCGTGAACTTCTGTTGGATCACGCCAACTGCGAGAAGAAAGCCGCATCCACCGCGATTAGCATCGTCTTTGCCTATGCGGACGATCGGGCGCTGGTTGAATCCATGTCACGACTGGCTCGTGAAGAGCTGCGGCATTTCGAGCAGGTGCAGCGCATGATGACGCAGCTCGATGTCCCGTTTCAGCGCTTGTCGCCTGCACGATATGCGGAAGGACTGCGCAAGGCAATGCGACGCGATGAGCCTGCTCGCAGAGTCGATCTGATGGTGTGCGGTGCGTTAATCGAAGCCCGGTCGCACGAGCGATTCGTAAAGCTCGCGCCGCGATTGCAACCTCCGCTCGCGGATTTCTACGCTGGGCTCGCCGCGTCGGAAGCGCGCCATCATCAGTTGTATTTACGACTGGCGGAAGAGCGTTCACAACCCGAGAAAGACGCGGACTGGCGTGTGCAGCTGCAGCGCTTTGCGGAGATAGAAGCTGAGCTGGCCACTTCGCCCGATGAGCAATTCAGATTCCATTCGGGCTCGCCGGCATAGGGCAGCAGCTGGCTTAAATTCGAGGCCGGCACTTGTCAAGTCGTAAGTGCAGCGAAATTGACGGCTTTCATCGCGAGTCCGGGAATCCTTCCACTGTTACTGTTCTGTGGCGCGTCCAAGCAAATGGACGGGTGCGGTAGTAGCTGAGCGCGGCATGGATGAAGGGAAGGATCTCAGAACAGGGAGTGATCGAAGGATATGTCATCGACAGGAAGTTTCCGGGTTGTGTTCTGCGCGCTCATGCTGCTGCTGCCGTTCCTTGGGCACGCAGCTCCCAGTCTTTCAATCTCGCCCTATGGCTATCGAATTGTTCAGGCAACGCCCGTGGCGGGGACGAGCAATCAATTCGAATTGGTCGCTCGTGCAGGGATCGCCAATAGCGGAGAGGCTGCTCAAGGCGTGAGTGCCCGGCTTACGAGCAGTACACCCACGGTCACTGTTCTGGACGGTAGTGTGACGTTTGGGACGGTGGGAGCCGTAACGCTGCAACGTCCGATCATTAGCGCGGACACTTTCAAGTTGCGCGTCACCACTCCGCGCAAGCCCACATTGCAGAACATCCTCCAGTTTGCGCAAACCGCGCTCAACTCTTTGGCGTGGACCATCGAATGTTCAGGCTGCAGTCTAAACCGCGCACCGCTAGCAGATGCGGGTCCGAACAAGTCCTCGTACGTCGCTACGCCGACGGTATTGAGCGGTGCCGGTTCCTCCGATCCAGATGGGAATGCTCTGACATATCGATGGTCACTCGTTTCTCGTCCTCACGGCAGCGTGGCTGCGCTGTCTGATGCCAACGCGGTAGACGTCACTTTGACGCCCGATATTGAAGGTGACTTCATCGTGCAGCTGATCGTCAATGACGGAGCATTGGACAGCTCGCCCTCCACGGTCACAGTAACAACCGTCAATTCGTTGCCTGTCGCCGTGGCTGGCCCGGACCATGCCGCACATGTAGGTGAACGCGTGGTCCTGGACGGATCGAATTCCACGGATGTGGATGGCGACTCACTCACCTACACCTGGCGACTGATCGCTCGTCCCTCGTCAAGCACTGCCGCGCTGCTAAACGTCGACCCGGCGCATCCGATGGCGGATTTTATTGTCGACAGGCCGGGAAATTACATCGCGGAGCTTATAGTCAACGATGGCGCAACCGACAGCTCACCGGATACTGTGTCGATTTCAACCGAGAATTCGACGCCTATCGCCGATGCAGGAGCAGATCAAACTGTGCAGCGCGGCTCGACGGCCAGACTCAGCGGCGTGGAATCAAGAGACGCAGACGGCGATGTGCTGACCTATCGGTGGTCTCTATCGCCTCCCGCCGGAAGCGGTGCCGTTTTGGTCAGTGCAAACGCGATGGATACAGCATTCGTCGTAGATCGGCCTGGTAGTTACATTGTGCAGCTCATCGTGCGCGATGGAACCGTCGATAGCGTTGCTGACACAGCTGTCATCTCAACTGCAAACTCTGCGCCGACCGCCAATGCCGGAGCCAACGTGAGCGCGCTCGTCGGCGACACGGTCACTTTGGATGGACAGAGCTCACAAGATCCCGACAACGATCCACTTTCTTTCACCTGGGCGCTAATCAGTCGCCCGATCGACAGTCGCGCCGCGTTAACTGCGCCAGACACACCACGTCCTGGATTCATCGCCGATGTTGCAGGACTCTACGTTGCCCAACTGATTGTCAACGACGGACGAGTGGATAGCGCGCCCGATACTGCGCAAGTAGTGGTAGAGGTGATGCCCGACACCTTCCCACCCACGATCAGCATTGGAACGCCGAACGACGGAGCACTAGTCAATACTCCTTCGGTAACCATTGCCGGGCAACTGAGTGAACCTGCCCAACTACTGATCGGTGGAATGGACGTGGAGTTGAACGCCGTCTATCAGTTCTCCGCAACCGTCGCTTTGACCGAAGGTCCAAACGCTGTCTTACTTCTCGCCGTGGATGCTGCTGGCAATGCAACATCGAGAGCGATTACTGTCATTCTTGATTCCGTAGCTCCTTCTGCACCCGATGTAGCCCGCATCCATGTCGACAATACGGGTGCTGTTCGTAAGGTGATTGGTGATGCCGAGAGTGTTGAGGCGGGAGCCACAGTACGGATTATCAATGCGCGAACCGGAGAGGTCGTGATAGTGCAAGCAGACGCCGCTGGTGCCTTTGAGACCGAAGTGGCGGGAGAGGCGGGTGATGAACTCACGATGCAGGTGATCGACGGCGCACAAAACCGCAGCGAGGTGCGTCGGCTGGCTATGCCGCCAAGTCTATCGCTGACCTTGAATTTGAATCAGCCGCAGGCCGGTGCCCTCGTGACGTCGCGCTATCTCGTTGTGTCTGGGTCTGTCGAAGGCTCGTCTGAGGCGGGCGTTGTCGTAAACAACGTCATCGCATCAACCCGATCAGCCGGCGCAAATACAGCGTTCATTACCCGCATCAGGCTTGAGTCCGGAGTCAACTCGATTATCATTGCAGCGAGCACGCTCGACGGCAAAAGGATTGAAAGG
>WUUC01040525.1_pt1 | contig 15461 bp, 16 predicted proteins | sample 6278441 | NCBI WGS metagenome assembly WUUC01 (sample SAMN13675441, study PRJNA597444) | soil metagenome | isolation source: soil | place: USA: Washington | collected 2017-10
AACATATTATTTGAATATAAACGGTGCTGTTTGGATGATTTTAATAAAGAGATCGCTGAATTTGTTACCGAAGGGCCTTCACGTTCTTCGTCCCATTCCTATTTTGACACTTTCGACGTCCTTCAGGAATTTCTCCCTCTGAAACAGCAAATTATTAACATTTGATGCCCACAGTGATTCTAATACAACGAAGGCAAAGCAGAATTTACACGCATTTAGATCTCTTTTTTACAATTCATTTACAACGAACGATTAAGCATCATCCAATACACTCCAAGCTCTTTCATGGATTGTAAAAAATCAATCCTATCCGTACATTGAGTTTCAAACCCTTCCCAATGAAAACAGTAAAACTCTTCCCGTCAATCATTTTATTTTTGGTGATCGGTCTTCTGCAAACCAACACGGCAAATGCTCAACCGAATCTTGCCGAGATCAAGGAAAGGTTTGCAAAAATGGACGCGGAAAATCTCAGCAAGCCATACACGGGAATAGTCATGTCAAAAGGCCTTGAGAAGGATCTGTTTCCAATTCACTCGACAGGTGTCAGCACGAAGCCCGTTAAAAATGCATGTGAGGCATTTTTAAGATCCCTCACCAAAATGCAGTCGATAAAGATACAATTCAAGGTACAGGACCAGGAATGGCAGAAGTGGTCAAATATCGACCACGGACTTTATACGCGACAGGGAGTCAGCATCAAGGAAATGTCGCAAGAGCAAAGAAAGCTGGCCTTTGATCTCATGCAGACCGCTTTAAGCGCAAAGGGTTTGCAGCTAAGTAAGGACATCATGAAGACCGATCAGACCTTGCGTGAGATCAATGACGATAATCCGATCTACGATGAAGAACTTTATTTCTTTACGGTCATGGGTACACCGTCAATGACGGAGCCCTGGGGCTGGCAAATCGACGGACATCATTTGGTGATCAACTATTTTGTATTGGGCGATCAGGTTGTGATGACCCCGGCTTTTATGGGAGGCGAGCCAATAGTAACAACGACGGGCAAGTACAAAGGGAACGTGGTGTTCCGCGATGAACAAAACATCGGACTGAAGTTCATGCAATCTCTTTCAGCTGACCAGCAACAACAGGCTACGTTGTCGGTTGAGAAAAAAGGAACCGATATACAGGCACAGGCATCTTCCGACAACAAAACTCTCGACTTCCAGGGTTTGGTGGCGACAAGAATGAGTGAAGAACAGAAACGGAAATTATTGGACCTGGCCAATCAATATATTTCTAATATGGAGGACGGGCATGCAAAGCTTAAGATGGAGGATATTAAGAAGCACCTGGACAATACGTGGTTTGCATGGATTGGTAAGACCGATGACAACGCCGTATTTTATTACCGGATCTATAGCCCTGTCGTATTAATAGAATTCGACCACCAGGCTCCGATCGGGACCAAAGAACAAAGTCGCAGTGCGACAAGAAATCACATTCACACTGTAGTCCGGACACCCAATGGTAACGACTATGGAAAGGATCTGCTGAGGCAGCATTTGATAGAGCATCATAGTGATCATTAGTGTTGAATGATGTTTGCATGGTTTAATTGTTTTTGACTCACATTAGTGTTCCTTGGTTGTGTGAATCCTTCACGCTGAAAAATCTCCACACATAGTGTATAGAGGGCTTTGACTTTGATTGATTATGATGAAGTCGTCCTGCCTGTACAATTCACATAGAGAATATTCGCTCCCAGAGAGTTTTAGAAAAAGTTGGTATGAAAAGGACCGGCGAGAGCATTGAATTTAACAGCGTTCAGACATATTGTGAGATACTTCCATAGATGGAGGCAGTTGGGCCAGTTCTCACCAAAATTCGCCCGAGAAAGTCCTGTTGAAATAGTTATGTCCGAACTAAAAAGCCATCATAAAATTTGATGGCTTTTGATCGAATTTGATTGTCGGGGTGAGAGGATGAGGACTCACCGTTAAATCTTAGTTATTTAGATGAATTTCGAGTAATGTGAGAACGGAGGGCACGGATAGGGCATTGGTAGGCCGTAGTGCTTGAGGGCGAAGATAATGGATTGGAGTTCTAACCGTGCAGGTCAAATTCGATTAAATTTGATCAATGCTTATTGAAAGAATTGGTAAGGACAAATGGAGAATTTCGTTTTCGAATCGGATCGCGAAAAGGAACCTTGAAAGGATTGGGAGCTGTGTGAAGTTTCTTGAGGATGCAGCTATTCAAAAACAAGCTGACTCATTTGCTGAACAGGTCAATGGAAGCTGGTGGAGGAAAAACAGGCGTCGCTTTACGGGGCAAGATATTTAAGGTTTGTCCTGGAATGTCACCTTCCTATGAACGGTAGGAAGAGCACTTTGAGGAGAGTAGATTGAATTATGGAGGTCATTTAATTAAAACGACCTTTCTGAAAGTCATTGAAATCCTAACCTTCCGCGCATAAGTGGTGCCCTTAAACACATCCGTCTTCCGTTGCGCTATGCCATGTGTCCAGCTATGCCGCGCTGGTCCGTTTATTATTACCAGGCTTCTCGGCTCAAGTAAAACCTCGATTTTTTCTTTCGATCCTAGATCAATAAAATCCATTATACACGTAGATCCTAGGCTAATAGAGATCACGGTTTCGCCGAAGCAGGGCTCGCAGTCGACATGATTCGCTATACCTTGTCCAGGTAAATACTCGTTGACTATCACTTGATCAGGCTCCTGATCAATAAACTTTTCATTATATAGACGTCGGGATATTTTCTGAGCCCACAAGGGAAGAGTACCCAGAAACATAGAATAGTCTATAGAACGGGCCTTATAATCATACTTATATCCGTAATGCTGAACTCTTCTCTTTATATCTGACAGCCAAGATTGCGCGTTAATAGTCTCGACTAGAAGTCTTTCATCAGCATCCGAAATAAAGTTAGGAACGTACAACAATCCGCTAACCTTGGAGGTGTCGTTAACAATTCTTGAAGCTTGAAATTTCTCTCCGGCTTGAATATTGTCAGGAATGGGATTAAACAAATCGTACATGGTGAACGCAAGTTACAATTTTAGTATTTCATATGAAACGTCCTCATTAGCCTCCTTTGAGGCCGCTTTATAGGGAATGTTTTCGGCACGTTTAAGTATTGATTCGGCCGTGAGGCTTTTTTTAAACTCCTCATACTTAATATTTCGGTCAATTCTATTTGGATTCTGGAATACAAAAAAAATGTTGGAAAAACTTTTCGACACGCTTTTCACGTATTTACCGAGATCGTTGGCATCAAGGGAGGAACTAGCAAATAAATAGGACGCATTAAAAATGATTGGGTTATTCTTCCCGGCAAATTTGTGAAGAATTGCTGGTTCAAGATCATTCCAGTTTTTGAAATAGTTGAATGACGATTCCGATGAGAATATTCTTGAGGTTTGAAATGACTTAGCTCTGGTAATCATGGCATCTGAAATGTCTACGCCCACATAGGACATGTTGATTCCTTTGCCCGAATTGGAATGAATGAGGTCAGCAAGTGCCAATCCGGAGGTCATTGGCCCACATCCCAAGTCTATAAAAACTGGTTTGTAGTCAGAATTGGAGAAAATGCCCTTCATTGAGTCGACAACAGTTTGGAAAACAGCATATGAAGTGAAGAAGTGTTTCTTCATATTGAAATAACAGTACAATAGGACCTTGTCGTGACTGGTAATTTTTCCGTAGGCTTTGGTGAAGTCGCCTCTACCCCGAATTAGAACTTCATCCAAAATATGCCTTGAAGTATAGCCCCAATAGTTGTCACTGTCGCGATCAATTGACGGATGATCGTAAAATTTTTGATTTATATCGGCAAATAGCGTACGGATGCTCGGTGATGGCTCCAATCGTTCACGCCTTATCTCCACTGGGTAAAGAGCGAACGGATCAACGTCGTTTAACAAATCGCGTAATATCTGGTGAGCCAGAAATGGATACTGCACATTCAACTTCTTACTCGCATACAAGCGCCTTAGGTCCTTAAGAACATTTGGTAGACCTGCCTTTTCCAGAGCAGTCTTAGCCTTCTTGTAGTAATAAGCCAATACATCCACGATTTGACGATTGCTGCTATCTTCAAATTGTCGAGACTTATCAAGTGTCGAAAGAACCTTCGGAAATTCGTTGAGATATGAAGTTCGGATGTCCTCCACTAAGGCGAATTGGTTCAAGGCGATCAAACGAAATTTGCTTGGGGAATCCGGGAGATCGGCAACAATGTTTTGTAACACCGAGTCCAAACCTATCTGTGCAAGTTTCTCAGCAGAAACAGCTATTAAGTTTAGAAAGAAGTCGAACTCCTCTGACTGTGCATGAGTTTGATGAAAATCCTGATAAACATCAGACGATAGAATGTTTTCAAAAAAGAAACTATCAAATCGCAATTCATTCAATTCTTCCGCAGTCAACTTGTAAAAGAAATTAGATAGCTGCCTTTCATTTCTAGACAACCAATTGTCAAATTCAGTTCTTTGTGTGTTTTTTATGAGGGAATCCCCTAACTCTAAGAGATCCATTTATCTATTATTCTTTTGACGCTGATCCAATTCGATAATCTGCGCGATCTCGTCCACATTTAACTTACTTAAATTGGCTCGTAAAGTATCAATGAGTGCTTTCTTAGTCAGACCGGTGTTTGAGACAACGTAATGAAGAAGCAGCGATTTAGACATGATCGTTTCAGGGTATGCTTTGTCTAGTAGTGCAATTAATTTGTCAGCCTTATTTTTTCTCTCGATCTGGGTGATTTTAGTTTCGCAAGTTAAATATGAGTTGTCAACATATTCGTACGCTCCCCATTTCGGAAATGTCAACTCCGCTTTCGTTTCTGCGGACTTGACATTCAAGAACGGATACAAATCAAAGACCGTTTCGCCCGATTTGCTGAAGTTGAAAATGCTCTCAATTGTGATTCGATCAAGGAGATTCGCTAGTTTAAATTTTATCGATTGTTGTTGTTCAGCTAGAGAAGTAAAGTTGTTATCAGACAATTTGATATTCGTGTCTTTCTTGATCATTCTCTTGTACCCATAATATAAACCTAAGACGGCTAGAAGGAATTCGACGATACTCCTATTGAGATTCACTTCATGCAAAATGAAAGTATTCCTAACCGCTTGCTTGTCGGTATGTTGACGACTTTTGTTTGAGAACTTTGACAGAAATATCAGGGCAAGGACCGGGTAATTTTTTTTGATCGACTCATCATTTAAAAGATCCTTGTAAGCGATTTTATAATTTGATAATTTGTTGAAGTAGTCAACAATTACCTCCAATTCCTTGAGCTCTTCAGGCGAAGCGAGCTTTGATTGAGCAGCCTTTGATACGATTCCCTTGGCGACAGATATGTCAAAGTCTTCATTATTGTAAATAATGTCCAGGACATCGCGAAATATAAGTCGTTGTACGCTTGACGCCTCAATGTCATATGGAAATAAAATGTACTTGTATAGCCCCACGTCTTTTGCGTTTGAGGGCTTTAAACTGGAATTGATAAGGCTCAATGCATAGAAATAATTTGGTGTGTACTCTTGATAAAGATTGTCTCTTTCAGAAAAGAAAATGCCGACATTTTTCATGAAGGAAAACATTCCCATGAGCTTATCGAATCGATTCAATTTGGTCCGCCAAACCATTAAGTCTTCATTGACTGGAAGGTGAATTGCATTAATATCGGTTTGTTGAAGTTTTATCCCGGGAGCCATGACAGAGCAAAGGTGATCGTCAATAAATGAATCCGGGAATGTTTTGGTTGAGGCTAAAAAAGTATTCCTTGCAGAGATATTTTCAAACACAATGCCAACTACTCTTGAAATTGGTATTGGTTCACTGCTATAAAATATGTTTAGGAGCGGGGTCAGTTTGAGGTTTTCAACAATTATCTCTACTAAAACTTCGTCTTCGAGGAACGAATTTATCGGGTTACTAGAAAGTATGATGTACTGATCGAACTGAGTGAAAAGATCTGTTTTGCGATTTTCGTTTTTATAGATCTCACTCTCCTCCAAGGTTAGAGGATAGATCACGCCGTAGTTGAAATAGTACGCTAGGTTCGAAGCCTTTGTTTGAATTATTAAAGTGTTATTATGTTTTATTCTGCTCGATACTGCGTCACTGACACGAGGTCCGAAAGGCAGTTGATTGGGTTGCGTCCCGTCCCATTCTAATAGACGCTTAAGAAGGTCCTCTTTCCGACCCTCAGTTGGGAGATTGTTTTTTGTACAAAGATCCTTTAGTTGGTCTAACTTGAGTTTTTTATAGTCCATGTACGTGAGTTAAAAGGGCAGATCGTCAACTGAGTCATTTGATAGATCGACCTTTGGCGGCGCATCTAATTTGGTCATAGAGATAAGATTGTAGCTAGATCGATCAAAGTCTTTAAAGTATTTGGGCAGATTGGCTCCTTGTGTTAGTAGAAAGAGGCTTTCCTTCGCGCGAGTACATGCGATATAGTAGTGTTCATCGGTTTTGTAGTGCTCATTTTTCGCCGTTTCCATATCTGGCATAATGACAACTTGAAATTCAAGACCCTTGGCAGACTTAAATGTTGTCACTAGAATGTTTTCGATGTCATTTCCCACGTGATTATCATGGTGGTGCTTAGAGCAACTAAATCCCAGTTCTCTTATTAGTTGACAATAAATGTTAACCTCATCAACCCCATAAACCAAGACCGCGATGTTGCGATCTCCAGCGTCGTTCAACAATATTTTTAATTGCGCAAGTCTGGTCGCTTCATTTGGAACAAGGAATACCGTGGGAATTGCTCCTCTGCCTTTTGGGATTTTGTCAATTGCTATAGTGTTATTTGCCCTTTCATTAAACGGGAGAAAATATCGCGCAAAATTGTAAATCTCATACGTGTTTCGATAATTGTACTGCAACGGGATCGGTAAGATTTTTCCTTTCTTTTGAATCTCGGTGGTAATTTCGAGGGCCTTGAGGCCATTTTCGTGAACTCTTTGAGCATTGTCGGCACTCACTGTTAGTCGCTTGCATTTTGGAATTAGCGCCCGATAAATTCTGGCCTCAAAATCCTGCCCTTCGTCAATTATGATTTCGTCAACACCAGACCACTTAGCCATTTTCTGTAGCATTACGCCTTCATTGTGATTTGGTTGAAGGAATTCAAAATTCTTAGAGTACCATTTGTAAAACTTGACAATATGTCTAGCCAACTCTTTACTCGCGATGTTGATTAAGCTACTTTTCAATAAGTCCTGAAAAGTAATTAGCAAAATCTGTTTGTTTAGAATAACTAACCGTTCGGCTCTCATAAGACTTATAGTGGTTTTACCACTACCTGGACAGCCTGAGATTAATAAATTGTTTGGTCCATCATAGTCAATCGCATGAATCATTTGGGCACCGCCTACACTACTCTCAATATCTGATCGGGATATCGTATTAAATTTGAATTGTGGCATTTTGGGGGGATTTATTGCCTATACGAATAGAGTTATTATCCAAACAGTCAGTAAGAACAAGAATACTTGAATATAGAAGAGTACCCATGTGAGGCGGCCTAAGCATCGTGTTAGGGAAATAAGATCACTCAATTTCAATTCTTCCGAGGACATTGTGGAACTTTTGTCGTCCCAATACCTTATGTCGTTCTCTAACACAAAAAGTCTTCGTCGTACCGCAACAATGTCTTTTGTTAGCCTGAAATCATTTAAGCGGGTGATCAACACCAAAATGCCAACTGTCGCTGATAAGGTTAAAACAAGAAGTGATGTCTTGGGCAGCAAGTATTCGCCACAAACAAGTTTGTCTTTAAATAGGAGTGTCTGTTGATTTGCAATTACGAAACCAGCAGTCGCCACGGAAATCGTGAATAGTAAGTTAATCGAAAAAGTCAATAGGTCGAGTTGCTTATTGTGCCAGAAGGAAAATCGGCCTTTGAGATCAGTGATCGTACGCTGCTCGAACTCCGTTAGTTGCGACTTTTTCTTGGTTCCAAAATATTGGAATTGCTTTGCCATTTTCGGAACCAATGTTTTTCTCCCTGGATAAATTCGCCTCAATCGGGGGGAATGAGACTGACGTGTAGGGGTACGCAATTCGAAGATAATATTTTTTAAGGACAAATCTCGCGAGAACAGCCTCAACCAGACTACTCACGGCTTGAAATGAAGAAGTTCAGCAACGAGGAAAAGCGATGATTCTCGCAGGGATGTGATCAGGAGGGGGGAACCTGCCTAGGAGTGGCAGTTTGAACATTTCTGTTACTGTAAAACAAAGCTCAAAACGTCGGCAGATGCCTGAGATTTTGCCGACGTTTTGAATTCACGAGCGGTTGTTCAGTTTAGGGCTATTCCGCACTCGCGCCTCTCCATTCTTCCTGCACGACTTCCAGAAGTTCAAAAAATCCATCGAGATCAACCACAAGATCCTTGAGATATTCCGCCTCTGGTGATCCATCATACATTAGGAATTCCAAAAGCAAGCTTCTCAGGTTAACACTGAATCGTTTCGCTGGATGATATTCCAGGAATCGAACAAATGCTTCTTGCAACCTGGGTGTGGCTATGAAGGCAGGTGCTTCAACTTTCTTCTTCACGGGCCCTTTCTTCTTCGCGCGTTTCATAGAATGACTGTTTAAGGTGGGTGAATAATTGTGACTTTGGCTTGTCCTTCGCGTAAAGGAAAAGCCTGTGTTTGACCGAAGTCGACAAGTAAACATTCAAGTCATTGCTGACGGAATGCTTTTCTAGCCAAAGAGTAATGAATACGTCGATTAAGATTTCTTCACCGTCATCTTTGGTGTCGACTTTCCCAATGAGATACTTAAATAAGTCAGAAGCATAGCGGCGATAGATCGTTTCAAATGCAATTCGGTCGCCTTGCCCGAGACGAGACGTTAAATCTGCATCCGATAGATCGAAATAATTCATGACCAGCCAGCATCTCAATCAAGAAGTTGACGAATAAAAAATGGCAAGCTGGATTCAAAAAAGATGGCGTGGAACCCAACTTACCGTTTCTGAGGTACTGGTATACCCTGCTACGAATAAGCGGGCCCACGCCAATGACGTGAGCACCACACTTATTGCCTCGTAGCGTTTTTGAAAGTTACCAGTTTTCAGAAACGAGGATCTTAAGTGCGGATACTTGTTCTAAAATGACAGTATCCACGAAATTAGAGTTTTTCTACTCCGATTCCGTTTGTTTCATATGCGAATATAACGAAAGAAACAAAGTGAGGTTCGATCGTGCGTCAACTTTTTTATCAATTTAATTCAGATTGCTCTAGGCCCCATTCACATGAAACCTAGAGACAAAAAAAGGATGCAACAATTCAGGGAAAACCTGCTAAGACTTAGGAATGAAAGAGGACTAAGTCAGCGGGGACTTTCCTACTTATGCGACGTAGAGTATGCCAAAATAGGTAGGCTAGAGCGCGATGCAGACTCCAATCTTAATCTTACCACTCTTTTTGAGTTGGCAAAAGGATTGGGGGTCCATCCAAGAGAACTTATAAACTACGACTTTGACTTCCTGAAAAAATAGGCAAGCAACTTGATGATTGTTGTGGCTGCTGATGTTTGGAATGTGGGTAACTCACCGGTACCTTGTCCAGTCACGACACCACCTCGACGAGTTATCCATATTTCAACATCAGACTTTGCCCCAGGTAAACTCTAGGGCTCTCTCGGAATCAAGACTTTTCAGCATCTGGAATGGCCGAGTTCCGAGGCCCATTCCCGGTACGTTTTAGGTGTCTGTCGTACGAATGCGCCAGCAATCGTACATCTTGCCGAAGCCACAAATCGGGTTTCTGGGTCTTACGAATGCGTCAGCATTCGTACATCTTGCCGTGACTTGATTTGGACAGCTAGCTACCAATCTCCTCGTATTTCATTTCGATATTTTGGATCTCATAAACTTTACTCGAAATGCATTTGAATTTCTCAGATTTGAAGACAGCTAAATTGTAGCCCTTCGAGTGAAGGGAGCTACTATAAACGACACCGTCGAAACCTATGGCTTTAATATATTCTGACAAATACTGGGTTGGCAAATAGTCAAGTTCATTATCGCTTCTGCGTCTAGGTTTGGCGAGTTCTTTTTCCAACTTCGAAGTGAATGGTAGGTGTATTAAGAAGTCCTCCAATTCCCCTTGCTCTGCTAGGTAAATTGGATCGTAAATATTTCCTCTAAGATTTACAACTCTAAGGTCTTCAAGAAGCTCAAATTCACCGATCGATGCATAGTCATATAATGAAGATCGTATCTCGTATAGAGTCGTATCAATTGAATCCGCGACGTACAAATAAGAGATCCCTGGTGGATTTGCTCTTCCGCCGGTTGCATACTCGGCTATTGGATTGCCCATTTGCTCCGTGGGGAAACCTTTCACCCCTGATAATCTGGCCCGATAAAATTTACGCCCAGTGACGACACGGTCCTCATATCGTTTTAAGAGTGACTTAAGTCTTTCGAGGTCTAGGGCATTTTGAATATGAAACCTATTGACCCATTTTAGCTCATTTGAGAATTGATCCCATGAAAGTTCTAGCGGCTTTACGACATCTGCATTTTCCTTATCGTTGAGGCATTCGATAACAACTTTATTCTCAAAAATGTCTTTATACCCTTGATAGTCGTGCAGAATGATTTCTTTAAGCAAAGTCTTTCTATTTGCGACCGTTAGCCGCGCCGAAAAAATCTTCTTCGGAAAATCATTCTCGATTTGATCCTCAAGCGAAAGTCCGTTCTTATCGTTTGTAATGTATAAATCCATTACAGGCTGAAATTGTATGAGCAGCTCTGTGGGATCACAGGTTGCTACGTTTTGTGCTCCGCAAAAATCACAGTCACCAATCTTTGCATACGTCGATACTATACTTTTAAGGTACGGACTCTCAAAACATTCCGAGCAGCACGACATCATATTAGAGTTAACACTAATTGAATGTGATGCATAATTGAGAGCTTTTTGATAACACCCAGACCTGGGAAGTGCCCCGTTCGATGAAGTTCTCGAAATTGATCAATCGCCAATGACTGTAATCCTCGAGCATCACACCATGGAATTAATTTATCAAGGGCTTCAGCGAATTTTCCCGCTGTGTCCGTCCGGTCATCATTTGAATCCGAAACAAAGTGCTTGACCCGAATCCTATTTCTTTCATCAACATATGAAATGTGAATTGCGACTGCGAAAGGCAGCATCCCACTCTCGCTATAGTTATCGCCGATAGTTAAATAGTCACCAAAACCTTTGAATCCCTCCTCTAAAAAATGCAGATGTTCTTCGGAAAATGAGCTGTCGTCCAAAGTGGCAAAGTCAGCATTTTTCTCCTGAGCCTGAAAAAAATCATCTAACTCAACAACGCTGTTTTGCTCGAAGCTCCTATAATATCGACGTGACGTTTTGCCAAAGTGTACTACATTGGTTACAACTGGAAATAGTTGTGAGTACTGATCCAATAACGGACCTACATTGTCATTGTCTGTATTGTGGATAAGGGTAATTCCCCCAGGTTGAATCCCGGAAGCCCGAACATAATTAATTATTTGCGCATGATTCTCGTTGCCATCCAGGATAATTGCGATTTGATAATTTCTATAACCGTCTAGAATTGGGGCAATCGAATTCAATAAAGTAGTAGTTCGATTCACAAGATCTCCCTTTTTTGGATTGACGATAACATTGAAGTTAACGTTCCTGGTTTTTAAATCATCCAAGATTCGTTTTACCCCTGTCGAGTCCTTTACAGGTTCAATGATCGGCGAGACCTTTTCGCGATTGTTCTGCAAAATGCCTCCAAGCTCTCGTAGCGCAATAAGCTCAAACTGCTTTCCTCTTAGGTATGGGAAGTACATTGGGATGTAAGGGTTTATTGAGGAAACTATATAAATCAGCGTAGTCAGAAGCCGTTAAGTCGAGCGCATGACAGATATACTTTAACTCGATTGGTGTTTTTATTGAGGTCAATAAATCGGGACACTGGAGTTTTCTATCCTTAAGTTTATTGAACACAATTTTCTGAAATTGTTTTATTTCAATTTCCCTACAAAGATTCAAGCATGACTTAAAGAGTAAAGTGTTCGGAACGTCAGGAACCGATCCAAAATTATTCTTAACAATAGCTTTGTATTCATTCTGGCGTAGGGTCTTGAAGAGCGTCGTGTGAGTGAATCCCAAGTCATTATTTTTGGCCTTTTTCAAAGTTTTAACTTCGTCGTTCTCATTTAATTCGAGGACGCCAATTGACGTATCAGCATATTTTTCACACAAACGCTCGGCAAATTTTGAACTGGCAACCACATAAACTTCATTTGCGAATTGGCAATAATCTATAAGCTGTTTTTCGAGTTTGGTTAAATCATCCAAGTCTGTTTTTATCTCATAAACCCTGGCATGACCATTCAAAACAACAACATCAGCTATTGATTTGCCGATTTGGAATTCATTCAAAATTGTTGTGGCTGAAAGGTCTTCTTTGGTTAGAACATCATTTAGCAGCGTATTCTTAAAGAAGTACTCGTTTTTATAGCACCTTCCTAATTCTTTATAAATTGAACTCAAGGCCTTGCCGTAGGTAAATGCAGAGGAGCCTTGAAAATTTCGTTTCATATTTCTTGTTGTGTACGCAGCATCATTCTCTCTCACCACTCGATCAAAATTTGAGGGCGTAAAGATTAATGAAAGAGCTCTTAACGTGTCTATTTCGAATTGCTGCATGTTAGCTGCGATAAAAAAATACCCAATTCCATATGTAGTGTCGTTCGGTTCCGTTGTCTAATCACGATCGATATATCTTTAAAAGGATTTTCTTGTTTATTTTTTCCTTGTGAGTCCATTGTTTCTCAGACATTCGAGATCTTTTTCTGTAGATATCCGTGTAGAAACCATACTCCCAATCATTTAACCACCCTCGCTCCCTAAAATACTCAATGGCTGCGGAGCTAAAGCTGGCCGTTTTATCCTTTTTGACCTTTTTCACTGCACTAAAGATTGCGCCCATCTCCAGGTCCTCACGAAATTTATTTACACAATGATTTCCAACGAACGTTCGATTACCATTCTCTGTGTTGCGAATATGGCAAAGCTCACTGATGGGAGAATGCCCACACAGGCAGGTTTCATTGTATTCAATTGTTATGTCTGTTAGTTCCCATTCCATTCGTGCAATGTCCCAGTCTTGGGATTCGCTTAAAGCCAAGATTTCTTCAAATAGTTTAAACCGTTCTGCCATAGATACAACGAAAAGAGCCCAAGCCGTGTTCGTTCAATGAACACGGAATGGGCTCTATTGAAAGATAGTTGAAAGTTATAAGTCCACAAAATCATTGTTTTAGCCAGAGTCTAGTTTGTATCTGGTTTATCTGTGCAATATGACTTCCAGGTACGGCGTAATTTGTTTTTCGACACGACAGGTCCTTGCATACTTCAAGACCTCATTCACTCTTATACCCTTTCGTTTTCCAAACATTTTTAAGCATTCTATCACCACATCCATTCCGATCTTGTTTCGGAATTTGAAACAGTCTACAACGGTCTTTTCAATACAATAGACCTTCACACTAATTCCATCAACCTTGTGGGTTTCAATCCCATCATCGTAACTTTTGGGCCCAAATCTATGTACCTCAAGCTGAGGGAAACTCAGTCTCGGCGATCGATTTTTTTTCGGTAAGGCAATAGAAACTCTGTGCGGGATTTGAGTTGTTATTTTGTGAAACGCCAAGGCGGAAATTAGGCAAACAACGGCATCAGGCACTGCTAAAGCCATAGTCACCAAATCAGGATTAGAAAGGTCATTCGCTGATTTGAGTCTATAAATTCCTCTTGAAAGTTGCCTTAGTTTGCCCTCGCCTATGAGTTTGGAAATCGTGCGCGAATGAATCCCCGCGGCTTTAGCCTCTTTCGACCGGATAAATCCGCCCCGATCCCTTGCTAGCTCAAGAGCGCGAGTGGATGGATTCTCGACGATATTCACGATGGATCGAATTACTGATAGTTATCAACAAATATATGCATTTTAATCCATCATTAATTTTCCTCTCAAGACCCGCATATCCTCACTCACCTTCCTCTCCACAACCTTCGCATAAATCTGTGTCGTTCGTATCGACGTATGACCTAACATCTTCGAAACCGTTTCTATCGGCACCCCATTGGTTAAAGTCACAGTCGTAGCGAACGTATGCCTTGCCAAGTGAAACGTTAAATGCTTCACAACACCACACACATCCGCAATCTCTTTCAGGTAGGCATTCAGCTTCTGGTTAGACATCTGCGGAAACAACCTTTCAAAACCATACTCCTTATATTTTTCAATCAAAACCATCGCCTTTGGTAGCAAAGGAACCCGGACAGGCAGATTAGTTTTCTTTCTTGTCATCATTATCCACCAATCTCCATCAATCCCTTTACAAATATTCTCAGGCTTCAAAGTCATCACCTCGTTATAAGCTAAACCGGTATAGCAACTGAATACGAACAGATCTCTCACATATCGCAATCTCTCTACAGCGAATTCCTTAGCCTCTACAGCTTTCAAATCTTCCGGTGAAAGGAAATGCCGCTCCTTCTTGATAAACCTCGCCTGGAACTTTATAAAGGGGTCCTTGTCGATCCATTCGTTCCTCAACGCAACACCAATCATCTTTCGAAGTCGTTCTATGTGTTTCAGAATTGTATTATGCCCACACGGCCTATCATCGTTCGACTTCTTCAAATTTTTCAGGAACAACTCAAAGTCCACCAAGAACCTATAATTCAAATGACTCAACGGTAAATCTTGAGTTCGCATGACTTCATTTAAGAACCGCTGAATGTATTTCTGCGTGGTTTCATAGTTCTTCATCGTTCCCCATTCGAGTTTCGACTTCAAATGATTGTTGTGGTAGTCAATGAGACCAAGCAACGTGTGTTCAGACGGCGAAATTCCACAATAAAGATTCTTGATTACCTCGGCGGTTACTGGCTTTCGTTGGTTTCGAACCTCCGTGTAAATGTTTGTAAGATCAGTTCTAATCCTATCGAGGTAAGCATTGAACTGCTTTACGTCGGGTCGAGTACCGGAAAGACATTCCCGCGACATATCCCAGGTACTCGCGTCGACTCTTCTTTTCACCGACATCTACAGTTCTTCCATCAACGCCAATCCTCACGTACACGGGCGTCATTCCATTGGATTCCTTATCACGTTTCACAAAGAATCTAATCCCCAAAACATTCGTCATCATACTTCACAAGTTTTTAAGTGTCGCACTCTCAAACTAATCCGTTAGTTCTCCATGCCCTCAATGTACACCATCATGCCGAGGGCACTCATAGGGCACAACCCCCTTGTTACTCTTTGACTCACTTTGACTCATTAGAAATAAAAAAGCCTCTAAATCCATAAGATTTAAAGGCCGTTGAGTTTCGATGAACTCTATATGTCGGGGTGAGAGGATTCGAACCTCCGACCTCTACGTCCCGAACGTAGCGCACTACCGGGCTGTGCTA
>WUUC01119846.1_pt1 | contig 15457 bp, 10 predicted proteins | sample 6278441 | NCBI WGS metagenome assembly WUUC01 (sample SAMN13675441, study PRJNA597444) | soil metagenome | isolation source: soil | place: USA: Washington | collected 2017-10
CCATCGGTGATGGCGACCGGTCCCAAGGCGCGAAGCACGACGCCGGACTCGCCGATCTCGGTGCGGGCAGTGAGCGCGTTCGCCATCCGCAGTGATCTTGTCGCGCTCTGCGTTGTAACGGGTTTCACCCGGGGGCCCGGAGCTCGAGGAGGGTTCGCGGTCGGAGGGGCAGCCGTTCCGAGCGCACGATGGCGACGCGTGACCCGGCCTGTCGCTCGACCAGGCCGACGCTGTCGCTCGGTATCTCGAGGACCGCGGTCGCGCGGCGAGCGGCGCACAGCTCGAGGACCTGGACGAGCGGATCGGCCTGGGGGTCGGGCCCGGCGGCCAGTCGTTCCGAATCGGCGTCGAGAGCCCGAGCCACGGCGAGGATCAGGTCAGGGGCGATCCGCTGGACGAGCGGCGGTCGGTCCTGACCTGGAGCTGGCCCGAAGGTCCCGGCGCCGGTCGGGTCGGCGACGAGAGGCAGGACGGCCGGACGCCGGTTGTCCCGGCACCGGTAGCGTCGCAGCGACCGGTGGACCTGGTCCGCCCGGCGGCCGTCGGCGTCGACGCTGACCACCAGGGCCCGGCGCTCGGCCGTAGCCCGGGCATACCGACCGTCGGTGCGCGACAGGTCGAGCACGGACGCCGGACGGGCGTGAACGAGCGCACCGATGACGAAGCGGTCCCTGGCCTCGACCACGGCGAGCGGCTCTTGGCGCCGGCGTAGCCGGTACGGGTCCGCCCGACGGCCGAGACGGCCGGCCGGCAGGTCGCCGAGCACCCGGACCACCCCCTCCAGGTGCTCGGCCATGGCCTCCACCGGGTCGGGGTGCGGATAGCCGCAGTCGAGCCAGCCGGAACCCCCGGCATGGCCGGCGAGGCCGCCCGGTATGTCGAGCGGGGACCGGCGGCGGCCGCGGGTGAGGTGCTCGACGGCGGCCTGCGTGATGCCGCCGGGGCAGCCGCGCAAGAGTGGGTGGAACGGAATCGCGTGGACGGCCGTCAGCAGCAGCGGGCGAAGGAAGGTGCGGCAGAAGGATCCGTAGCCGGGCCAACCCTCGCCCGCTCTGCGAGGCCGGAAGGCGTCCTGCGCGGTCAGCACCGGGCGCATGCCGTGGAGCTGGACATCGAACGCGCTGCCGGTCGTGCACATCACCCCGTGCGCCAGCCCCTCCCGTAGCAGGCGGAGAACCAGGAGTGCTCCGTCCTGCAGCGCCCCGAACGTCCACTCGTCGGGATAGGTGACGACCGGGACGCTGCGAAGGCCGGTGTCGTCGCTCGAGCCGTCACGCCCGGGTACGACGTCCCCGGCAACGGCGGCCTCCTCGCGGAACGCACGGACCGCCGCCGCGTCGCCATGGGGCCGCGGGCCGAGCGCGGCCAGCTCGGCCGCAGTCGTTCGCTCGGGACGAACGAGGCGATCGTTCATGATGGCAGGGCTCCAGAACTGGTCGATCGTCGACGACGGCTCCCGGATGCCGGATGACGGTCCTCGGCTCGGACGCGCCCCGGCGGGGGTGGTTCGTTTCGATCCGGGGGCCGGAGGCCCGGTGGCGGGCACGAAACCGCACCACCTAGAGGGACGTGGTTCGTCCCCGGGCCTCCGGGCGGCCGCTGGCTCCACCTCCGGGAGCGGTGTTGCCGGCGCGTCGCTGGGGCGACGCCCACCGGCCGAGCCAGTGAGCCGCGACGAGAGCGCTCCCGGCCTGGACGAGGCCGGGGCGGGCGACGCCCGGACGGAGGTCCTGTCCGTCCGGGGTGGTGGGCGCCTGGTGTGCTCTCATCCCTCCCGATCGTGGGCAGACGCGGTGTCGAACCCCCGGCGACACGGCCGTCTGCGTCGTGCTCCATCCCCTAGTCCTGCGCCGGGCACGGGGTGCGGACGGCACGGCGGTCCGGGCCGCCGGCACCCTGCGGCGTCGTGCTCCTCACCGGCGGTGCCGTTGGCGGTCGCCCGCTGGCCGGGGGTGCGCTCGAGCCCGGCGAGGTTGACGGCGACGGTTCCGGCTGGTCCGGTGGCGGGATGGCGGGGCCGGGCTCCGCCGGCGGGGGCTCCTCGGTGTCGGGTCCCATCGGCGGGACGTCGACCCCCGACTCGGGTGGAGGCTCCCCGGTGTCAGGCCCCATCGGCGGCACCGGAGCTGGTGACGGCTCCCCACCGGGACCGGGTGCGTCCGGAGCGCTCGTCGGCGGCGGGCAGCACGTCGAAGGCGGCGAGGGCGCCGGCGGCGGGTCAACCGACGGTGGCGTCGTAGACGGCGGCGCGCTCGTGGGTGGCCTCGACGGTGGCGTCGTAGACGGCGGCGTGCTCGTGGGTGGCTCGTCCGGCGGACGGCTGATCCTCGGCTCTGTCGTCGGCGGGCCGGCCGTCCGTCCTGGCGCAGCGGTCGCCGGACGCCCGGGCGAGTCGGACGAGGACGTGTCATCGTCCTGGGCGGGCGGCGGTTGGGTACGCCCGACCGGCTCGTGCGTCTCCGTTGTCGTGGGCGTCGAGGGCGACGGCGGCCCATTCGCCGACAGGTCGTCGGCCTGCGCGGAGGCCGCGTGGGCCGAGGATGGCCTCTCGAGCGCCAGAAGGTACGAGAGCGGGGTCCGCTCGCAGTTCACCGCGTCCGCCGCCTGCCCGGCGTCGAAGTGACGCAGAGCAGCGACGAAGTCGCGGCAGCGCTCCGCATCCTCGCCGGGTGTGGGGGCGTAGCCGACGGCGATGCCCACGGCCGCCATGTCGAGCTGGTCGGCGGCCCGGTTGATGTCCCGAGCGGCCGTCCAGTACCACGAGGCCACGGCTGCGCTCACGAGAGGGTTGGCCGCGAGCTCCGGCTCGCGCGCCAGGTCGAGACCGAGGTCGGCGCCCGCCCGCTGGTAGTTGGGCGCGCCGGTGAGCTGGACGAAGCCCCGCCCCCGGTAGCGGTCACGGCCGGGCTCGACGGCATCGGCCCGGAACCCGCTCTCGTTGCGAATCGTGGCCAGGAAGGCCGCCTTGCGAGCCGGGGTCGTGGCACCTGCCTGCAGCATGGCGGCGTTGAGGAACGGCAAGCTCGCCGCGACCGGGTCGGCATCGCGCGGGTGGTAGATCTGGCGCAGGTCGTCCAGCGTCACCAGGTCGCGGCCGTTCCAGTCGCCGGCCACCGGCAGGGCGTCCGCCTGGCCGGGGCGGCCGACGGCAACCTCCCTCGGTTCCGTCGAGGCCGGGAGACCACCGTCGATGGGGGCGGGCGCCCCGACATCCCGGTCGTCGAGCAGGAAGGTCGAGAGGCGGCGCCGGTAGATCCCGACGGTGTCGCGGCCGTCACCGTTCCAGTCACCGGCGACGGGAAACGTGTCACGGGCCCCGACCGGGCCGAGGCGGACCGTGGTGGTCGTCGCCTCGTCGTGGGCGAGCAAGAACTCGCCTCGGGCCCGAAGGTACAGGCCGAAGGTGTCGCGGCCGTCACCGTTCCAGTCGCCGGCGACCGGACGTGCGTCAGCGCCCGGAACGGGCCCCAAGGCGAGTGTCGTCGGCCTGCCGTGCTCGTGATGGAGCACAAAGGCGCCCCGAGCCGGCAGGTACAGGCCGAAGGTGTCGCGGCCGTCGCCGTCCCAGTCACCGGCGACCGGGAACGCCTGTCCGCCCTCACCCCCGCCGAGGTGGACCCGATCGGTGACCGCGCCCTGCGGGTCCAGGACGTCAGCACTCCCCTGCGGAAGCCGGTAGATCGCGACCGTGTCACGGCCGTCGCCGTCCCAGTCGCCGGCGACGGGCAGCTCGGCGGGGCGCCCCATCGGGGCCGGATCGGCGACGGGCACGGCCGGCAGGGCCGAGCCACCCTCGTTGAGGAGGCGGACGGTGGAGTCCGATGATCGGTACCAGCCGAGGGCGTCCGGGCCACCGTCGACGAAGGCCTGAGACCAGTCCAGGAGGTGGTGGCGGGGGTCGATCGTGCAGGGCTCGTCGCTCGACAGCTCGCCGCACTCGTTGATCTGGAAGTGGATGTGCGGCGGCGTGGTCCTCGCGTTCCCCGTGCGGCCCACGCGGCCGATCACTTGGCCTCTGGCCACCCGCTGACCCTCGACGACCAGGTTGGCCGAGTTGTGCGCGTAGTAGTACGCCACACCGGAATCGCCGAGCAGCCAGAGGCTGAGCCCGCCGTTGCTGTCGTCGGTGTCGTCTACCTGGGCGATCACGCCGGACTCGACGGCGACCTCCGGAGTTCCCTCGGCGGCGAAGATGTCGTTTCCTTTGTGGCGCCGTGAGCAGTCGTCGCGGCAGGCGTGCCAGTCGTCGCCGAACGATGCTGCGTAGGGCAGCGGGACCGGAAAGTGGTTGCTGGCGGGAGGCGGCGTGAAGCCAGGGGACGGGTCCGGGGCTTGGGCGCCGACCGGCATGGTCGCCGTGGCGGACACCGCCAGGCCGGCGAGGGACATGACCGCGGCGGCCAGGGGTCGCCGGCTGCGTCGGGTGCGTGCGGTGAGGTGGAGGAACACGGGCAAGGACCTCCCACGTCGGTTCCTGCGATAGGGGGTGGCTGCAGAGGTCGACATCACGCGTGGACGACTCCCGGGTGGTGGGTGGGGACCGGCGGACGGTGCGCTGACGCGGCCGAACCCCGGGTGGGCGGGTCGCCGCCCTTGCCTGACGGGTCGACGTGCGCGGCGATCAGGGCCGCTATGCGGCGTGACGCGGTGCCGTCGCCGTATGGCGACGGCACCTGGGCCAGAGCTCGCCGGCGGTCGAGATCGTCGAGCCACGCGTGCGCCCGCGCCGTGATGCCCGCCGGGCCGATCAGCTCGGCGAAGCTCCCGTGCACCTCGGGCCGCTCGGTCGACCGCCGCACGACGATCACGGGCTTCTTCAGCACGCTCGCCTCCTCCTGGAGCCCGCCAGAGTCGGTGACCCACAGCGCCGCCTCGGCGGCCAGGCCGAGGAACGGCCGGGGCGGAAGCGGGTCGATCACGCGCAGGCGGCCCAGGTGGTCCGCGAGCCCGAACCGCTGGGCCCGCTGGCGCGTGCGCGGGTGAAGAGGGAGGACGACCGGCAGCGGCAGGTCGGCCAACCCGGCCAGAGCGGTCTCCAGCGCGTGCGGCTCGTCCACGTTCTCGGGCCGGTGCAGCGTGGCGAGCACGAAGCCCTCGGCGGTGAGCCCCGTCTGTGCGAGCTGCTCGGCCCGGGAGCCCGGGTCAGGGACGAGCCGCTGCACGGCCTCGACGACCGTGTTACCGGTCACCTCGAGCCGCTCGGTAGGGATGCCCTCGGCGATCAGGTGGCCGGCGGCTACGAAGGTCGGAGCGCAGCACAAGTCGGCGAGGTGGTCGACGAGGATCCGGTTGTGCTCCTCTGGCATCGCCCGGTCGAAGCTGCGGAGCCCGGCCTCGACATGGACGAGCGGGATGTCGTTAACGTTGGCGGCCATCGCCCCGGCCAACGTGGCGTTGGTGTCGCCCTGCACGACGACGACGGCTGGGCGGGTCCGGGCGAAGATGCGGTCCAGCTCGGCAGTGGCGGCGCCGATCTGGACGCCTCGGCTCGAGCCGCCCACGTCGAGAGTGAGGTGCGGGCGGCGGAAGCCGACGCCGGCGAGCACTTCGGCCCCGAGGGCGGGGTCGTAGTGCTGACCGGTGTGCAGCACCCATGCCGCGGGTCCGAGCAGCCGGACCAGCTCAGCCAGCTTGATGGCCTCCGGCCGGGTGCCGAGCACGACGGCGACCGATCCGGCTGGCAGGGCCGGGGCGCTGTCTGCCGCCTCGGAGACGCACTCGGCTGCGGTCACGACGCGGCCTCCCCACCCCTGCCCGCAGGCACGAGTTCGAACAGCGTGCGCTGGCCGTCGAGGATGGGCAGGCGCCGGGCGACGTCGAAGCGGGCGGCCGCGCAGCGCTCGAAGGCCGCGATGCCGTAGCCGTCGTGGACGTCACGCTTGGCGCCCAGGAGCCGCTGGACGAGCGGGTCGGACCGCCCGGCCACCTCGACCACGACGGGAGCGCCGAAGCTGGCGAGCAGGTCGACGACCTGGGGCAGCGGCACGTTGCCGCCGATGGCGAGATGGTGAACGAGCGCCAGGCAGAGCACGAGCTGGCACCGGACGCGCTGAACGAACGGTGCACGTTCGCGGTTGAGCCAACCGAGGCCGGGGCTCGGGTCCGCCACGTCCAGCACCAGCGGCGTGACGTTGGGCGGGCCGTACTCGCGGAGCGACCGGTAGAGCCGGTCAACCACGGCCTCGTCGACGTCGGCGGCGACCACGGTTCTGGCCGATGCGGCCGCGATGCGGGCATAGCGGCCGTCGTTGCAGCCCAGGTCGACGACAGTGTCAGGCTCGTAGCGGGCGAGCGCGGCGGCGACGAAGGCGTCCTTGGCCGCCAGCGCCCGGCGGGGGTAGTGAGGGCGGCCGCCGTAGTGCGTCCAGTGGCTGTCTCGGCCGCGCGGCCGCAGCCGGCCAATCAGCGCTTCGAGCCGAGCGGCCATGTTGTCGATGACCCTGGCATCGAGCCCGGCGTGGGCGAGTTGGCCGGTGAGGCGCCCACCGTCGTCGCCGTAACGCCGCTCGGCTCGAGCGTGAACGACCACGTGGGGAAGGACGCCGCGGTGCAGCCGGTGACGGCCGCGCAGCAGCCGGGCCGCCGTGGTAGGTGGGATGCCGTCGAGCGCACCTCGCAGAAGCGGTTGGAACGGCACACCCAAGTGGGATGCGACCAGCAGCGGGTACAGGAAGGTCTGGCAGAACTGCCGGTAGCCGGGCCACGGGTCGCCGGCCCGGTGGGGTCGAAACGACCCGACGTCGGCGAACACCGGGCGGGCACCCCGGAACTGGACGTTGTAGGCGGTGCCGTCCTTGCACGCCACGCCGTCGGACAAGCCTTTCCGCAGCAGCCGGAGCTGGAGCAGAGCGGCGTCCTGCAGCATCCCGAAGCTCCACTCGTAGGGGTACGTGACCACCGGGAGGAGCTCGTGCTCGAGGGCGCCGGCCCAACCGTCGGCCAGCAGGTCCGGGTCGTCGGTGCGCCAGGTGCGGACGATGTCGCCGGTGGACATCGCGTCGCCGAAGAAGCGGGTGGCGGCGACGCGGTCGAAATCGGTCGAGCCCGCGGGCGACAGCGCTCGCAGCACTCGGCTGCCCTCGCGGTAGACGCGGGAGCAGGGGTCGCGGAACGATCCCGGCTCGGCCCGCAAGGGAGGCCGGCCCGTCGGATTGCCGGGGGCGGTCGGAGCGGCCGGCGTGGTCGCCGGGACCGGCGGCGGTGGGACGGCCGGGGGGGACGCGGAGGGGGAAGGGGTCATCGGGCTCGCTCCAGTTGCCGAAGGACGCCGTCGTCGGACAGCGTGAACAGCGCCATCGCGCTCCGGCCGCAACGCCGTGAGTCGGCGACGAGCTGGACGTCCCAGCTCCCGTCACCGTTGGGGCGGGGGTCTAGGCCGACACCGACGAACCTGCCGTCGCAGGCGGCGAACACCTCCACGGGCCGCGGGCCGGTGGCAGGAGGTGCCACCCGGACGGCTCGCACGGCCGCGAGGACGCCCGTGGCGCTCCACGTGCCGCCTCCGCCCGCCGACGAGACCGTGGATACCGGCGACCCGATCAGCTCTCGCCGGCGGCCGACCCGGTACACCGCACCCCAGTCACCGTCGGGGTCGATCCATTCAGCTCGCCGCTGGACGACCTGGCGGAGGGCGTCCAGGCTTTGGTCTGGCGTCGTCGCGGGACTGCCGGGCGGGTGGAATGCCTCGATACGCCGAGTGGGAACGTCGTCGCGGCGGAGATCGACGCCGTCGAAGTCGGATGGCGTGTCGACACGGAGGGCGCCGAGCAGGGTGGGAACGGCGTCGATGGTCAGCGCGGCCACGTCCCGGACCTCGCCGTCCCGCTGGCCCGGACGCTTGACGAACAGCGGCACGGCCGAGACCTCCGCTCCCCCGGTGGCCAGTTCCCGGAACGCGCCGGGCTCGAAGCTGGCGCCATGGTCGGCGGTGACCACCACCGCGGCCTCGTCCCACACACCCGCCTCGTCGAGTCGGTCGATGACCTGGCCGAGCAGCCGGTCGACGGCGCCGAGCTGCAACAGGAGCCGCTGGTAGCCCTGGATCCGGGAGGACTCCGGACTGCTGGCCGGCCAGGTCAGCCTCGCTTCGTGGGTCTCCATGCCCTCCATCGGCAGGCTCTGGTACAGGTGGCCCGACGGCGTGGCCACGTAGGGCATGTGGGGCGCGAGGACATGGCCGGCGACCGCCAGCGGCCGCTCCCCTTGCGACGGTGCGGTGACCAGCTCCAGCAGCCGCTGAGCTTGGGACGGGAACGTGGCGTCGCCCCCGAGCGCAGCGAAGTCGACGACCTCGGCGCCCGCGGATGTGGCCACGCCGGCGTCGCGCTCGAAGCCGTTCCAGGAGTGATCGATGGCCGGGAGGGTGCTGCGCAAGTCGTCGGAGCCGACGGCGTGGCCCAGCACCACCGCGGAGTCCCGCACGACGCCCCCGAGCCCGCGCCGGCTTGCACCGTCGTCCGCCTCACCGTCGCGGCCCTCGCCGACGCGGTCTGCCGGCCTCCTGCACACGGAGTCAGGGCACAGGGCTGTGACCGGCTCGTAGGCCCGGACCTCGTGAGTACTGCCGAGCTGCAGGAACAGGTTGCTCGGATACGCGGAAGCCACGGGTACCCGCTGGTCGTCGGGCTCGACGCCCGAGAGCATGGCGGGCACGCTCGAGGTCGTCTGGGCCGAAACCGATGAGGCGAGCCGGTACCATTCCGACTGGGCCGCCAGGCGAGCGAAGTTGGGGAACCGGGCGCGATTTATGGTCAGGTCGGACCGCAGCAACGCGGTCAGGGGGAGCTCGTCGAACACGAGGAACACCGCCGGCGCCGTCCGCCCTGCGCTCTCGACGGCAAGGACCGACGCCTCACCGGAGCGCACGTAGGCCCCGGTGCGCGAGGGGCCCACGGCCAGGAGAGTCAGGGCGATGCTGAGCACGCCCAGCGCTCCCAGGACCTGGCGTACGGCGCGGCGACGGGGCTCGCTCACCGCCAAGCTCACTCCGAGGCCGACGGCGAGCACGGGGAACAGCCCGAGGCCGGCCAGGGGCTGGAGGGCCCCGGCCACGGCCACTGCCGCGACGGCGGCGATGATCACCGTGCGCATGGCGGGGTGGGCGCGACCGGCGAGCCACGCCACAGTGGCCACCGTCGCGGGAAGGACGACGGTCAGGACCAGCACGTATCCGACGACCTCGCCCCGGCCCAGGCCGTGCGCGATGAAGAACTCGGGATGGGGAACGAGCACGCGCACCAACGGGAGCCCCAGTGCGAACACGGTGAGGCCGAACACGGCGAGCCACCCGTCGCGGCACAGCCGGGCGGCGACTCCGGCCACCGCGGCCGCCGGATTGCCCGGCGAACGAGCGGCCGCATCGGCGACCGCCGGCTCAGCGACCACGGACACGGTCGCTCTGCTCGTCCTCGCCCACCGACACCTGCGCGCCGCTGCCGTCAGCGGCTGGCGGCGTGTCGGCCGCATCGGCGTCGGCGTCAGTATCCACCGCGCTACCGCCCACCGCGTGGACGTCGGTATCCGTTTCCGGGCCGTCCACCGGGTCCGCCGTGCCGGCCGGATCAGCGCCGCCGTCGGAGGCCGGGGCGGCACCGTTCCCCGTGCGCGGCGTTCCGGTCTGGGTGTCGGTCTCCGTGCCGCGGCCCCGGCGGAGCCTGCTGGTCACTCGGTCGCGGGCGACGCGGTACAGGACGGCGACGCCGGCGGTGCCGCCGGCGAGGACGGCAGCGATGCTGCTCCCCGCGCCAGGATCCAGGTAGGCGAGCATTGGACGTGTCGTCTCCTCGTGGTGGTCGATCGGGCGGTGGATGCCCAGCGGTGGGGCCGCAGCCGCGAGCGGCCCCACCAGGATTCGGACGTGGATGAAGCGGGTCGGCCGCCGGTCAGGCGATCCGGACCGGACCGCCCCTGCGGCGCCGGATCAGCGCCAGCCCGCCGCCACCGACGACGGCCATGCCCGTGGCCAGGGGCCAGGACCCGACGGCCGGGATCTCGAAGGCCTCAACGGTGATGGTGCCCGTGTCGGCGGGGCTGCCCGTGCCGGTGCCGGTCATGCCGGAGTCCTGCGGATACGTCGTCGTGACGTCCGGCGACGGCGCCACAATCTCGAACTCGACGAACCCCTGGCCCCGGGTGGTGTCCAGCAGGTCGAGGGGGGTGACGCCGGACCACCCGGGGCTGAACGACCACACGTCCTGGGCGGGACCGCAATCCGGTGCCGCATCCGGCGCGTCGGAGACGTTCGTGCCCGCGGCATAGGCGGTGGCCCCGGAGGGCCGGTCGAGGGCGGTCACGAACCAGGACACGTCCTCGCCGTCCGCTCGGACGTACTGGCACTGATGCAGGTTCAAATAGCGGTTGCCGATCAGGTCGAACGCGCTGACACTTGTGTAAGCAGGCGACGGTGACCAGGGGGCGGTGGAGGAACCACAGCTAGGCGCGGGGTCGGCCGCGTTGGAGACGTTCGTGCCCGCCGAGTAGCGGCCACCGCGGTTGATCATGTTCATGAACCAGGCATCGCCCGTGTTGTCAGGGCGCTGGTACTCGCACTGGTGCAGATTCAGGTAGCGGTTGCCGAGCAGGTCGAGAGCCTCGACACCACTCCAGACGGCCGAGTGGGGCCACACTGAGTTACCGGAATCGCAGCTCGGTAGCGAGTCAGCCGTGTTGGCGACGTTCGTGCCAGCGGAGAAGTTGCCCCCGTGGCTGGAATCCAGGTGTGAGCTGTACCAAGCGATGTCCCCGCCGTCCTGGCGGGCGTACTGGCACTGGTTCAGGTTGAGGTAACGGGGGCTCCCGGCGGCGAGGAGGCCGCTGGTGGCGTCGGTGGGCACGCCGTAGACGCCCGCGTTGGGGGCGATGGTCAACGTGTCGCCCGACCAGACGGCGGACTCGTCGATGGGCCCGCCCATGCCGGTGTCGGTGTTGCACTTGAGCTCGGCGCTGGGCCTGGTCGGGTCGGTGGTACCGGGGTTCAGGCAGACGCGGGTGGTGTCAGGCACCCGTGTGAACCCGGCGGGGATGCTCGTCGACACCTGCGCGTCGGTGATGTCGTTGGCGGTGTCGTTGTCGTAGTAGACGCGCACGAGCACGTTGGCACCAGCTGGCACCGTCGCGTCGGTCACCCAGGTGTTGCCGCCGTCGCTCGAGTACACGATGGTGTTCGTCGGCGCGGCGCCGGCGGGCGACGACATACCGACCACGCCGAGGCCGGCCACAGCGGTCACCGCTGCGGCGGCCGCCAGTCGCTTTGTTCGCTTCCTGATGTTCATGGGTCCTCCTTGCGCACGGCGCACGCGCGCCTTGTGCCAATGGCTGGATGGGCATGGCCCGACGGGGGTGACGTCTGCTAGGCGGCTCCTTTCTCCAAGGCCACGGCGGGGGGAGGCGCCGTGGCCTCAGCGAGGCGGGTGGTCTTCACCCACGAGGTGCGGCCGGTGACCATGCGGAACACGGCGCGCCAGCAGGCGGCGAACAGCACGTAGTTCCACAGGACGAGCACGTGCGCGAGCAGGGCGCCCCGCAGCGGCGACATGTCCTCTTGCCGGCGCGAATAGACGAGGCCGCAGACGATGGTCGGGGCGAACGAGATGACGTACCAGGCGGCGAGCGCGATGACCTTGACCGACAGGGAGCCGCCCGATGTCGGCGCGCCCAGGGTCCGGGCCTCGGACAGCGTCACGGCGATGCCGAGCTGCGACAGGATGCTCCAAGGCAGCACGATCAAGTACGGGATGAGCAGGTAAGAGACGACCTCGAGCACGGCGACGTTGGCGATCCGGTTGGACGCCCACAGGCCTCGGATGCGCGTGTTGGCGGTGGTCATGTGCCCCTGGAACCAGCGGGTGCGCTGACGCACGAGCGGCCGCAGCTGGTCAAGACCCTGCTGGCTCACCCAGGCGTCGGGCGTGGAGGTGAGTCGCCATCCGGCCGTCGACAGCGACACGGCCAGGTCGAGGTCCTCGGTCAGCGAGGACGACCACGGGTCGCCGTCGAGCGCCAGCAGGGCGGACAGGCGGGTGAATTGCCCGTTGCCGCCCAGCGACACGGTGCCCGTGCGTACCCGGCCCATCTGGCCGAGGGCGGCGATGCCCCAGAACTCGCAGTCCTGGATCATCGTCAGCGTGTTGGTCGTCCGGTTGCGGATCCGCACGCCGAGCTGGGCACCACCCACGTTGGCGTCGGCGAACAGCGCCTTGACCCGCCGCACTGCGCCGGCTGAGAGCCGCCCGTCGGCGTCCATCACCAGCACGAGCACCCGCTCGGGGTCGAGGGACCCGGCGTCCACCGCCTCGCGGACCCGGGCGAACCCCGCGTTGAGCGCGGGCCCCTTGCCCTTCCGGGCGTCGGGCAGCCGCCGGTGGTGCACCACCACCCGGTCGCTGCCGACCTCGGCCGCGATCTCGGCGGTGCGGTCGTCGGAGGCGTCGTCGACCACGACGACCCGCATCGTCGGGTCCTGGGCGAGCAGCTCACGGACCGTGTCGGCGATGACCGTCTCCTCGTCCAGGCACGGGACCAGAGCGAAGACGGCGTCGATGACGTCGCCGTCCTGCGCCTGCGGCGCGGCCCGGCGCCGGGCGCGCCGGGCCTCCATCGCCCCGGTCACCAGCAGGAAGGCCAGCTGGACCAGGCCGAGGGCGACGCAGAACAGCGTGACGCCGCCGAGGACGTCACGCACGAAGCGGACCCCCGAGCAGGCCGGCGGCGCGCACGCGGCCCGAGCGTTGGAGCAGCAGGCCGGCCATGATCAGAGCGGTCGCCACGCTCAGGTACAGCGCTACGGGGAACCCGGTGAAGGCGAGCGAGCCGCCCATTCCGGGACCGGGAAGTGGTGTGGGGTACATGGCAGTCTCCTTTCGGCAAGGACGGAGGAGGGGGGACAGCCGACCGGTCAGCCGTGGCCCGGATGCCGGGCGTGGAGATCGCCGGGTGGGCGCCGGTCGGTTCCGATCCACAGGAGGAGCGCGAGGGCCAGACAGGCGGTGACGACGGTCACGACGGTCCCGACCCAGTCGTGCAGCGAGACCATGTCGTCGGTGCCCCGCCGCCGGCCGACGAGCACGATCCCGCCGGCGCGCAAGGCGTTGACGCCCAGGGCCAGCACCGTGGCCGACGCCACGGCGACCAACCGCCGGCCCAATCCCGAGCGCAGGAAGCTGCAGCCGACCAACACCGCACCGAGGACGATGGGCAGCGCCGAGCACGAGCGGCTGATCTGCACGGCGAACGGCTGGACGGTGCCGGGATCGGCGATGATCAGGGTGGCGTGGTCGCTGAGACGGGCCCGGGAGCCGAGGATCGCCGCGGTGAGTCGCGCCTCGAACGCCCGGACGGGGTCGACGAGCACGACGAAGGCAGCCACGGCCAGGGGGACCAGCAGCACCAGGCGCCGGATCGGGCTGTAGCTGCGACCGTCGGGCGCAGCGTTGCGGCTACGACGAGCCACGCTGCCGGCCGACCGCCAGACACGCCGGGCGACGCCGACGCTGGTCGATTGAAGATCTTCGCCATCCACCACGTTGCGAGAACGCATCGCCACGGATAGTGAGGAGTGGGATAGCCGTCCGCAGTTACGGCCAATGCCTCATGCCGTCACGAGCGCGTCACCGGCCACCGCCACGACCGACCGGATCGGTGTGCTTCCCGGTCCACCACATAAATGGGTTCGGCGCGGGCGGCGTCGTGCGTGACGGGTGGCAGGGCCGGTGTCATCGCCGCGTCACCGGCGCGTTATCCCTCGTCCCGGCGACCTAGCGACCTTGACGTCGAGCGGAGCATTCGCTAATCAAGGGCGCCTTACTTCGCGTGAAGTTGCCTACACCATTGCAGGTTACACAACCTACATGGGTGTAGGTATTTCGCTGTCCGCCCCGCCCTCTCCCCCTGGACCAGTGATAAAGCAGATACCGGAGCCCGCAACGTCGGCGACTGGCTCGTCGCCGAGCCGGCCGCGCCCGGCCCGGCGACGGCCGGCTCACACCAAGAGTCGAGCGACGGAAGGCTCCGACTCGACGCTCTACGTCGGTGTCCTCGGTCCGCTCGTGGTGACCAGAGGCGAGCCGGTCGAGCTTTCGCCTTCCCAGCGCCGGCTCGTCGCCGGTCTCGCCGCTCACCACCCCCAGCCGGCGAGCACCGCCTGGTTGCTGGCCGCTACCCGCGATGCCGACGGCGACAACCCGGCGGCGCGGGCCGCCCTTCGCAGCGCGGTGTTCCGCCTGCGCGCCCGCCTCGGCGACGACGCGATCACCACCAGCGGTGATGCGTACGCCCTCTCCCCCGATACCAAGGTCGACATCACCCGGTTCCTCGACGGTGCCGACGCCGGCCGTAGCCTGCTCGCCTCCGGCCACGTCGCCGAGGCGGAACGCCAGCTCCGCGCCGCTCGAGACCTGTGGCGGGGACCTCTCCTGGCCGACGCCCCGCTGACCGCGGACCTGCCCGAGAACGCCCGGGCCGCGGTGATTGCTCGCTACTCGGTGACCGAGCACTGGGCGGAGGCGGCGATCCGCTCGGGCGAGGCGGCCGAGGTCGCCGCGGTACTCGAGGGCCTCGTGGCCGCCGAGCCGCTCCGCGAGCGAGCCTGGCAGCTGCTCATCGACGCGCACCTGAGTGTCGAGCAGCCCGATTCAGCCGCTCGGGCCGCTCGGGCGGCGCTGGCCGCATTGGAGGAAGTCGGCATCACGCCGGGCGACCGGCTCCGCGACGCGGTCCACCAGGCGCTCGGCGTGGGTGCCGCGGCGGCCGCGACCCGTCCGCACCGGACACGGCCATCCTCGGGCCTTCCGCCCGCTGAGCCCTGCGTGGGTCGCGACGCCGAGCGTGACCGGATCCTCGACGTCGTCTCCACGGTCCGGGACGGCGGCGCTCGGCTGGTGGTCGTCTCGGGAGAGCCCGGTGTGGGCAAGAGCCATCTCGTCGCTGACGTCGCCAACAGCCTGGCGGACAGCGGCACCCCCGTCTGGTCCGGCCGCGCCGATCCCTACGACCGCGTCCCCTACCGGCCGATCGTCGAGATGCTCCGCCAGCTCGTGGTCGACGCCGACCCCGTCGCCGTCGGGCGGGCACTGGCCGGTCCGCTCGCCCGGCTGATCGGCGACGAGACGTCACCGGCTCCTGCGGTGGTCGACGCCATCACCGAGCGCCACACGCTGTACGAGGCGATCGTCGATCTCGTCGGAGCAACGGTGACGCACGGGCGAGCGCTCATCGTGCTCGAGGACGTCCATTGGGCCGATCGGGACTGCCTGCTTCTCATCTGGCACATGCTGTGCGTCCGCCCCGACCTCCCCGTCTGTGTCCTCGCCACGCTACGGGACACGGGCGAGCTGCCGGACGCGTCCGCTCAGATCATCGACGATCTGAGCCTCCGCCCGACCACGACCTGGCTGAGCCTGGGCGGCCTCTCGGCCCAGGACCTGGCGGCTCTACCGGTGCTCACCCAGCGCGCCACCGCCGA
>WUUC01229840.1_pt1 | contig 15455 bp, 15 predicted proteins | sample 6278441 | NCBI WGS metagenome assembly WUUC01 (sample SAMN13675441, study PRJNA597444) | soil metagenome | isolation source: soil | place: USA: Washington | collected 2017-10
CTTGATGTATTTGTTGCTCTCGGAGAATCATGAAGCTGGTTTTATTAATCGTAGTATAGAGCGGCGATGCCTGCCAATCGTCAATACGGGCAACAATCTCATGTGAAGCAATAGTGTAAATAACAATGCTAAACAGTAAACTCACTGCAATAATGATAGCAAGGTACCAGCTGGTGAGTTTAAAGGTTGCCGACTTAAACATAGCTAGCTTGCTTGTAACTTATATCCAAAGCCGCGCATAGTATGAATGAGCTGCTTTGAAAAGCCCTCGTCTACTTTGGCGCGAAGGTATTTTATATATACTTCGACGGTATTGGGTAAGATATCGGCATCGTAATTCCAAACGTGAGAAATAATCATTTCCTTTGAAAGTGGGCGGTTTTGATTACGAAGGAAATACTCAAGAAGTGCAAATTCTTTGCTAGTCAGCTGAATAGATTTGCCGGCACGCTCCACCTCATATGTTATTGTATTCAAAGATAAATCGCCTGCCATAAGAATGATCGGCATTTGTTCGGCTGGCCGTCGGAGAAGTGCTCGTACGCGCGCTAGCAGTTCCTCAAGGGCAAATGGTTTTACAAGGTAATCGTCGGCGCCGCTATCGAGGCCCTCGGTACGCTGAGTAATGCTGTCGAGGGCGGTTAAAAATAATACAGGCGTATGGATTCGGTCTTTTCGCATGGCTTTTAAAATGGCAATGCCATCGTGATCACCAGGGAGCATACGATCGATTATCATAGCATCGTAAGGTTCGGTGGTGGCCATAGCGTAGCCCTCATCACCGTTATAGGCGACATCCACGGCATAGCTTTCTTGTTCGAGTGCTTTTTTTAATGCTCTTGCTATCTTGTGCTCGTCTTCAATGATCAAAATTCGCATAACTTCTTATTATAAGTGACTAGCCTTAAAAAAGTCTTAAGTCTAGTGGCCGTATTTCTCGCCCCATGCTTGCATACTTTTTAGTATTGGCAATAAGTCACCTCCTTTATTGGTGAGCTGATAAGTGCAGTGTGCGGTTGTTTCGTGTGTGATTTTTGTGATAATACCAGTCTCTTCTAGGTAGCTTAATCTAGCAGAAAGTGTGCGGGGGTTTATGCCATCGGCTAAATCTTGTAATTGGCAAAATCGTACCTCATCCTCGTTTATAAAATGCCGAAGTAAGAGAGGTGTCCACTTGTCACCTAAAATAGCAGTAGCTGCCTTTATGCAACCGATCCCTTCTGATGTTGCCATAATTTTACTATATATTGTCTAGTAGAAACAGTAAAGGCACGGTAAAAGTGTTTATGCAAAGCTTGCTTCATTAGGAGAACGAGCGTAGACTAGAAGTATTATGGCAAAACAATCCCCCAAGAAAACTGCCAAGGCGGCAAGGAAAACAAATACAGTAGCCGACTTTGAGCCGAACAAGGTAGCGCTTGCGGTTGCAACAACAGCAGTCGTAAGTCTTGTGCTTATTGTGCTTATTATGGTCTACTAGTTATCGACGTAGACCGATTACTTCTTTGGCACTGAGTTTACGATTGTATTCAAGTGCGCCATATTTAAAAATACGTACGCCGATACGAATAGCTATAATGGTGGTGAGAATAAGTAAGGCGATGGCAATAAGGGCTTCTGAAAGCGTGAGATTGCCGACAGCGTTACGGAGCAAGAGGGGAATAGGCGAGGTTAACGGAAAGTAGCTAAGTATTTGGACAAGGGGCGACTCTGGCGAAGATATAAAGAGCGGAGCGGCGTATAGCGGCGCAAATGTGAATGTAATAACAGCGCCAAAAAAGCTATTAGCTTCTTTGGCTGTTGGCATTGCAGCACCGATCGTCATAAGAATTCCTGTATACATAAGGAAACTAATGATAAAAATGATGGCGCCAAGTACAATCGCTGCCGGATCTAAGGGGATATCAGAGAAGCTAAAGTTTGGAAGTGATAACTGATCTTTAAAGATGAAGTACCCTAAGATAATTGGGAGAAGCACGATGCCCACTTGAATGAAGGCTAATAAAATAAGTGCAAACAGCTTTCCTACTATAAGAGTGGTTGCTTTGATCGTTGTGAGAATCATTTCAATAACACGGTTCTCTTTCTCCTCAATTACGCTTGTCAACATTTGGCTTCCAAAGATTGCAATCATAAAATAAAACAGGACGAGAAAGAGCCCTGGCGCAATAACTTTAAATATACCTTTGTCTACCTCACCGTCTTTATATGTTATCTGTTTGTATGTGATGGTATCTTGAAGAACTGCCCGCACATTAGAATTTGTTGTGCTGGCTACTGATTGCGTGAGCAGTTGATTAGCAACACCTTGGTAACGGCCGTTTTTAAAAAGACCAACCTCTTTACCGTAGACCTCTACTGGTTGGTCGCTAATGTTGGATGGATAATAGAAATAAGCATCCAGTTGCCCGTTCTTGACAGCGGACGTCCCCTCTTCTTTGTTTGCGATAGTGGTTGCCTCAAACGCAGTAATAAGCGTGGGTGAAAGTAACTTTGAATCATCAGTGATGCCAAGTGAGTAACGCTCGCTGCTTAGCTGCTGGCCGACATCACGTGTGGTCTTATTGGCAAAAAAGATAATAATTCCAACAAGTGCAAAAATGACCGGTAAGGCAAGTGCGGCCAACCAGAAACTCTTTTTCTTGAGCATTCTCCGAACTTCAAAACGAATAACGGTGTGGAGGTTATGCATGAGCCTTCTCCTTGTTATCTGTACCATAAATCTGCACAAAAATCTCATCGAGTGATGGCCGTTTAAGCTCAAACTTTGTATAAGCAACTCCAGCACTTACCAGCGAACGTTGAATGGTAAAAATATCGGCGACGGGCTCAAGAATTGTCACACTTCCCTCTTTTTGTTTAATAGTATACAGTTTTGGATTTTTTGGCACGATGTGCTCAGAGATAATTTCGATTTCTTGGCTGCTAAATTCTTCTTTTACCTTGTCGATCGTACCATACAGTCGGGCGTGACCATCTTTTAGCAAAAGTACACGATCGCAAAGACGCTCCACCTCTTCCATTTGATGGGTGACAAAAATAACTGTGGCACCTTTTTGCTGGTGTTCTTCAATGATGTTCATTAATAGACGGCGGTTAACAGGGTCGAAACCTTTCGTTGGTTCGTCGAGTATCAAAAGATCGGGATTATTCATAATGGTAATACCCAACTGGACTTTTTGTTGTTGTCCACCCGATAATTTATCGAGACGTTCATAGGCCTTTGAATGCAGCCCAACATGATTAAGATAATCAAGTGACCATTCCTTTGCTTCCTGGCGAGACATACCCTTTAGGGCACCAAAGTACGCCATGGTGTCAATAACTTTTTCTTTTTTGTAAAGACCGCGTTCTTCTGGGAGATAACCCAGTTTCACGCTTCCATCAACTCGATACGGTTCGCCACCAATCGTTAACAAACCACTGCTTGGTGGGTAAATGCCCAGCATAGCGCGGATTGTGGTTGTTTTACCTGAGCCATTGCTGCCTAAGAATCCAAAAGTTTCACCTTTCTTAACAGTAAAAGAAAGATCATCAATAACTGTGGTCCTCCCAAACTGCATCTGAAAATGATCGACCGTTACGAGCGGTGCTGCTGTATCCATAAGTTTTATTGTAACAGATTAGCGATAGTTAATAAATTGAAGTGGAAAATCGAAATCTTCATCATTAAGAAGAGTTATAACAGTTTGTAACACATCTTTACTATTGCTAGAAACTCGTACCATATCGCCTTGAATCTGCGGTTTGGCTTTCGGTGCCTTATCACGAATAAGCTTAACAATAAGCTTAGCGTTTTCTTGTGACAAACCTTGTTTAAAGGAAATCTCCCAGGTGGTTTTAAGATTACTTTCGCTTGGTGTCTTACTAAGGTCAAGTATCTTTGAGGATTGATTTCGAGCCGCGAGTTCTTTACGGACAATATCTAAAATTGCATCACACTGCCATTGATTGGCACCGGTAATCTTAAATCCTACTTTATCTCCGAGCCATTCGATCGCGGCAGAAGTTCCCTTAAAATCATAGCGCGTAGTAATCTTACGTTCTACGGCGTTAAATACATTATTTATCTCTGCTTTATCGTAATCGGACACAATATCAAAAGAAAAACTAGCCATACTCTATTATAATAAAGGATATGCGCTCATTTTTGCACAACTTTGATTATAATCTCACTATTTTTATTCAACAATGGCCGCAATTGCATGGTTTCATGCTTGCCATGACCCATTTTGGTCATCCTGTTGTTGCGATTAGTATTGCGGCGCTTATAGGGACTACCGGTGCTCTGCTGTCGAATCTTCGTCTTATTCTTTCAGCTGGAGTTGTCGTGGTTATGATAGTAATTAGTAGTGTGCTAAAAGAGCTGCTTCATCGTGCTAGGCCCCTTACTGATTACGTTGCTCATATGACTTCATTCTCACTCAGTTTTCCAAGCGGCCATGCGGTAGGGGCCACGATGGCGTACGGCCTTATCGCATATCTCGCCTGGCACCATCTGCCTCAGCCGTGGAGTAGTGTCGTGATGACCATCTGCTTTCTTCTTATCTTTATCGTTGGTGTGTCGCGAGTTTACCTCGGTGCTCACTATCCGAGCGATGTTATTGGGGGCTGGCTACTAGGAATGGTTGGCCTTGCGATTATTATCTTTGTAATAAAGCCGTAAGTTTTATGGATATTATTCTGGTATATAACGCAAGGTCAGGCAGCGCACGAACAAAAGATGAATTATATAAAATGTGCTTAAAGCACGATATTCATATAACAAAGTTTATAAGGCTAGACGCGTCGCTAAAAAAGCGGTTGAAGCCATATATTAATAAGAAGGCAACCATTGCCGCGATTGGTGGTGATGGCACATTAAGTGCAGTAGGGGCATGCCTTGCTGGAAGCGAGGCTGTCTTTCTGCCGTTACCTGGTGGCACTTTGAATCATTTTATTAAAGACCTGGGCATACCAGTTGATCTTGAGGAGGCGCTAGCCAAGGTAAAACATTCACGTGTATTCTTGACAGATGTTGCAATGGTCAATAACCACCTCTTCATTAATAATTCGAGCATTGGCCTCTACCCTTCGTCATTATCGGTGAGGAACGAGCTGAAACCTTTTTTGGGGAAATGGTTGGCCACTGTAGTAGCTGTGCTTAAGGCTTTTTTGTACTTTCGTACCTACGTGGTTACGATAGAAAACGAGACATTTCATGCACCATTTGTATTTATAGGTAATAACACCTATGTTATTGACAAACTCGGTGTTGCTGAGCGTCGTAGGTTGGATGAAGGCATGCTGTCTATATTCATTGCACGCACAACATCACGTTGGAGATTATTAAAAATAGTTTTCTTGACATTTGTAGGGAAAGTCGGGCAACTTAATGAGTTTGAAGTGCGACAAGTAAAGTCACTGACGGTGCGAACCAAAACAAAACGTCTGAGAGTGGCATACGACGGTGAGCTTGTAATGTTACGTAGTCCTCTTTATTATGAAGTTTGCCCGCGCCACCTCAAAATACGAAAGTGATACAGCTCCGTTTCTTTAAGAGTGGTATAATGAGAACATCATGAAGGTACGTATCGAGATTGACACAAAAACATTTGTACGATTTTGGCTGGTTGTTATTGGATTTGCTTTTGCAATTCTTGCAATTTACACAGCACAAACAGCACTTATCATGCTGGGTGCGGCATTATTTTTGGCGTTAGCGCTTAATAAGCCGGTATCGTTTCTTGCTAGGTATCTTCCTGGCAAAAGTCGTGTGTGGCCAACGGCCGGTGCGTTTATTCTTGTTGTGGCAGTTCTTGGTTTGTTTGTCTTTTTGGTAGTGCCTCCAATTGTTCAGCAAACAGTTAAGTTCGCCGAAACAATACCAGGCTTGGTAGAAACGGCAACGACGCAGTGGCATGGGCTTAGCGACCTTATAAATCGCTATAATCTGCAACCACAAGTTGATGGCGCTATGAACGCTATTCGAGATAATACTAATACTTGGGCGGCAAATATTGGCTCAAATGTTCTTTCCGGCATCGGTTCGGTAGCATCGCTCATTGGCTCAACCTTCCTTGTGCTAGTGCTCGCCTTCTTAATGCTTGTTGAAGGACCGATGTGGCTCAAACGCCTCTGGGGAATCTACAATAATCAAGAGCGTATGGAGAATCACCGCGAGCTTGTGCATAAGATGTACCATGTTGTTACAGGTTACGTTACGGGGCAGCTTACTGTATCGAGTATTGGCTCTCTTTCGGCAGGACTCGTCGTCTTTATCTTGAGTCTTATTTTTCCCAACATCCCTGCCAACTTAGCGCTTCCTACCATCGCCATCGCCTTTACTCTATCCCTCATCCCCATGTTTGGTGCAACGATTGGCGGTGTGTTAGTGTCGATTTTGCTAGCTATGAATGACCTTACGGCGGGTATTGTGTTCGCTGTCTACTTTGTTATTTACCAACAGATCGAGAATAATTTTATTTCACCAACTATTCAGGCGCGCAAACTTGAACTATCGGCCCTTGCTGTGCTGACGTCGATTACTATCGGAATATATGTTTTTGGCCTGGCGGGAGGTATTATCTCTATTCCAATTGCGGGCTGTATTAAAGTCCTCCTTGAGGATTATCTTGAACGCGCTAAGAAGAATCGAGCTAAAAGCGAAAAGCCTCTTTCTAAATTAGTTAAAAAGCTTCAAGGTGAAGATGAGGGCGTCGCTTAGATATACTCCCAAACACTTCCGCTTACTGTGTCGCGGACTATAATCTCCTGCTCTGCAATTATGTTACGGAGCTCATCGGCGCGTTGCCAGTCTTTATTATCGCGGGCACGCTCTCGCTCTAAAATAATCTGCTTTGTGTCGTCGCTAATATCAGGAGTTGAGTCAATAATACTAAGGCCGAGAAGAGTATCAATTGATTCAAGCAGCTGCAAAAGACCATGCTGGTGAATGCGAGTAAGAGGTTTTTGTGTCAGCCTACTAAAAGCTTCATCAATGATGGCCAGTGCTGCTGGAGTATTAAGGTCTTCGTTGAGTGCTTCAAGCATAGCCCCAAGGGCAGCGTTAAGATAAATAGTATGATTATCAGCTGAAGCGTTATCATCGTCTCGAAGTGTGTCATAGGTTTGCCAGCGTAATGCTGCGACATTACGCCAATGATGAAGGCGGTTGTGAGCGGCAGCGACATTCTCTAAGCTGAAGTTAGTTGGTTTTCGATAATGGGCTTGGAGGACAAGCAAGCGAAACGACAACGGATCAATGCCCTTGGCAATCAAGTCAGCTAATGTATAGAAATTATTGCTACTTTTAGCCATTTTTTTGCCTTCAACCAGCATATGCTCGTTGTGAATAAACGTTGCAGCGTATGTAGGGTTGTCATGGCCGGCGGTGCTTTGAGCAATCTCATTTTCGTGATGCGGAAATGCTAAGTCAATTCCTCCGGTATGGAGATCAAAAGGTTGACCAAGACCAAGACGACTCATAACCGAACATTCAATATGCCACCCAGGGCGACCAGCCATATTGTGGTTATCTATGGTAAGTTCCCAGGCTGGCTCACCCGGCTTTTTTGCTTTCCAGAGAGCAAAATCGTGAGGCGATTCTTTATCGTATTCGTCGTTTTGAATACGTTCAGCGCTGGTGCTCGCTTCAGTTAAGGTGACAAGCTGACCGTATGTCTTGCCTGATCTTCTATATGCATCGATTGAAAAATACACGCCATCGTCAGCAACGTAGGCAAAACCTTTCTTATAAAGCTCTGTGACGAGCTCTCGCATTCCATCGACGGTCGTTTCATCAGTGGCGCGCATAAAATAAAGTGCATCAACATCGTTACCGATGGTTCGCATGTCTTGCATAAATAACTCACTGTATTCGCTCGTGAGCTTTTTTAATGCCTCCATACCGTTAAGGTTGGGGTATGTTTCGCGGCTACGTCGGATTGTTTTATCATCGACATCCGTTAAGTTCATTACATGACGTACTGGCCAATTATTGGCAGCAATAACGCGGCGAAGTATGTCGGCAAAAATAAATGAGCTCAGATTACCAATATGAGCGTGGTCATATACTGTTGGTCCGCAGCTGTAGATGGTCACCTGTTTTGAGTTGAGTTGAGTGAAGATGTCAACCTGTTTTGTAAGCGTATTGTAGAGTTTAAGTGCCATAGAATCTCCTTAAAAGTTAGAGTTACGAGAGTTCTATGTGACAACAGGGTAGGTTATGTAGTTGTTTCATGTGTGTTTATGGCTTTATTGGTTGCTTCGATTAATTCTTTTACTATCTTATCGTATTCTTCGTAAACGCGAAAGCCAGCGGCATAGGCATGTCCCCCGCCGCCAAAAAAGCCAGCGACACTCTCGGCAATTGGTATGTTGGCACGAAGTTTACCGGTTAACTTTCCGTCTGGGTATGTTTTAATAGCTACGGCAAGTGCGACGCCCTCGACAAGTCGCATTTCATCAAGCACCAGCACGCTGGGGTTATATTGATCGCTGTAGGCTTGAATGTCTTCCCAGGGGATATGAACAAGTGCCAGTTTGCCGTCAAGTAGATATTCGATTCGGCTAATGAGCTCACCTTTATAAGCCAGGATCTGCGGCGACTTTTTCATGTATTCACGGCGGCGTTCCTCAATGGCGGCATTGCTAGCGCCGAGCTCGGTAAGCTTGCCGGCGACAAAAAAGCTATTAGCGGTAACGTTAGGAGTAGTCATGCCAAGGCTGTCTGACATAATTGCCACAAGAAGGTTCTCGGCCGCCTGTGGGGTAATGTGCCAACTATTTTTAGTAGCAAAATCGTAAATAATCTCACCTGTTGCCACAGCCTCGGCCGCTAGCATAGTATGAGTAAAGCTGAGCGTTGCTGCAGTACTATGATGATCAATCACGAGGACAGGATGGCTCTCTAGGTAATGCCGTACCCCTGGTGTATCAAGCACTTTCGAGATAAGAATATCCGCGCCAGTGTCAACGAGAATGGCGAGATCAGCTGTTTGGTCAAACTCGGTTACTACCCTGCCCCAGCCAATGATATAACGCATATACTTTGGAATTTCGACCGGACAATATAACACTACTTCTTTGCCAAGCTCACTTAAAATCTCTTCTAGTGCAAGACTACTGCCTAAGGAGTCACCGTCAGGATTCTCGGCTTGAATAACAATAACTTTTTTAGCGTCGGTAATAAGCTTAGTTGCGGAGTCGTACATCCCTTTATTGTAACAGAGTAAGAGCATATAGCCACAGAAATGAAAATAGCCCGGGCCTTCGGCTCCTGTTAAGGATACCGATGACCCGGGCAGCACCCGTAGCGTGGGGTGCCAACACGGTTCACTTTAAACTGCTATAATCTATTTTAGTCTTTAAGCTATAAGCAAATTATAATATATTTAAAGTACAGTCGGGAGGTATTACAAGTATCGTTGTCGCAGTAGCCATTGGCCGCCGCCTAGACTCACTCCCCTTGGAAGGAATCTGATACTCAGCTTCCGCAGCAGCCTCCCTAGGAGCTGCGACGTTTCCGTTATCTGCTGCCGGTTGTGGTCGCTAGCCACAATTCTGGATGAACTTCCACCAGGGAAATCCTCGGGTCCACGCTTTGCCTATTTTATGGGTAGCAAAGCAGGATCATCACTTAAGGCTCGTGCAGTCGCCTTAAAGTGCCCTTAACGAAGAGGTCCGCCGCATTTATCTTGCTATCGAACTGCGCGGACAGTCCGGGAGAGTCTTATGGACACAATCGACTCTCCGTACCCCGTTAATGTTAATTGTGTCCCAGGGGGTTGGAACGACGCAGCGACAAAGATTTGCATCCATGTCCCCGTTCCTATTTTGCCTAGCTAGGAGCCATTAAAAGGTTCTTCCTAGTTTCGGCAAATAAGGCATGCCGGGTGGGTTACGGTTACACCATCTCCGGCGGGTCGAATGACCCGTTAGATGGTATACCGGAGCCAGCGGCCGAAGCGCAGCGATGGCTGGCGCTTCAGCTTGCCCCCGGTCTTCTTCAGTGCCTTGAGCGCGGAGGCGACCGTCATGATCGTCTTCATGCCCTTCAGCAGATCCAGCGAGAAGCGGTTCTGACCGTTGTCACCTGGCTGCTTCCACTTCTCACTACGCGGGAAGAAGGCAGCCAGCGCGTCGGCCGAATCCTGGTCCGTCGGTTCGATGCGGATGCGCACCGTCCTGTCGAACGGCCGGATGCCGATCTTGCCGGCCTTGTTCCTGGCGATGACCAGGTACTTGCCGGTACCTTCGGTTCCGGCCATGTACCACTCGTCGTTTGTGACTTCCGGTGCGGACATGTGAACCACTCCTTTGTTGCTGGTAGCCTGTCGCTCGGCAAGCGCCATTTTTCGTAGTTCTCTGACCCACGCCTCCTGGAGGGGGGTCTCGATGGCCCGGGGGCAGTAGCGCTTGCGCACTTCTGCCACCGGGTCTTCAATGTCCGGCTCCAGGAGGGCAATGAGCCCACCCAAGACCATGCCGGCACGGCCAAAGCCGCCCTGGCAATGAATGGTGACGCGACGTTCCTCGGCCAGGTCGCTCAAGATGTGAGTCTTGAGATACACGGCCAAATAGGGCGAGACACCGAAATCCTCGATGGAGAAACGCCTGTGAGTGACTTCGCGTGAACCGAGGTTCGGCGGAAGCTGGTCACAGAGCGTCATCAGTACGTCAGTGTTGTCCAGGGTCGCCTCGCTGAGACGAATTCCCCCGGCCATCACCTGATACGGGCCGATTTGCACCGGCTCGCCGAAATGTGCGTGACAGTCATGGTTTTTGACAACCACAACCATCACCTCCTCTCGGGTCATATGGTATATTACCACATTCTTTTGTCTTTGCCAACCCCCCACAGCATTTTCACCTCGGAGGATGGTTCCGCGTGCCAGCTGAGTTGTAGAAACAACTCTTTTGGTTCGTGGCTCCCCTTCTTGATGTCGAGCTGCTTGAGAAGGGCGTGCTCATCGGTCTGAAGATTGAATAGCGGGTTCTTGTTGAAGAGCCTTCCACCATTGTGCCGCAGGTCGAACACATGGTCGACGAACAGTGTGGCAGTCAGTTTCTCAGTCAAGAAGTCGTGTAGCGCCTGAGCAATTTTAGCCCAGGCAGCGCCGCCGAATGAACTTCCCCATCCCCAGTCTTGGAATACTGTTACCAGGTCGTCAACATGAGTGATGATAAAGCCAAGGTCGCGATTTTGTAGAGCCGCTACCACCCGACGGTGCATGTTGTGCCTTGCGGCATCACCGGATCCGTACTTGCTGGATTGCACGACTCTATCTAGGCGGGCAATTGCCTGACGTCCCGGTTCTGCTAGTTGTGATCGTGAATGAAAGTGCCTCGATTCTCCTGATGATGCTATCAAGAGATACAAGGCAAAGATCTCAGCGATGTGGCGATGTGTCTTGGTACGTAGCGCATTGGCCTCCCGCTCATATGGGGTACCAACGCTTAAACGCGCCATGACTTCCGTCATGTAAAAATCAGTCAAAAACTGATTCGCTGAGAACTCTTCCCCGAAACGCTCGAAAGCGATCCGAGGAACATAGTGATCCGCCATAGCATGCCACTTCAGGAAGATGTTAACTTCCTTGGTGAGAGTCGGCTTTACTAGCTGTAGCTTGCCTCGGTATACATTGCCTTGGGTCCCGTCGACCGAAATCAATGTGCCGGAAGGCAACGTGGCGAGGTTGGACGAAACACCAACAACAGCCGGTAGCCCGAGTTCACGGGCGACAACTGCAGCATGACAGGTCTTTCCGCCGTTCACGGTTACAATGGCCTTAGCGGCCATCATACCTGAGAGATCGTCGGGAGACGTGTCGTGTCGTACGAGAATTGGCGACCAGCCTGCGTTTGCTAGCCGCTGCGCTTCCTCGGAAGTCCGAGCAACCACACCGACGGCAGCACCAGGCGATGCCGCTAGTCCTCGTGCGAGACATTCATCTGCCTCTTCAACATGCAGCTGAGGTTGGCGAAGCAGAGCAACCTCGGAGTGTGACACTCTTTCAAGTGCCTCTTCTCGAGTGATGCGCTTCGCCCACTGGTCACGAACCGCCCGGGTCGCCTTAGCAAGCGGCGAACGCTTGGCACGGCGAACCTGGAGGATATAGAGCACGCCCTTTTCAACGGTGAACTCGACATCAACGATATCGTTATAGTGGGCAGCGAGCAGCTCGACAATCTCAACCAACTGCCGGTAGACGTGGGGGTGCCACGCTTCCATGTCAGCAATCGGCTGAGGGGTGCGGACGCCAGAAACGACGTCTTCACCCTGCGCCCTCGGAAGGAAGTCTCCGTAGAAACCCTCCTTCCCTGTTGCAACGTCAGCACTGAACACCACACCGGTGCAGGACTCGTGGTCAAGGTTGCCAAAGACCATGGCCTGTACCGTCACCGCTGTTCCCTTGTGATGGGGAATGCCGTGGAGGTTGCGATATGCTTTCGCACGTTCGCTATTCCACGACTCAAAGACGGCGATGATGGCCGTACTGAGCTGCTCGTAAGGGTCTCGCGGAATGTCTTCCCGCGTGACCCCAGGCCGAATTGTCTGCCACTGCTCCTCAAACCGCGCCCGAGTGTCACGCGCAAAACGCTTGCCGCCCCAGCGGATCAATCCCTCTAGATTCAAAGGGTCAAGACCGACATTCAGGATGGTGTCCATCATGCCGGGCATTGACTCTTCGGCTCCAGAACGAACTGACACGAGCAAGGGGTAGCCGGGGTCACCGAACGTGCGTCCGGTGAGCTTTTCCAGTCCAGCGATTTCTCGCATGATCTGGTTGATAACACGGTTGGGATACTCCTGATGCTGCAGATATGCTCTGCAGACACCAGTCCCCAAGGTAAAGCTCGGCGGCACTGGCAGACCGAGGTCTGTCAGCAGCGCCAAACCAGCACCCTTGCCTCCGCGAACGGAAGCAGACCGGGTTACCGGCGCTCCGCCGTTGGCGGACAAAACTGCATGGCGACGCGACGCCATAGCTCCTCCTCAGGAGTGGACTACCTACGTTCAGATGAACGAAGATCTTTCTTTACTATACCACAGTTAGATCATAAAGTCAATTTGAAGAAATTAAAATATTCGCCTGCCCTCAAGCGCATGAGCAAGCGTAATCTGGTCGGCGTATTCAAGATCAACGCCAACGGGAATTCCCCGCGCTAGACGGCTCATTTTTACCTCTATACCAGCTTCTTGAATATGGCGTTGCAGGAAAAGCGCGGTTGACTCACCCTCGACGCTGGCATTGGTAGCAATAATAAGTTCTTCAACATTATCATCTTTCAAACGTTTTAGTAGCTCTGGAATATGGAGTTCTTCTGGGCCAACACCGTCAATGGGTGAAATAGCGCCACCCAGTACATGGTAGGTGCCGTGAAATTGGCCGGTACGTTCGAGAGCAATAATATCAAGGGGTTCTTCTACGACCGCGATAAGTTGTTTATTGCGATTTTGGTCACTATAGAGTGGCGATATATCCTCGTTCACGTCAATCAGTGCAAATGTAACGGGGCAAGTTTTTACGTTTTTATGAAGTTCGGCAATGGTTCTTGCGAGTTTATCGGTAGTTTGATCCGATGCTTTAAGAAGAAAATAAGCATAACGTTCTGCCGTGCGTGCTCCAACACCCGGTAATCTACCGAGTTCGTCAATAGCGCGCGTTAAGGCTGCAGGGAGAAGCTGTGACAAAAGATGTTCTCCTAGAGACCGAGATTGCCGAGACCACCCATCAGTGGCTTCATGCGCTCGGCAGCAACTTCTTGGGCTTTTGCAAGGCCATCACGAATAGCAATCTGAATCCAGTGTTCAAGTTCTTCGATGTCGCTTGTGTTTACACGTGCCGGGTCAATTTTGACGCTTACAATCTTAAGCTCGCCGTTAAATTGTAATACCACTGCTCCGTCACCAGCTTCAACTTCAATAATTTGCTTCTTGAGATCTTTTTGCGCTTTGCGCAGGTCGTTTAACATCTTCATTTGATTTAATGCCATAGAGTCATTTCTCCGTCATTTCTATTGTCTTTATTTAGTATACGCTACTTTGTCACAGTTTTATAGATATAAAAGCGGTCGGCTTGGTTTGACATGTCACTTGTCAGGATTTGCGTTGGTTCGCCAAGTGAGGAGACATGGGCGTCATGGCTGACAATTTTTGTCGTACTTGCCGGAATGGCCGCGCGATCTGTTACGACGCTAAGATTTTGATTATACTCTGCGACAGTGACGTAGAAAGGTTTTTCTTTTTCCGAGACAAGCATGGCAGTACTTCCTCGATCTTTTTCGGCGAGCTTTTGATTAAGGAGGCTGAGGTCACTGGAGAAGTGGATCGCAACTTGTGGTGTGTAGGTGTAGCCGTAAATAAAACGATCAATCCCTGAGAAAACCATGCCCCCAATAAGTATTGCGAGTGGAACAAGGCCAGCAATGCGTGCGTATGGATTCCTTGGAAATACGCGATACCAGCGCGAGATAAGCATACTTACCCCCATTGCCATAAGAAGGATGATGGGTACAAAAGTGATACTTATAAATTGTGGGTTTACAAGACGAAGAGGAATAAGAAGTAGTGACCAGGAGATAATAATGTATCCACGGGCGGTATACTTTGTAGTGAAAAGCCGAATAACGCCAAGGATGATGAGGGCTATAATACCAAGACCGTAAATCGGTGTCATAACCGTTATACCACCGGGATTAATAAAGCTAAAGTATTGTTGGAAGAGAATCTTACCATTAGCGATAAAGTCTGGCATTGACGATGGTATACCTAAAAGTTGAAGACCAATCGATGGCTGCCGTGCGATTGCATATGCAAGTGGAATAAGGAGTATAATGCCGCAGGTAAAACCAATAGCAAGTCGTGGTTTCGAGAGATTGCGAACAATATAACGAAGATGCGGATGGAGCACAACGGCGCTGAGGAGCGCAGCGATAATATAAATGGCAAGTGGGGTATATAAGCTTAGGGCACCAACTCCAAACAAAGCCATTTTCCAAAATGTTCGACCACGTGCCTTACGCGAAATCATTAAGGCAGTGACTAAAAGCCATACCGACCAAAAGACGTAGACAATGCTTGATGCTCCCTCTTGAATCAGGAATAAAAACTGTCCGCTAGTGATAACAAGAATGGTGGTAATAACGGCAACGTTCTGCTTAAACCAGGTTCTCAGGAGCAAGAGAACACCGAGGGCCGAAAGAAGGCCAAGAATAAGAGAGGGTAGTTTAATAGATAAATTTGAGACATCAAAAAGAGCTAAACTAAGTCGTTGAAGAATATGATATGGAAGATTGATAATGGTCTCTGGTTTAAACGCCTCAGGCGAAAGTGTCAGAGAGCTGCTCGTGACAACAGAGTTCATTTCGCTTTCTGAAAGGCCTCCAGGAATAAGTAGCCAAGCAATACCCATCAGTGCTATGACGAGCAGCGTAATAACACTATACCCTAAGAGGTAGCGCCAGCGGTA
>WUUC01073472.1_pt1 | contig 15445 bp, 19 predicted proteins | sample 6278441 | NCBI WGS metagenome assembly WUUC01 (sample SAMN13675441, study PRJNA597444) | soil metagenome | isolation source: soil | place: USA: Washington | collected 2017-10
ACGTCGAGGTCGATGGTTCATGGACGCTCGACTGGAACGCCTTGCGTGGGCGTATCGAGAAGTTCGGCATGCGCAACTCCAACTGCCTCGCAATCGCGCCAACCGCAACCATAGCCAATATTGCCGGTGTGTCGGCGAGCATCGAGCCTGCGTACAAGAACCTTTACGTCAAATCGAATCTGTCGGGCGAATTCACTGTGATCAATCCATACATGGCCGAGGAGCTGAAGCGGCTCAACATGTGGGACGAAGTGATGGTCGCGGATCTGAAGTATTTCGAAGGCAGCCTGGCGAAGATCGACCGCCTTCCCGCGGAAGTCCGTAGCCTGTACGCGACGGCGTTCGAAGTCGATGCGACCTACGTCGTGGAAGCGGCCGCCCGGCGCAGCAAATGGATAGACCAGGCGCAGTCGCTCAATATCTATATGGCGGGCGCATCAGGAAAGAAACTCGACGAGACGTACAAGCTTGCATGGAAGCGAGGACTGAAGACGACGTACTACCTGCGGACGCTCGGCGCGACGCACGTAGAGAAGTCGACGGTCAAAGCGGGAACGCTGAACGCGGTGCCGAACGCGAGCGAAGGAAGATTTTGCGGGATCGAGAATCCCGAGTGCGAGGTGTGTCAGTAGTACGTTTCAATAAGGAGTAAAAGGTGTTGGAAGCGCAATGGGTAGTTGAGTTTAAGTCTGCTATAGATTTTGGGGCTGGTACGGTCGTGTTTGAGAGTGGTCGAGTGTTTGGCGGTGACGGCCAATATCGCTATGAAGGCGACTACAAAATCGACAATGGTCATTTGACTGGCGAAGTCGAAGTAGAACGTTTTAGCGGGGCTCCCAATTCGGTTTTCGGCCCACTCGATCGATTTAAGATCAAAGTATCCGGCCGCGTCCAGTCGCCGGTGATGGATCTATATGGAAATCTCGCCCAATCTCCTTTTACTCCCATCGTAATTCGGTGCACGAAGAAAAGCGACTTGCCGTGAGAGACCTTTTCTTAGACGTGAATTCGCCGGGAGCCGCCCGGCAGCGGGTCACTTTCTTTGCGCGGCCAAAGAAAGTGACCAAAGAAAGGCCGCCCCGCTGCGCTGGTCCTGCAACGACGGCAGGACTTCCCTCCCTCCAGCCAAAAAACACGGGGCTGCGCAACTCGACCTGGCGGGCCACACATAACGTGGCCCGCTGCGGGACTCGGACAGTGCTCGCCTACACCTCCGCGTTTTTTGGCTGTCGGTCGGCAGCGCAGAAGGGGAAAACTGCTTACAGAGAAACTCTAGCACCGCAAGAATTTGTGATTGTCGATGTGCTTTCATACGAGGGAGCGAACGATGCCCCTATACTTTATTAAGTACGATCTTCATAGAGAAAGAAGCTATCAGCCGCTATACGACGAGCTATCGGGATTGGGCGCGAAGCGAGTTCTTGATTCCGTATGGTGTTTGACTCATAGGAATGCCACGGCGATCGGGCTGCGGGATCATTTGATGCAGCTCATCGATTCCAACGACCGGCTGATCGTCTCCAAGGTGGTCGACTGGGCGAGCTCCAATGCTTTGTCGACGCCAAACGATCTTGAAGTCAGAGCAACCGCATGAAGGGTGATAGAGCGTGATACGAGCGCGTTATCGAGTCAAGAAATGCAAACAAATCGCTGAAGCCAGCGGCAGTGGATGACTTTCCAAGCTATGAAAACAGACAGGGTGAGCGGAGGGGGCCTGGTTGATATCTACGTCAGCCAGATTCAGGTACTCGCGGTGAAGGCCGAAGCCGGTGCAGCGGTCGAGGAAAGGGTGCGCAGCGTGGTGCAGGAAGCGGCATCTCGTTTCTTGGACGAGACCGATCAGCCGGTGAGCGATCTCAAAGCGCTCGCTTTTCGTCTCGGCGTTGGCGTCCGACCTGGCGCGCACACGAGCTACAAGAAAACGATCCGGCTCGCGCGGCAGCTCGCGCGCCAGAAGTGCCGCGCAGCCGCGTGAAGAAAAACGATCGCATATTGAATAGAACGAGTTTAAGGAGAATGAGATGCTGACTTTTGACGACGACGGAAGCGCAGCGCTGGGGCTCGAAGGCGCATACGTTTCGCGTTCGCCGCGAAAGATGAAAACCGAGAAGACCGCGCGTTTCGAAGCGGGCAACGCGTTTCGCCGCATTTCGGTCGAGGACAAGCGCATCATCAACTGCCAGGCGGACGTGAACCAGCTCGTCCCCTTCAAGTACAAATGGGCGTGGGAGAAGTATCTTGCGGGCTGCGCGAATCACTGGATGCCGCAGGAGATCAGCATGAGCCGCGACATTGCAGTGTGGAAAGACCCGAACGGGCTGACCGACGACGAACGGCTCATCGTCAAACGCAATCTCGGTTTCTTCGTCACCGCGGATTCGCTTGCGGCGAACAACATCGTGCTTGGCACGTATCGCCATATCAGCAATCCCGAGTGCCGGCAGTATCTCCTGCGCCAAGCTTTCGAAGAGGCGATCCACACGCACGCCTACCAATACATCGTCGAGTCGCTAGGCCTGGACGAGGGCGAAATCTTCAATTCGTACCACGAGATTTCCAGCATCCGCGACAAGGACGAGTTCCTGCTGCCGTTCATCGATACGTTGACGAATCCGGAGTTCAGGACAGGCACCAAAGAGACCGATCAGCAGCTCCTGAAAAGCCTTATTGTTTTTGCGTGCATCATGGAAGGAATGTTTTTCTACGTGGGTTTCGTGCAGATCCTGGCGCTCGGCCGGCAGAACAAGATGACTGGCGCCGCCGAGCAGTATCAATACATCCTGCGCGACGAATCCATGCATTGCAATTTCGGAATCGACGTCATCAACCAGATCAAGCTCGAGAACCCGCATCTATGGACTCAGGCTTTTCGCGATGAAATCAAGAGCCTCGTCCAGAAAGGCGTTGAGCTTGAGTACCGCTATGCGGAAGATACGATGCCGCGTGGTGTGCTCGGACTCAACGCAGCGCAGTTCAAGGAGTACCTGCGCTTTATCGCGAACCGCCGTTGCCATCAGATCGGGCTCGACCCGCTTTTCCCGGGCGCGGCAAATCCATTTCCATGGATGAGCGAGATGATCGACCTGAAGAAAGAAAAGAATTTTTTCGAGACGCGCGTGACCGAGTATCAGACCGGCGGCGCGCTTAATTGGGAATGAGCGCGCTTACCCGTTCAAAAATTCTTTCGGCGAAGACTAATCTTTGGCGAAGCCAGGTTATGTCGCAGCCAAAGGTCGGTGGACTCCGTGACCGCGCTCGATGGAATAGTAGAGACCGCGAGGACGGTGATGGCCGGTGGAGGTGACGCAGAGTGATGTTGCAAGTAAAAAATAAATTGCTGGAATACTAATTGCATGGGTTGCACGGGATATGAGGAGCTGCAGTAGCAGTTGCAGTGGTAGTGCCATGTTGTACTTTCTTAACTTGTAAAGGAGAAACGCAATGGCAACAGCCAAGAAGAAACCCGCGAAGAAACCCGCAGCGAAGAAGAAACCCGCAGCCAAGAAAAAGAAGACTGCGAAAAAGGCTGGCTCGAAGAAGTCAGCCAAGAAGTCGACCGCGAAGAGACGAGTAGCAAAGCGGCCGGCTAAGAAAGCTGCGCGGAAACCTGCGAAGCGGCCAGCGAGGAAAGCTGGCGCGAAGCGGGGCGCTGCGAAATCGCGGAAACCGGCAAAGCGCGGAGCTACATCGCGGACGGCAAAAAAGGCCACCGCGAAAAAGCCTGCGCGAAAAGCTGCGCGGAGAAAGCCCGCGGCGAAGAGGCCGGAATCGGCTCCGGAATCCAAGCCGGAAACGCCAAAACCCGCAGTCAGCCCTTCCGCGGCTTGGCCTTTTCCCTTACCGGGATCGCGGCCAAACTAGGACCTGACGGCCCGGTGCTGCGCTAAATAAGCGAATCGCCGGGCCGCAGGGTTTCAAGACCGTTAACGGTCGTTGTCATGTCGTCTCGACAGAGACGAGAGGTCTCCTCCCCTGTTGCAAATGCGGCTTCAAGCGCGCTGCTATAATCGAGATGATGATCGCGCTGTGCGTTGCCTCGCTTTTTCTGCTCCTCGTTCCGTTCACCGCGGCGGCCAAACAGCCGGAACCTCCTAAAGACAAGTCGCGCGAGATCAGGAACGCGATCGAGCAGCAGCTTGCGGCGTTCCAGCGCGATGACGCCGAGGCTGCGTTCTCCTTTACGTCTTCCAGGATAAGCAACCTGTTCCGGACATCGGCGAATTTCGTTGCGATGCCCAAGTCGCAATACCGAGCGGTGTACCGCTACCGCCCGGTGACTTTTCCGAGCCCGCGGCCATCCAAGGCAACGTGCTGCAACCGGCTCGGATGCTGCGCGCCGGACAATGTCCCAGTCGCTGCTGTATACAAGATGCAGAGGCAGAACGATGGCGCGTGGAAGATCGACGGCTGCGAGCTCGCACGCAGCAGCAGCGTTTACGCGTACAACACTAGAGTGTCCGTATCGGCGGAGCCGTCGAGCTAGTGGATGTGAAAGAAAATCCCCGTGCCGAAATGCGGGCCGTAGAAGCCGGGACCGTAAAACGGTCGATAGAACGGATCGTAGAAGGGATGTCCGTAATACGGACCGTATGCGCCGTAGTATGGATCGGCGTCATAGTAGTCACGGCGAGTTCCAAGCGATATTAGGGCCCCGGCAACGAGGGGATAATCATAAACGTGACCCCCATAATCTCGCGGCACCGCGGCGCCAAGATTCCCCACCGCTTTGAGCGGTGCGCCTGGAGCAAAAACAGCAGGATCGAAATGTCCGGTATTGCATGCGATGAACTTTCCGCCCGCGCGCTCAACGACAAAGCAAGTATGCTCGCCGGCGCTCATCCGCGACACGATTTCCCCGGTCACATCGACGCGAGGTCCCTGCAGGTCTTGATCGATCGTTCCCCGCCAGTCCGGTACGGTGGCGAATGCCAGACCGTTGCCGGCGAGAATCAGCACGAGCGTCAATGTCCTGCACATATCAACCCTGCGACCGCTTTATTCAAGCTGAGTTGCGATTTCTAGAGAAGCATTATGGCTGACGAAACGTCCAAGGATATCTTCGAGTTCATGCAGAAGATGTGGAATCCGCTCAATTTCCCGATTCCGGGAATGCTCACGCCGACGATCGACGTCGAGGAGCTCGACAAAAAGATACGCGAGCTGAAATCGGTCGAAAACTGGCTCAAGATGAATCTGGGTTTCCTGCAGATGACGATTCGCACGCTCGAACTGCAGAAAACCGCGTTGGAAGCGTTGAACGCTTCCGGCAAGGACGACGCGGAGGGTTCCGCGTCCTCATCCAAAACCTAATCGAGGGAGGACCGATGGCCGATCAGATACGCAAAGTAAGCTACTTTTCGATCGAGAAACCCGACAAGCCGGGCGAAGGCGCGCATCTTCTGAAGATGCTCAAGGAGTCCGGGGTCAATCTGCTGGCGTTTACTGCGTTTCCAAGCGGCCGCAAGGCACAGATGGATCTCGTCCCCGAAGACACCGAAGCATTGAAGACCGCCGCAGAGAAAATGGGTTTGAGCTTGAGCGAGCAGAGAAGCGGCTTTCTGGTCCAGGGCAAGGACCGCGTCGGCGCGATCACGGAGATGACGCAAAAGTTGGCCGATGCCGGGATCAACATCACCGCGCTGGATGCGATCACCGCCGGTGAAGGGCGTTTTGGAGCGATTTTCTGGATCGGAGCGGCGGATATTCCGAAGGCAGAGAAGGTGCTCGAAGCAAGTTGATTCCTCACGCGCAAAAGCTTGCGAGCCTAGGCATAGGATTTATTGGGGCTGGCCCTACGGTCGCGAGGCAAGGGCCGCGAATCACTTTAGACGGCTGCGCCGTTCGGGCAAAGGCTACAAGAACCTGCAACGCCGCTTGATGTGTGCCTCAGCCATAATCAATTCTGACTCCTGACTCCTAACGCCATCTCGCCATGCCCGTTTCGTTGCTCGTCGCGACCCGCAAGGGGGCATTTATCTACAGCGCCAACAGCGAGCGCCGGCATTGGCGAGTCGATGGCCCGCATTTTCTAGGTTCGATCGTCAACCACGTCGTGTGCGACGCGAAGAGCGGCACGATGCTCATGGCGGCGAAGGCGGGACACCTCGGACCGACAGTGTTTCGCTCAACCGATTCGGGAAAGAGCTGGATCGAAGCGAAACAGCCGCCGGCGTTCAGAAAAGCACGCGAGGGTGAGACAGGCAAAGCGGTCGACCATGTCTTTTGTCTTGCCGCTGGAAAAGAGCCCGGCGTCTGGTACGGGGGTACGTCGCCGGTCGGGCTTTTTCGCTCGGAAGACGACGGAGCAAGCTGGAATGGAATCGAGGGTTTCAACGACGCCTTGTGCTCGAGAATTGGCGACAAGATCGTCGCGCCGCCCGATGGCTCAATGCTGCATTCAATCGCGCTTGATCCCCGCGACCCGGCGCATTTCTACGTCGCGTTATCGGTCGGTGGTGTTTTCGAAACGAGCGACGGCGGTGCGACGTGGTCCGCGCTCAATAAAGGCGTCGCGGCGGACTTTTTACCGGACAAGGAACCCGAGTACGGACATGATCCGCACGCGCTTGCGTTGCACCCCGCGAAGCCGGATCGTCTCTACCAACAGAACCACTGTGGGATCTATCGCCTCGACCGCCCGGGCGACACGTGGACCAGAATCGGGGACAACATGCCGAAGGAGATTGGAGACATCGGATTCCCGCTCGTTCTGCATCCCAGAGATCCCGACACGCTATGGGTGTTTCCGATGGACGGCACTGATGTGTGGCCGCGTACCTCTCCCGGCGGAAAGCCCGCTGCTTACGTGAGCTATGACGCTGGCGCGGGCTGGCGGCGGCAGGATTCCGGTTTGCCGCGCGAGCAAGCATGGTTCACTGTCAAACGGCAGGCGTTCTGCTCGGATACAGAAGAACCGCTGGGACTTTATTTCGGAACGACCGGCGGCGAAATCTGGATGAGCCACAACGGCGGCGAAGATTGGGAGCCTCTGACTTCACACCTGCCGCATATCTATGCCTTGACGGTGGCCAAGGTCTGATGCGTGTGCTCTTTCCTTCGCCGCTGCACTCGTACACGCGTGGAAAATCGGAGGACAAAGCCGAAGCCGCGACGCTCGCCGAGCTGTTGCTCATTCTCGACTCCCGCTACCCGGGAATTCGGTTCCGGATGATCGACGAGCAGGATCGCGTTCGTCAGCACATTCGGTTCTTCGTCAATGGCCGGATGACCGCCGATCTCGCGCATCGGCTTGCGAATGACGATGAAGTCATGATCGTCGCGAGCTTGAGCGGGGGGTGACGCGCAGGCGCTTCGCCCTTCACTGGTCGCGCAGTATTTCTCCCTCGCTCTTTTTGGGCGGCAGCGTCGCATCTTTGTTGAGCCCGCGCGCCCGCTGTTTCGCCGGCGAGATTTTCGTAGTTGATCTCCCATTCTTCAGGAGGGAATGGCCATCCACAGCGTAAACCCGCGTGACTTTGAATCGACTCCGGGACAGTTGTATTGCGTGCGGTCGGATCCCAAATAATGAGCACGCGTATCGGTCGTTCGGACGGAGGCAGTTTCCCATTTTCGTCACTCTGTTTCATGCGTAGAGCCGATTCGCGCTGCGCGAATCGTGCGAGGATGCAGGAGCTTTGCGAGCGTCGCGACGCTGTTGGCATCGATGGCGCTTGTGCGGTGACCCTTGCATAACACTCCGCGAAACCCGAGATAATCGGGATCGAGCTCAAGAAGCTTCGGCACATCTTCGAGTGTCAACGAACCTGCAAGCCCGCTGATCAACCCCAGACTTTTTGCCTGTACCACGAAGCGCAAGATAAAGTCCTGAGACGCGTGATGTCTCAATCCACCGTTTGCTTTATCTACGGTATCGAGCATGACCCCCGCGAATCCGGTGTCTGCGAGCAGAGACAAGACCTCCAGATCCGGCGCTTTATCGGCGAACAGCACACCGATGAGAGACGTGAGCTTCGTGTATTTTTCAAGCGCTCTAATGCATTCGCCGGTTCCGTCGGCCGGAAGCAAACCGATTTTGATGTAGTCGGTGCCCAGCGAAATTCGCGAGCTGACGGCATCGCGCACTACAAAAGGTTCCATCGCGACATCGCCGATCGTGGTCGAAACCGGGCGGCGGCCGCGTGTGTGGTTCACGATAGCAGCGACGCGATCGTTGGCAAGCGCGCCGAGCGCGCCGGTCGAGGGATCCTTGCAGTCGACGATGTCTGCTCCGCCGTCAAGCGCGATCTGCGCTTCCTCGACCGACATGACACTGGCTAAAAACTTGGCCATTCTCTATGGCTTCAGATTGAACGAGCAGGATTCGACGAATCTCGTCCTGCGCGGTGAGCGGATATCGCTTCGGTGAGCCAATTCCACGCTTCTCGCTCGTTTGGCCCCGCGGTCTTCTCGATCGCGATCGTCAGATACTTAAGCTCGGTTTCGATTTTTTCCCAGGGCAGCATGTGAAGGCGCGAAACGAGAATCGCGCATTCAAGGACCGCAGCTTGCGCGCGATTGAATCCCCGAAACGGCGCATGCGTTTGTTCGAAGATCCTCCGGCAGAAGAGTCTGGGGCGCACGTCATCGTCTTCGATTCGTTCCACTTCCAGCTCGCTGTGCGAGAGTGGACTTTGCAGGCGAACCGAAGCGATTCTTTCCGCCGGAACGACGGGCCAATCGCGGCGTCGGGTAAGACAGCCGGCGAAGATGCGAACGTCATCGGTGTAGTTCACGACCGCGCAGCGGCTCGCGAGGAGATTCTCGAGCGTAGTCGACGGCCGAAACGGCGCGAGCAAGACCAAGCCGGCTTCGTCGCGTATCCCCATCGGAGCGACGTGCACCCGAGCATCCTGAGCGACGGTCGTGACGATCGTTTCGAAAATCATGTTGCGTTCAGGTGGATTTTTCGCGCGAGCCGAGGTTCTACTTTGTCTGGTGTTTGAGCGTCGACCCCGCTTCCTTGTAGTCTCGCAGGTCTTCTGTTTTCTTCGCGAGCGCGGCGCCCCACGCAAGCTCTTCATCCTGGTAGTAGCGTTTGCCTAATTGCCACGCAATCTGCGCCCGCGCGAGTTCCACTCCGAGATAGAAAGCGTGCGCAGCGTCGTTTTCAAGCTTCAATTTCGGAAAAAGCTCGAAGGGATCGGTCGCGAGATGCAGGCCGTCGCGGTTGTAGATGTGAATACCGTCACCGCTGACCTGAATGCGAAAGCTCGGATCCTTGATCTGCGCTGCCAGCTCCGCGATTTCGTGCGGGGAGTCGGGAAACGGCTTCTTATCGTGCAGCATGGTCAACATATCCGAGATGCCCTTGGGCAGGCTCGAATCCTCGCGCGCAGCAAACATGAGCCGCCGGGCCGCGTCCGCCTCGCGGACCGCGCACCTTGCATGCGGGCTGACTTCGGTCGTCAGGATTGCCGAGATGCGAAGCTCGGAGACGATTCCCATCAACATCGCGTTGATCCCGCCCGTATCCGCGTCGGTAAGCTCGGTGAGATTTCCGACTCCCATCATTATCGCTGCATCGGGAAAGCGCCGCCGCACTTCATGGTAGCGCACCAGTGATTCAATGAAACCGAAATGGATCGGATCGAGCACCGGGTCCGCGTAGTATTTTCGTCCACGCTTTTCGAAATCCTCGATCGCGAAACGCAGCGAATCGAGATCCCCCGGCTCGTGCGGAATGAGCACCGGAGTTGACCCGACTTCGTTCGCAATCCAAAGCGTATCGCGCTTCAAGCTCAAAAGATAATCGGCGCCCCGCTTTCCCCCGCGGAGAAGATCGTCGGCCTCTACCGAATCGACGCTGACAGCGAAGCCTTGCCTCTTGAGTGCGGAAATCGTTTCTTCCATATGCGGAAACGGCGTTTCCGGGAGGCAGCCGAGATCGATAACGTCCGCGCCATCGATGCGATACTTCTCCGCTCGGGCGACGATCTCATCGACTTTGAGCTTCGGGGCGTCGACTATCTCGGCGAATATGAGGACGTCATGACGGGAAAGATCGACCAGCTTACGGCCGCGCCCAAAATATTGCGGGATATCCTTGAGCTCCTCGGGTCCGCGCACGACCGGGACCCCGTAGCGATGAGACAATTGTTCGAGGTCGCCGCGGCAGCGGCCGGGTACCATGACTCGTGTCGCGCCGGCAATGTCCGTCACCCGGCGCTGAATCAGGTCAACGGTCATCAAACCGGCGACGCTGATGCCGATCTGTCGCACCTCGTAGGTGAACTCCGCCGGCTGCATTTCCGCCAGCACTCTGTGCAGGCCGCTCTCGGCAAGTTTTCCAGTGAGAAACAGAACGTGCTCAGACATCCGGTGCTCCGATGAACCTAAGTGGAAGTTCCGTTGTCATGACAACGACTGACCGAAGGAGAAAGTGATGAAACGCCTGTTACTTCTTGTATTACCCGCGCTGCCGCTGCCGGCGGCGGCGAACGACTTTCCCACCGCCGATCGGGTGGAATACGTGCTGGAATGTCTGCAGAGCTTTCCGGAAAAGTACGAATACATCCACAAGTGCTCATGCGCGATCGATTATATCGCGAGCAAAGTCAAGTACGACGAGTACGTTCAGATCTCCACCGCGGGACGCGGACAGACCATGATGGGCGAGCGAGGCGCCGAGTTTCGCGATCCCGACAACATCCGCGGCGATGCCAAGAAGCTGAAAACGCTTCAGGCCGAAGCGAACAAGACTTGCGACATCAAGACCTCGGCAGCGGGTAAATGAAGTTTTTTTCCCCGGGCGCGCTCGCTCTCCTTGGAGCGTTGACCCTAGGGAATGCCGCGGCAGCCGACTTGAAAACAATTGCCGTTCTCGACTTCGGCATCATCGACGACACCGGCGAGGTGGCGAAGGAAGCCGAGCAGAAAAAGCGGCTGCAGGCGATCAGCGACCAGCTGCGGCGAGAGCTCAAAGAAAAGAAGCTGTACGACGTCGTCGACAACGCGCCGGCAGCGTCGATGATCGCTGACTTCGCATCCCGACAAAACCTTTACTCCTGCAATGGCTGCGAGCTTGAGATCGCAAGGAACCTAGGCGCCGATCGGGTGATGACCACCTGGGTGCAGAAGGTCAGCAATCTCATCCTCAACATCAACGTCGAAGTCAAGGACGTCAAGACCGGCGAAGTGACTCTGAAAAAATCCGCCGATATTCGAGGCAACACCGACGAGTCTTGGTCGCGTGGAATTTCCTATTTGACGCGGGACATGGTGGAGAAGAAGCAGGCGGGACGTTAGACGAAGGGCGTAAAAGTTTCGCGAGCGAGCTCTCACGATACTCTTGCGCGGGCAATCGGCGCGAACCGCTTGGGGATGGCCGGGCGCCGTTCGCTGATTACGATCCTGCGGCCGTGGTCGCCGCTGGATTGACCTCGACTGAACTCTTGAACTGCAGATCCTTGGTGTCGATCACTTCGGCTTTGAGCTCGCCCTTTTCCCTGGGGACGAAATAAAAACGAAAGTTTGGGTCTTCCGAGATCGTGAAGTCGATATCGGCGGTCATGATCGGTTTTCCCGCGTAACTTACTTCGACCTTTCGCACGAAGTAAGCAGGAGTGAAATTGCGAGTCAGTTGATCCATCGCGAGCCCCGAGAAATTGGGATGGCTGATCAGAAGCTGCGCGACATTCGGTTTATTGAGCTCGATCTGGTCGTCGAGCCGGAACTTCATTTTTCCGACTCTCGCTAGCGCCGCTTCCGCGTCCTTGCCCGCGGGCGCCGAGCATCCTCCGGAAGCCTTGACGAAATTGGTCGTCATGAAAAGTTTCCCGTCGTTCATTTCGGCGATTGCCCGCACGTTCGAGTACTCCTCGATGCGTACTCGGGTATCGATATCGGCGCGGCCGCTTTCCGGAGTGAAGTTGAAGACCGCTCCCACCGGGGAAGGATTCTTGTCGATGATCAGATAGACCTTCTTGATGTATTTATCGGGAGTTTGCGGAAGCTGAGTCTTGATCGAGATCGGCACGATTGCAGCATCCTCGGCGCGTGCCGGTGTTTCCAGCGTGAGGACACTACCGTTGTCTTCGACGATCGCGCGGTCGCCAAACAGGTTGCCGCGAATTCCAGACCAGCGATCGGAAGTTTCAGTTGCTGCAAACGCGGGGGCGAATGAGAACAAGAACAGCGCAAGCCAACACCGCCGAATATTCATTTTTTCCTCCAAGGTTCTTGACCATCCTATTCCCATTCCAGTTCAGCGTAAACGGCGGTGACATTGCGTTTATGGTTGGTGTCGTAGAGCAGCCATTTGTCGCGCTCGGTTGAACCTACTTTCGCAATCGCCTGCTGGATCGTTTCTCCCCGCTTCAGCGCCGAACGAGTTTCTTCGACCAGCGTCTTGAGGTAGCGTTCCTGCGCGGCGAGCGCGTCGCGCCACGATCCATCGATCCAGCCATGACCGGGGACTGCGCGTTCCGCGGGAATCGCGCGTAATTGCTCGACCGCCGAAAGCCACCCTTTGATGCTGCCGTCTACGACCGGGATGCGCTCGACGAAGAGGAGGTCGCCAGTTATAAGCGTCTTTGTCTGCTCGTCGAAGACGGTGACATCATGGTCGGTGTGCGCCGTCGGCCATGCTTTCACGTGTACAATTCGCCCGCCCAAATCGAGCTTGATGCTGTCTTGCACCAGCACTGAGGGAGGTACGATTTCGACGTTGGCATCGCCCACTTCACGCGCGACGAGATTCGAATAAGTCTGTCCCTTTGCCGCGAGCGCTGCGGGAAGTTTCGCATGTCCGACGAACTGAGTTCGCGGCGACTTGAAAACGGCGTTGCCGAAGGCGTGGTCGGGATGCGCATGCGTGGTGATAACGTAACAAATCGGCTGCTTGGTGCGGTTGCGGATTGCGGTGTTGAGCTGCTCTCCAAGCGCGGGAGTAGTCCCGCTGTCGATCACTCCGACGCATCGCTCACCGATGATAAAGGCAAGGTTGGCGATGTCTCCGCCATTTGCCGGGGAAAGCTCTTCCTGCTTGCCGGCGTGCACGAAGATTCCGGGTGCCGCCTCGCGCACGTCGAACGCGTGCGCAGGCGAAGTCAGAACTAAAAATACCAGGAGAACGAAGCGCATTGCGCTTTGACCGGGAGACGCTCAAATGAATTCATTGCATCGCATCGTCATCGTCGGCGGGGGCGCGGGCGGGCTCGAGCTTGCGACCGCTCTGGGAGATACGCTGGGCAAGCGCAAGCGCGCTGAGATCACCCTGATCGACGCACATCCTACGCATCTGTGGAAACCGCTTCTGCATTCGGTCGCGGCAGGCAGCCGCGCGTTGGAGGACGACGCGCTCGATTATCGCGCGCAGGCGACATGGCATCACTTTCTTTTTCGCCAGGGAAGAATGGAGGGGCTCGATCGCGAGTTGCGTGAGATTTACACGGCGCCGACGCTCGATGAACACGGGGAAGAAATGATTCCTCGCCGGACTTTTGGCTACGACACGCTCGTTATCGCGGTGGGATCGTTGAGCAACGATTTCGCAACACCGGGCGCGGCGGAGCATGCCTGCATGCTCGACAATCACGAGCAGGCGGAACAATTCAGGCGCCGTCTCGTGCGCAACGCCTTGCGCGCACAGACGCAGGCGACGCCACTCCGGCCGGAGCAACTCGACGTCGTGATCGTTGGCGCGGGCGCAACAGGAGTCGAGCTCGCTGCCGAGCTGCACAATACGACGCGTCAGTTGGTTGCGTATGGTTTCGACCGCATTGATCCCGACCGGGATATCAAGATCACAGTGATCGAGGGCGCGTCGCGAATACTGCCGCAGCTTCCGGAGCGACTGTCGGAAGCGACGGAGAAGATACTTCGCGGTCTCAACATAAGAATCCTCACCGGCGAACGAGTGACCGAGGTGTCGGCAAAGGGTGTGAAGACTTCAAACGGCACCGAGATCGCCGGTGAAATGGTCGTTTGGGCGGCGGGAATCAAAGCTTCGGAATTCCTGCGTGACATCGGAGGACTGGAAACCAACAAGCTGAACCAGCTCGTCGTTACGCCGACGCTGCAGACCACGCGGGATGCGAACATCTTCGCATTCGGCGACTGTGCCGCCTGCCCTTGGCAGGGACGCAATGAAAACGTTCCGCCGCGCGCGCAGGCAGCGCATCAGCAGGCTTCGCATCTCTACAGGCAACTGCGAAACCGGCTCGCGGGCAAACCGCTCAAGCCGTTTCGCTACCGCGATTTCGGGTCGCTCGTTTCGCTTTCCGACTACACCGCGGTCGGCAATCTGATGGGATTTCTCGCAGGAAGCAGCGTGTTCATCGAAGGCGCGGTCGCGCGGCTGATGTATCTTTCGCTCTACAAAATGCATCTATACGCGCTGCACGGCCTGGTGCACACATTCTTCAATACGCTGGCGCGTATGCTTATTCGCCGGGTAGGGCCGCAGGTCAAGCTCCACTAGACGGAAACACGGAAGCGCCGGCCCAATTCAGTATGAGTTCAGCATGAGTCGGTTAGCGTGCGTGAGCACGAGCCGAGCAAGCGCCGGGATCGCTAATCGAATCGAACACCTCGCTTAAGAAACCGCGTTTCTTCTTTCTATGCCCGTAGCCGTGGCGATAGTCGCGATCGTCGCCTCGGTCATAGCTGCTGCGTGGGCTCACCGGTTCGGATTCGGCTCCCGCGCGGGCGATGATTTTGTCGAGCTCGCCCCGATCGAGCCACACGCCGCGGCATCGCGGGCAATAGTCGATTTCGATCCCTTGCCGCTCGCTCATCGTAAGTTTGCGTATCTTTGCATATCGGACAGTTCATCTTTTACCTCCTGCGGATACGACTGCGCGCGTCGCGCCCGGTTCACGTTTACCTGCACAGATGCTTAAAGCTAATATTTCCCGATGCTAAGACTGCTGCTCTACGCATCTCTCGCGACGTTCGCGGGATGTGCGTTTCAGAGCTATTCCTCGAAACCGATCGATGCGCTGCAAAGCGCGGACGAGCTTTCGTCGCGCAGCGTCGATTCCGCCGCATTGCGGGATTACATGATGCAGCACGGCGTGTCCGATTGGCCCGTGAAGGCTTGGGGCTTGAACGAACTGACGCTGCTTGCTTTTTACTATCACTCGGAAATCGAAGTCGTGCGCGCACAGGCGGAAGTTGCACGAGCGCAGAGTGTCACCGCACGTCAGCCTTTGAATCCCGGAGTCGATGTCGGTATCGAGCATCACAGTATCGAAGAACAAGGGACGCCGTGGACGCTCAAGTTCTATCCCGATATTCCCATCGTCACTGCTGGGAAAGGCGACATTCAGATTGCGCAAGCCGATTACCTTGCGCAAGCCGCCGAGCTTAACGTCGGTTCCGCTGCCTGGAGAGTGCGAAGTCAGGTTTATTCGCGTCTGCTTGACTTTGCCGCAGCACACGAAGAGCTGAAATCGTTGCGAGCCGAGGCCGCGGATCGCAACGAAGTGTTACAGCTCCTCGAGAA
>WUUC01208974.1_pt1 | contig 15444 bp, 15 predicted proteins | sample 6278441 | NCBI WGS metagenome assembly WUUC01 (sample SAMN13675441, study PRJNA597444) | soil metagenome | isolation source: soil | place: USA: Washington | collected 2017-10
CACGTGCCCGGCCTGTATATGGCCATGGGTGAAACGGCGGAAGTCGTTGCGAAGCGCTACAACGTGAGCCGGGAGGCGCAGGACGAATATTCGCTCGAGAGCCAGAAGCGCACGGCGCGCGGCCAGAAGGACGGTTTTTTCAAAGAAGAGCTCGCGCCGATCCAGGTGCGGCGCGCGGTCCTCGACAAGAAGACCGGCGAGAAGGTCGGCGAAGAAGACGCGTGCGTGGACACCGACGAGTGCAACCGCGCGGACACCACGCTCGAGGGTTTGTCGAAGCTGCCGCCGGTGTTCGACAAGTCGCCGAGCGGCAGCGTCACGGCCGGCAATTCGTCGCAGCTCTCCGACGGCGCGTCGGCGACGCTTGTCATGTCGGCCGAGCGGGCCCGAGCGCTCGGCCTGCAGCCCGCGCTCGTGTTCCGCGGATATGCGATTGCCGGCTGCGAGCCGGACGAAATGGGCATCGGGCCGGTGTTTGCGGTTCCGAAGCTGCTGAAGAAACACGGGCTCACCGTGGACGACATCGACGTGTGGGAGCTGAACGAAGCGTTCGCGTCGCAGGTGGTGTACTGCCGCGATCGTCTGGGATTGCCGATGGCCCGCTTGAACCCGAACGGCGGATCGATTGCGATCGGCCACCCGTTCGGCATGACGGGCTCGCGCCTGGTCGGGACGCTGGCCGCGGAAATGCGCCGCCGCAACGCCCGCTACGGCATCGTCACGATGTGCGTCGGCGGTGGCCAGGGAGGCGCCGCGCTGTTCGAGCGCGCCTGAGGCTCGCGTACGTGGGGTCCGCCTTTAGCCGGACCAATCTCCAACCTCCAACACGATCTTCCCGATCACTCGACGCGCCGCCATCAGGCTCAATGCCTCGGCCGCGCGTTCGAGCGGCAGGGTGGCCGAAATGTGCGGCCGAAGCTTCCCCGCTTCGTACCACTTCCCCAGCTGACGCATGCGTTGGGCGAGGCGCTCCGGCTCGCGCCGGCCGAAGTCTCCCCAGAACACGCCGACAATCGAGCACCCCTTCAGCAGCGTCAGGTTCAGCGGGATCTTCGGGATCTCACCCGCGGCAAACCCGACCACGAGCAGGCGCCCTCGCCAGGCCAGGGATCGCAGCGCCGGCTCGGAGTAGGGGCCGCCGACCGGGTCGTACACGACGTTCACGCCCCGGCCGTCTGTCAGCGCGCTGATGCGCTCGCGCAGATCATCCACCGCGTAATTGACCGCTTCATCCGCGCCATGATCGCGGCACACGGCGAGTTTCTCGGGCGAGGATGCGCAGGCGATGACGCGCGCACCGAGCGCCTTGCCGATCTCGATTGCGGCAATGCCCACACCTCCCGCAGCCCCGAGCACGAGCAGCGTCTCCCCGGCCGCGAGCGCGCCACGATCGCTGAGCGCGTGGTCCGACGTGCCGTACGTGAGTCCGAACGCCGCGGCGGTCGCGAAATCCATTTTCGGCGCGATGGGAAAAATCCGCGAGGCGGCGGCACGAGCCTCCTCCGCGAAACCACCGAACGTGGTGAACGCCATCACCCGATCGCCAGGGACGACATTCCTCACGCCGGCGCCCACCTCTTTGACGACGCCTGCCACCTCGCTGCCGGGCGAAAACGGAAGCGGCGGCTTGAATTGGTACTTGTTCTGGATGATGAGGACGTCGGGAAAGTTGACGCTCGCCGCTTTCACCGCCACGATCGCCTCGCCGGCGCCGGCGTGAAGCGGTGGCACATCTTCGACGGCGAGCGTCTCGGGTGGTCCGTACGCGTTGCAGAGGACGGCTCTCATGCTGCGCCTTCCAGGCTTCGGGCTTCGGGCTCCAGGCTCCGGCGACTCCAGGTGCCTGAAGCGGCCGAAGCCTCGAGCCAGCAGCCTGAAACCCCTGAAGCCCGGAGCCTGAAGCCTGAAGCCCGCCTCATCACGACGCCGGTTCGCCCGCGTTCACCGGCAGGCATTGACCCGAAATGTTCCTCGCCTGATCCGAGCACAGGAAGAGAGCGGCCCGTGCGATGTCTTCCGCCGTCGCCATGCGCCTGAGCGGCGAACGGTCGACGAATGTCTTGCGCTGCTGCTCGACGCTGATGCCGCGCACGTCCGCCTGCCCGGCGATCACGCGATCGATCCGGTCTCCTTCCACCGCGCCGGGCAAGACGGCGTTGACGCGAATGTTGTAACGCCCCAGCTCCAGCGCGAGACCGTAGGTCATTCCCATCTGTCCGGCCTTCGCGGAGCAGTAGCCGATGCGATAGGCAAGCCCCCGGCGTCCCGCCATCGAAGCGATGTTGACGATCGCTCCCCCGCCGGCCTCGATCATCGCGGGCACGGCGAACCGCGCGCAGAGATACGAGCTCGTCAGGCACGAATTGATCGTGTAGAACCACTCCTCGGTCGTGTACTCCTGCACCGGCCTGGTTGGCCCGCCGTCGCCCGCGTTGTTGATCAGGCAGTCGACACGGCCGAACGCGCGCACCGCCTCCTGTACGAGGCGCCGCGCGCCGTCTTCCTGCGACACGTCGGCGACCACGGCGAGCGCCTGCCCTCCTTCGCCGGCGATCGCGGACGCCGTGTCGCGCACGAGATCCGCAGAGCGCGCGACGCAGACGACCCTCGCGCCCTCCCGAGCGAACACGAGGCTCGTCACGCGCCCGATGCCCTTGCTCGCTCCCGTAACGATGGTGACGCGATCGTTCAGCGACCCCACGCGGCCTCCTGCAACGGACTCACGGGCACGCCCGACCGTCGCATGCTCTTCCACCCGGACACGTCGGCGAGAGGCACGGCGAGATCTACACTCGTTCGCGCACGGTGCGGAATGTAATGGAATAGCGCAGCGATTCGACAGCGGGGACGCTGTGCTGCCACTCGCTTCGCGCGGGACCGGCCATCACATACGCAGATCGCGGCTCGAGCTGCTGCGCGGCGCGTTCCATCCGGCCGTCTGCCAGGGCACGGCGGAAGCGCATGCGGCCGCTGGCGGCGAGAGAAATGCCGATCACTGTGGCGCCGAACTGGGGAGCGTCGCGATGCCATCCGATCGTCGCGCCGGCGGGGTATTCAGAAATCAGCGCTTCGCTGAACGACAACGAATCCTCGCCGGCAAAGGCGGCGCCGCGACTCCGCAGTGGAAGCAGCCATTCCGGGATCGGAGGACCCGGCGTCACGCGCCACGCGGCATATCCGTACACCACACCGAAATGGGCCGTGCGCCGTTTCGCCTGATAGCCACGCATCACGACCGGTGCGAGTTCCACAGCGGCAATCCGCTCGAGCAACGCGCCTTCATCCTCTGGCGTCAGGAATTCCGCCGCGTAGCGAAAGCCCTCAGGCAGCGCCATTTTGCGACATCGTACTCTGCCGCGCCCGGGGTTCGGGTGAACGATGGCCGGCATGCGGCAGACGTAAGTGTAGGTCCGCGAAAGGCGGACCCGACGCGATTTCGATCCTGGGTCCGCTTGAAGGCGGACACGCCCAGCCCCCAGCACCCAGCCCCTCTTCGGCATCGGTTTCGCAAGGCTCCACGCGGGAGGAGTCGTCATGCTCCAAATGGCTCTGGTGTTTCTCGTCATCGGCATTCTCGCGGCGCTGCTCGGCTTTGGCGGCATCGCCGGTGCGTCGTTCGCCGTCGCAAAGTTCCTCGCCGGGTTGTTCCTTCTGCTCTTCCTGGTCTTCCTCGTCATTGCCATCGCCGCGGCCAGGAAGGTCATCCACTGACCAGGTCGGCGTTCCGCTACAATGGAGGCTCTCGGCAGACGAGATCCTCCATTGAATGCCCGTCCGTTTTCCTCCTTATTCCGCATTTTTTGCTTCGGCCGCCGTTTCCCCGTTCGCACTCTTTACGTCGCCGTCGCCGCGCTCCTGATCGCCGCTGGCGTGTCGCACCTCGCGGGCCAGACGCAGGCGCCGCCGCTCACGCTGGTGTCTCGCGAGGGGCGGCGTTCGCTCCCCGTCGCCACGATCGACAACCAGGAGGTCGTCGCCCTCGACGATCTTGCCGCCTCCTTCCAGTTGTCGGTACGGGAAGAGTCGGGAGCAATCACGGTGTCGTACCGCGGACGCACGATCGTGCTCACAGCGAAGCAGGCCATCGCCTCGGCAGCTGGCCGTCTCATCTCGCTGCCCTCGCCGCCCCTTCGCGCCGGAGGCCGGTGGTTCGTGCCGCTCGAGTTCATCAACCGGGCGCTCGCCCCTGTGTACGACGCGCGGATCGAGCTGCGCCGCCCGTCGCGGCTCGTCGTTCTCGGCGATCTGAGGGCTCCGCGCGTCACGATCCGGCATGAGACGATCGGAGCCGCCGCGCGCCTTACGATGGACGCCACGCCGGCGACCGGCAACTCGATCAGCCAGGAGGACGGGCGTCTGACGATCAAGTTCGACGCCGATCTCGTGGACGCCGCGATCCCCGCGCCGCCGCCTCCCGGCTCCAGCATCGTCCAGGGCATTCGAAGCGTCGATCCTGTGACCTTCGCGATCGACCTCGGGCCGAGGTTCGGCGGTTATCGCGCCTCGACGCAGACGCTCGACGCCTCGACCCGGGTCGTCATCGACATTGCGCCGGCGGCGAGCGAAACGTCGGCGGCCCCGGCGCCCGCACCGGCCCCTGCACCCGCTCCGGCCCCGACTGACATCCCGCTCTTCGGCCAGCCGGTGTCGTCGGTGCGGACTATCGCCATCGATCCTGGCCACGGGGGAGAGGACAACGGCGCGCGCGGAGTCGAAGGCGCCGTCGAGAAAAACCTGACGCTGGCGGTGGCCCGGCGGCTGCGCGGCACCCTCGAGGCGCGCCTCGGCGTGCGTGTGCTGCTCACGCGCGAGGAGGATCGGCACGTTCCGATCGACAATCGCGTGGCGATCGCGAACAACAACAAGGCCGACATCTTCATCAGCCTCCATGCGAACGCGTCGCCGCGCGCCGCGGCCGCCGGTGCGGCCATCTACACCGCCGCGTTCTCAGATGCCGACCGTACGCGGGCGGCCGTCGAGGAGACGCGTGTTCCGACGTTCGGCGGAGGGCTGCGCGATCTGGATCTGGTGCTGTGGGACCTCGCGCAGACGCGGCACCTCGATCAGTCGACGGAATTCGCCCGCCAGCTCGAGGCGCACTTTCAGGGGCGTGTGCCGCTCGAGGCCCAGGCGGTCGATCGTGCGCCGTTTCGCTTGCTCGAGTCGGCGAACATGCCGGCCGTGCTGATTGAGATGGGTTATCTGTCCAACCCGGACGACGAGCGGCGGCTCAGCGGAAACGAATTCCAGTCCGGGTTCGTTCAGGCGGTGTTCGAGTCCGTCGTCGGCTTCCGCGATTACCTCGCCGGCTCGGGAGCGGAACGATGACATCGCGGCGTGCCGCGTTCGCCGCCGGCATCACTGCGGTTGCCGTCGTGCTCGGATGGGTGTTGTTCATCGGCCTGCCGCGTTGGTACGGCGAGCGCCCCGCCGCCACGCCGCGCGCGGCGGGCGGCGCGCCCGCCGAGCCGGGGCGCAAGATCAAGGCGCGTCTGTTCTACGTCGCCGAAGACGGCCGAAAGCTTACGGCTGTCGAGCAGGAGGTGCCCTTCGGCGAAGGCACCGTTCAGCAGGCGAAAGAGATCATCGGCGCGCAGCTTGCGCCGGTGGCCGAACCGCTCGTCTCGGCGGTGCCCGCCGGCACCAGGCTGCGCGCGCTGTTCGTCACCGGACGCGGCGAGGCGTTCGTCGATTTCAGCGCGGATCTCTCCACCGCGCATCCGGGAGGGTCGATGAACGAGCTGCTCACGATCTACACGATCGTCGAGGCGCTCACCGTCAATCTGCCCGCCGTCTCGTCCGTGCAGGTGCTGGTCGAAGGCAAGGAGGTGGACACGCTGGCCGGGCACGTTGATCTGCGGGGCCCGATCGCGAACAATCTGGCCTGGGTTCAATGACATGCGATCCGACAAACGCGCACCGAACGAGCTTCGCGAGACGACCATCACGCCCGACTACCTTCCGCACGCGGAAGGCTCCGTCCTGATCGAGGCCGGACGGACGAAGGTCATCTGCACGGCGAGCGTCGAGGACCGCGTGCCGCCTTTCCTCAGAAACACCGGCAAAGGGTGGATCACCGCGGAATATGGAATGCTGCCGCGGGCGACGAGCACGCGCACGACTCGGGAAGCCTCGCAGGGCAAGGTTGGGGGCCGCACGCAGGAGATCCAGCGGCTGATCGGGCGTTCGCTCCGCTCGATCGCCAATCTCCAGTCGCTCGGGGAGCGCACCATCTGGATCGACTGCGACGTGATCCAGGCGGACGGCGGGACGCGCACAGCCTCGATCACCGGGGCCTTCGTGGCGCTCGCGCTGGCCGTGGACAAGATGCGCGAACGCGATCAGATCCGGACGATGCCGCTTTCCGATTACGTCGCGGCGATCAGCGTCGGAATCGTGGACACCGAGCCGCTGCTCGATCTCGCCTACGAGGACGATTCGCGGGCCGAAGTGGACATGAACGTCGTCAAGACCGGAGGCGGCCGGTTCATCGAGGTCCAGGGGACGGCGGAGGCAATGCCGTTCGGACGGGACTCGCTCAACATGCTTCTCGACCTGGCCGACTCGGGCATCAGGCAGCTCGTGGACAAGCAACGGACCATCGTCGGAAGGATTCTTCAGAAATGATGGCGCCTACATTACGGCGTCACCACAAAGGGCACCAAGGACACAAAGCCTTGACAGGGAAATGGAAAAACGCTCTATGGTCCTTGCACGCGCGGAATTCGATACGCCGGTCGGCCGAATGGTGGCGCTCGCGTCGGACGAGGCGCTGTGCGCGCTCGAATTCACGAGCCCGCATCGCGTCAGGCGGTTGAGCGCGCGAATGACGCGCTGGTTCGAAGGCGCCGTCATCGTCGACGGCGACAATCATCCAATCGAGTGTACGCGCCGGTGGCTGAATCGCTACTTCACCGGTGAAGATGCGAACACGGCGGGGCTGGCGCTCGATCTGCGCGGCGCGCCCTTCGAGCGTCGGGTCTGGGCGGCTCTTCGCGACATCCCGCCGGGACAGACGACGACATACGGCGCGATTGCGAAGCAAGTGGGGTCGCCCGGGGGCGCGCGCGCCGTCGGCCTGGCGAATGGCGCGAATCCCATTGCGATCGTCGTTCCGTGCCACCGGGTCATTGGCGCCGACGGCACGCTGACCGGTTACGGTGGAGGACTCGATCGAAAGACGTGGCTCATCGATCACGAGGCGCGCTGGCACCTGCCGCTGTCCCCTCGATCGCCGGATCGTCTGCGAGCCATGCCCGCAGTGCCCGGAAGGCTGCCGCTCGATGACTGACGTCTGACTTGCGGCTGCCTGCTTCGGCCAGGGTGCAGCCGAAGGGCGGATAATAGAAGATCGGATCGTAGCCGAAGCCGCCGCTGCCCGCCGGCTCCGCGATTCGTCCCTCGACGGTGCCGCGGGTTTCGTACACGATCCGATTGCCGTCCGCCACCGCCACGGCGCATACGAAGCGGGCACCGCTTCCCTCCGCGCCGCGCTCGCGCAACAGCTGCTCGATCAGCGCAAACTTCTCTTCGTACGACGAGCGCTCACCCCCGAAACGAGCCGACAGCACGCCAGGCGCGCCGTCGAGGGCGTCGATCTCGAGGCCCGAGTCCTCGGCAACGGTCAACACCCCTGTCGCCGACGCGTAGTAGACCGCCTTCAGGCGCGCGTTCTCCTCAAAGGTGGTTCCGTTTTCCACAGGCGGATCCAGCCGGGGCCATGCGTCGAGTGCGGCGAGCTCGATGGGCAGGCCCTCCAGGAGGTCTCGAATCTCGCGGAGCTTCCCACGGTTGGTCGTCGCGACAAGGAGGCGCTGTGGTCGCACGTCTCGAGTGTAGCCAGTCCGGCCCGGGAACGTGCGACTCACAGGTTTGAGGGGGTCTGGCCGCGGGCGGCGACCTGTCGGTCGGCCGCCCGGGTGTCGGGTGGAAGGAGATGTCTAGCCGGCTGGCTGACGGCTCATAGGCGAGAACTAATATCCAGCCGGCTGGCGGGCGGTTCCTCCTCGGGAGGAATACGACGGCGGCCTACGCGGCCGCGATTCGTGCGCGCGGCCGCAGTGCCGCTTTCATCGGGGAGGCGTACTCAACCCGCATGAAAGCACCGTCGCGCGTCTGAAACAGAAACTTTGCATCCACAAGCGCTCCGAGCAGCGCGGAACAGGAAGCGGCGTCGAGCCCCCACAGGCGCCGGGCCTGCGCTTCCGTGAGCCGCAACCCGGGCATTTCCAGGAACTCCCCTTGGACCCGCCTGAGCACGTCTTCTGTGGCACGCAGTGGCTCTGGCGTCATACCCCGTCTCCTCTGAACCGGTAGCTTGCCTGGGATTTACGAGCTCTAGATGAGCAAGCGATGTACCACGCGACAACTTGGACAGCCTTTGTGACGCCCCTACCGCAGAGGTACGAAATTGCTAAAAAATCAACTGCCAACAGAGACAGCCGGTGCGTGGCGCAGTCCCGAGTGCTCGCGTTCACCGTTGGCAGAATGACGCTACGTGTAAGGAATCCGTTCAAGGATCAGACGCCAGCAGGTGCCCCCAAACTTGCATCACGACCCGAGTATGGCAATGACTGACCACGTTCCTCACGAGCTCAATCTGACGGCGCACCGTGCGACCTCGAGCGTCTGGGACAAACGGGGGTGGGACGGCAATCCGGAACGCCTCGCGCTCACGCGGATTCTGGTGGGAGTCGGCGGGGGCGCCCTCGCCGTGCAGGCTATCCGGCAGCGGACGTGGACAGGCGGCATCCTCGCCGGAATCGGAGGGTCGCTCGCGTGGTGGGCACTCACCGGCGAAGGGGACCTCAGTGAGGCGCGCCGCTGGTTCGATCACGTGATCGAAGGACGGTGGCGGCGGCCGGAGGACCTGGTGCACGAGGCTTCCGCCGAATCGTTCCCCGCGAGCGACGCGCCGTCGTGGACGCCCACGGTCGGCACCGGTCTTCGTCGGGGGGCGGTCCGCTGATGTTGAAGGCACTCCGCGTTCCCATCGGCTGGTGGGACCTCGGGAAACGGACCGCCAGCGAAGTCGTCGCGGACAACTGCCTCGGTCTCGCCGCGCAGTTGTCGTATTACTTCTTCCTGGCGCTTTTCCCCGCGCTGCTGTTCATCGTCGCGGTCATGAGCTTCTTTCCGCTATCAAACCTGATGGATACGGTGATCACGACGCTCGGCCGCGTCGCACCCCGGGAAGTCCTGGTCATCATCCAGGAGCAGCTCAGGGACATCGGCAATCAGGACCATGGCGGCCTCCTCACCCTCGGTATGCTCGGAACGATCTGGAGCACGTCGGCCGGCATGACGGCCGTGATCGACACGCTGAACCAGGCCTACGACATCCAGGAAGGGCGTCCGTGGTGGAAGGTACGCCTGACGGCCATTGGCCTCACGGTGGCGCTCGCCGTGTTCATCGTTGCGGCGACGGCGCTGGTCATCGCAGGGCCGATGCTTGCCGAACGCGTGGCCGTCTGGATGCACATGGGACCGGTGTTCACCTGGACCTGGAAAATCGTCCAGTGGCCGGTCGTCTTCGCGCTCGTGTCGCTCGCCATCGCTATCGTCTATTACTACGCGCCTGACGCGGAGCAGGCCTGGATCTGGATTACGCCCGGGTCGGTGGTGGCCACCGCGCTCTGGTTGCTGGCCTCGCTCGGGTTCCGGTTCTACATCACCAATTTCGGCAATTACAACGAGACCTACGGCACGATCGGCGGCGTGATGGTCCTCATGCTCTGGTTCTACGTGTCGGCATTCGCCGTGCTGGTTGGCGCGGAGCTGAACGCCGAGATCGAGCACGCCTCGCCGTACGGAAAAGACCCGGGCGAGAAGGAGCCGGGGGAAAAGAAAAAGATCGGCGTCCTAGCGGAGCGGGTCTGGACCGAACGCAAGCGCGCCGGCACGTTCCAGCCGGCCCTCGCGGCCGCCAACTGCGACATCGATCGCGAGCTGCCGCCGGCCCGCGCTCCCGGGCCGCGCGAGGCCCGCCCGAGCGACCTGGTGATTGGCGGCCTCGCGCTCGTCCCCTCCGCCGTGATGGCGTTCATGAAGACGCGCAAGCGGACGAAGGCATAACCTCGAGCCTTCGAGGCCAAATTCCGGTAGCCTGAAGCCCCAGGAGCCCTGAAGTCCGAAGCCGGAAGCCCAGAAACCAGCCTGAAAACAGATTCCACCTGGCGTCCGATTCGCGCCATAATCCGCGTGTCGTCAAATGTATGGGCGGTGAGGCCGGAAAAAACGGCCGGTGCACGCCTGACGCGCCTGCGGTAGACTGGGCGGCCTGTGACTCGTGCCATGGGGTGGGTGTTCGAATTCCTCTTTAAGTACCCGCGAGTCGTTTTCGAACAGGGCGACTTCGCGTTCGCGGTTTCCCGTCCGGTCGCGCTGGGGCTCCTCGCCGCGGCTGCGGCCGCCATCGGGGTGCTCGCGACGTACCGCGGCATCGCCGCCGAGCGGCCGCTACGCGACCGCCTCATCCTGGTTGCGCTGCGTGTCGGAGCCGTCGTCGTCCTGCTCTTCTGCCTGCTGCGGCCCGAGCTGATTCTCAGGGCCGCCGTTCCCCAGCAGAACTTCCTCGGCATCCTCCTGGACGATTCGCGCAGCATGACGATTGCGGATCGCGACGGCCAGCCGCGCACGGTGTTCGTGGACGATCAATTCGGCGGCGAGAACGGTCCGCTGCTCGACGCGCTCTCGAGGCGGTTCGTCCTGCGGTTCTTCCGGTTCTCGTCGGCGACCGAGCGGCTCGCCAATCCGGGCGAGATGAAGTACGACGGCACCTCGTCGAGGCTCGGTCCCGCCCTCGAGCGCGCGCGCGACGAGTTGTCGGGGCTGCCGCTCGCGGGCCTCGTCATGGTCACCGACGGCGCGGACACGTCCGACGCCTCGCTCGATGAATCGCTGGCCAGCCTGAAAGCGCGATCGATCCCCGTCTTCCCCGTCGGTGTCGGTCAGGAGCGCTTCGCGCGCGACATCCAGATCAGCCGCGTCGAGACGCCGCGCAGCACCTTGAAGGGCACGTCGCTCTCCGTGGACGTCATCGTCACGCAAACCGGCTTTGCCGGTGCCACCGTGCCGCTGCAGGTCGAAGACGACGGCCGCATCGTCAGCTCGCAGCAGGTGCGGATGCCCGACGATGGCGAGGCGGCGACGGTGCGCGTCACCTTCACCGCGGCCGATGCGGGCGCGCGCCTGTTCCGCTTCCGCGTGCCGCCGCAGACCGACGAGCAGGTGACGCAGAACAACGCGCGCGACGCGCTCATCGAAGTGAACGACCGGCGCGAGAAGATTCTGTACATGGCCGGCGAGCCCCGCCACGAGGTGGCGTTCTTTCGCCGAGCGGTCGAAGGCGACAACAACCTGCAGGTGGTGATCCTGCAGCGGACGGCAGAAGACAAATATCTGCGCCTCGACGTCGGCAGCCCCGACGAGCTCGCCGACGGGTTCCCGAAAACGCGCGAAGAGCTCTTCGCCTACCGCGCCATTATCTTGAGCAGCGTCGAGGCCGCCTCGTTTTCGCCCGAACAGCTGCGCATGCTGGCGGAATTCGTGAGCAAACGCGGCGGAAGCCTGCTGATGGTTGGCGGGCGGCGTTCGTTCGCCGAGGGAGGCTGGGCGGGCACGCCGGTCGCCGAAGTGCTGCCGGTTACTTTCGAGAGCGGGCCGCGCGGCGGACCGGCGGCAGAGTTCTTTTCGTGGCTGTCCGTCCGGCCGACGCGCGAGGGCATCGCGTTCCCGGTCACACAGCTCGCCGCCGACGAAAAGGCTTCCACTGCGAAGTGGAGCGACATGCCCGCGGTGAGCACGGTCAACGACGTGCGGCAGGTCAAGCCGGGCGCCACGATACTTCTCACCGGCGACGACGATCGCCGCCGGGAGCAGATCGTTCTCGCGTTTCAGCGGTACGGGCGCGGCAAGGCGCTCGCCTTTGCGGTGCAGGACACCTGGGCCTGGAAGATGGACGCGGCGGTTGCGGTCGAAGACACGACCCACGCCACATTCTGGCGTCGTCTCGTCCGCTGGCTGGTCGACGGGGTTCCCGATCCGGTGGCCGTCACGACGGCGCTCGATCGCGTCGAGCCGGGCGAGCCGATGCGGATTCGCGCCGAAGTGGTCGATCCGGCGTTCGTGGACGTGAACGACGCGCACGTCGTCGCCGAGGTCACCTCGCCGTCCGGGAAGACCATGGAAGTGCCGATGCAGTGGACCGTCACGCGCGACGGCGAGTACGCCGGGAGCTTCGTGCCCGAAGAGCCCGGGATGTACACGGTGCGCGGCACGGCGGCGCGCGGCGCCCAGACGCTCGGGTCGAGCGTGATGCACGCCCGCGCGTCGGCCGGGGACAGCGAATATTTCGACGCGACGATGCGCTCGTCGCTGCTGCAGCGCGTGGCGGAAGAAACGGGCGGCCGTTTTTATCGGGCGACCGACGTGTCTTCTCTCTCGGAAGCGATCAGCTACAGCGGACGCGGCGTCACCGTCGTCGAGGAGCGCGACCTGTGGGACATGCCGGCGTTGCTGATCCTCCTGCTCGGGCTCATCGCCGCTGAATGGGGATTCCGCCGTAAGCGGGGTCTTGCATGATCCGCGTCGTCCCTGGTCCGTCCCTGGTGCCTGGTCCGTCCCTGGTCCCTGGTCGATCCCTGGTCCTGCTGGTCGTTGCCCTGCTTGCGCTGAGTCCGGTGTCCGCTGCCGCGCAGGACACGCACGTGCTCATCGTCACCGGCGTCGGCGGCGATCCCGAACACTCCGCACAGTTCCACAAATGGGCGACGGCCGTCGCCGAGGCCGCGAAGAAGGGCGGCGTCGCCGACGCGAACGTGCGCTACCTGTCGGAGCGTCCGGAACAGGAGGCCGCCTCGACGGGCGGTCGCTCGACGCGGGAAAACGTGACGAAAGCGATCGGCGACATCGCGTCGCGCGCGCGCACCGGCGACCACGTGTTCATCGTGCTCATCGGCCACGGCAGCTTCGACGGACGTCAGGCGGCCTTCAACCTGCCCGGGCCCGACCTCACGGCCGGCGACTATGACATGCTGCTCGATCGCCTCGGCGCGCAGCGGGTCGCCTTCGTCAATACGTCGCCGTCGAGCGGCGCGTTTCTCGAACCGCTCGCCGGCCCGGGGCGCACGATCGTTACCGCCACGAAAAGCGGCGGCGAGCGGAACGAGACACGCTTCCCTGAATTTTTCGTCGAGGCGCTCGCGGATCAGGCCGCCGATCGGGATCGGAACGGCCGCGTCTCGGTGCTCGAAGCGTTCGACTACGCGAAGGCGAAGGTGACCGCGGCGTACGAGCAGGGCGGGCACATTCTCACCGAGCATGCGACGTTGAACGACGGCAGCGAGGGCAAGCTGGCCGCGACGCTCTTTCTCGCGCCTCAGTCCGAGCGGACGGCTGCGCTCGCGAAGACGGCGGATCCGGCGCTGCGCGGGCTCATCGAGGAGCGCGAGGCGCTCGATCGCAAGATCGCCGAGCTCCGGCTGGCCAAGGAGGGCTTGCCCGCCGAGCAGTACGAGCAGCAGCTCGAGAAGCTGCTCCTCGAGCTCGCGCAGAAAGATCGCGCCATTCGGGAGCGCGAGGCGAAAAAATGATACGCGCGCTCGTGGCGCTGGCGCTCGTCGCGGGCGCCGCCACGGCGCCCCTGGACAGGGCTCGCGGCCGGCTCCAGAACAGCGCTTCGGGCGAGACGGCCGCGCAGCGGCGGGGCTTCGGGATACCCGTGCAGCCGAACCCGGATTACGACGGACAGTTCACCTTCGTGCGGCTGCGGTACGGGCCGGAAGAGCGGTACGTGTCGCAGCAGGTGCCGTGGTCGCACGATTACCCGACGGGCGAGCGGCATTTCATGCAGATCCTCGACGAAGTCACGCTGCTCCGGCCGAAGATCGAGGAGACGAGCATCGTCGGCCTCGACGACCCGCAGCTGTTCAAGCATCCGATCGCGTACATGGCGGAGCCCGGGTACTGGACGCTCACCGACTCGGAGGCCTCGGCGTTCCGCGCGTACCTCCTCAAGGGCGGCTTCGTGATCTTCGACGACTTCTCCGAGCAGCGCGGCGGGTGGGACGCCTTCGAGCGCGCGTTCCGCCGCGTGCTGCCCGAGGCTCGCTTCTTCGACCTGGATGCGTCTCACCAGGTCTTTCACTCGTTTTTCGAGATTCCGTCCTTTGATATCCTCCCGCAGGGGTACGACTACGGCCCTCCTGTGCTGCGTGCGGTGTTCGAAGGCAACGATCCGTCGCGGCGCATGCTCGCGATGATCAATTACAACACCGACATTTCGGAGTTCTGGGAGCTGTCGAACACCGGCTTCAACCCGATCGCGGATACCAACGAAGCGTACAAGCTCGGCGTGAATTATGTGATGTATGGACTGACGCACTGATTCTGGTTGGCTTTGGGCTTTGGGCTGTAGGCTTTGGCAAACCCCTCCAGTCCACTTCCTAAAGCCTGAAGTCTAAAGCCTATAGCCCTACGCCCGAGAGGCCACCACCGTGATCAACGACACCATCGACACAGCGAATCTCGACTCGCCCGACGACATTGCCCTCGCCGACAAAATGAAGAACGGCCGCCAGCAGATCCTTGCCGAGCTCCACAAGCGCATCGTGGGTCAGGCGGAGGTCATCGAGCTCGTGCTGCAGACGCTGTTTGTCGGCGGCAACAGCCTGATAGTCGGCGTTCCGGGACTGGCCAAGACGCTGCTCGTGGCCACGCTGGCGAGAGTCGTGGACCTGAAGTTCAACCGCATCCAGTTCACGCCGGACCTGATGCCTTCGGACATCACGGGGACCGACATCATCAACGAAGACGCCTCGACCGGCCGGCGGCAGATGATGTTCGCGCCGGGGCCGATTTTCGCGAACATCGTGCTCGCCGACGAGATCAACCGCACGCCGCCCAAGACGCAGTCGGCGCTCCTCGAAGCGATGCAGGAGCACCGCGTCACGATCCAGGGGCGCACCTACACGCTCGATGAGCCGTTTTACGTGTTCGCCACACAGAACCCGATCGAGCTCGAGGGCACCTATCCCCTTCCCGAAGCGCAGCTCGATCGGTTCATGTTCCACATCGTGATCGACCATCCGCCGGAACACGAAGAGCTCGATGTCGTGCGGACGACGACGGCGATTCAGGATCCGCAGTTTCACCGGCCGGTCACCGGACCGGATCTGGTGGCGTTCCAGCGGCTGGTGCGGCGCGTGCCGATCGCCGAGCCGGTGCTGAAGTACGCGCTCACCTTGGTGCGCACGAGCCGTCCGAAGTCGCCGCAGGCGCCCGAGTCGGTGAAAAAGTGGGTGGCGTTCGGCGCCAGCGTCCGCGCGGCGCAGTTCCTGGTGCTCGGCGGGAAATCGCGCGCCCTCTGCGCGGGGCGCTATCACGTGAGCTTCGAGGACATCCGCTCCGTTGCCCACCCGGTGCTGCGGCATCGCATCCTCACGA